>WBZP01000816.1_pt1 | contig 40817 bp, 33 predicted proteins | sample 5204301 | NCBI WGS metagenome assembly WBZP01 (sample SAMN12412401, study PRJNA552823) | activated sludge metagenome | isolation source: activated sludge from nitrification reactor of wastewater treatment plant... | place: USA: Pennsylvania | collected 2017
AGCCCTGGTTGAAATTGAATTCGGTTCATCGCCATGATTGCTACCCCGCGTCGGTTGATGACGATCACTCTACGGGTCGACAGGCTCACCAGATGAGCTTGGCTGACGCTTGTTGCTAATCAGGATTTGATTTGTGCCAGTGTTGGTTCATAATAATCGAAAATCGATAACGAAATACGATTATTAAAGGCGCCCATCGTGGAACTTGTACTGATCGGAGTTGCTGCCCTGCTGACATCCGGGCTGACTTTGTTCTCTGGCTTCGGCCTGGGGACGATCCTGATGCCGGTGTTCACCCTGTTCTTCCCGTTGCCGCTCGCTATCGCAGCCACCGCAGTGGTGCATTTCGCCAACAATATCTTCAAGTTCGGCATCTTGGCCAAACAGGCAGACTGGCGCGTGGTCGCGCGCTTTGGCGTGCCGGCTGCCTTGACGGCGATAGCGGGCGCCGGTGTACTCGGTCTGGTTGATCGGATGCCGGTGCTCTGGCGCTACTCTCTCGGCACGGCGAGCCTGGAGGTCACTCCGGTCAAGGCTGTCATCGGGATCTTGATCATCGTCTTTGCACTCCTGGAGTTATGGCCGCGCTTTCAGTCGCTGGCCTTCTCCCCGCGCTGGCTTCCATTGGGTGGAGCCTTGTCTGGTTTCTTTGGTGGTCTGTCGGGTAATCAGGGGGCGTTACGTTCAGCCTTCCTGCTCAAAGCGGGGTTATCCAAAGAGGCGTTCGTTGCCACCGGCGCCATCTCGGCTGTCATCGTGGATGCGGTTCGTCTGCTGGTCTACGGCACCACTGTCCTGGCGACTCACTTTGCCCAGTCACAAGCCCTATTGGCACCAGTCGTCGTGGCATCGCTGGCAGCGTTCATGGGTGCCTTCGTGGGCAAGAAATTCCTGAGCAAGGTAACGCTCAGGGCCGTACAACTGACAGTGGCCGGAGCCATGTTGGCCATCGGATTGGGATTGGCAAGCGGTGTCGTTTGATGACAAGGGTGGCGTGAGCACCAGCACCTGGCTACCATCATCCGGCCGGTGACGTGGTTGACGACACCGCCATGAATGCGCTGTCGACCACGAAGCCATGCTCTGTCGGATATCTTTGTCATCTAGAACCCCTTGGCGTCACTTTGGCGACAGTAGTACGTTGAGCCTCCGATTCAACGCAGGAGGTCTGTCAAACGTTCTGCCGTGCCGCCGAAGCGATGGGTGCCGCGGCCACCAGTTTCTGGTGGAGTCGGCGCTTAAGGAGGCGCGGTCCGCGTCCGACCGCATCCGAGGCTACTACACGCCGACCCCAGCTGAACTTGTGGCTGGACGTCTGGCGCAAACACTTCGGTTCCTGTTTCTTGCCAAATTTTGCCAAAAAGACTAGGCTTGCACCATGAGCACGATGAACATTTCCTTGCCCGAATCCATGAAGTCTTTCGTCGACGAACAAGTCTCCAGTCGGGGCTACGGTACCAGCAGCGAATATCTGCGTGAACTGATCCGCAAGGATCAGGATCGGACACGGTTGCGCAGTCTGTTGCTCGAAGGCGCAACGTCGGAGCCCGCTGCTCAGGCCGACAGCGCGTACTTGGACGGGCTGCGCGGTCGCGTCCGCCGGCACGCCCGGGGGTGAAGTTCAAGCCGGTCATTCCGCGCCAGTTGGCCAACCGGGATGTCGATGAGGCCATCGCGTGCTACCTGAGCGACGGAGCCGAACAAGCGGCGTCCGGTTTCATTGATGCGCTGGAGCAGGCGTATGCGCATATTGGCGGATACCCGGCGACCGGATCCACGCGCTACGCCCATGAACTGGATCTCCCCGGTCTGCGCTCATGGCCGCTGAAGCCATTTCCGCACCTCGTTCTCTACATCGAGCGCAACGATCACGTCGATGCCTGGCGGCTACTGCACGGCCAGCGAGATATTCCCGCGTGGATGCGGGACACTGACTGAGAGCGGAGTGGTTTCACTGATGTCCACTATCGAGAAGTTGGCGGGCTGGCTGCCGGGTCGCCGGACATCCCCTGAAGATCGTCTGGCTGCCACCCTCGAAGCCTTTCGCGACCCGGCGGCCGATACGCTTGATCTGATTCGCCGGCTGGTTTCCGTATTGCGCCCGAGAAACCGCCGCGATATTGGGGCTGACGGGCGCTACGGGGCGATGCTGGCCCGCCTCGAGGGCGATACCAACCTGCTTCTGGCGTTTCGCGGCCACGTCGTGCATTTCATCGCCAGCCGTCGCCTCATCACTTTCTTCACCGACAGCGGCATCCTGCCCGGCACCGGTTTCTTTTCCGAATGGTGGCGCATTCTGGTTGACAGGCTGCTGCCTGAGGTGCCTGACGAGCGACGACTGAAGGACTGTCTGCACGTTATCTTCGACCGGCCCGATGACTGGCGCTGGCAGGAGCAGGTGCCACCCGAACACTCACAGCGGCTCTGGGCACTGCTCGCGCCCGCAGACGAGTTGCACAATCTCGACTGGCGCGGGATCCAGGAACAGATTCTCGATGCGGTGCTGCTCCTTGCCCATCGCATCAGCGGCCTCGGGGTCGAGGCCGAGCTGATGCGCGCTTCGCCCAGTTTCGACGATGATCTGCCGCGCTTCGTGGCGCTGTCGGCCGAGGCGCTGGACTTCGTCAACGCCTTGCGCGCCTCGCTCGACGATGCTGCCAACCCGGCCGACGACGGTAGCCAGTTGCTGGTCATCGTCGACCAGTGCCAGAGCACGTTGCGGCACATCCGCAAACGGGCATTGACGGTCGGCACCAGCCTTCACCTCAGTTATCTGCTTGCGCGCAGCGAACAGTGTCTTGAGCGGCTGCGCGAACTGGTGGGGATTCTGGTGGCCGCCAATGCGTCGACCGCGCACACCACCGCCACCGCCACCGCAGCCTGGGTGGAATTCGCGCATGACGCCTTCCTCGCCGAGAACCGCCGGAACAGCCTGGGACATTACATGGCGCAGCTTTCGCGCCTGCTGGCGGTCAGGGTGACCGAAAACGCAGCACGTTCCGGTGAACATTACATCTGCGAGACCGCCGGAGACTACCGGCAGATGTGGCGTTCGGCGGCCGGGGCCGGCGTGCTGATCGCCGGCATGGCGTTGCTCAAGATCTTCGCGGCCGGCTTGCACGCGCCGCTGTTTGTCGAGGCCTTCCTGTTCAGTATGGTCTACGGTCTTGGCTTCGTCCTCATCTACCTGCTCGGCATGACCGTCGCCACCAAGCAGCCGGCGATGACCGCGCAGACGCTGGCCGGCCTGCTCGAAGAGGTCCGCCCGAACAGCCAGGCCGAGCTCGACGGGCTGGTGGACGTTGTTGCCGCGGTCTGTCGCAGCCAGTTGGCGGCAATTGCCGGCAATGTCGTGATGGCGCTGCCGGTGGCCGTCGCCATCGGGTTCTGGATCGGCCAGATCGAGGGCCAGCCGGTGATCCCGCTGGAAAAGGGGGCCCACCTGCTCGGCGACCTCGACCCGTTGAGCTGGGCGCTTCCCCACGCGGCGATCGCCGGCTTCTATCTGTTCCTGTCCGGACTGATCACCGGCTATTTCGACAATAGCGCGGCCTACGGCGACCTGGCCATTCGCATTGCCCGTCTGCGCTGGCTGCGGCGACTGGCGGGCGCGGCGCGGGCGGCCCGCATCGGCGTCTACATACAGGATCACCTGGGCGGAATCATGGGCAACTTCCTGTTCGGCTGCATGCTTGGGTCGACCGGTGTCGTCGGCATCATCCTCGGTCTGCCGCTGGACATCCGACACATCGCCTTCTCGTCGGCCAACCTCGGCTACGCGTTGATCGGATTCGACTTCGCGCTGCCGCTCAAGGCGATTCTCTGGGCGGCACTCGGCATCGCGCTGATCGGGCTGACCAATCTGGCGGTCAGCTTTGCCCTGGCGCTGCGCACCGCTCTCGGCGCCCGCGGCATCCGCTTCGAACACTGGGGGGCGTTGCTCAGGGCGATCTGGAGCCGTTTCCGCAGCGCCCCGCGGAGTTTCCTTCTCCCGCCGCAGGGCGCGCCGGACGGCGGTCACGGGTAGAATGGCCGCGTGTTTTCCCAGCACCCCGTCTTCCGGCGTCTGATTCCGTTTGCCCTGCTGCTTCTCGCGCCGTTGGCGCCTGCGGGCGAGATCGACCTGCGCGCACCTGACGAACTGGCCCGCGTGCTGACCCCCCACCTGCCCGACGAGGTGGCGCCCGGGCCCGGCGGAAAGGCGAGATTGCAGAAGTTGCTCACCCAGATCCTCGCCACCGAGGGCTACTTCTCCCCGCAATTCGGCTTTGCCGAGGCCGACGACGCCTTGCGCATCGACGTAGACCCCGGCCCGCGCACGCTCATCGGCACCGTCGACATCACCGTCGACGGCCCGCTGGGGGAAAAAAGGCGGGAACGCCTGATTGCCGACTGGGCGCTGCCAGTTGGCCAGCCGTTTCGCCAGGAGGACTGGGACCATGCCAAACAGCAGCTTCTCTCGCGGCTGCTCGCCGAAAATCATGCCGGCGCGCGGCTGAAGGGCAGCCAGGCGGAGATCGATCCGACCAGCCGGCAGGCCAGCCTGACCGTGCATTACGACAGCGGCCCGCGCTATCGCTTCGGCGAGGTGCGCATCGACGGTCTGGAGCGCCACCCGGCCTCCTTGGTCGACCGCTACAACCGCACCGTCAAGCCCGGGGCGCCGTATCGGGAGGAGGACATCGTTGCGTTGCAGACCACCTTGCAGGCGACGCCCTATTTCGGGTCGGTGCTGGTCAGCGTCGACCTTGATACGCTGCCGGATGCCGATGGTGCCATCAGCGCCCCAATCACCATCCGGCTCCGTGAACGCCCGGCGCATCGCCTGTCGTTCGGGGCCGGTATCAGTTCGAATACCGGCGCCCGGGTCGAAACCAGTTACCAAACGACGGACTTGTTCGGCTACGCCCTTGAATTCAACACCGGCTTGCGCATCGAACAGAAGCAGCAGACGGTCTATGCCGACGTCTTCTTTCCGCCCGACCAGGCGCAGCGCCGCAACAGTGTCGGCGTCATGGCGCAAGCCACCGACATCCAGGGGCTGAAGACCGAGCGCATCGCGCTCGGCGGGCAGCAGGTCTGGTTCAGCGGGCCGCTGGAAACACGGCTGTCGATGACCTGGCAGGACGAGCGCCTGCAGCCGGAAGGCGCGGCCAGCAGCATCAGCCGGGCGTTGGTTCCGAACATCGTGTTGACTTGGCGCCATGTCGACAACCCACTCGATCCGCGCGACGGTACGGTCCTCCAGGGCCAGATCGGCGGCGGCAGCAAGGCCGCCCTGTCCACCCAGAGCTTCATCCGCGTGCTCGGGCGCTTTCAGCAGTATTTCCCGCTCGGCAGTCTCGATACGCTGGCCCTGCGCGGCGACATCGGCTATACGCTGGCCGATTCGCGCGACGGCATTCCGCAGGAATACGTTTTCCGTACCGGTGGTACCGGCACGGTGCGTGGCTACAAGTACCTGAGCCTTGGGGTTGCGGATGGTTCGGCGACCGTCGGCGGCCGCTACATGGCGACAGCCAGCGCCGAGGTGACACACTGGCTCGACCCCGAGTGGGGCATTGCCGCCTTCGTCGATGCCGGCAATGCGACCGACAGTCTCAGCGGTTTCGATCTCGCCGTCGGCTATGGTCTCGGAGCCCGCTGGCGGAGTCCAGCCGGTCCGCTGGCCGTCGACCTCGCCTACGGCCAGCGTGACAGCTCGATCCAGTTGCATTTCTCGCTGGCGATACCGTTCTGAGATGAAGCGCCTGTTTTTCATCATTCCTGCCGCCTTTCTCGCCTTGGTCGCGGTGATCGTCGTATGGCTGGGGTTCACTGAAAGCGGCCTGGTCACTGTCGTGCGGGTCGCGAGTTCGGGAAGCGCCGGGCGTCTGACCATCGACCAGCCGGTTGGCCATCTGTTTGCCGGGGAGCTCGTCCTCGGACGCCTGATCTGGAAGGAGCCGGATCGCGAAATCGTCGTCGACGATCTGCGCATCGACTGGTCACCGGCCAGCCTTCTGCAGGGCCGGCTCAACATGGCAACTATCAGCGCGACGCGGGTGTTGATCGACATCACGACGACCGACGAGGAGGGCGCGCCGCCGACCAGCCTGCGTCTGCCGGTTACGGTCGACGTCAGAAAGATCTCCATTTCACGGCTTGATTTCGCACGCCTGATCGTGGTCGAAGATGTTCTGGCGGCTTACGTCAATGATCAGGCAACGCACCGACTTGAGCAGTTGAGCGGACGCATCGGCAAGGGCGAATTCAGCGGGGATGCCACGCTCGGGGCCGATGCGCCATTTCCGCTGGGGGTCCGCGCAAGCCTCGTCGGGCAACTTGAGGGGCAGACAGTTCGCCTCGCCGTCGAAACCACCGGGCCGCTCGATCGCATCGCCCTCAAGGTCACGGGAGCGGAAGGGTTGCGCGGCGATGGGCAGGCGATGCTGACGCCCTTTGCCCGGCGGCCATTTGCCGAGGCGCGATTGGCGCTAGCCGACGTCGACCCGGCGGTCTGGATCGCCGGGTCGCCGGTTGCACGGCTTGCCGTGCTCGCCCGGGTAAGCCCGGACTCCGGTGCGGCCGGGGCGCTGAGTGGCGACTTCAGTGTGATCAACAGCGTGGCAGGTCCGCTTGACCGCCAGCGCCTGCCGCTCGCCAGCCTCGCCGGGCGCTTTGCCTGGCGCGCCGACGGGGTGCAGTTCGCTGACTTGACGGCCCGTTTGCCGGGGAAGGGGGTGCTGGCCGGCAGCGGGCGCTGGGAAACGGGCCAGCTCAACCTCGACCTCACGGCGAGCACGGTCGACGCCGCACAGGTCGCTGCCGTGTTGCGGTCGACGCGCCTGAACGGTCCGATTTCAGCGAGCATCGGCCGTGAGCGCCAGACAGTTGCGGTTCGCCTGGCCGATGCCGGGTTCGTCCTGACGGCGGAAGCCGGTCACGAAAATGGCAAGGTCAGCGTGTCGCGGTTTGAACTGGCGGCAGGCGAGGCCTTGCTCAGGGCCAGCGGCGAACTGCAGATGGACAAGGGCAAGGCCTTCTCGGCCAATGGCGAACTGGTGCACTTTGACCCGAGCAAGTTCGTCCGGGTGCCAGCGGCTCTGATCAATGCGACAGTGTCGGCCGCCGGCAGGTTGCAGCCGGAGGCAGTCGTTCAGGCGCGGTTTGCGCTGCGCGACAGTCGCCTCGCCGGGCAGCCACTGACCGGGCATGGCGACGTCGTCATCGACTGGCCGCGCATCCCGAAGGCCGATGTGCAACTCGCGGCCGGGCCGAACCATCTGAATGCGCGCGGCGCCTTCGGTCGCCCCGGCGACCGCCTGACCATGGCTATCGACGCGCCGGCGCTTGGGCTTTACGGGCTTGCGGGCAGCCTTGCCGGGCAACTGGAACTCGGCGGCACCACCGATCAGCCGACGCTCGCCGGCGAACTGAGCACGCCGCGTCTTGGCCTGCCCGGCGTCGGCACGATCAGCGAAGTGCGGGTCGTTGCCGAAATCGCCAGTGCGCCGGGCAGTCCGCTGAAGGTCGATGCCAGCGTGGCGGCACTCGACGGCGCCAAGTGGCCCGGGCTGGTCAGACAGTTGCACCTGCGGGCAACCGGCACGCGCCGCCAGCACCGCCTGCAATTCACTGGGGAGCTTGGCGGCAAGAATCTCCTCGAATTGGCAGCCGAGGGGGGTTTTCCCGACGATGTCCGACCACTGCGCTGGTCGGGCCGTTTGCTTGAGGCGCGGCTAACGGCCGAGCAGAAGATGCGCTCCTTCGTGCTGGCGGAGCCGGCGGCACTCGGTGCCAGCCGTGATGCCTGGCAGATCGGCCCCGCGGTCCTCAATGGCGACGCCTGGCAGCTTCGGTTGCGGGCCGATGCCGGGCGGCAACGGGTGCACGCGGAGTTCAGCGGTCGCGGCCCGCGCATTGGCAACGTCAGCGGCATCTTCGAAGCGGCAATGGTCGATGCGTGGACGCTCAACCGTCAGGGGTCGTGGCTGGGTGCGGCGCGCATCGATATCGGCGATCTCGGCTGGGTAGCGGAGTTGCTCGATGAACGCTGGAAGAGCGGCGGCCGGCTCAATGGAGAACTGAAGCTGGCTGGCACTCCGGAACGTCCGCTGGTTTCCGGGCAGATGCGCGGCGAAAAGCTGGCGCTCGCCATTCCCGAACAGGGAATGCAACTGGCCAATGGCATTCTCGAAGCGACTGTCAGCGACAACCTGCTGCGCATCACCCAGCTCGCCTTCGACAGCGTGCTGCAAGCGCCGCCGCGTGCGCTGCGGCGGACCGACAGCGAGGCCCTGGAGAAACTGGTGGCCAAGCCAGGGCGCCTTGAAATTGCCGGCGAAATGCGGGTCGACGCTGGGGCCAGCAGTAGTTTTTATGGTCGCGGCAGCGGGAGTGACAGCGCGGCGCTCGACCTGCGCCTCGATCGGGTCGGTATCTACCAATTACCGGACCAGTGGCTGACCGTTTCCGGTGACGGCCGCATTTCCTGGATCAAGGATGTTCTCGGCATCAAGGGCAAGCTGGCGGCAGATGCCGCCTACTGGAAGCTGATCGAACTCGGAACACCAAGACTCTCCGACGACGTGGTGATCAGGACGCCTGCGGGAACCCGCGAGGCGGCAGCTTACCGGCCGCGGCTCGACCTCGATCTGGAGGCCGATGCCGGCGGCAACTTCCAGTTTCGCGGTTTTGGACTCAGCGCCCGCCTCGCCGGCAACATCCGGGTCCAGGCCCAGGGACGTGACCTGCCACGGGCCAACGGCCGGATCCGCGCCCGCGACGGCCGCTTCGACGCCTATGGCCAGCAACTGGAAATCGAGCGCGGCATCCTGACCTTCCAGGGATTGCTCGAAAACCCGGCGCTCGACGTCCGCGCCGTGCGCAAGAACCTCCCGGTCGAGGCCGGGGTCCAGATCACCGGGACGGTGCAGAAGCCGGTGGCGCGACTGATTTCGGACCCCGAGCTGCCCGATGTCGAGAAGCTGAGCTGGCTGGTCCTCGGCCACGGTCCCGACCAGACGGGTGCCGGCGACGCTGTGGTGCTGTTGTCGGCGGCGGGCAGCCTGCTCGGCAATCAGTCGGGGGGGGTGGTGCAGCAGATCAAGAGCGGGTTCGGCATCGACGAATTCGGCGTGCGTCAGGGGCAGATCGGCGACCTCGGCGGACGCCAGCCAGGCAGTCGCATCGTCGGCGGCGCCTTCGACGCCACGTCGACCACCGGCAACCAGATTCTGAGTGTCGGCAAACGGCTGTCGAACAACGCCTTGCTGTCCTACGATCAGACGCTGGGCAAAGCTGAAAGCGTGGTCAAGCTGACCATCTTCCTCAATCGCCAGTTGTCGCTGATCGCCCGGGCCGGCAGCGACAACGCGCTGGACATTTTGTACACGATCTCTTTCGGCGGGCCGTCGCCGCGCGCCAAGGGGGACCGGTCGGCGAAATAGCCGCTACCTGCCGATTTCACCCGCCAAGTTCGGATGCTGGCATGACACGTACCGGCAACGCCTCCGCGACACTGAGGTGTACATCGCGCTGCGGGAATGGGATCGAAATCCCGGCAGCTGCCAAGCGCTTTTCGATCATGAAGCGCAGGTCGCTGTCGACCCGGCGCCCGGACATGTTCGGACTCAGTTCGACCCAGAAGACCAGAATCATCAGCAAGGCGTTGTCGGCGAAATCCTCGAGCAAAACCTCGGGCGCCGGCTCCTTGAGCACCTGCCCGTGTTCCTCGGCGCAGCCAACGAGGACTTCGGCGGCCTGGCGCACCGGTGATCCGTAGGCGATGCCGACGCGGACTTCGCGGCGAATGCGCGAGTTGGAATAGGTCCAGTTGATTACCTGGTTTTCCAGGAACGTGGAATTCGGCACCAGCGCCTCGATGCCGTCAAAGCTGCGCACGGTCGAGGCACGCAAATCGACGGCGGTGACGTAGCCGGTCGTGCCACCGATGGCGACGATGTCGCCGACCCGGATCTTGCGTTCGAAGAGAATGATGATGCCGCTGATCACGTTCTTGATGATGGTCTGGGTGCCGAAGCCGATGCCGATGGCCAGGGCGCCTCCCATGAAGGCGAATGCCGTGAGCGGGATGCGCGCCAGGTTGAGGACCAGGACAATCAGGACGACGGAGACGGCGATCATGAGCCAGCGGCGGGTGACGCTGGCCAGTTGCTCATCGACCGCGAAGCGCTTCACCAGAATGCGCTCCAGTCGGCGCGAGAGCCTGGAGCACACCCAGTAGGCGAGAACGTAGAGGAGCAGAACGCCGATGCTCTTGCCGACGGTCACTCCATAGGCGGTCGTCACCGTCTTGCCTTCGACCACCGTCGAATCCTCGACGGCAAAGAGCTCGAAATTCCAGACCTGCTTCAGCACTTCACCGGCGCGCGCGGCAGCGAGTTTCCAGTCGCGCACCGTGCCGGCCTCGCCGGAAAACCCGAAGTCGCCGAGCCAGCGCACCAGCACCCGATTGAGCCGCTCGCCGGCCAGTTCGACACGTTGGAGCCCGCGCAAACGCTGCTTGAGGGTCTCGAGTATTGCCGACTCGCGGGCCGTCGCCTCCGCGTCGAGCAAGGCGTCCTTCAGGCGCATCTCCTGTTGATCGATCGCTGCCTGCGCCGCTGACGCGAGTTCCCGGACGAGCGGCGCCCTGGCATCAACTTCCGTCTTGATCGCGCTGAGCGCGGCGAGCGCTGAAGCCCTCACCTCCGCATCGTCACCGCTAATGGCGGCGTAACGATGCGTCCAGCCATCGATGCCATATTGGACGACCGTTTGCATCCAGTTCAGCGCCATCATTTCGACGCGGTCGGTTTCGAGCGTCTCGTCAAACAACTTCAACTGGCGGTTGGCAGTGACATCTTCTCCCCGGGCGGCAAGCGATTTGGCCAGCTGTTCGCGCTCAGCCAGGCGTCGCGTGTTGGCGGCAACCCGACGATCGAGTTCCGTGGTCAGTCTGCCCAACGTGGCGCGCAGTTTCGCCTGCCGCTCCTCGAGATCGACCTTGTCCAGCTTTTGCTGCGGCAGCACGCGCGCAACCAGGCTCTCGGTGCCCTTCGTGAACAGTTCCAGGGCCTGTATCTCGTCCTGCACGCCTTGCAGACCGATGCCGAGATTGGTCACTTCAGCCTCGGTCAGTTGCAGCCGCAGCGCGGCAATATCCCGCACCTTCCGCGCCTTTTCGCTATCCTGCTCGCCCTTGGCCCGGGCCAGTTGGTCTTCGGCAAGGCGCAGCGCTTCGCCGGCGCGCCGCTGGGCATCGATCAGTGACTGCTTCTGGTTTTCCAGAATGCGCTTGTTCGATGTCCGGTGCTTGAGGCGGTCGCGCATCAGATCGAGTTCGTCGCGCAGCGCATCGACACGGAGCGCCGGGTAGGGCGGCGGGCCGGCGAACTCGGCGATCTGCTCCGACCGGTCCTGCAGTTTGGGTGCCGCTTTCCTGAGGCCGTCGGCTTCGTCCATGAGGTTGAGCCGTTCGCCATAGGCGGCAACCAGGCGATCAAGCAGGCGCTGGTGCTCGGTGGTCGGCAGTTGTTCGGCGTCCGGCGAGGCGCCACTCTCGACCCGTCCGGCTTCCTGCTGGCGCCGCGCCTCGGCCAGTTGCTTTTCCGCCTCGGTTCTGGGGTCGACCGCGGCAGGCGCTTCCGCCGGCTTGACCGCCTCGCTCTTGGGCTTTGCGGAAAGCAGGTTGGCTATCTGCGCCTGACCCGGGCCGGCAAGGAGCAGCAGCGCCAGGGCGGCAACGCGGGCGATCTTGTTGGGGCGGCAGGCGGTAAAGTGGGGAATCACGGGCATGGTCAGTCTTGTCGGGTTGTCCAATCTTTTGCTCGCAATCAAGGCATCCCGGCCGGCTCCTGGTCGACCGGAAAGCATCAATCCGACTGAACCGGCCAGCCTCCGCCGACCACCAGCGGTTCAAGCCGGACTATCAAATTGACGACCGTATGGCCTCGAACTTCGTCAGTATGGTCCTCGTGGCCAGCGACATATAGAGGTCTGAGGCACTGGCTGCCCCCTTCAAGAAAATCAGACTCTGAGCGTCGTCGGCCGCGATTGGCTCACCATCTGCGACAGCATGAAAGACGTGATGGATATTTGACGGCGACTCATGGGAGAACAGAAACGTCAAGGCGCTGGCAACCAGGCCGGTCTCTTCATGAAGCTCGCGGGCAGCCGCAGCGATTGGCAGTTCCTCTTGGTGGATCCCACCCCCCGGAAGCAGGACCAGTTGATCCTTGTTCATCGCGAGCACAACGGCACCCCCAAACTCCACAATGACCGTAGCCCGGCTCCGCTTCTGCTGCACTGGCTTCAGCCTTTCTTGGATTCAGCGGTGGCGATAATGTCCCTGGCTTGCGCAGCCTCCTGCTCTCGTTCTTCCACGCCCAACTCCCTGGCACTATCGACAAACGTGGCGTTGGCAATTGCGCTGCCAATGCCCTTGGCAGCATCCCCTGCGTCGCTTGCCAGATCCCTGGCCTTTTCAACCGTCGTGCTGACGCCGTCAGCGACTGCGGCACCGGCTTCCTGAGCCAACTCCTTGGCCTTGACCCCGGCCTCTTCCACCACCGCGACCGCAGAACTTGCCAATTCCCGGGTCTTCTCGGCTGCTGCCGCTGCCGCTTCTCTTGCCTTGTCCAGAATACTCATTGCTATCGCTCCAGTTCAATAGTGTTACGAACGGTTGTGCCTGTTGAAGGCAAACGGTTTCAGGAAAGCCATTTCCAGCTCCCTTTCCCCATGCCTGTTTCCGAAATGCGGGAGAACGGAGGCTCTCCGGTTGCCATGCCCTCCTCCCGCGGCCAAAAGGCAACTGATTATAGGCAGTTTCGACGCGATCGAGTATGGCGCCGGTGCCACCCCGGACCTTCAGTCCGCGTCGGGAAGATTGGCGATGGGTGCCTCGAGAAAATCGTTGTCGATGCCGTAGTCCTCCTTGCACGGGCTGGCCCAGGTCGTCCATTCCCCGCTTTCCCCATCGCGCAGTCGTCGCCCGGCGGCCATCAGGCAGGCCAGGGCATGGATGTCACCTCCCGGCTTTTTGGCCCCGTCGGAGTTATGGTGTACGCCGACCGCACTGGCAACGTTTGCCGGCAGTTTCCAGTTACGCAGGACGGCGGCACCGAGCGCCGGGTGCCCGTTGTCGGCCAGTGAGCCATCCAACGCTCCCGCCTCACCACGCTTTGCCAGCACGATGATCCCGGTATCCTGCATCATTGCGCCGAAATAGGCTGTGTCGCCGACGCGGCGCAGGCTTAGGCCACGGGCAACAAGGAAGGTTAGTTCAGCAGCACGGTTGGAAGCCGCGAATACAGCTTCGACGATGCTGCGCAGATATCCCTTGAGGGTACCAAGCTGCCCTTTCCGGCAGACACCGGCAGTCACGGCCAAGGCGTGCGAGAGGGGGCATTGTCAGGAGAGCGTGGTCTTATCGAGCGTCGTCCGCGCTGGTCATCCTGTCGGCCGCGACGACCCAGCCGCCGCCCATCGCCTTGTACAGGTTGATCATCGCCTGGAACTGCACCTGCTGCGACTGCGTGTACTGCAACTGGGCGTTGAACAGGCTGCGTTCGGCATCGAGTACCTCGATGTAGCTCGTGTAACCGTTCTCGTAGCGCAGCCGGGCCGTCCCGGCATACTCCTGGAGCGCCTTGACCTGGCGCTTCTGTGCCGCCAGTTGCTCACGCGTTCGATCCTGATCGACCAGGGCGTCGTCAACTTCGCGGAAGCCCTGCTGAATTGCCTTCTGGTAAGCGAACAGTGCCTGCTGCTGGCCCGCTTCGGCGGCGTCGACCTGGCCCGCGATGGCACCAGCGGTGAAGATCGGCATCGTGATCGCACCGCCATACTGCCAGAGCTTGGACTGGCTGTCGAAGAGGTTCGTCAGGTTGGTGCTGCTGTAGCCGAAGAGGCCAGTAAGTGAAATGGTCGGGAAGTACTGGGCCTTGGCGGCACCGATGAGGGCGTTGGCGGCGATCAGGTTCTGTTCCGCCTGCTGAATGTCAGGCCGCCTTTCGAGGAGGTCAGACGGTAGCCCGGCCGGGATTCCCGGGAGCACAAGCTCGTCGATGCTCCTGCCGCGGGCGATTGGCCCAGGATTGCGCCCGAGGAGAACGGAGAGCCCGTTTTCCTGCTGGGCGATCGATTTTTCGATCACCGGAATCGTTGCCAGCGCTTCCTCGTACTGCGACCGGTTCTGGCTCAGCTCGAGGAGCGAGATGATGCCGCCCTCGAAGCGCAGCTTGAAGATATCGTAGGATTCGCCGCGCGTCTTGGCGGTCGCTCGGGCGATTTCGAGCTGGCGGTCGAGGTCGCGCAGGTTGATATAAGAGCCGGCGACGCTGCCGACCAGGGTCAGGATCACCGCGCGTCGCGCGTCCTCGCTGGCCAGCAGTTGCGCGCGGGCGGCTTCGGTCTGGCGGCGGATACGACCCCAGAGGTCGATCTCCCAACTCGCGTTGAGCACGGCCGAGTAGGTGTTGTAGGTGGCAGAACCGCCGGCGCCGACGACCACCGCGGCGATGTCGCGTTGCCGTCTCGCTTCGTAGCCGGCGCCGACCTGCGGGAAGAGTTCCGAACGGACGAAGCCATAGCGGCCGGCGAACTCGTCGACCCGGGCGGCGGCGATCATCAGGTCCCTGTTTTCGCGCAGCGCGGTGGCGACCAGATCGTCGAGCAGCGGATCGCCGAACTGTTCCCACCAGGCGCTGTTGGCCAGGTCCCTCGCATTGTTGTCGCTCAGACGCCATGCCGTCGGAGTGTCCACCGGCGGGCGCACGTAGTCGGGTCCGACCATGCAGCCGCTGGCCAGGAGTACCATAAGGACGGTGGCGATGGGCTTACGCATGGTCGTCTCCTCCCTTTGCGGCAACGGCCGGCTTGACTGCTGCTCCGGTGGTGGCCGCGTCGCCAACGTCGGCATTGCCCTTGTGACTGAGCTTCTCGACGACGTAGAAGGTTACCGGGATGATGAAGATGGCCAAGCAGGTGGCCGCCAGCATGCCACCGATCACCGCGCTGCCCATGACTTGCCGCGAAATGGCACCGGCCCCGCTGGCGATGGCGAGCGGCACGCAGCCGAGGATGAAGGCGAACGATGTCATCAGGATCGGCCGCAGGCGCAGTTCCGCGCCCTTGAGCGTCGCCTCGACGAGCGAGAGCTCCCCCTTTTCGTACTCCATCTTGGCGAACTCGACGATCAGGATCGCGTTCTTGGCCGCCAGACCGATCAGCATGACCAAACCGATCTGCGCATAGACGTTGAGTTCCTGGCCGCGCAACATCAGTGCAAAAAAAGCGCCGGCGACAGCGATCGGTGTTCCCAACAGGACGGAGAAGGGGAGCGACCAACTCTCGTACTGCGCCGCCAGAATCAGGAAGACGCAGAGCAGCGAGAAGCCGAAGATAACCGCCGGCGAGATGCCTTGCTGCGCCTTCTGCTCCTGATATGACATGCCCATGTAGTCGTAGCCCATTTCGGCCGGCATCGTGTCGGCGAAGACTTCTTCGAGCGCCCGCATCACCTGCACAGAACTGTAGCCGGGCGCCGCTGAGGCGTTGATCTGCGCGCTGCGGTAGAGGTTGTAGCGCATCGTGAATTCCGGACCGGAGACATTGCGGATCGAGGTCAGCGCCGACAACGGCACCGCTTCGCCCTTGTTATTGCGCACGTAGAACTGGCCGACATTCTCGATGTTGGTGCGGTAGTCGCCTTCGGCCTGGACGTAGACCTGCCACTGGCGGCCAAAGCGGTTGAAATAGTTGATGAAGCCGCTGCCGAGGAAGCTCTGCAGCGTCTTGTACACGTCGCTGAGAACCACGCCCTGTTTGAGCACCTTGTCCTGATCGACGTCGATGAAGAGTTGCGGCACGGTCGGCCGGAAGGTGGTCGACACGCTGGCGAGTTCCGGGCGCTTTTTCGCGGCTTCGATGAACTTGGCGGTGTTCTCGGCGAGGACGGCGATGTCCTTGCCGGCACGGTCTTCAAGAACGAAAGTCGCACCGCCCGAGGTGCCGACCCCCTGAATGGCCGGCGGCGGAAACGCAAAGGCGATGGCACCAGGAATGGTGGCAAGCCGCTTGGTCAGCTCGGCCTTGATCGCAGTGTACTGCTCCTCGGGCTTCTTGCGCTCGGCCCAGTCCTCAAGGGTGATGAAGAAGAAGGCGCTGTAGGTATTCGTCACCTGGCTCAGCATGCTGTAGCCGACGACGGTGGTCGTGTACTTGACGCCGGGCACCTTCATGATCAGCTCTTCGGCCTGGGCGGCAATTTCCGACGTGCGTTGCAGAGATGAGGCGTCGGGAAGCTGGACTGCTGCAAAGACGTAACCCTGGTCCTCGTCCGGCAGGAAGCCGGCGGGGACGATCTTGCCGAAGAACCCCACACTTGCGGCGACAGCGACCAGGAAAACGAGGCTGATCATGCTCCGCCGGATAGCGATCCGGCAAATGCCGACGTAGCCGCCGGTGACCCGGCCAAACCACACGTTGAACCCGTCGTAGAATTTCTGCAACGGGCCGCTGCCCTTGACCTTGGGCCTGAGCAGCATGGCACAGAGGGCGGGACTCAGGGTCAACGCGTTGAAGGCCGAAATGATCACCGAGATGGCGATGGTGACCGCGAACTGCTGGTAGAGCTGGCCGGTGATCCCGGGAATGAAGGCGGTCGGCACGAAAACGGCAGCCAGGATGACGGCGATGGCGATCACCGGCCCGGTGACTTCCTCCATGGCCCTGAGCGTCGCCTCCTTCGGCGACAGGCCGTGTTCGATGTGGTGCTCGACGGCTTCGACGACGACGATGGCGTCATCGACGACCAGGCCGATGGCCAGCACCAGGCCGAACAGCGACAGCGTGTTGATCGAGAAGCCGAACATCGGGAACAGCATGAAGGTGCCGACCAGCGACACCGGCACCGCCAGCAAAGGAATCAGCGTCGCTCGCCAGCCCTGCAGGAAGACAAAGACGACGATCATCACCAGCACCAGTGCTTCGAACAGCGTGTGCTTGATCTCCTTGATCCCCTCGGTGACCGACAGCGTAGTATCGAGCGCGATGACGTAATCGAGGTCGGGCGGGAAACTCTGCTTGATCTTCTCCATCAGTTTCTTGGCGCCATCGGCGGCTTCGAGGGCGTTGGCGCCAGGCATCTGGTAGAGGGCGACGAGGGCAGCCGGCTTGCCGTTGAGGCGTCCCTGCTGACTGTAGGTCTGGGCGCCGAGCTCGATGCGGGCGACGTCACGGACGCGCACGATCGAACCGTCGGTGTTGGCGCGCAGCACGATGTGGCCGAATTGCTCCTCGCTCTGCAGCCGGCCCTGCGCACGCACCGCGTAGGTGAATTCCTGGCCCACCGGGACCGGCTCGCCCCCGATCGTTCCAGCCGGATTGACGGTGTTCTGGCTGTTGACTGCGTTGATGATTTCCGGAATCGTGATGTTGAGCTTGGCCAACTGATCGGGCTTGACCCACAGCCGCATCGCGTACTGGCCGGCACCGAAGACGGTCACGCTGGCGATGCCCTTGACCCGCGTCATCTGGTCATTGATGTTGATGTAGGCGTAGTTGGCGAGGAAGACGTTGTCGTAGGTGCCATTCGGCGAGTAGAGAGCGAACATGATCAGCGGCGACGAGGTCGACTTGGCGACGGTGACGCCGTAGTTGCGCACATCCGAGGGCAGTTGCGATTCGGCCTGGCCTTCGCGCATCTGGGCGAGCAACTGGTCGGTGTTGGCATCGGTGCCCAGCGCGAAATTGACATACAGCGTGGACTGGCCGTTGTTGGCGTTGATCGAATACATGTAGTCCATGTTGTCGACGCCCGACATCTGCTGCTCGATCGGAGTGGCCACCGCCTGTTCGACGGTCAGCGCGTCGGCGCCGGTGTAAGTGCTGCTGACATTGATCTGCGGCGGAACGATGTTCGGGAACTGGGCGGTCGGCAGCCCGGACATGGCGACCAGGCCGACGATGGTCATCAGGATCGAGATGACCATGGCGACGATCGGCCGGTTGATGAAAAACTTCGACATGGCTGCTTATTCCTTGGTCGCGGGGGCCGGCGCCGCCGGCTTGGCGTCAGCCTTGGCTGCGGGCGTTGCCGGCTCAAAGGGCTTGGTAGTCACTGTCATCCCCGGCCTGACCTTCTGGGTACCCTCGGCGACCACCTGCTCACCCGGTTGCAGGCCCTTGCTGATGATCCACTCGCTGCCGATGCGCTCACCGACGGTCACCGGCCGGATGTCCGCCTTGTCGTCGGCGCCGACGACGGCTACCAGATACTTGCCCTGGATTTCGGTGACGGCCCGCTGCGGCACGAGCAGTGCGCCTTTTTCCACCGACATAGTGGCCCGGACCTTGCCGTACTGGCCGGGACGCAGCAGGTTGTCCGGATTCGCGAACAGCGCGGCGACCTTGAAGGTGCCCGTGCCAGCATCGACCTGCCGGTTGAGCACGGAGACCTTGCCTGGGTGAGGGTAGAGCGACCCGTCCACCAGGATGAGCTGGAGCGCGACCTGCTCGGGCTTCTTGCCCGAGGCAGCCGCGGCATTCGCCACCTTGAGATACTCGCGTTCGCTGATGTTGAAATAGACCTTGATCGGATCGACGCTCGACACGGTCGTCAGGTCGGTTGTCATGCTCGGGCTCAGCAGATTGCCGACCTGGGCGTTGGCGATGCCGGCAATGCCGGTGATCGGTGAGGTAATCCTGGTGAAACCCAGGTTCAGCTTCGCCGTCTTCAGGTTGGCCTCGGCTGCTTCGAGTTCGGCCTTGGCCGATTGCTGGGCGCCGGTGGAGTCGTCGAGATCCTTCTGGCTGACCGCGTTCAAGGCCGCCAGCGGCTTGATGCGCGCGAGGTTGGCCGAGGTGGTCTCATAGCGTGCGAACTTCTGGGCGCGGATGCCCTTGGCCTCGTCGACCGCCGCCTCGAAGGTACGCGGATCGATCTCGAACAGCGCCTGACCCTTCTTGACCAGATCGCCTTCGCGGTAGTTCTGTTTCAGCAGATAGCCGGTGACCTGCGGCCGGATGACGGCATTGACATCGCCGTCCAGAATGCCCACCCATTCGATATAGATCGGTACATCGCGCTGCACGACACTCACCACCTCGACGACCGGCGGCGCCGGCGGCGGCGCTTTTCCCTTGTCGCAGGCGGCGGTGATCAGCAGGGCGATGCCGGCCACCCCGGCAGCTGCCCACCTGAAGGAGTTTCCGGCTGATGAAAGGATGGATGGGTTGGTTTTCATGACTGCTCCTGCCAAGGGCGACTCGTAATGGCTTGCTGATTTGATGTCCACGGGTTTTCCGATCGAAGATTGGGTGACTGATGCGCCATCCGCTCGCCGTGCGCGTTGATCATTTTACTTCGGGTCCTTCTGAATGCGGTGCTTTCGGGCTACTTGCCGAAAAATTCTCCTGATAATGCCGGATCACCGCCCGCGCATTGAAAAAGAGGCGTTCTCTCCCCAGGCGGTCGGCGAGGCCCGATGCCTTGACGCATTCCATCACGCCCGGGCTCAAGTCGGCCAGCCAGAAAATGGCACCCCGTTCGGTGGCGCGACGCTCCCCCTCGATCAGCATCTGCAGGGCCGAATACTCGATATCGAAGACGCGGCTCATGTCCAGGGCGACAACGCGTGGCTGGTGCTTTTCGATAAGTTGCCGGATCTGATCGCTTACCTGCTGGGCGTTGGCAAAGAACAATCTTCCCTCGGGGCGCAGGATCAATAGACCGGAAAAGGTTTCGTCGTCGGGATGCTCGCGGGAAAGCGGGCGCAGGACGTCAGCGCCGCGTTTGCGACCGATGACATGAATTTTCGGGTGTGCCACCTGGCTGCTGAGGCCGATCAGCGAGAGGATGATCGCCACCACAATGCCTTTCAGCGTGCCAAAGACGAGCACGCCGGCGAAGGCGGCCAGTGCCCAGCGGAACTCCATGGTTCGGACCCGCCGGATGGCAACGAACTCTGCCGGTTGAATCAGCCCGACCGAATAGACGATGACCACTGATGCCAGAACGGCCTGCGGCAACAGTCCGAGCAGGGGCGCCAGAAAGAGCATGGTTCCCACCGCCGCGGCTGCGGTAACCAGCGATGCCTTTTGCGATTGTCCGCCCACGGAGCGCACCACCGCTGTTTGCGAGGTGCCGCCACCGGCGGGCATGGCGCCGAAGAATGCGCCGCCAAGGTTGGCCGCCCCGCTGGCGAGCAACTCGCGGTCGGGCTTGATCGGGGGCTCCGACGCCTTGGCGAAGGCACGTCCCGCAGCAATGGTTTCGGTGAAACTCATCAAGGCGATACCGAGCGCCCCGGGGAGCAACTTTTCGACAAGTCCGAGATCGGGCAGGGCGAGCGACGGGAATCCCTGGGGAATCAGCCCGACCGTTCCCACGCCCAGGGCATTCAGGCCGAAGAACCAGGAGGCTGCGATGCCGCCGCCCACGGCGATGAGCGGGGCTGGCGAGTGGGGCCACCGGCGCTCCATGCCCGCCAGCAGCAGCAGCGTCGCCGCCGCGACCGCCAGGGTCAGCAGCGAGGTATCGGGAAGCTCGTGAATGACGCCCAGGATGTCCTTGAAGAATCCTTGTTTCGTGATGTGTATCCCGAGCAGCTTGGGCACCTGGTCGAGGATGATGACCAGTCCGATTCCCGCCTTGAAGCCGGTCAGGACCGGGGTCGAGATGAAGTTGGCGACAAACCCGAGGCGCAGCGCCGAGGCGAGGAGCAGGAGCGCACCGGTCAGTGCGGAAAGGGTCGCGACCGCCGTGATCAGTTTGCCGGGGTCGCCGTCCGGAACGGCAAGGCCCAGTTGTGTCGCGGTGAGAATCGCCAGTGTCGCCGTCGAGCTGACGCTGAGCACGCGCGACGTGCCGAGCAGGGCATAGATGAGCATCGGCACGAAGGCGGTATAGAGGCCGACGGCAACCGGCAGCCCGGCCACGGTGGCATAGGCCATCGCCTTGGGCAGGACGACCGCTGCGGCGGTCAGCCCGGCGACGATGTCGGGGCGCAAGCCCCCCGTGCCACTACTTGCGGGGGCTGCAAAACGGGCTTGATGCGTCATGGTGGCGCTCTCTTGGTCAGAGAATGATCCCCCCGGCAGAAATCGGCCGGTGGTCGATGTGCCCTTGAAGCGGCATCCCGGTCAGTCGGAATCCGGCATGTTGGAAGCTGTGAGTTGCATCACGCAAGGCGACCCCAGAAAGCAGAGCCGTCATCAGTCAACATTTCACAGGTAGCGCATGGCTTCCTGGTAATTCATCGATTGTGGCGGCGGCAGTTCGGTTCGCGCGAGGCGTCCAATGACAAAGGCTCTGCGCTGCGGCATCGCGCCCTTCAGTTCGACGACAGAAAAATCGACGTCGGCTCCCGAGTCGGTGTTCGTCTCGTCGAGCACCACATTCATCGAACTCAGGCGAATGCGCCTCGGCTCGATCGACAGGTAATCCTGTGGCTTGTCGAGTACGCTCTTGAGGGTTTCGAGTTCGCCCTCCAGCACCGCCTCACCGCCGCCCATGGTCTCCAGTTGCCGCTCGTTATCGAGCAGTTCCGCCTCGAGTCGGGCCCGCTGACTGGCGTCCGCCGGCGCCTCGCCCAACATCGACCCCAAGCCCGGACCGTGTTGCTGCAGCAACCGGAGGCGTGCCCGGATCAGCGACCGGTTTGCCTGCAGTTCCTGGCGCTCGCTGCGTTCTGCACCAATCTCCGACAAGGCCCGTGAAATGAGATATTCGAAAATCTCGACCCCGATGACGCGGCGCAAGACCGCTTCGTCGGGGCCACACAGTCGCGTCTTGTGGTCGGAAAAGTTCACCGTCAGCTGCGCCACATCACGCTGGACCATTTCCCCGTGCAACCCCAAACCGAAAACCCGCTGTTCGGTGAACTCCATGCCGAGAACCAAGTAAGCTTGTTCGAGTTCAGGAAACTTCTCGAACAGCGTGCGCAAGCCGTCTGCGCGGGCGAGTACGTCCTTCATGTCCGACGGCGAGACAAAAAATGCGCGCAAGGCCGCATCGCCAGACCATGCCCCGGTCGACATGCGCCGGACGGCCGGAAGCGACTTGACCAGTCCCTGCAGGAACCTGATCGTTGTCTCGACCGAGGGTGCCAGACGTTTGTGAAGGTTCGGCAGGAGTTTCAGCCGCGGGTTCGTCAGCTCGGCGGCTTTGTCGACCGCCCATCGAACCATCTCCTCGGACAGCCGATCCGTATCGAAATGGCCAGCCCGGTGCTTGAACCAATCGAGAATGCCCATGCCTTGTTCCTCTGCCTACAAGTCCGTCAAGCCCCCGCTGGTCTCGAGACATCCGCCGCTACACGCGCCCTTGGATCCTCAGAACTTCTCCGGCACATACTTGTACGGATAGTCGGGTTCCTTGTACTTGCCGGGCGCCTGGCGCTTGGGCAGTTCGATCTTGCCGCGCTTGATCTCCTCGTAGGGAATCTTGCTCAGCAGGTGGGTGATGATGTTCAGACGCACCCGCTTCTTGTCGTTCGACTTGCCGACGTACCACGGTGCCCACGGCGTGTCGGTCTTCTCGAACATCTCGTCGCGCGCCCGCGAGTAGTCGTACCAGCAGCTGTAGGACTTGAGATCCATCGGCGACAGCTTCCAGATCTTGCGCCCGTCGTGGATGCGCTGTTCGAGGCGCCGTGTCTGCTCTTCGGGACTGACTTCGAGCCAGTACTTGAGCAGGATGATGCCGGATTCGATCATCAGCTTCTCGAAATTGGGCGCCACCTCGAGGAAGCGCTTGGCGTGCTGCTCGTCGCAGAACCCCATGACGCGCTCGACGCCAGCCCGGTTGTACCAGCTGCGGTCAAAGATGACGACTTCGCCGGCCGCCGGAAAATGCGGGATGTAGCGCTGCACGTACATCTGCGACTGTTGGCGCTCGGTCGGCGCCGGCAATGCGACGACACGGAAGACGCGAGGGCTGACGCGCTCGGTGATGGCCTTGATGGTGCCGCCCTTGCCGGCGCCGTCGCGCCCCTCGAAGACGATGCAGACCTTGAGGCCCTTGGCGATGACCCATTCCTGCAGTTTCACCAGTTCGACGTGCAACGTCTCGAGTTCCTTGTCGTATGCCCTTGCTCCGAGCTTCTCGCCAACCGGAGCCACTTCCACCCGCTTCTTTGCTGCCTTCTTCTTGCCCATCTCGATCTCCTTGAGTCAATGCCCGGCGCGGCGCCATCGGTTTGATCCTACTCCTCGCCCCGTTAATTCTATACACATAACACGACAGTTGTTACCCTCCTTTCGACATTGCAACGGGTTCATGACATTACGACCGCCCCCAACCGTTATTGGTATCCGCCGCCGCGAAACGGAATGGTTCGTGTCGGGCCGTTGCTCCCGCTGCGGGACCTGTTGCGCGAGTTCGGCGTACCACCAGATCGAGGGGTTCGCCACGGCCAGCAGTCGTTGAAGCCTGATTCTGGGACATTTTTGCCGGTCGACCGCAGCATGCGCTGAAGGAACCGGTCGCTCGAGCATCGTCGCCGGGGCTGCGCAAGCTTGGGGCAAGCATCAGCTAGCGTTTGGCGCGCGGGTGAGCGGCGTCGTACACCTTGGCCAGATGCTGGAAATCGAGATGCGTATAGACCTGCGTCGAGGCAATGCTGGCGTGACCGAGCATTTCCTGCACCGCCCGCAGGTCACCCGACGACTGCAACAGGTGCGAGGCAAACGAGTGGCGCAGCATGTGCGGATGGACGTGGCGTGGCAGTCCGGCACGCAGCGCCTGACGTCCGAGCCGTTCCTGGATTGCCCGGTGACTCAGCCGTGTGCCACGCCGGCTGACGAAGAGGGCGCGCTCGTCATCAGCAGCAAGTTGCCCGCGCAGGGTTTGCCACTCAGCCAGAGCCGCCCGCGCCTTGCCGCCAACCGGAACGATCCGTGCCTTGCTACGCTTGCCCATGACGCGGACTTCGCCATCGACCAGCATCGATTCCAGCGCCTCGCAATCGAGCGCGGCGAGTTCGGCAAGGCGCAATCCGGAGGAATACAACAGCTCGAACATCGCAATGTCGCGCACCTCGAGCGCGGGATCGTCGTCGCCCTCGGGCGCCAGCAGCAGTGCGGCCTCGTCGACCGAAAGCGCATTCGGCAGGCGCCGCGGCGACTTCGGCGGCCGCACGCCATCGCACGGATTGGCGGCCAGCGTGCTGTGCTGACCAAGCCAGCCGAAATAGCCGCGCCACGCCGACAACATCCGACCAAGGGAGCGCCCCGACAGGCCCTGAGCGTGCAATTGGGCGACAAAGCGACGGATCTGTTGCACCTGGAGCTCCGCCGGCCCACGCTCGCCGGCCAGCGCCATCAGGCGCGTCAAGTCCCGCCGGTAGTTGCTGACGGTGTGCGGCGACTGCCGACGCTGCTCGGCCAGTTCGGCCAGATAATCGTCGACAGTCGGCTGCGCGGTCACTGCGCTGGCTTGGCGACGCGGATCAACGCTGCCGAGACCATTTCACCGATGCGCTCAAGATAGAGGGTACCCATTTCCGGATAGAAACGCTTGGCATCCTCGCTACCGAGCGCCAGCATGCCAATGGTTGTCCCACCATCGCAAAGGGCGATCAGCGCCTGCGAGCGGAGATGGCCAGCCTGTTCGCCGAACCAGGCGGTGGTCCCGAAACCGGCTGTCGAGCCACAGTAGGGATGCGTCAGCGTTTCGGCAAAGACCTGCAGTTCTTCCGCAACTGCGGCAAACTCCGGCAAGTCATTGACGCCCTCTGGCCTCTTCCACAGACGCAGGGCGACATGCGGAACCAGAAAATCATCGCGCAGGTGAAATCTCAACAGGTGAATCAGCGCGCTGGACGTTTCGACCGCAATCAGGCCGACTGCCAGGCGATGCACCTTTTCGCTGATCTGGTCGTTTTCTTCCCCGAAGGAAATCAGTTCGGCCAGCTTGCTTTCGGTCTCGCGGTTCTTGTCGCGCAGGGCCAGCATCTGTCGCTCGGCCAACGAAACCGCCCGCCCGCCATGTGGGTGGGGAACGAAAATCTGCGCCATCAGGTCAGCGTACTGCTCAAAAAATCCCGGATTGTTCTTCAGGTAATCCGCAACATCTTCGGGAAAGGGCGCACTCATAGTTCAATTTCTCCAGTGAAAACAGTGACCGCCGGGCCGCTCATCAGCACCGGTCGACCGGGGCCGCCCCAGGCGATGTTGAGATCGCCGCCGCGCGTCATCACGCGCACCGGCGAGTCGAGCAGACCGCGCCGGATGCCCGTCACCGCAGCGGCACAGGCGCCGGTGCCGCAGGCCAGCGTTTCGCCCGAACCACGTTCATAGACCCGCAACTTGATGGTGTGGCGATCGACAACCTGCATGAATCCCGCATTGACTCGCTCCGGAAAGCGCTCGTGGCTTTCGATCAGCGGGCCATGCTCGCTCACCGGTGCGCTATCGACGCTGGCGACGACCTGAACGGCATGCGGATTGCCCAGCGAAACGACGCTGATTTCCAAGGTTTCATCAGCGACGTCAAGGGAATAGATCGCCACATCGTCTTCGTGGACAAAGGGGATCTCGTCGGGTGAAAAGCGGGGATTTCCCATGTCGACCGTGACATTGCCGTTTCCTTCAAGGCGCGGGACGATAATGCCGCCTTGCGTCTCAACCCGGATCTCGCGCTTGTCCGTCAGCCCCTGCTCATGCACGAAGTGCACGAAGCAGCGCGCTCCATTGCCGCACTGCCCTACTTCGCCACCGTCGGCGTTGAAGATGCGGTAACGGAAGTCAACGCCCGCCTGTGTCGCTGCCTCGACCAACAGGATCTGGTCGCATCCGACCCCGAAATGCCGGTCAGCAAGGTAGCGCAGTTGTTCGGGTGTCAGATCGACCTGCTGGCGGATGCCGTCGACGACAACGAAATCGTTGCCGAGACCGTGCATCTTGGAGAATCTGAGCTTCACTGGCCGCTCCGGGATTGATGTTGGAAAAGGATAGCAGAGACAGGGCATTGCCTCAAATTGCTAAAGTTTTTTCTCCATCACGAAGTCGTCCATGACGAAGCCGCGACCAATGTCGTCAACAATGGACTCACGGACGACGAAGCCGTACTTCTGGTAGGAGCCGATGGCCTTGGTGTTCCGCTTGTTGACTGCAAGAATGATGCAGGGATAGCCCATCTTGCGGGCCCGCCCGGCCACGTGCTCGATCAGCTGGCCACCGATCCCCTGGCGCTGAACGTCGGGATGAATGTACAACTTGTCGAGCTTGAACTCGTCCCGATAAATCTCGCTGAAGGCAAAGCCGACCCGGCGACCGTCCAGAAAGGCCTGATCCAGCCACTTGTAGGCATCTTCCAGATCGTCGTAGAGCCGTTCGTGGCCATAGCGCTGTTCGAGCATGAAGTCGATCTGGTCCTGGGTGATGATTCCCGGATAAGCCGCCTGCCAGATTTCTCGGGCCAGTACCGAGATCGCCGGCACGTCCGGTGGTGTTACGGGACGGATCTGAATGTTCAGCATGTCTGTCATTGGTAGTACCCCTGTTCTCCTGGTGGCCGGGTCTTGAAACGCTTGTGCACCCAGAAATACTGCTCCGGCATGCGCAGTACCTGGGTTTCGATGAAGCGGTTGACGAATGCGGTATCGGCCTCGATGCTTTCTCCGGGGTAGTTCTCCCACGGCGGCATGACTTCCGCCTCATACCCGTCGCGCACCTGGCGCACGATGCATGGAACCACACGTGCACCGGTCAGGCGCACCAGTCGCGAGAGGGTTGGAATGGTAGCTGCCTGGACGCCGAAAAAGGGCACGAAGATGGATTCCTTGCGACCGAAATCCTGATCAGGCAGATAGAAGAGCGGATAGCCATCCTTCAACGCCTTGACAATCCTCCGCATCCCCTCCTGCCTGGACAAGAGCAACACCTCGTTGAAACGCATCCGGCCATCATAGAGCAACTTGTTGAACACCGGGTTCGACTGATTGGAATAAACGCTGCACGCCTTGCCGATCATTGAAAGACGGGTCGCTCCGGCATCGAGTCCGACGAAATGCGGACAGAGAATGATCAGCGGACGGTCGTCGGAATAGCTCAGATGCTCGCTACCGGTAACGCGGACGGTGCGTTCCAGGCGTTCCCGGGAGGCCCACCAGCCGAGCGTACGGTCCAGTACAGCGCGGCTGAACGCAACGAAATGCGCACGTGCCAGGCTCTTGCGCTCGCGTTCCGTCTTCTCCGGAAAGCATAGACGCAGGTTGATCAGCGTGATGTCGCGTCGGGTGCGGGCCAGGACAAAAAGGAGCCTTCCCAATCCCCAGCCGAGCGCGCGCAGGGCCGGCAAGGGCAGCCAGTGGAGCACCCAGAGGACGGCGACAAGGAGGTATGAGGCTGCCGTTTTCACCCGGCGCACTCGCTCTCCGGCGGTGGTTCGGCGCCACTCGGGCGCTTGTAGCGATTGTAGCCCCACAGGTATTGCGCCGGACACTGATGAACCAGATGCTCGGTTTCATGGTTGATCTGTTGCGCACGCTCGATCGTACTGCCTGTCAGGGCTGTCTGTGGGGGGGAAAAGTGCACCCGATAGCCGCGCCCGCAGGGCAGTCGCTCACCCCAGGTCATCAGCGTGGTGGCCCCGGTCTCGGTCAGCCGGGCAGCCAGTGTCATCGTGTAGGCCGGACGGCCGAAAAAGTCGAGCCAGACGCCTTCTCCCGTCTTCGGCGCCTGGTCGGGCAGCAGACCAATCGCCTGGCCTTTCTTGATCGCCTTGATCAGCGAGCGCACACCGGTCAGGTCGGCAGGCGCCAGATGCAACTGGGTTCGCTGTCGTCCCATTTCGATCAATTGCTGCATGGCGGTCCGCTTGGGCGGCCGATAGAGGACCGTGATCGGAAAGCGCGACGACAGGTATTGCGCAGTAATTTCGAAGCATCCGAGGTGCGGGGTCAGAAAGACGATGCCCTTGCCCAACTGGCGCGCAGCTTCGACGTACTCCCAGCCAACGACCTCAACCACCTGGGCGTTGGCCTCTTCCAGCGTCCGCATCCAGATGCGCGACAGTTCCAGCATCTGCTTGCCGGCCTCGGCAGCCACCGCGCCCCGAAGAGAAGCAGCGACGCCAGCTTGCGCAAGGTTCTCCCGCAGGTGCTGGCGGTAGGTCGGCGACAAGCAATAGACAAGGCGACCCAAGCCCGCGCCCAGCGCGTGCAGCGTCCGCAGTGGCAGCCAGGAAAGAATGCGAAAAAGAAAAACCATGACACCCCGGGGGCTTGAAACCGGCCGCAAAAAGTCTATCATTATCAACTCGCCGAGTTAAACAGACAACTTGCAGGGCGATTCAGAAATACTGCTAAAGCGTCACCGCTCATGGTCCGAAGCTGGTAACGCCGGATCGAAGGACCTTTGGAGCATTTCATGAGCGAGTATCTCTTCACCTCGGAGTCGGTTGGCGAAGGCCATCCCGACAAGGTTTCCGACCAGATTTCCGACGCCATCCTCGACGCCATCCTGGCACAGGACAAGCATTCCCGCGTTGCCGCCGAGACCCTCTGCAATACCGGCCTGGTTGTCCTCGCGGGTGAAATCACCACCAACGCCAACGTCGATTACATCCAGGTGGCCCGCGACACGATCAAGCGCATCGGCTACGACAACACCGAATACGGCATCGACTACAAGGGTTGCGCGGTGCTCGTCGCCTACGACAAGCAAAGCCCGGACATTGCCCAAGGCGTCAACAAGGCGTACGACGACGACCTCGGCCAGGGCGCCGGCGACCAGGGCCTGATGTTCGGTTATGCCTGCGACGAAACGCCGTCGCTGATGCCGCTGCCGATCTACCTGTCGCACCGCCTGGTCGAGCGCCAGGCGATGCTGCGCAAGGACGGCCGCCTGCCGTGGGCGCGACCCGATGCCAAGTCGCAGGTCACCATCCGCTATGTCGATGGCAAACCGCACTCGATCGACACCGTCGTGGTGTCCACCCAGCACTCCCCGGACATCAGCCTCGATGATCTGCGCGAAGCGACCATCGAACAGATCATCAAGCCGGTGCTGCCCAAGGAATTGATCAAGGGCGACGTCAAGTTCCTGGTCAATCCCACCGGCCGCTTCGTCGTCGGGGGCCCACAGGGCGACTGCGGCCTGACCGGACGCAAGATCATCGTCGACACCTATGGCGGTGCTGCACCGCACGGGGGCGGCGCATTCTCCGGCAAGGACCCGTCCAAGGTCGACCGCTCCGCCGCCTATGCGGGGCGCTACGTCGCCAAGAACATCGTCGCCGCCGGCTTGGCGTCGCGCTGCCTGGTGCAGATCTCCTACGCCATTGGCGTCGCCCACCCGACCTCGGTCATGGTCGACACCTTTGGCACCGGCAAAATCAATAACGAAACCCTGACCGAGTTGATCCGGAAGCACTTCGACCTGCGCCCCAAGGGCATCGTCAACATGCTCGACCTGTTGCGCCCGATCTACCAGAAAACCGCCGCCTACGGCCATTTCGGCCGCGACGAACCGGAATTCACCTGGGAAGCGACCGATCGCGCCAACCTGCTGAAGTCCGACGCCGGCCTGTAGGTTGCCCGGCGCATGGTCAAAGGGGAGCCACCACGGCTCCCCTTTTTCATTACAATCGTTGACATGCTCAAGAAGATTCCGGTCCGGGATGTGCGCGTCGGCATGCATTTGCAGGAATTCTGCGGTGCCTGGCTGGATCATCCATTCTGGCGAAGCCGGTTTGTTCTGACCGACCCCAAAGACCTCAAATTGATCCTTGCGAGCCCGATCAGGGAGGTGTGGATTGATACCTCACTGGGGCTTGATGTTGAACCTGACGCAGCCGGGGACTGCGCTCCGGTCGCAACTGCCGAGACGCCCGGCCGGGATCCGGCGCCGCTGGTCGAATCCAGGACATCGTTCAGCGACGAACTCAAGAGTGCGGCAAAAATCTGCGCAATGGGCAAGGAGGCAGTCGCTTCGATGTTCATGGAAGCACGCATGGGCAAGGCGATCGAGGGCGACGCCGTGGCTCCGCTGGTCGAGCAGATAGCGAATTCGGTGCTGCGCAATGGCGGCGCATTGGTCAGTCTGGCCCGCCTCAAGACTGCCGACAACTACACCTACATGCACTCGGTGGCAGTCTGCGCGCTGATGATCGCCGTCGCCCGGCGACTGGGCCTGGATCCGCAGCAAGTCAGCGATGCCGGCATGGCCGGCTTGCTGCACGATCTGGGCAAAGCGTTGATCCCCAAGGAAATCCTCGACAAGCCGGGCAAGCTGACCGACGCCGAGTTCGCCATCATCAAGACTCACCCCGCGGAAGGTCACAAGCTCTTGCTCGCCGGTAGCGGCATCGCTGAAGCAGTCAAGGATGTCTGTTTGCACCACCACGAGAAAGTCGATGGCAGCGGCTATCCTGAAGGCCTGAATGGCGAGACGATGAGTTTGTTCGCCAAGATGGGCGCGGTTTGCGATGTCTACGATGCGATCACCTCGAACCGTCCTTACAAGGCCGGATGGGATCCGGCCGAATCGATCAAGCAGATGGCCGATTGGAAAGGCCATTTCGACCCTACCGTCTTCCAGGCCTTCGTCAAGAGCCTGGGCATCTATCCGGTCGGCGCCTTTGTTCGGCTGGAATCCGGAAGGATGGGGGTGGTCGTTGAGCAACACGAATCGTCCTTGCTGAAGCCCAAAATCAGGGTCTTCTTCTCGGCTCGATCACAGGCCTACATCGTCCCCGAAACGATAGACCTTGCGCACAGCCCCGAGAAGATAGCAGGCCGCGAAGATCCCGAGAAATGGGGAATCAAGGATTTCAACCACCACTGGCTCGGCGACAACACCTGAAAACAGTTTATAATTCGCCGCTAACCGAGGAGCGCTGCAGGGGAAGTTTCTCTCAGGCTCGGTTTTGAACGGCGCTCACCCAATCAACCCCGTGCCGGGCACGGGATGCCGGGTGAGCATCCCTCCCGGCCACAGTTCATCAGGAGCTTACTGTGGCTGAATTCAAAGACTGCGTTATCGCCGACATCACCCTTGCCGACTGGGGTCGCAAGGAAATCCGCATTGCCGAGACCGAAATGCCCGGTCTGATGGCCATTCGCGAAGAATTCGCGGCAAGCCGACCGCTCAGTGGCGCCCGCATCACCGGTTCGCTGCACATGACGATCCAGACCGCCGTGCTGATCGAGACGTTGACCGCGCTCGGCGCCGAAGTCCGCTGGGCGTCGTGCAACATCTTCTCGACCCAGGACCACGCCGCTGCCGCCATCGCCGCCGACGGCATCCCGGTCTTTGCGGTCAAGGGCGAATCGCTGGCCGATTACTGGGATTACACCCACCGCATCTTCGAGTGGGGCGACGGCGGCTACACCAACATGATCCTCGACGACGGCGGCGACGCGACCTTGCTGCTGCACCTCGGCGCCCGCGCCGAGCAGGACATCTCGGTGCTGGCCAACCCCGGTTCAGAGGAAGAAACCATCCTCTTCGCCGCGATCAAGGCAAAACTCGCGGTCGATCCGACCTGGTACTCGCTGCGCCTGGCCCAGGTCAAGGGCGTCACCGAGGAAACCACCACCGGCGTCCATCGCCTGTACCAGATGCACGAACGCGGTGAACTCAAGTTTCCGGCGATCAACGTCAACGACTCGGTGACCAAGTCCAAGTTCGACAACCTCTACGGCTGCCGCGAATCGCTGGTCGACGGCATCAAGCGCGCCACCGACGTCATGATCGCCGGCAAAGTGGCTCTGATCGCCGGTTACGGCGACGTCGGCAAGGGTTCTGCACAAGCCATGCGCGCATTGTCGGCGCAAGTGTGGGTCACCGAGATCGACCCGATCTGCGCCCTGCAGGCGGCGATGGAAGGCTACCGCGTCGTCACCATGGAATACGCCGCCGACAAGGCCGACATCTTCGTCACCTGCACCGGCAACTATCACGTCATCACCCATGACCACATGGCGGCGATGAAGGATCAGGCCATCGTCTGCAACATCGGTCACTTCGACAACGAAATCGACGTCGCTTCCATCGAAAAGTACCAGTGGGAAGAGATCAAGCCGCAGGTCGACCACGTCATTTTCCCTGACGGCAAGCGCATCATCCTGCTCGCCAAGGGCCGTCTGGTGAACCTCGGCTGCGGCACCGGCCATCCGTCCTACGTCATGAGTTCCAGCTTCGCGAACCAGACCATCGCCCAGATCGAACTGTATACCCGCACAGCCGATTACCCGGTCGGTGTCTATACGCTGCCCAAGCATCTCGACGAGAAGGTCGCCCGTCTGCAACTGAAAAAACTCAATTCACAACTGAGCACCTTGACCGAGCAGCAGGCCGCCTACATCGGTGTCCCGGTCGAAGGACCTTACAAATCCGACCACTATCGTTACTGAGAGGCACAGGTGCTGAGAATCATCGCGATCTGGGTCATCAACGCCCTGGCATTGCTGGCCCTGCCCTACGTCTTCTCGTCGATTCACGTCGCGAGTTTCGGGACGGCGCTGCTGGTGGCGCTGGTTCTCGGCCTGATAAACACGCTGCTGCGTCCGCTGCTGGTTTTGCTGACGCTGCCGGTGACGCTGCTGACGCTCGGGTTGTTCATCTTCGTCATCAACGCGCTGCTCTTTCAGCTGACGGGCCACCTGGTCAGCGGCTTCGACGTGGGTGGCTTCTGGTCGGCATTGTTCGGGGCGATCGCTTACAGCGTGATCTCGTGGGCGCTGCACGCGCTGTTGTTCAAGGCGGACTGAGTGGCGCGCGCCGATCAGTTGCTCGTCGCATCCGGGCTGGCGGCCTCGCGCACGGCCGCCCAGCGCATGATCGCCGCGGGCCGCGTCAACTGGCCGGGCGGCATCGTCGCCAAGGCGGCGCTGGAATTGGCCCCGGAAACACCGTTGACCGTGACAGCCGACGCCGAAGACCGCTTCGTCTCGCGCGGCGGCCAGAAACTGGCTGGCGCACTGTCATCCAGCGCTGTCGACATTGCCGGCCGGACCTGTCTTGACGTCGGACAATCTACCGGCGGCTTCACCGACTGCCTGCTGCAGGCCGGCGCCTGGCATGTCGTCGGCGTCGATGTCGGGCACGGGCAACTCCACCCCAGGCTCCTGGCCGATTCCCGCATCACCGCCTTCGAGGGCGTCAACTGCCGTAACCTGGCCGCCAGTGATCTCGGCAACGCCGTGCCGAACGAAGGATTCGACCTGATCGTCGGCGACCTGTCCTTCATCTCGCTGACGCTGGTCCTGCCGCAACTCCCGCCGCTGCTGGCCGACCGCGGCGATCTGCTGCTGCTGGTCAAGCCGCAGTTCGAAGTCGGCCCCGACAACGTCGGCAAGGGTGGCATCGTCCGGGACCCGACGCTGCATGACAAAGTTGAACGCAAGCTGCGCCGGTGCGCCGCCAGCCTCGGCCTCACTGTCCGGGCTTGGTTCGCCAGTCCGCTTGCCGGCGGCGACGGCAATCGCGAATTCTTCATCTGGTTGAATAAATGAAACACGAAATTTCGATCGAATTCTTCCCGCCGCAGACGCCGGAGGGCATGGAAAAGCTGCGTGCCACCTGGGTCAGTCTGGCCGAGCTGAAGCCCGCCTTCTTCTCGGTAACGTACGGCGCCGGCGGCTCGACCCGCGAACGCACGTTCAGTGTCGTCAAGGAAATCGTCGCCGGTGGCTTCGCTGCCGCGCCACACTTGTCCTGCATCGGGTCGACGCGTGACAGCATCCGCGAGATCCTCAACGAGTACAAGGCCGCCGGCATCCGGCGCACCGTCGCCCTGCGTGGCGATCTGCTCTCGGGCATGGCCGAGGCGGGCGAATTCCGCCACGCCAACGAACTGGTCGAATTCATCCGTAGCGAAACCGGCGACTGGTTCAGCATCGAAGTTGCCGCCTACCCGGAATGGCACCCACAGGCGCGCAGCCCGCAGGACGACCTCGCAGCCTTCGCGCGCAAGGTCAGGGCCGGCGCCAATTCAGCCATCACCCAGTATTTCTACAACGCCGATGCGTACTTCAATTTCGTCGACGAAGCCACGGCGCTTGGCGTCAATGTGCCGATTGTTCCCGGCATCATGCCGATCGCCGGCTTCACCAAACTGGCGCGCTTCTCGGATGCCTGCGGGGCCGAAATGCCGCGCTGGATGCGCAAGAAGTTCGAGAGCTACGGCGACGATGTCGATTCGATTCGCGCTTTCGGCCTCGACATCGTCACCGAACTGTGCGAACGCCTGCTCAAGGGCGGCGCCCCCGGCCTGCATTTCTATTCCATGAATCAGGCCCGGCTGACCACGGAAATCTGCCGCCGCCTCGGGTGAACGTCGCCCGTCGCGACCATGGAAGCAAGCGCCGGCCCTAGGGTCGACCCGCGAAAAAGCCCGCTTTTCGCGGGCTTTTTGCTGCGGCCGAGATCCGGGCTCAGGCGGCCTGGGTCACGATAACGTTCTGCGCCGGCATCGGCGCCGGGAAGCCGGCTTCGCCCAGCGCTTCGCGGATCATCCGGTTGGTGTCGAAATAGACTTGCCAGTAATTGTCGGTGTGGCAGTAGGGACGCACCGCCAGCACCGGGCCGACCAGCGTGAAATCGAGGATTTCGACATCGACCTTGGGCTCCGGCAGAACGTTCGGAATCGTCGCGATCTTCTGGCGCAGCAGGACCATCGCTGCCTGATGGTCGGCCGCGCCCGAAAGCTGGCACTTGAGATCGACGCGGCGAAAGGCATTGTGCGAGTAATTCTGGATCGTCTCGCTGAACACCTTGTTGTTGCCGATGATCGTCTGCACGTTGTCCGGCGTGTTGATCACGGTTGTGAACAGGCCGAGCTCGGTGACGGTTCCGGTGACGCCGGCAATCGTCACGAAGTCGCCGACCTTCATCGGCCGCAATACCACCAGGAAGGCGCCCGCCGCGAAGTGGGCCAGCAGGCCCGACCAGGCCATACCGATGGCGACACCGGCCGCCGCGATCAAGGCAGCGAAGGTCGTCGTCTGGATGCCGAAGTAGCCAAGGATGCCAATGACGAGCAGAATGTTCAAGGTCACCGTAACGATGGAGCCGACGTAACGCAATACGGTCGGGTCAACCTTCTGGCGCTCCAGCGACGCCCGCACCATGCCTACCGCGACACCGATCAGCCAGCGGCCGATCACCCAGAAAGCGACCGCCGCCAGCACCTTGATGCCCACCTCGGTAGCGGTTGTCATGATGAGGTCCTGCCAGCGCGAAATGTCTTCTTTATTCATCACTATTCTCCGTCTCAATTGGGATAAGCCCGAACCCGCAAAATGGGCCGTCAAGCCAACTGCATTCTAGAAGAAATCCGGAAAACCGGACAAATAACAGCAAGTTATCGCCCCGACGCGGACACCTGTGCACTGCCCGATTCGTTGACAGGGTTTCTGCGCATCCCTATAATCCGCGCTCCCAGGTCGGGTCGGTAGCTCAGTCGGTAGAGCATCGGACTTTTAATCCGTTGGTCCAGAGTTCGAATCTCTGCCGACCCACCAGTCTTTCGGTAGTTGCGGGGCGCTAGCTCAGTTGGTAGAGCAGCGGACTCTTAATCCGTAGGTCCAGAGTTCGAATCTCTGGCGCCCCACCATCAAAATCCAGCACTTAGCGTCGGCCACAAGCCGGGGCTTTTTGCTTTCTGGCCTCATGTAGCCACCATGTAGCCACTAGCCCGCGGCGATGGTTTTTTCTGCCGCTCAATCGCCAGCCCGATATCGTCTAGCACAGCGCGGCAAGCTTCTGTCAGCATGGCGTGGATTTCATGTATGTCTGTTTCAGCGCACAGTGCCGGGGCGTTCTGGCCTGGGAATGCGCCCAGCAGCGAACGCATGGCGCCTTCGACAAAGAGCAAGCACGCCTCGACATCATCTCGGGGAATCAAGCCGTCAATCAGCGTTTCATATTCGGCTTTCGCGGTCAGCGCGGCGTAGTGTTCCCGAATTGCTCGGTTCCGCTGGAATTCTCCATCGGCGTCCTCGTCATTGCCCGCCCCGGCAATCCTGGCTGGCAGCGCGGCGCGTGCGGCGGGTGCCTCGTAGAGGATGCGCTGGCCGGCGCGGCCCACGGACTCCACGCCAGCGGCGGCGAGGTGCCGCTTAATTGTGCGGTAGGTGCGCCCGGTTTCGCGTATCAAATCCTCGATGGTTGCGGTTTCCATTGGTGTTGCCCTATTTCGAAAACTCTCAGCCTAGAAAAATCGCGGGGTACTAATGGCCCCCGGCTTTCAAAGCCCCGGGAGGACCCCCCCTTACGCACCAGAGAGAGGCGGCTTTTCTGTTTCCCGCGATTCCCGAAATATCCCGCTGCGGGATTGCCGGTATTTTCCCGCGATTCCCGCGCCCCCTATAGGGGCGGGGAACTCCGGGAGCGGGAAAACGGGAAGGGTTAAGGCAGCCATAACCAGCCCTCCCGGTGAATCAATGCCTGGCGTTCCACCAGCCCACGGATGGCAGCCTGTGTGCGTTCTGTCTGGCGCTTCGGTTCGCATATCAGGCGCGCGCGGGTTCGCTCTATGGCATCCTCCAGGCGCAGCACGGGGCGGCCATGCGGCAGAGATTCCGGCACACCATCCGGGCGGCGTTCCCCGTTCGCTCTGAATAACTCGTTCAAGGCGTCGAGAATTGCCCGCTGATTTCCAGACTTGGGCGGCAGAGCACGGCGCACCATCTCCCCGCCCGTTTCCTCTGGCACGATGCAGCAGCTTGTTATTTCCTCCCCGTCGCCATTGGTGCCCAGGTCGATAACCTCCAGGCGGAACGGGTGCGCCAGCCCGTCAGCTCCATCCTTGGTTTTGGCGGTTCGCCATTCGCGGCGATCTCCGTCCCGTGTAACCTCCAGAGCGGAATCCAGCGCAGCGTGCAGGCTGGAATGCCCCCGCAAGCCCTTGGAGGCATCTTTGCCGGTATGGTGAATCAGCAGCACCAGCCCGCCCAATGCAGCCTGTAATGCTTTGGCGGCGGCGATGATTGCGCCCATTGCGGCGCTGTCGTTTTCATCGGCTCCAGGGGCGGCTCTGTTCAATGTGTCGATACAGAGCACGCCATCCGAATAACCCGCGGCGCGTGCGGCGGCTATCAGGTCGGCACGGTCGGCAGCGTTCCGAATATCGAGCGGTTGCAGAATGAAAAGAAAACCCGCGGCTGGTGCCCCGTGCCTCGTCTGGTGCGCTTTCAATCGTTGAGAGATACCGGCCTCGCCTTCCAGCCCGATATACAGCACGGGCGCAGGCGTTACACGGCAGCCGAACCATTCGGCCCCGCTCGCCACGTTCCCGAGCAGGTCTAGCGCCAGAAAGGATTTACCGGCCCCGCTTGCCCCGAACAATGCGGCGATGCCATCGGCAGGCAGCACGCCACGCACACGCCAGCGCACGGGCGGTAATGCGGATATGTCGGCAGGGGTCAGCACCTTGAAGCGTTGCGGCGGCTCTTTGGCTTGTTGCAGCAGGCTGGCCACGGCTTGCAGGCTCTCGCCTTGGTGCAAGTCGTTTAGGTCGAAATTGCGCGGGCTTCCCTCTGGCATCTCGCAAAATGCCCCGCGTGCCTTCCGGGCGATCTCTGCGGCCTGTGCCTCCTTCCCAGCATCGGGAACGATAACCAGACGGGCGGCGGGATACTTCGCTCGCAGGGCCTCAGCCACACCAGCCACCCGCCCCCAGCCGAAACAGACAATGGCGGCGCAGGTGGTCGCTTGGTGGGCGCTCCACGCTTGGCCGATTCCTTCCACCAGATACAGGGGGCGGCCCTCGCGAATATCTCCGACAATCATGCAGCCATCCGCGGGCAGTTTCACCCCAGGCAAAAACAGCTTTCTGCCATCGGTCGGAATGAATTGCAGGCTTGCCAGTTCGCCAGCCAACGAATAACAAGGCAGCACCAGAGAGCCATCAAGCGATTGCCCGGCAATGATTAGACTCCCCGAATAAACCCGCAGGCCATCAGGCAGCCCCAGCTTGCGGGCGATGTATTCCTGGCCAGCGGTCGCTGGCTTGCAGGCGCTCCAGAGCGATGCAGGCTCATGCGGCGGGGGCTTGGTCGGCCCCGGTTCTTTGCGTTCAATCTGGCGCGGTTGCGGCAGCCTGGCGCGGGTTTCCGCCCCATCATCCCAACCAGCGTCCCGAGCAGCGCGAAACAGAGAGGCAGCGGAAATCCCCCCCTCGTTCTTTATGCTGCGCCAGACCGAGCGGCATTCGGCCTCATCCTTGAAATTGCCCGCCCCCGCGCTCCAGTCAACGAAATCATCGCAATCCAGCCCGGCAGCCTTGGCGGCCATACCGTGTTTAACCCATTCATCCCGCGGGCAGCCGGGGTCTAGGCTCCAGAGGGCAGAGCGTGCCCGTTCTGGTTCGTCGGCGAATCGTTCGCGCATCATCCTGGCACCTCGCAAAGCAGAAGGGCGCACAGGGCAGCGAAGGCGAGCAGGCTAGCCAGCGTTAAATCAATGCTTCCCATCTGGCGCAGCGTCAGAGCGGCGGCGGTGCGCGGGTCGGCACGGTCTAGCGCATATTCTGCGATAGGGCGGCGGCAGCGGGGGCGCGTAATCGAGCGGGCGAGAATGCCCCAGCCGTAATCCTCCAAGGTTTGAACATAGGCAGCCAGACGCCAGCCCATGCCCTCATATTCGGCCTGATTCTGCGGGCCATGTATCAAGGCTTGCAGGGCTTCCGCGGCTCTCGTGCCCGGCGTCGGGATACGGGCGGCGACTACAGGCGGTAGCGTGTCCGGGAATAGGTCGGTTGGGGTATCATTGCGCAGTTCAAGGGCGCTCTCGGCTGTGGTTTGGTCGGGGGCGTTTTTCATGCTGCCGCCCCTCCTGATGCGAGGCGTTCAACCTCGGCAGCGTCCCAGAGAAGGCGGCCATTCGGCAGCTTTACCGGGCGCATCCCTAGCCAATGGCCAAGGCGATGCAGAGAGGCGCGGGGGGTTTGCGGTGCCATCCGCAGGCGGGCGGCGGCTTCTTCAGTCGAGAGTTTTGCACCAGCGCGGGCGGTCGGTGCGGTGTGTGTCTGTGTCATGGCGTTGCGCTCCAAAAATGAGTTGCAACGCCTTTTTATTTCCCTACATGCCTGTCATTTTCCTAGTTGGGAAACGGGACGTTAGGCGGGAACGTAGCCGGGACTTAGGCGGGAAGCGCCCCCTCGTTCCTCCATTGTGAAATGACGTTTGCGACGGTCTTATTTGTTACTTCTTTGGCTGTTCCTCGCTGGGGTATCCACCAAAGAGAGCCGCCATCTGTTTTAGTCATAATCAACCCGCTGTCGTCATTTCTTTGCAAGTATCGGATTGCCTCGGTAGCCGTTGGCTGTCGCCCCCCGTACAGTTTGCAAATAGCTGGCCATGCGTCGAATAGAGCTTTCTGCCAGCCAACACGCGGGTGAAACGGGGGCGGCTCGTTGCTCTCTGGCGCACCAGAGGCGGCTGAATGTTCAATAGCTTGAATTTCGTCTTCGTCAAACCACAAATCATTCCACGTAACCAAGTGGGGTTCGTCTGCCAAAAAGTAGAAATCTTTCCACGGCGCGCATTCCGGGTGTTTCAGATGAAAATCTTGTCCATCAATAGGCGCCAGAACGTCGGCATCAATGCGGCGAGAGTGTCCTATTGCCAGCAAATAACTGTTGCTATGGCAGAGCGCCCACATCTGGCAGGCGTTAAAGGTTCGCACAGAAAAACTTTCACCTGTTTCGCGGCAATCGAGAATCCGAATCTCCGAACCGTCTGGAAAATTCTCGGCTGTGCCCACATCCCAATGCGTCTCTTTGTCTCGTATTGGGAAAGCATTACCCTTCCATCCTCTAGCCATTACGAAGGCAGTAAGCTTGCTCTGTGCTACAAGTAGCATGACGCCTGCTTTAGTGCGTTTTAGGGCTTTTGCGGCTTGTTTTAGGTCAATCACCTTGTAATGCTTTCCGTCACTGTTTGGGTGTGCGGGCAGGTCTAGCCAGTTTTTGTTATCAAGGGAGAACCCATCAATAATTTTCTCTTTTGGCACGCCATGGCCATGCGGCGCTTTCTTTTCTGGCGTTCCAGAGCGGGCGGCCAGCGCCTCTATATCTTCCCGCTTAAATCGAAGCTCACTCAATGGCGCTGGGATACCAGGGTTGATTCTCATTAGCGCGCCATCACCCGTTCGTGTCATTGTGATTAACGCATCGGTGCCGCCTGCCGCCAGTCGGTTGGTATCCCCGCCAAAAACCATAGGGGCTAAGTAGCCTTCCAGGCGATCTCCGAAAATGGCCGGATAGCCCGGCGCGTGTTCCAGCCAAACCCAAGGCATCAAGCCATATTCCAAGAGGCGGGCAAGGCTCCAGTCTTTCCCCGTGCGTTCATTTAGCCACACGCAAGCCTGCTCGATGGTGGCAAGCTTCGGTAGATAGTCGGTCATTGCTGGCGCCCCTTCTCTGCGCTCCTTCTAGGGAGCCGCCCCCAGCGGGCGAAGGATTCCCGCGTTCGTCTGGCCAGACTAGGGGGCGGCTTGCTCGATTATGCCGCGGCGTTGCTCGATACGGGCAGCAGTTGCGGTGCCTGCTCTGCCTCAAATTCAATCCCGGCCTGTTCCAGAATCCAGGCCTCTATTCTGGTATGCCACATCCGCAGCAAGTCTAGCGGGCGCACCCGGTAATGCTTTTCCGCGGTTGCGCTCGGCTTGTGCCCTTGAATCTGTGCCACAACGCCCACGGGCACCTCGCACCATTCGGAAAGCGTACCAAAAGAGCGGCGCAGGCCATGCAGCGAAACAGGCGGCAAGCCAACGGCGGCAAGGGCTTTGCGGTGGGCAATGCTCGGCTCTTGAAGGCGTCCGGTTTCGGATGTTTGGCTACTGAATACCCATGGCGAAGGCGTCCATTCTTGGCC
>WBZP01000817.1_pt1 | contig 40799 bp, 46 predicted proteins | sample 5204301 | NCBI WGS metagenome assembly WBZP01 (sample SAMN12412401, study PRJNA552823) | activated sludge metagenome | isolation source: activated sludge from nitrification reactor of wastewater treatment plant... | place: USA: Pennsylvania | collected 2017
GCCCGGCGCGCAGCAGTTCGCTCTTCTTGATTTCGCGCCCCGCTTTCAGGGCGCGTTGCTTGAGCGAAGCGAACAATGCGTAATCGTCTTGCGGGAAGGTGAAGCTGTCGCGCACCAGTTTCGCCTTTTTCGGTGACGGCTTCGCGGGCTTGCCTGCCTTGGACGAGCCCGCCTCGACATTACCCTTCGGCGTGACGACCTTGCTTCCGGCTTTCGCTGCCGGCTCGGCGGGTCGGACAGGGGGCTTGGCAGCGGGCCGCGCGGGCGTTGGCTTCCTGGTTTGCGATTTCGTGCCCGCGGACGGACCGGTGGCGGCGGACCGGGCGGATGCGGCCTTGCGTGCGGCCGCTGACGTTTGCTTGCCCATGAACTGCCCTCCGGTCGATTTGAAGCGATGTAAACGATATAAACACTTTATACCGTAGTGGCGAGCCTTGCAAATGCACTACGCGACATCGTGGTGAAGCTGCCTCGATTGCGTTCCAACGGCCAATGCCAGCCGTCTGGACCCGGCAGGCTGCCAGCCCGAATTACCGTAGCGGGTTTGCGTTTCTCCGCGCCTTCACCGTGGTTTGTCAAGCTCTCCGCGCTGGCATGGCAATTGCGGCATCGCGGTTGCCAGAATAAGACTGAGGGCACTGTGCGATTCGGCATCTCCGGAGCGCATGGACGGATGATTGGGGAGATCACCCCGCGACGGATTTTCCGCGGCGGGAACCTGAACAAGCTCCGGAGTGCGCCATGGTCCGTGAACCGAACACCAGAGCCAATCTCGAGTTGGTGACCATCTACGAGATCAGCAAGATCCTCAGCTCGTCGCTCGACCTGTCGAAGACATTTCATGAAGTGCTGAACCTCCTCGCGGCCCATCTTGAGATCCGCCGTGGCTTGATCATCTTGAAGCATGAAGATGCTGCGCTGCACCTGTTTAGTGCCGTCGGCTTGTCGAGCGAAGAGTACGACCGTGGCAACTACCGATCGGGTGAAGGTATCGTGGGGCGCATCATGACCTCAGGCATGCCGGTCGTGATTCCGGACATTTCGATTGAGCCCTTGTTCCTCAACCGTACCGGCGCACTCGATGAACTCGCCGGCGCAACCATCGCGCTGATCGGCGTGCCGATCAAGGCCGGCGGTGACAAGGTCGGGGTGCTGATCATCGATCGTGTCGTGCGCGAGAATGGACGCGGATTCAATGACGACGTGCGTTTCCTGTCCATGGTGTCCAATCTGCTCGGACCGGCATTGTCCCTTCAGCGCAACGTGAGCGAAGAGCGAGCCCAACTCATGCGCGAAGTGCGTCGCACAGTCGGCGAGGCGCGCGGCAAAGTCAGCCTCGACAACGTGGTCGGCAAGTCGCCGCGCATGCAGGAGGTTTTCGCTGACGTGTTGCAGGCGGCACCCTCCAAGGCAACCGTGCTGCTGCGCGGCGAATCCGGAACCGGCAAGGAGGTGATCGCCCGTGCGGTGCATTTCCACTCGCTGCGCAAGGACGCGCCTTTCGTCAAGTTGAATTGCGCCGCGCTGTCGGAGACGCTGCTCGAATCCGAACTGTTCGGACATGAAAAGGGCGCCTTCACCGGCGCGATCGCCGAACGCAAAGGGCGCTTCGAACTGGCCAACGGCGGTTCGCTGTTCCTCGACGAGATCGGCGACATCTCGCCGGCCTTCCAGGCCAAGCTTTTGCGGGTATTGCAGGAACGCGAGTTCGAGCGAGTCGGCGGCACGCGGCCAATCAAGGTCGATGTCCGGCTGATCTTCGCCACCAATCGCGATCTGGAAAAGGCTGTGTCGAAGGGCGAATTCCGCGCCGATCTGTATTATCGGATCAACGTCGTCAGCATATTTCTGCCGCCGCTGCGTGAGCGGCGCGAGGACATTCCCACGTTGGTCAACCACTTCATCGGTCGCTTCAACAAGGACAACGGGCGCCAGGTCAGGATCGCGCCGGAGGCGCTCAATCTGCTGACCAACTGCTTTTGGCCGGGCAATGTGCGCGAACTCGAGAATTGCATCGAGCGAACCGCAACGATGAACAAGAGCGATGTGATCGAGACACTCAATTTCCCCTGTTCGCACGATCGCTGTCTCACCCGCACGCTGCATGAGCCGCGACATGTCGAAACACAGTTCGTACCGCTCAAGGCTGTCGGCCGCGCGGTGCCGCCACCACCGGCCGGCTCGCCGGATCCGGATGACGTCGACCTGGCGAGTGATGCCACGACTGACGAGGCACCGGGAACCGAGCGCGAACGCCTGATCTGGGCGATGGAGCAGTGTGGCTGGGTGCAGGCCAAGGCCGCCCGCCTGCTCAACATCACGCCGCGCCAGATCGGTTATGCGTTGCAGAAGTACAACATCGAGGTACGCAAGTTCTGACCGGCCGAGTGTTCTTTGTCGCGAAGGCGACAAGTGAATTGCTCGTGTGTCTTCATTGTTCGGTTTCCTCGAGCCGGGAGAATCATCCAACGCTTTGAACTGTATCGGTAATCCCGAGTGGCATGCTTTTGGCTAAACGCTTCTGGTCCAACCCCCATTCGACTCGGAGCGCGCCATGCAAGGAGAGACCGCCTACATCGGCATCAAGGAAATCAAGCCGCTCGACCGGTTGCTCGACAAGATTGCCGATCACAAGGGATGCGGCACCAGCGGCGGCGAAGGTAGGTCCGGCTGCGGTTCGACGTCCGCTCCGGCCGATATGCCCGCCCACATCTGGGAAAAGATCAAGAACCACCCGTGCTACAGCGAGGAGGCGCATCACCACTATGCGCGCATGCACGTCGCGGTGGCGCCGGCCTGCAACATCCAGTGCAACTACTGCAACCGCAAGTATGACTGCGCCAACGAATCGCGGCCCGGCGTTGTAAGCGAGCGCCTGACGCCCGAGCAGGCATCGAAGAAGGTGCTTGCGGTTGCCAGCGCGATACCGCAGATGACAGTGCTCGGCATTGCCGGCCCGGGCGATCCGCTGGCAAATCCCGACAAGACTTTCCGCACGTTCGAACTGATCAACAAGACGGCGCCGGACATCAAGCTTTGCCTGTCGACCAACGGCCTTGCGCTGCCGGGCCTGGTTGATCGCATCTCGCAATACAACATCGACCACGTGACGATCACCATCAACATGGTCGATCCCCAAGTCGGTCAGCACATCTACCCATGGATCTTCTGGAACCACAAGCGGTGGACCGGTATCGACGCGGCGACGATCCTGCACGAGCACCAGATGGAGGGTCTCGAGATGCTGACTGCGCGCGGCATCCTCACCAAAATCAACTCGGTGATGATCCCCGGCATCAATGACGAGCACCTGGTCGATGTCAATCGCGAAGTCAAGAAGCGCGGCGCATTCCTGCACAACATCATGCCGCTGATCTCGGCGCCGGAGCACGGCACGGTGTTCGGCCTCAATGGCCAGCGCGGCCCGACGGCGCAGGAACTCAAGGCGCTGCAGGACCAATGCGAAGCCGGCGCGATGAACATGATGCGCCATTGCCGGCAGTGCCGCGCCGACGCGGTGGGTCTGCTCGGTGAGGATCGCAGCGCCGAGTTCACGACCGAGAAGGTCGAGCAAATGGAAGTCGAGTACGACCTCGATGCGCGCCGCGCTTACCAGAGACGGGTCGAGGAACAGCGCGATGCCAAGGTGGCCGCCAAGGAGCAAGCGTTGGCGGGCCTGGACGGCGAAGTCGGTGACATCGCGATCCTCGTCGCGGTGGCAACCAAGGGCGAGGGCAGAATCAACGAGCACTTCGGCCACGCCAGCGAGTTCCAGATTTACGAAGTGACGACGGCTGGCTCCAAGTTCGTCGGCCATCGTCGGGTCGATCACTATTGCCAGGGCGGCTACGGCGACGAGGACACGCTTCCCAACGTGGTGCGGGCGATCAACGACTGCCATGCGGTGTTCGTCGCCAAGATCGGCGGCTGTCCGCGCGACGAGATGCGCGAAGCCGGCATCGACCCGGTCGAGGACTATGCGCACGAGTTCATCGAGGAATCGGCGATCGCTTACTTCAAGGAATACCTGGCCAGGGTGAAGTCGGGCCAGATCGAGCACCAGGCTCGCGGTGACGCGGCGATCCGCCAGGGCGCCTACATCGCAGCCGCGTGAATTGTTCACAACATGAAACCGTAAGGAGCCGGCCATGGCCTACAAGATCATCGCATCGAGCTGTACCGGATGTTCCGCCTGCGAACCCGAGTGCCCCAACGTCGCCATCCGCGAAAAGGGTGGCACGTTCATCATCGATCCGAACAAGTGCACCGAATGCGAAGGGCAGTTCGACAGCCCGCAATGCGTCGCGGTCTGCCCGGTCGACGGCACCGTCATCAAGGCTTGAGGACGCGACATGACATCCGCTCCCAACGTCACGGTCACGGCGGCAGCCGAGAGATTCATTCGCCGCATGGTGCGCCTCTCCGGTCTGGGGGAGAGTGCCGGCATGCGTCTCGTCGTCAGTGCCGGCGGCTGCTCCGGGCTCAACTCGGAATTCACGATCGAGTCGTGGCCGGCAGCGGGTGATTCGAGCCTCGATGTAAACGGCGTGCCGCTGTTCCTGCCGGCCGAGAGTCGCGTGCTGCTCGATGGCGTGACGGTAGATTTCTCCGATAGCGCGATGTCTTCGGGATTCACGTTCGTCAACCCGAACGGCAACACCTGCGCCTGCAGTTCCAGCGGGGGCGGAGAACATCAGTTGCACTCGCCGGGCGGCAACGTCGTGACCTTCGACATCGGCTCGATCAAGCGCGTCTAGTGCGCACCGAGTCCGGGGTCGCGACCATGTTGGACGACGCCTGGCTTGCCGATGCGTGCCTTGGCCACGGACTCTCGCCCGAAGTTCAGGCGCTGGTCGATGCTGCCGCCAAGGCGTGGGAGGACGAGGCGCAGGCCGAATCGCTGCTTGCCGAAGCGGCACGTCGTGCGCCCGACCATGCCGCGGTATTCATCGCGCGCTACCGCTTCTACTTCTATCGCAACCGCCTGGCCGACGCGCTGGCAGTCGCCCGCGACTGCCTCGCCAAGGCGGCCCGCGACATCCGGGTGCCGCAGGACTGGCGCGCCGTCGATGCGACGCGCGCCAACTTCGACAGCTACGACGTGCTGCCGCGCTTCTACCTGTTCACGCTCAAGGGCTATGCCTACCTCAACATGCGGCTGGGCAATCTGGGCGAGGGTGCCCAGGCGCTCGCCAAATTGGAGCAACTCGACCCGGCCGATCGGCTCAACGGTTCGGTTCTGCGCGGCGTGCTCGAGCGGATGGGGCGCGACGATGACGAATGAGCCAGCAGAGGATCTGCCGGAAGCGATCGACTGGCTGGGTCAGCCGCTCGACTGCGCGATCTGCCGCAATGCCGAACTGCTCGCCGCCGGCCGCTGCAAGGCGGCACATGCCTGCGCCTTCGACCGCTATGCGAAACGGATTGCGCGGTTCTTCAGCTGGAACCCGGCAACAGCCGACGACTACGTGAATCATCCGTACTTCGAGGTGCGCGCCATCATCGCGCGCCATGTCAACGTTTTCAACCTGCAGCGCCTGGCGCAGGATCCCGATGAAACCGTGCGGCTGTCGACAGTCGCGCGGCTGTCCCAGGCGCAGTTGAAGAAGCTGGTCGTCGATCCCGACCGCGAGGTGCGCATTCGGGTTGCGCAGCGCCTCGACGCATCCGGACTGGCTGATCTGATGTTCGATGTGGACTACTTCGTCCGCAGCACCGTAGCCCGAAGATTGCCGGTGGGGCTGCTGCGCAAGCTGATCGACGATCCCGATGCAGAGGTTCGTCGCCAGGTCGCCAAGCGCATCGACGAGGAAGGATTGCTGGCGATGTGCGCTGACGAGGAGGCAGATGTGAGACTGATCGTCGCGCAAAGGTTGCGATCGGCGCTGCTTCATCTTGTCGCCGATGACGGCGACTGGCGCGTTCGATTCGAAGTGGCGCGGCGTACCGAGGACGCCAGCTTGCTGGTACGGATGATTGCCGATGAAGACCCGATGGTGCGCGAGGCGGCAACGCAGCGAGCCGCGGGATACGGGCCACTGGCGGTCGCCGCACGCCGGGCAGGTCAGTGACGTATCGACCCGGGAAGGAGCCATGGGAGCCGCACGTGACGGTAGTGTCATCGAACTCGACGATCCGCCGGCCTTCGACTACGGCGAGAAAGTTCGCTCGAGAAGGGTCGTTCGCAACGACGGCACCTTTCCGGGTAAGGAGATCGGCGAGATCCTGGTCACCAAGGGCGATGTCGGCTACGTCACGAGCATCGGCACCTTCCTGCAGCAGTTCTACATCTATGGCGTTGAGTGGATCGACCGCGGCTACCGCGTCGGCATGAAGCGTCGCGAGCTCGAGTCGCTCGACCAGCCGGGCGAAGACGACGAACTCAACTGGGGCGAGTGACCGTCCCGACAAGGAGCAATCGATGAGCGCAATGCCCGATATCCGCCTGCCCAGGTACCACGAGGGCCAGCGTGTTGCGGCGGCTGCCGATCTGTTCAACGACGGCACGCACCCCGAGCGCCCGGCCGAGGCTCTGCTGGTCGAGGTCGGGTCGACCGGCGAAGTCGTACAAGTGGGCCGCCATGTCGACGAGAACCTGCCGATCTACATGGTCGATTTCATCGCCGCGGACGGCCGACCCTGCGTGGTCGGCTGCCTGGAAGAGGAACTGGCTCCCGCCTGAAAGGCAGGGTTTGTCGGCAATCACCCTATGACTGCATCGGACCAACTCGACGTGCTGGCACCGGCGACTTTCCGCCGCGACGCGCCGCCTGGCGTCGCGCTCCATCCGAACGAGATGGATCTGCGGCGTATCGCCCGTTCGCTCGCCGCACGCGAGCGCTACCGCTATGTGTCGCCGCATGTTTCGGCTGCCGCGCACGGCTATCGAATCAGCAGCCCGTGCTGCTCTCGCCGCGTTGACCCGCACGGCGGGGAAATCGACATCGCCTGGATCGAGTACATCGCAGGTAACGGCTGGTGGCGGCTGCATCATCGCGACCACGCTGCGCTGCGCTGGGTTCCCTATGCGGAGTTTGCGCGCTTGCCCGAGCTGCTTGCTCATCTGAACCGCGATCCGGGCAGGCTGTTCTGGCCATGAACCACGGTGCGCCGATCTACCTCGATCACAATGCCAGCACGCCGGTCGCGGCAGAAGCCGTTTCGGCGATGATCGCGACAATCGGAGAGTGCTACGGCAACCCGTCATCAATGCACTCGATCGGCCAGGCGGCAAAGAGCGTGCTCGCCAATGCTCGCCGTGGGGTCGCGCAACTCGTCGGCGCAGGTCCGGCCGAGATCGTATTCACCAGCGGGGCAACGGAATCGAATCACCTTGCGGTGTTGGGTGCGCTGGCCATGCAACCGGGAAAGCGCCATCTGGTGTTGTCGGAGGTCGAACATCCGTCGCTGATCGCTCTGGCAAGACAGCTCGAGTGCAGGGGCATCGCGACGAGCCGGATACCCGTCGATCGCGCCGGCCGGATCGACCCGCATGGTGTGGCTAGCGCCATACGACCCGATACGGCGCTGGTTTCGGCGATGTGGGCAAACAACGAAACCGGCGTGGTCTCGCCGGTGGCGGAGATTGCGGCGTGCGCCCGTGCCGCGGGCGTGCTGTTTCATTGCGATGCGACCCAGGCAGCCGGTCGGGTGCCGATCGACTTTGCCGCAAGCGGAATCGATCTGCTGTCGTTGTCGGCGCACAAGCTTTACGGTCCGAAAGGCGTCGGCGCCCTGGTGGTGCGCAAAGGACTCGATCTGCCGCCGCTGATCAACGGCCACCAGGAGCGCAAACGCCGCGGTGGAACGGAGAATGTTTCCGGCATTGCCGGATTCGCCGCTGCCGCCGGTGTTGCAGGCGACCGGCTTGCGGCTGAGGCCTCACGCATGGCGGCGCTGCGCGACGCGCTCGAAGCGGCGCTGGTGCAACGCTTTGACGAGGCGTCGATCAACGGGGCCGAAGCGCTTCGGCTGCCGAATACGACTAACGTGCGCTTCGCCGCACTGAATGCCGAGGTCGTGCTTGGGCGGCTGGATCGCGTGGGCATCTGCGCTTCCGGCGGATCGGCTTGTACCGCCGGAGCCAGCGAGCCGTCTCACGTTCTGCTGGCGATGGGACAGACGCGCGAGCAGGCATCCGCCGCGGTGCGGTTCTCGCTGGGACGCTCGACCACATCGGCCCACATCGACCGCCTGCTCGACGCGTTGTCGGCGATCCTTCGCCCGGCGCGGGAACGTGCGGCGTGACCTTCTTACGACTCCGGAGGAAAACCATGAAAGTCATGATCCGCAAGACATCGAGCGGTGCCTTGTCCGCCTATGTGCCGAAAAAGGATCTCGAGGAGCCGATCGTCGCGATGGAGAAGGAGAGCATGTGGGGTGGCACCGTCACCCTGGGCAATGGCTGGAAGCTCGAATTGCCCGAGATGGCGGACGATACCAGACTGCCGATCACTATCGAAGCGCGGCGCCTGGGAGAGTGACATGGCACTGTCGACCGATCAGATAGACCGGATGGGCATGCTTGCGGCCGCCAGCCCGGGTGCCCGCGAGGCTGCGGCCGCACTTCGCACCGCCTATCCCGGCCTGCAGGTCAGCCGCGTCGATGCTCTCGAGATGCGAGGGGAAACGCCGGTTCGCCGTCTGCCGCGCTGTGACCTGTTTCTGGTCGATTCGCGCAGCCACTGCTGGACCGTGACCTGCGATCCGCAGGCCGCCAGTGCAGTGGTCGTGGCCGAAAAGGCCTGACGGGCCGGCCGATGGGCATCAATCGCCCGACCCGGGCCGGCCGCCGAATGGGAAACGCGAATTGCCCTGTTCGAACTGGACTGGCTCGTCAACCTCGCGCAGGTCGACTGTCGCAAGGCGCAACGACCGATGATCGATGCGGTCGCCGATCTTCGGTGGCGCAGCCGTGTGACGGCCACCTGACGAGCGAGCAAGTCACGCTCATCGTCAATGCGCTGATGGATTCGTCGACCGAATTCGGCGCCGGCGCCGCAACCCATTGAACGGGCAACCGACCACGGAGAGAGCACCATGGAAATTCCGAAACAGATTGCCGACGGGCTGAAGGAAGGCCGGGTCATTCCCTACCTGGGGCCGGCAGTACTCGAACTGGTGCCGGGGGGATCGCCAGTGCCTCGCGCAGCGGAGGGCCTGGTCGGCATGCTCACCTCGAAGATTTCCCTGCCACACAAGATTCGCACCCGGCTCAGCGCCGCGGCGCAGTTCATCGAAAACTTCAAGCATCGCAAGACGCTGGTGATGCACATGGCCAACGCATTCTCCCCGCCGGTCCCCGCCTCGCCGCTGCACAACTTGATTGCCGCGCTGAAGTTGCCGCTGGTCGTCGACTCCTGGTACGACGATGCCATGGCCGGGGCGTTGGCCGGCCGCAACGACTGGGGCCAAGTACAGGGACTTGCCCAGTCAGAGCATTTCGGCACCTGGTACGCATACTACGACAGCGTCGGCGCGATGGTGCCCGACTATCGGCTGGGGCAGTGGAACACGCTGCTTTACAAACCGCTCGGCGGTCACACGCCGGCCGACAACTATCTGGTATCGGATTCCGACTACGTCGAGGTACTGACCGAGATCGACATCCAGACGCCGATTCCTCCAGATGTGCAGACCTTGCGCATCGGACGCCATTTCCTGTTTCTCGGCTGCCGGTTCAACGACCAGATCGCCCGCAGTTTCGCGCGGCAGATCGTGAAGCGCTCATCCGGTCAACATTGGGCCGTGCTACCCGGCGAACCGACGCGGATGGAGCAGCGCTTTCTCGCCGAACAACACATCGAGCGAATCGACATGCCGCTGGAGGATTTCGTCACGCAGTTGCAGGAGGCGCTGACTCCGCATGAAAGGGCGGCAGCATAGAGAATCCGGAGAGGATGATCGCCGGGCGCCCGGCGCGGAAACTGCCCGCTCAGCGCCTCGGCGGCATCGAGCGACTCCGGGTTCACCTCGACGCGCTCGATGCGTGGCGCACCGCGATCGAATCGATCCGCCGCGGGCCGGTTGCCGAAATCGCGTAGCAATTCGTCACCGGTCCATGGCCGAGTGAGCAGGTTGCGCGCTTCGATGGTTTGGCCGACTGCGGCGAGCCACGGCTTCTGGCGCGGGTTGTTAGCGCAGCCCGGCTTCTCGTAGAAGACGATACGAGTCATGGCGATGCTCCGTCCAGCGTGGATGGGCGTGCTGCACGCAGCCAGGTCCCAGCGCGCGTAGCGCCGTAGTCTGTTGGGTGATGCGGCGAACGATGCCGCGGTCGAGTCGACCGAGCCAGCGAGCCGGCAGCCCCGATGCGCCGCAACGTGCGCCTGCCAGCATGCCGGCGAGCGCGCCTGTCGTGTCGGCATCGTCGCCGCGGTTGACCGTGGCAATCAGGCAGGCTTCGAAGCCGTCATGAGTGAAGAAACCGTGAAGCACCGTCTGGACCGTGTCGACGATATACCCGCTGGCGCGCCCCGGATAAGGCTTGAAGCGGAATTGCGGATGGGCGCGCACCAGCGACTCTGCCTCAGCGCCGCAAGCTGTCATGTCGCCGCTGCGGACCAGGTGGCGCACCATGTGGCCGAGAGCCAGCGTGGCGGCGTCCGATAATGGATGATGGTGGGTGATATGCGCCTGGGCGATGGTGTTGGACTCAAAAGCGGCGTCATCCTCGAGCGACAGCAGGGCGACCGGCAGGTTGCGCATGCAGGCGCCATTGCCGGCATCGCCTTCGGACTGCGGACCGGCGAGGGTGCGCTGCGATATGTAGCGCTCGATGGCGCGCCGACATGTGTTGCCGACATCGACAGGCCGCGCGCGCAGCCAGCGCGCAAAGCTCTCGGCGACGGCACGTGTATCGAAGCCGCTGCGCTCGACGATCGCGTCGCCGAGTGCGAGCGACATCGTGGTGTCGTCTGTGACCTGGCCCGCCTCGATTTTGAGCCAACCACCGCCGAGTATCCGGTTGTGCGTGCCGTACTGTCGCGCGATCTCGCGCGGCGTCATGAACTCCACGGTCGCACCCAGTGCATCGCCGATGGCCAGACCGAGGTAGGCGCCTAACGCACGATCTTGAATCGTGCGTTCCAGATCTCCACGATCTTGAATCGTGCGTTCCAGATCTCCACGATCATGAATCGTGCGTTCCAGATCTCCACGATCTTGAATCGTGCGTTCCAGGTCTCCCCGGCACCCCATCGAAGGTTCCAGAGTCCGCCGGCTTCCGCAACGGCGGGTTGAATCGGAGCTATCAGACATAGGCTGCACTCACTTCGTATTCGCCGCCGATCACCAGGCATTCGGCCTCGCCCTTGAGCGGGTGCCTTGCCAGCAGATCGTTGTAGAACAGAATCTTCACCAGCGGCACCTGCGCTTCGAGTATCCAGTCGCCGAATTCGTCGGCCCGCGCGCGGGAGAAGCTGAACGACACCAGATTGTTGAGCCGGGTGATGAAGCTTCCCGCGCGACGCGGCGGCGGGTTGTGCTCGACTTCCTCCCAGCAATTGACACCGCGATACAGCGTGACATGCCGTTGGCCGGGGCGCCAGAAACGGGCGAGCGCCCATTGGCAATACTCATAGAGCAGGTCGAGCTGCAGGTTGATGCTGTTGTTGTGAAAGCGGTTGCCCATCTTTTCCTCGATGTAGCTCATCCACGCATGCGAGGGGAAGCGGCCGAGTACGCTCTTGTGAAAACTGGGCGATAGACCGAAGCGGCTTTCGACCCAGCCCTTGAGCACCGCGCCCTGCGCGCTGTTGGAGTCGAAGCCCCAGCCTTCGAGCAGCTTGAGATAGCTCGATCTGAAACGCCGCGGCCGGGCATCGTCGACCGCCGGCACGAGGTCGAACAGCATTTCCATGTAGTGCCGAAACACCTGTGCCGCCTCGGCCTGATCCGGTGCCGCGTTCAGCACCCGAAACAGGCCCGGGTTCATCTCGCGCGCGCCGCTGATCGACAGAGGCAGGGGATGGCCATTGAATGCGGTCGAGGCGAGCAGGCCAGTCGGGACGCCAACCAGGTTCGTGCTGTGCATTATGTACGGTGGCGCGCAACATTTCACTAGGCTCCGCAACGCTGTCGCGCGGCGACTGCAACTGGCTCACACCGGCCGGTTCTCGCGTACCTTGATCGGCCCCATGACCCTCAATCCTTCCTCGAAGCTGATCGACGGCCAGGTCTGTTTGAAACCGGCGGCAGCCCTGGCGATCTTGTCGACTTTCGCGCCGGTGTCGAGCCGCTTCAGGTCCCCGCGTTCGATGCCGAGCAGGTCGAGCAATTCGTTGTACACCGTCGCTTCGTCGAGCGGCAGGATGTGGAAGGTCGCACCGCCGTAGGCCACCTGGTAGCGCTTCGAGATGTCGATATTGCCGCAGAACAGGAAGTACTTGCCGTCGGCCGACAGCTTGTCCCCGAGCACCTCTGCGAGAAGCTGCAGGTGGGCGAACGATTGCACGAAGCCGGTGAAGAACGGAATCGTCGACGCGCCCGCATCTGCCACCGTCATCACCTGGTCGCACTTGACTTCGGGCGGACGCGCTTCATCGGCAAACTGCTCTGCGAATTTGAGCGCCAACTCGCCGCGAAAGCCGAAACGCCCGGGTGTCGGTGTCACATCCTTGTGGACCGGCGAGAGCAGGCGCCTGGCAGCATCGAGATCGGCCAACGCGGTTTCGGTGATCTTGGTCATGAGGGCTCTCCACACTGATTGCGCGAACCCGCGCGCACGGTGGCGCCATGGATGTAATCGTCGCGCCGAATGCATGACGGGTAGCAATCTCCATTCCCGTGCGTGCGGCGTTCCGGAGGCCTCCGGCGGATGCCCTGAGAGCCAGTATCCATGCGGATCTCCACGGTGCTCCCCAGGGCGCCCGCGACGTCGCGGAACGGCCGCGGGGTGCCGCGGCGCTTGTCCATTTCCCTACAGCGCGACTGCGTTTGTACGCTTTGCAACAGCTTCGCATGCCAGCGGCGGTCGTCTCGTCCAACGGGAAACAGGCGCGAAAACATGAGCTTGATCGACGCTTGATGGTGTGGCACGGCGGTTGCTAAACGAAGCCTGAACCGAAAGTGATTGCCAGCGACTGACTGAAGACGAAGACCAACAATGGTTACGCAGGGCGCAATGCCGGTTGCATTGACCGTTACTGACGAACGAACCGAACTTCAACCATCAATTCATGGACAGGAGATGGAAAATGGCTGCTCTAAGGCAAATCGCGTTTTACGGGAAAGGCGGGATCGGCAAGTCGACGACCTCGCAGAACACGCTCGCCGCCTTGGCCGAAATGGGCCAAAAGATTCTCATCGTCGGCTGTGATCCGAAGGCCGATTCGACCCGTCTGATCCTTCATGCCAAGGCACAGGACACGGTGCTCTCGCTTGCCGCCGAAGCCGGCAGCGTCGAGGACCTCGAACTGGAAGACGTACTGAAGGTCGGCTACCGGGACATTCGCTGCGTCGAATCCGGCGGTCCGGAACCCGGTGTCGGCTGTGCCGGCCGTGGCGTGATTACCTCGATCAACTTTCTCGAGGAGAACGGTGCCTACGATGGCGTCGACTACGTCTCCTACGACGTGCTGGGCGACGTGGTGTGCGGCGGCTTCGCCATGCCGATCCGGGAGAACAAGGCGCAGGAAATCTACATCGTCATGTCGGGCGAGATGATGGCCATGTACGCGGCCAACAACATCTCCAAGGGCATTCTGAAGTATGCCAATTCGGGTGGCGTGCGCCTTGGCGGCCTGGTCTGCAACGAGCGCCAGACGGACAAGGAATACGAACTCGCCGACGCATTGGCGAAGAAGCTCGGCACCAAGCTGATTCACTTCGTGCCGCGCGATAACGTTGTGCAGCATGCCGAACTACGCCGCATGACGGTGCTCGAGTACGACCCCGAGTGCAAGCAGGCCGAGGAGTACCGCACGCTGGCCAAGAAGATTCACGAGAACGGTGGCAACGGCACGATTCCGACCCCGATCACCATGGACGAACTCGAGGATCTGCTGATGGAGTTCGGCATCATGAAGAAGGAAGACGAGTCGATCATCGGCAAGAAGGCCAAGGAAGCCGTGGCCTGAGCGGGGGTCGGAAGTGTGCGCCGGGACGTCGCGCTGCGCGGCGCCCCGCGCTTCGAACGGAAGTGTCGGAACAGAACCGGAGGGCGCAATGAGCCTCACAGTGGAACAAGCCAAGACGCGTAACAAGGAAGTGATCGACGAGGTCCTCAAGGTCTATCCCGAGAAGACGGCGAAGAAGCGCGCCAAACACCTCAATGTGCACGAGGAGGGCAAGGCGGACTGCGGCGTCAAGTCGAACATCAAGTCGCTGCCCGGCGTGATGACGATACGCGGCTGCGCTTACGCCGGCTCCAAGGGCGTCGTGTGGGGGCCGATCAAGGACATGGTTCACATCTCGCACGGACCGGTCGGCTGCGGCCAGTATTCGTGGGCCTCGCGCCGCAACTACTACATCGGCACTACCGGCATCGATACTTTCGGCACGATGCAATTCACCTCGGACTTTCAGGAGAAGGACATCGTCTTCGGCGGCGACAAGAAGCTGGAGAAGATCATCGACGAGATTCAGGTCCTGTTTCCGCTCAACAAGGGCATCACCATCCAGTCCGAGTGTCCGATCGGTCTGATCGGCGACGACATCGAAGCGGTGTCGAAGAAGAAAGCCAAGGAGTACGAAGGCAAGCCCATCGTGCCGGTGCGTTGCGAGGGCTTTCGAGGTGTGTCGCAGTCGCTCGGTCACCACATTGCCAACGACGCGGTGCGCGACTGGGTGTTCGACAAGACCGACCCGGCAAAAAACCAATTTGAAGCTTCCCCGTACGACGTTGCGATCATCGGCGACTACAACATCGGCGGCGACGCATGGTCGAGCCGCATCCTGCTCGAGGAGATGGGGCTTCGCGTGATCGCCCAGTGGTCGGGTGACGGCACCATCGCCGAACTGGAGAACACGCCGAAGGCCAAGCTCAACGTACTCCACTGCTACCGCTCAATGAACTATATCTCGCGCCACATGGAAGAGAAGTACGGCATTCCCTGGGTCGAGTACAACTTCTTCGGCCCGTCGAAGATCGAAGCATCGCTGCGCGAGATTGCCAGCCACTTCGACGACAAGATCAAGGAAGGCGCCGAGCAAGTCATCGCCAAGTACAAGCCGCTGATGCAGGCGGTGATCGACAAGTACAAGTCGCGCCTGTCGGGCAAGAAGGTGATGCTGTTCGTCGGCGGCCTGCGGCCGCGCCACGTGATCGGCGCCTACGAGGATCTCGGCATGGAAGTGGTCGGCACCGGCTACGAGTTCGGCCACAACGACGATTACCAGCGTACTACGCACTACGTCAAGGATGGCACGCTGATCTACGACGACGTGACCGGCTTCGAGTTCGAGAAGTTCGTCGAGAAGGTGCAGCCCGACCTTGTAGGTTCCGGCATCAAGGAGAAGTACGTGTTCCAGAAGATGGGTGTGCCGTTCCGCCAGATGCACAGTTGGGACTATTCCGGTCCCTATCACGGCTACGACGGGTTTGCGATCTTCGCCCGTGACATGGACATGGCAATCAACTCGCCGGTCTGGGGTCTGACCAAGGCGCCGTGGGCCCAGTGATGTGAGGCGTGAGGGGTAAGCGGTGACGGGGCATGCCCCATAACCCTGCCGTCTCACCCCTCGCTACTCATCCCTCACCCCATTCAGGAGAATGCAAATGCCGCAAAGTGCCGAAAAGGTCATCGACCACGAAATGCTGTTCCGTCAGCCCGAATACACGGAGATGTTCGACAGGAAAAAGGCCGAGTTCGAGTTCAAGCACGCGGACGGGAAGATCTCGGAAGTCAACGAGTGGACCAAGACGCCCGAGTACCAGACCCTGAACTTCCAGCGCCAGGCCCTGACAGTCAATCCGGCCAAGGCCTGTCAGCCGCTCGGGGCGGTATTTGCCGCCTACGGCTTCAAGGGCACCTTGCCATTCGTGCATGGCTCGCAGGGTTGCGTGGCCTACTATCGGTCGCACTTCTCTCGTCATTTCAAAGAGCCGACCTCGTGCGTCTCGTCTTCGATGACCGAGGATGCAGCGGTGTTCGGCGGCCTCAACAACATGGTCGACGGTCTGGCCAACTCCTACAATCTGTACAAGCCGGAAATGATCGCGGTGTCGACCACCTGCATGGCAGAAGTGATCGGCGACGACCTCGACGCCTTCATCAAGACCGCCAAACAGAAGGGCTCGATACCGAGCGAATTCGACGTGCCGTTCGCTCATACGCCGGCCTTCGTCGGTTCGCACATCACCGGCTACGACAACGCGCTCAAGGGCGTCGTGTCGCACTTCTTCTCGATCGAGGAGAAGGCAGCCGGCGGGCGCAAGCAGGTCGACGGCAAGATCAATTTCATCGGCGGATTTGACGGCTTCGTCGTCGGCAACATGCCGGTGATTCGCAAAATGTTCGACCAGATGGGCGTCGATTACACGGTGCTTTGCGATCCGTCCGAGGCCTGGAATACACCGACCGACGGCGAGTTTCGCATGTACGACGGCGGCACGAGCAAGGAAGAGGTGCGCAGCGCGCTGCATGCGCAGGCGACCATCAGCTTCCAGGAGTACACGACTGAGAAGACACTTAAGTACATCGCCGAAAAGGGTCAGGAGATCGTTGCGCTGAATCACCCGATCGGTGTCACCGGCACCGACAAGTTCCTGATCGAAGTCTCACGCCTGACCGGCAAGCCGATCCCGAAGGAATTGACCCTGGAACGAGGACGCCTGGTCGATGCGATCGCCGATTCGCAGGCCCACCTGCATGGCAAGAAATTCGCGCTCTACGGCGACCCGGATCTAATGCTTGGCCTCACCCAGTTTCTGCTCGAACTCGGCGCCGAACCGGTGACCGTGTTGTCGACCAACGGCGGCGACGACTGGGCCGCCAAGGTGCAAGCGCTGTTCGATGCCAGCCCGTTCGGCGCCGACTGCAAGGCTTATCCGAAAAGGGACATGTGGCATCTGCGCTCGCTGCTATTCACACAGCCGGTCGACTTCCTCATCGGCAACACCTACGGAAAATACCTCGAACGCGATTGCGGCGTTCCGCTGATCCGTCTCGGCTTCCCGATATTCGACCGGCACCACTATCACCGCTTCCCGATCTGGGGCTACGAAGGTTCGCTGCGGGTGCTGGTGATGCTGCTCGACGAGATGTTCGAACAACTCGACCAGAGCACCATCGTGACGGCCAAGACCGACATTAGCTACGACATCATCCGATAGACGTGCGCCGCGCGGTTCGGCAGGCAGTGCCGAACGCTCGGCGTTTGCCAAGTAAGGAAAAGCAGACATGGCAGACATCACATTCAGTTCGCCGCTGATGGACAAGGATCTCACGGTGTACGCCGTGGCCGGCGACACATCGACGATCCTCAAGATCGCCAAGAAACACAAGGTTCCGCTGCCCTTCGAATGCGAAGACGGCGAGTGCGGTTCTTGCGTGATCCACGTTACCTCGCTCGAGGACAAGCCGCGCATGTCGCAGGCGCTAACCGAGAAAGAGAAGGCCACGTTGCGTGCGGAGGGCCTGATCAGCAAGGAAGAGCTGAAGAACGCCGAGGTGAATGACATGCCACCCAGGCACCGGCTGGCGTGTCAGTTCATCGCGCGCCACGAGAACGTTCTGGTGCGCTTCTCCGGCGAACCGGGCGTCGGCGTCGATATGAAGTAGTCGCGCCTCATGCCGCGCGGGGCTCTCCCGCGCAGTCCGCAGAACCAGCTCCAGTTGGAAGGGATGCGCGATGTCGGCCTCGCTGAAAGCCAAGATCCAGTCGGTGTTCGAAGAGCCCGCCTGCGACGTGAATCTGACCAAGTCCGGCCAGGCGCGCAAGAAGGGCTGCACGAAGCAGTTGCAGCCAGGTGCGGCTGCCGGTGGCTGCGCCTTCGACGGTGCGAAGATCGCACTGCAGCCGATCGTCGATGTCGCGCATCTGGTGCATGGGCCGATCGCCTGCGAGGGCAATTCCTGGGACAACCGTTCGAGCGCGTCGTCCGGCCCACAGCTCTATCGCACCGGCTTCACCACCGACATCAACGAACTCGACGTCATCTACGGCGGCGAGAAGCGGCTCTACAAGTCGATCCGCGAAGTCATCGAAAAGTACGATCCGCCGGCGGTGTTCGTCTATCAGACCTGTGTCACAGCGTTGATCGGTGATGACATCGAGGCGGTGTGCAAGGCTGCGACCGCCAAGTTCGGCAAGCCGGTGATCCCGGTCAACGTGCCGGGTTTCGCCGGCGCGAAGAACCTCGGCAACAAGCTTGGTGCCGAGGCCTTGCTCGACTACGTGATCGGCACGGTGGAGCCGCAATTCACCACCCCCTACGACATCAACATCATTGGCGAATACAACCTGTCCGGCGAGTTGTGGCAGGTCAAGCCGCTGCTCGATGCACTGGGTATCCGCATCCTGTCCTGCATTTCGGGCGACGGCCGCTACAACGAAGTGGCGTCCAGCCATCGCGCCCGTGCTGCGATGTTGGTGTGCTCGAAGTCGATGATCAATGTCGCGCGCAAGATGGAGGAACGCTACGGCATTCCCTACTTCGAGGGTTCGTTCTACGGCATCTCCGACATGTCCGACACACTGCGCAACCTGGCGCGGTTGCTGGTCGAGCGCGGTGCCGGTGCCGACCTGATAGGGCGTACCGATTCACTTATCGCTGCCGAAGAGGCGCGCGCCTGGCCGCGCATCAAGGCCTACACGCCGCGTCTGGCGGGCAAACGCGTGCTGCTGATCACCGGCGGGGTGAAGAGCTGGTCAGTGGTTTCGGCCCTGCAGGAAGCCGGCATGGAGATCGCCGGCACCAGCGTCAAGAAGTCGACCAAGGAAGACAAGGAGCGCATCAAGGAGATCATGGGTGACGATACGCACATGATCGAGGACATGACCCCGCGCGACATGTACGCGATGTTGCGCGACGCCAACGCCGACATCATGCTGTCGGGTGGCCGTTCGCAGTTCGTCGCGCTCAAGGCGCGGATGCCGTGGCTCGACATCAACCAGGAACGCCATTACGCCTATGCCGGCTACGAAGGCATGGTCGACCTGGTGCGGGAGATCGACAAGACGCTGTCCAACCCGGTCTGGGCGCAGGTTCGCCGGCCCGCGCCGTGGGATGTCGTCGATCCGCTCCAAGCGATGTTCGGCGCGACCGCCGCGGACGCGGCTGGCGTGGCGCCGGCCGGTTGAGAGGCGGCCGCCGCCATGGCACGCATCGTTGATTCGAAGAAGGCCTGCACGGTCAATCCGCTCAAGATGAGCCAGCCGCTCGGCGCGAGCTACGCGTTTCTCGGCATGGATGCCTGCATGCCGGTGATGCACGGCTCGCAAGGCTGCACATCGTTCGGACTGGTGCTGCTGGTACGCCACTTCCGCGAGGCGATTCCGCTGCAAACCACGGCGATGAACGAGGTCACCACGATACTCGGCGGCTACGACAACATCGAAAAGGCATTGGTCAACATTCACAAGCGCGCCAATCCGCAGTTAGTCGGAATCTGCTCGACCGGGCTGACGGAGACCAAAGGCGACGATGTCGAGGGCTTCCTGCGACTGATTCGCGACAAGCACCCCGAGTTCGACCGGATGGCGATCGTCTATGTGTCCACGCCCGACTATGCTGGCGCCTTCCAGGACGGCTATGCGAAGACAGTCACCGCGTTGGTGCAGACACTGGCGGTGCCGACCGACATCAAGCTCGGCAATGTCATCAACCTGCTGCCCGGCTCGCACCTGACGCCGGGCGACATCGAGGAACTGCGCGAAATCGTCGAGGCGTTCGGACTGACCCCGGTGTTTCTGCCAGACCACTCGGCTTCGCTCGACGGCCACATTCCCCAGGACTTCACGCCCACCACGCTGGGCGGCACGACGGTCGAGGCGGTACGCAATCTCGGAAGTGCGCGCGCGACCCTGGCGATCGGTGAGCAAATGCGTTCGGCGGCACTGGAGATCGAGATGCTCACCGGCGTGCCGTACCAGGTCTTCGACCGTCTCACCGGGTTGGAGGCGAGCGACCGGCTGATGCAGAGCCTGTCGCAGATCGCCGGCGTGGCCGTGCCGGGAAAGTACCGCCGCCAGCGCAGCCAGCTGATCGACGCGATGATGGATGCGCACTTCATGACCGGCGGCAAGAAGATCGCGCTCGGCGCGGAACCCGACATGCTCTACGGCATCGGCCAGTTTCTGCACGAGATGGGTGCGCAAATCGTCGCATGCGTGACCACCACGCACTCGCCGGTGCTCGAGGCCATGCCCTGCGAAGAGGTGCTGCTCGGCGACCTCGAAGATCTGGAGCAGCGCGCGCAGGGCTGCGACCTGCTCATCACGCATGCACACGGCCGCCAGGCGGCGGAGCGTCTCGGCATTCCGCTGCATCGTGTCGGTATCCCCTGTTTCGATAGGCTGGGCAACGCGCATCGGGTGTCGGTGGGCTATCGCGGCACCCGCAACGTTGCCTTCGAGATCGGCAACATCTTCCTCGCCCACGGCCATGCGCATCGCCCGGGAGATTGGCCTCTGCCGGCCGCTTCGCTGGTTGCCGCGCAATCGGGCACGCAGGCCTGCGGGTCAGCCGCTAGTGCGTGCCAGGTTGCATGAATTCGACGAAAGGAATGGAACCATGAAAGTCGCCTTCTCTACGCAGGACCGCCAGCGTGTCGACGCCCATTTCGGTTGGGCCAAGAACATCGCGATCTACGATGTGCGGCCTGAGGGCTACGATTTCGTTGAGACCGTCACCTTCGATGGCGAACCGCAGGAGGACGGAGACGAGAACAAACTCACTCCCAAGCTCGATGCCATCAAGGACTGCGCGATCCTCTACGTCGCCGCGATTGGCGGTTCCGCTGCGGCGCGGGTCGTCGCGATGAAGATTCACCCGGTCAAGATCGCGCGGCCCGAGCCCATCCTGGACATTCTCGACAAGTTGCACGCTGTGCTCCAGGGCTCGCCGCCGCCCTGGCTGCGCAAGGCGCTGCTGAAGGATCAGGTCCGAGACAACCATTTTGAAGACGAGGTTGAGAATGGCTGAGAGCGAAGCAATCGATGTGGCGGCCGATCCGCTCCAGAGCGAGTTCGTCAAGCAACTGGTCAAGGTGTGGCGCGCGCAGGACACGCACGGCGCGTGGGAAGGCAAGAGCGATGCACAGCTGCTCGACCCGTACATCCTTACGCCGGCGCGCAAGAAGGAATTGCCGATCATGGGTGATCCGGATCCGGAGACATTGTGGCGGCTGGAACTCTTTTACAACGCGATCGGCCTCTCGATCGAACGCGCGACCGGGGTGATGGTGTCGCCGATGATGAAGTTGCACCACGAGGGATTCGGCCGGCTGGTGCTGACTGCCGGGCGCCTGATCGTGGTGAATAAGCAATTGCGTGACACCCACCGCTTTGGTTTCGCCAGCATGGACAAGTTGGCCACGGAAGGTCAGAGGGCAGTGACGGCCGGCATCGAGATGATCGAAAAGTATCCCGAAGTCGCCAAATACAGCTAGGAGCCGCATGGATGTCCGACGTCGATGAAATCAAGGCCAAAGTGAAGAAGCTCAATGCACAGGCCACGCAACTCAAGATGGACCTGCACGATCTCTCGGAAGACCTGCCGACCGGATGGGAGCGCATCCCCGACGTCGCCAAGAAGACGTTCGATACCTACACGGCGCTCGCGGAGGCGCGCAGGGAACTGTCTGCTGCCGGTGGCTGAACACGGAAGCACCACCCGACCCTAAGAACCGGAGAACCACGATGGCCGACTTTTCAATCACCTTGCCGAGCGGTGAGAGCTGGACCCCGCAATTCGTCACGCATCTGAACGAGGAGAAGTGCATCGGCTGCGGCCGCTGCTTCAAGGTCTGCTCGCGCGACGTGCTCGAACTGCGAGGCGTGAATGAGGATGGGGAGTATGTCGCGGTCGACCCCGACGACGATGAAGACGATGAATACGAGAAGAAGGTCATGTTCATCGCACACGGCGAAAACTGCATCGGCTGCATGGCCTGTTCGAGGATATGCCCGAAGAAGTGCTACACGCACGCACCGGCCACAGCCTGAGCGGGTGATCGATCCGAGCTGCGGAATCGCAGTCTTGTCACCTCTTCAGTTGCCGAGTAACCGTTGTCGACGAACCGTGTGGAGCCAGGATGATGAGAACTACCGGTCGCGACAGCTTGAAGTTACGGTTCCCCGCATCTCTGCTTTCGACGCGAGAAACTCGATGTTTGGCGAACGCGTCGTAGCCGAGGTGGGAGCGACGCCCCTCGGTCTCCATAGGCATTGAGCAGAACATGGACATTTCAGTCTATCGGCGTTTGATGGACGCGGGACGCGGGGCGGACCGGTTGTCCATCCTCGCGTTGGCGGGGGTGATCTCGATGATGTCGACACGGCCCACCCCGTACGACAGACCCATCGCCGGGCTCGAACGTGACAGGTTTGCCGGGATGATGGCAAGCGCCTTCCCGGGCTTTCAAGGGGAGACGCTGATCGAGGAGATGCCAGTGACAGCGATGGATCTCGGTCTGCGCACCGACGAGTTCGACGATCTGCTCGAACTTCTGCTCGCGCACCGCACCAACGACTCGAACGAGTGCCTCTGGGTGGCATGTGCCATTGCCACAGCGAGCATGGGCGGCAACCACCTCTGGCAGGACCTGGGGATGCCAGACCGCACATCCCTGTCGCGGCTAATCGAGCGCAACTTCACCAGTCTCTTCATACGCAATGTGGGCGACATGAAGTGGAAAAAATTCTTCTACCGCGAGTTGTGCGAGCGGGCCGAGGTAATGATATGCAAGTCACCGTCTTGCGTTGTCTGCGTCGACTACAAGGTCTGTTTCGGGTCTGAAGACGGTTTGGCACAGATCCCGCTCGCCTCCATTGCAGGCGCGCCGAATTCTCCCTGACGGAGCATTGGCGCCGACACTGTTGACGCTCGACGTAGCGTCGCTTGCAGCCCTTTTCGTCTTGGTCGTCGTCATCGTGAATGCGTTCCTGCCGGCGCGACTGTCAACGCGGCCTTAGCCTGATCGCTGTCTGATCCAGTCTCTGCATCCCTGCGTATCACTACGATGGGCTCGGAGAATCGCAGTCGCTTTCCGCTTGGCAAGTTGTAGCCGGGGTCTGAATGACTGGTCCCGAAGTTGCGTAGGGTAACTGGTAGCTGCAAATGTGCGGATTGATCGCGTTGCAGCAAGAATCTCGCACCGCAAGAGTGCGAGTCGAGTGCGAATCGCACCGTTGGGAGACGCAGTATGACCAACATCTTGACGGGAGCACGCCATGCACGAACTCTACGCAATCTTGATGTCCTGGGCGGTGACGCTTTCCGGGCTGCCTGTGCCGGAGAAGATGCCGGAAATCGCCCTGGTGTCCCACGGGGAACTCGTGAACGCGGCGTGCAGCGGACGCGAGTGCAAGGTGATGGGGTGGTTTCCGCCTGGAGACACGATCTATCTCGATCAACGGCTCAACCCACAGGACGATCTGCTCGCATCGTCTGTCGTGGTGCATGAGATGGTGCACTACCTGCAGCATCAAACTGCCGCCAAGGAACTGCCGTTCGACTGCGTATCGACGATCGCGTTGGAGCGCCAGGCCTATGGCGTGCAGCGGGAATACCTGTTGCGCTACGGCGTGTATCAGCCGGTCGGCGTGTCGATGCACAACGTCGGTTGCGAAGAGGCGGCAATGCCGGGGCTCGCCGCAAAGGGAACGCTGGTCGAGAACTCGGCACACCAGCGCTCGCCTGAGTAACTCGAACGATGCGGGCGCGAAGTGGCCTGGGCCATGCGGAACGACAGAGCCGTCGCGTCGACTATTCCGCTGCGAGCCATGGATTTCGGCGCGCGATACGCCGGCCGGAAGGCCGCGCAAGACGCTTGTGCGGAGCTGGCCATCCGGTGTTCAGCGCAATCAGCCGCGCGGCGTGACCACGGCGTCGCCCAGCACCAGGGTCTGGCAGGCAAGTCGAACGTTTGGACCCGCCTTGTGCTGGGCCAGTGTGTTGACCTCGAACGCGCTCTTCTCGGACAGATTGTCCATACCCGATACGACTTCGGTCAGACAGGTTCCGCAGTCGCTCTCGCGGCAGCCGTACTCGATACCGGCGCCCACTCTCTCCGAGACTTCGATGATTCGCGTTCCGGCGGGCACGGTAACGGTGACGCCGATGTCGGCAAACGTCAGCTTGGCTTTCATTCTTGCTCTCCGAGTTGTCGGTTCTTACGAACCCAGCGGGGCCACGACCGCATCGCCATAGACCTGCGTCTGGCACGCCAGGCGGCACTTCATTCCGGCAAGGTTGTTGTGCACCAGGGCTGACTGGAGCGCTTCAAGCGTGGTGGCCTTGCGCCAGCCGTCGATGACTTCCTTGTAACCGGCAAGCAGCGTGGCCTTCTCGAACTCGGAGGGCTTGGAGAGATTGTCGTAGCCCTCGGTGACAGTGAACATGCAACTCCCGCAATCGCCCTCGCGGCAGTTGTAGGCGATGTAAGAGCCTGCCTTCTCGGAGATTTCGATGATGCGCGTGCCGACCGGCACCGTCACCGTGACGTTGACGTCCGCGAACTTGATCTTTGCCTTGGCCATGATGCGTCCTCAGTGAATGCGCTGTTCTGTCTCTGCGCTCAACTCGCGAGCAGTTCCGACATGTCGATAACGCGGGCAGTCTGCCGCCCGATCAAAAAGTTGCCGACTTCGCGGCCGAAATCGCGGCAGTGCGCCAGTTCGTCGTCGGTCGGAATCAGCTTGATGCGCAGCCCGCCAACGGGCACGCGCATCTTCAGGCCGCGCAGGCGGTCGTCCATCATGCGCACCGCCTCGCCGCTCCAGCCGTAGGAGCCGAACGCTGCACCGACCTTGCCCTTGACGTGAATCTTGGCGAACGATGACAGCAATTCCCACACCGGCTTGACCGCGTCGCCGTTGATCGTCGGCGAGCCGACCAGGATCGCGTCCGCCTCTTCGACCAGATCGACGAAGGGCTCCGTCTCGGCGCCTTCCAGGTCGTAGAGCGATACACGAAAGCCGCCGACTTCCTGCGCGCCATCACGTATTGCCTCGGCCATTCGCTGCGTGTTGCCGTAGGAACTGATGTAGAAGATCACCATCGTCTTCTCGCCGCTCTGCACTTCGAGGTGCAGCCGCGGGGTCGACAGTTCCCGGTAGCGCTCTACGTAGCCGCGCGGCCGGTCGCGCAGGATCGGCCCGTGCGCCGGCGCGACGGTGCGCAGTTCGAGCGGTTCGATCAGCTTGAGCGCATCGATCACGTGCTGCTTGAACGGCCGCATGATGTGCTGGTAGTAGTACTCGAAGGAAAAGCGGAAGTCGCCGACCGCATCGTTGAACAGGCGCTCGTCGCAGAAGTGGCAGCCGAACACGTCGCCCGAGAACAGTGTCGCCTCTTCTTCCAGGTAGGTGCATTGAGTGTCGGGCCAGTGCAGGTAGGGCGTATGCAGGAAGTGCAGCGTACGGTCGCCGAGGCTGACGCAGTCGCCGGTGGTGACCGGCGTGTGCGCCACGTCGCTCTTCAACAGCGACTTCAACATCAACTGCGCGGATTCGGATATGTAGAGCCTCGCCTGCGGCGCGCGGCGCATCAGCTCGGGCAGCGCACCGCTGTGATCGGGTTCCAGGTGATTGAGGACGATTACGCGTATCTCGTCGTAGCGGGCCACGCTTTCCAGGCTGGCGAAGAACTGCTCGGCACAGTCTTCCTTGACCGTGTCGATCACCGCCACCCCTTCGCTGCCGCGAATTGCATAGGCGTTGTAGGTGGTGCCGTTGGGTGTGCGCAGGATCACGTCGAAGGTGCGCATGCCCGGATCGAGCGCGCCTATCCAATGGACGCGCTCGGACAGCGGCTTGGCCGCAACGGCGATCTGCTTCGCAACCATGGCGCTTGTCGATCAGCCGAACTTGAACAGTACGCCGTACCCGCCGCGCGGATACTCCCAGGCCACGTTCGCATGTTCGAGGCAGATGATGCGGCACGATCCGCACTCGAGGCAGCCGTCGGTGATCAGGGTGACCAAGCCGTTGCCCTCGGCCTTGTAGCACGAGGCCGGACAGACATGCGTGCAAGACTGTGTTTCGCAGTCGGTGCGGCACAATTCCGGCTGCTTGATGTGGATGTGCGGCCGGCCGGCATCGACCCGATAGCGGTTCTGGAACAGCTTCTCTTCGACATTGACTGCGCTACTCATCGGAACGCCCTCCACAGCTTGAATGCATCACCCATCAGACCGAACAGCGATCGGCTCTGGCGGAAATCGCCGAAGATCTCGCGTTCCTTGGTCTTCTTGTCGACGCCGTCTACCGTGATCATGGTCTTGGCAGCACGGTTGACCAGTTCCGGGTAGGTGGTGAAGAACTGGTTGTTCTTGTGAAACACGCCGGGCAGGTCGCGATACTTGTGCAGATCCTTCATCACGTAACTGCCGTCGAGCGCGTCCTTGTAGGCCTTGAGCGAGCGCGCATCGAAACCCCTGCCGGCCTCCTTGGCCGCGATAGCGGTCTCGGCTGCTAGACGGCCGCTCGTCATTGCCAGGTTGGAACCTTCCCGATGGACCGAATTCACGAAACCGCCGGAGTCGCCGACGATCATCCAGCCGTCGCCGTAGAGCTTGGGCAGCGCATAGAAGCCGCCCTCGGGAATCAGGTGCGCGGCGTATTCCTTCATTTCACCGCCGGCGATCATCGGCGCGATCGCCGGGTGCTTCTTCATGCGCTCCAGCAGCGCGTAGGGGGAGGTACGGTTCGCGCTGGCCTTGAAGTCGGACAGCATGCAGCCGATGCCTATGGTCAGCGAGTCCTTGTTGGTATAGAGGAATCCGGTGCCCATCATGCCGTCGGTGATCTTGCCGACTGCTTCGATCACCACGCCTTCGTCTTCCTTGATGTTGAAGCGCGCCTCGATCGTCTCCTGCGGCATGAAGAGGATTTCCTTGACCGCCAGCGCCACGTTGCCTGCGGCGATCTCGCCGTGAAAGCCGGCCTTGCGTGCCAGCGTCGAGTTAACGCCGTCGGCGAGAATCACCACGTCGGCGAGAATGTCGCCGCCTTCGCGATCGCACTGCACGCCGACCACCCGGTTGCCGTCCATCAGCAGATGGTCGACCGTGGTCTCGCAGATGAGCAGGGCGCCGGCCTCGCGCACCTTGGCCGAGAACCATTTGTCGAACTGGGCACGGATGATGGTGTAGCGGTTGTACGGCGGATTGTTGTAGTCGTCCGAGCGGAAGTGCGTGCCGACGAAGGACTCGTCGTCCAGCACCCACATGCGCTGCTCGATGATGTGGCGTTCGAGCGGGGCGTCCTCGCGGAAATCGGGGATGATTTCCTCCAGCGCGTCCGAATACAGTATCGCCCCCTGCACGTTCTTCGAGCCCGGGTATTCGCCGCGCTCGATCTGCAGCACCTTGAGGCCGGCCTTTGCCATGGTGTAGGCCGCCGCATTGCCCGAGGGGCCGGCGCCGACCACGATTGCATCGAAGCGTTCATTCATGGTGGCTCCTTGATTCGGTGAGGGGACGGTGGTGAGGGGTGAGGGGGCAGGGGTGAGGGGTTGCGCCGTCGCCGCACCTGGCTCGCATACCTTCCCCTGGTCGAATCGCTCGTCGCACTACTCGCTCCTGACGCCTCACCCCTCACGCCGGTTACGCTGCCTTCATGCGCCGCATCGCCAGGTGAGTGCGGAAGGCCTCGGTCAGCGCAGGCAGAATCGTCATGGCGTTGCCGACGATGCCGAAGTGCGCGAACTCGAAGATCGGCGCGTTCGGATCGCTGTTGATCGCCACGATCACATCCGCTGCTTCCATGCCGACGCGGTGCTGGATCGCGCCGGAAATGCCGGCCGCGATGTAAAGCTTTGGACGCACCGTCTTGCCGGTCTGGCCGACCTGTCGCTCGGCCTCCACCCAGCCGGACTGCACCACCGGCCGCGTGGCGCCGACGTCGCCGCCCAGCACCTTGGCCAGATCCCAGATCAGCTTGAAGTTCTCCGGGTTCTTCATTCCTTTTCCGCCGGAGACGATCACGTCGGCATAGGCCAGGTTGACCTTGTTGGTGTTGGCATCGGGAATGAAGTCGAGCAGCTTGGTGACGATGTCGGCTTCCACCATGCCGAGCGTGCCCTCTACGATCGTCCCGCTGCGCTTGCTGTCGGGTCTGGGCATCGCCATCACCCGCGGGCGCACTGTAGCCATCTGCGGGCGGTAGGCGAGGGTCATGATCGTGCACAGCAGTGATCCGCCGAATGTGGGCCGCGTGGCGGCCAGCGCACGCGAGCTGGGGTCGATGTTGAGTTCGGTGCAGTCGGCGGTGAGGCCGGTCTGCAGCGTGGTTGCCACCGAGCCGGCGAGATCGCGCCCCATGGTGGTGGCGCCAAGCAGCACGATCTCCGGCTGGTACGTGTTCACCAGGTCGGTGAGGCCCTTGGTGAAGGGCTCGTTGCGATAGCCCGCGAGGACCGTGTCGCGCACGATGTAGCAGGCGTCTGCGCCATAAGTGAACGCCTCGTTGGCGAAGGCCGTCAAGTTTTCGTCAGGCCCGCCCATCAGCACGCCGGAGAGCGGCACGCCCAGCGTGTCGGCAAGCTTGCGTCCTTCGCCCAGCAGTTCCCACGACACCTGGTGCACCGTGCCGCGGTCGTGTTCCACGAACACCCAGACGCCCTTGTAGGCCTTCAGGTGCGGCGGCAGTTCGAGGTTGCGCCCGGCGCGGCCGGCGGGTTTTTTGGGGGCGGGAGCGTCGCTCATGTCGGGCGTCCTCGATTTACAGCGGCGCGCGGTCGAGCAAGTCGCGCTCGAGCGCCGGATGCTGGGTGAACATCTTCTGGATCAGGTTTACCGCGATGTCGCGCGGTGTGGCCTTCTCGACCGGGATCTGGTCTGCCTTGACCGCGCGCGGCGTCGGCCCGAATACCTTACTGACCACGGTGGGCGAGCCCTTGAGGCCGATCTTGCCCACTTCCTCGATGCCGGCGTCGTCCTTGTTCCACTTGCGCACCGGGTAGCGTGCGGCGCGAATCATGTCTGGCATGGTGGCGAAGCGCAGCTCGTTGGTGTTTTCGAGCATCGTGATCAGGCTCGGAACCCGGGTCTTCAATACCTGCACGCCGCCTTCGGCGCGCCGTTCGATCGTGATTGTGCGTCGCGCGAGATCCAGCTCGGCGATGCGCGAAACGTAAGTCAGCAGTTGCATGCCGAGCCGTTTGGCGATGCCCGGGCCGACCTGCGCGGTATCGCCGTCGATCGTCTGCTTGCCGGTGAATACCAGGTCGATGGACTGCTCCTTCTCGATCTGACGGATCGCCGAGGCCAGCGCATACGAGGTGGCCAGCGTGTCGGCACCGGCGAAGGCCCGGTCGGTCACCAGGATCGCGTCGTCGGCGCCGAACGAGATGCAGCGCTTCAACGCCTCCTCGGCCTGCGGCGGCCCCATGCACAACATCGTCACCTTCCCGCCGAACTTGTCCTTCAGACGCAAGGCCTCTTCGAGCGCGAACAGATCGTAGGGATTGACGATCGCCGGAACGCCCTGGCGCATGATGGTGTTGGTCACCGGGTGCACGCGAATCTGCGCCGAGTCCGGTACCTGCTTGATGCAAACGACGATGTGCATGGTGGCAACCTCTCTCGGGAACTAGCGGGTCGCCGGCGCCGGCACGGTCGCACGCAGGCTGTCGACCGAAATGTGCTTGGCGCCCTCGGCATCCTGGAACACCTTGAATACCTTTTCCCGTGCCGGCGTCGAGGTCACGAAGTCCGTGTAGGCATTGATCAGCAGGCCGCGATAGCGCGCAAACATCTGCGCTTCATCGAGTTCGCCGAGATCCTTTTCGAGACGCAGGTATTGATAGAAGCGCTTGAGGATGTGCAGCCGACTCACATTGACGACGCTCTGCTCGAACGGAATGGCGAAGAACTCGAGAAACTCCTCGGCGGCGGAAAGCCGGGTCAGGCGTTGTGTCAGGTCATTCATTGCGCGCTCCTTGTCGGCTGGGTTGGACTACTTGGCGCCGCGGCCAAGACCGGCGAACGTCGGTTGGGCGCAGGCGTCGTCGCACTCGCGACAGGCACCACCGGCAGCAACAGGCTGCCCGGCGAGCCGGGCGAGGTCGCTTTCGAGGTCGGCGATGCGATCGAGCAGGCAGCCGATCGCCTTGCCCACCGGATCGGGCATCTGGTGATGATCGAGGTCGATGCCTTGCGCGATGCGCCGGCGCGTCTTCGGCAGCACCATGCGTCCGGGAATGCCGACCACGGTCATGCCGGGGTCGACATCCTCGATCACCACCGAATTGGCTGCGATGCGCGCGTTGGCGCCGACGGTGACCGGCCCGAGTATCTTGGCGCCGGCACCCACCACCACGCCGGACTCCAGCGTCGGGTGGCGCTTGCCGGCGTTCCAGGTGGTGCCACCGAGCGTCACGCCGTGGTAAAGCGTGACGTCGTCGCCGATCTCTGCGGTCTCGCCGATCACCAGACCGCAGCCGTGGTCGATGAAGAAGCGCCGGCCGATCCTCGCCCCGGGGTGGATGTCGATTGCCGTGAAGACCCTCGCTGCCCAACTCAGGAAACGGGCCGGATAGCGCAGCCCGTGCCGCCACAGGGAGTGGGCGATCCGGTGCAGGGCAAGCGCATGAATGCCCGGGTAGATCGTCAGCACTTCGAGCATGCTGCGGGCGGCCGGGTCGCGCTCGAATACGCAGCCCACATCTTCGCGCATCATGGCGAAGAGGCCGGGCCGCGCCGGTGCGCTGCCGGCAATCGGCTCCGGTGCAGGGGCCAGAGCGAAATCGTCGCGCATCATGAGGAGGCCGCCGCGCTGGCCGGCGCGGCCTCGAGGTAGAAGCGTTCCAGGTCGGAGGTAGTCGGCGCGCACTTGGTTTCGGTCGCATGAAGGCGAATGCGGCCGAGCAGCGCGCGTGCTTCGATTTCAGACAGCAGCAGGCCGAGCGAAGCGTAGGCGGCGATGACGGCGCGCGAGCCGGAATGCTTGCCCAGCACGGTGCGATGGGTGCGGCCGAGTTCCGCCGGATCGAAGCTCTGGTAATTGTGCGGATTCTTTAGCAGGCCATCGACATGAATGCCGGCTTCATGGGTGAATACCGCTTCGCCGACGATGCTCTTGTTGGCGGCGACCGGGCGGCCGGATGCCCGTGCCACCAGTTGCGAAATCTGCTGCAACCGGGTGGTGTCGATACCGCACTCGGTGCCGTACAGATGGCGCAGGCCCATCACCACTTCTTCCAGCGGCGCGTTGCCGGCGCGTTCGCCCAGGCCATTGACCGTGGTGTTGGCATGGGTGGCCCCGGCGCGCAGGGCGGCCAGCGTGTTTGCGGTGGCAAGCCCGAGATCGTTGTGCGCGTGAATCTCGATCTCGATATCCACCGCCTCGCGCAGCAGGCGAATGTAGGCATAGCTGCTGAACGGGTCGAGCATGCCGAGCGTATCGGCAAAGCGGAAACGCATGGCACCGGCGCGCTGCGCCGCCTCGACCACCCGCAGCAGGAATTCGATGTCCGCGCGTGACGAATCCTCGCCGCCGACGCAGACCTGATACCCAGCATCGCGCGCGCGCCCGACGTGGCGGTCGATCTGCCCCAGCACCCAGGCGCGATCGCGGCCGAGCTTGTTCTGGACATGCATATCGGAAACCGGGATCGACAGATTGACCAGATCGACCGGGCAGCGCGTCGCTGCGGCAACATCGGATTCGCACATGCGGCCCCAGGCTACCAATCGCGAAGGCAAGCCGAGCGCGGCGATCGCCTGCATGGTCTCGACTTCATGCGCGCCCATCGCCGGGATGCCGATTTCCATCTCGGGTACGCCGACATCGGCCAGCGCTTGCGCGATCGCGCATTTCTCGCCGGCGGTGAACGCCACGCCGGCCGTCTGCTCGCCGTCGCGCAAGGTCGTGTCGTTGATGGTTACCGAACCGGGCGTTGCGATGTTCATTCAGAGGTCCACCGGGATGAGGGCTGCTGCGGTTGGATCAGCAATCCGTGTGCCAGTCGGGCCGCGCCCGAAAAGCGCCCTCGAAACAGTCGCTTGGATTCTGGTGGGTCGAAGAACGCCGGTCCGTGGACTTGTCGCGTTTGTGCGCTTCGCGACAGGCAAGATTCGGCGGCGTTCAGGCGGAGAATCCATCCAGCGTCACTTTCAACATGCCGAGTCGATATGAACCACATCGTCGCCTTCTCATCGCCGAATGACGGAGCGCGGCTGATCCAGCGCGTCGCCGATTCACAGCACGCGGTCGAGTTCCTGCCTAGCGTTCGAGCCAGGCGGAACTTCGGCTCGGTGGCGGTGCCAGCCGGCAGCCATGTCTTGGTGGACGGCAGCAGCGCCGACTCGCGCGACTTCGGCTTCGTGCCGCGTCATCTTTTGATCGGACGGGCGCTTCACCGACCGGGCCAGATTCTGCGTGCATGTGGCGCCAGAAGCCGCATGTACGCTTGCTTTCACGGCATGCCAGGCCAGGAGCGCCATTTCATGCGCCTTCCGGCCGTGCCTGGCTGGAGAGCGCCATCCCGCCTGGCTTGCAGGGCTACTATGCCGCGAGATCGTCGAGCTTGTGGCCGGCCAGCGCGCGCTGCACGCTGGCGTTCATGCGGCGGGCAGCGAATTCGTTGGTGGCCCGATTGAGCGCAGCCGCAGCGGCCTTGAGTGCCTTGAGGCTGTCGTCGCCGCCGGTTTCGAGGATGTCGCCGAGTACATGCAGGGCGGCCTCGATGTGCAGCCGTTCCGCCGGTTGCAGCAGCGCGTCGCCGTCTTGATGCAGCGCGCTGTTCGTGGCGTCGAGCAGCCGCCTTGCGTCCACCTGTGCTTCACGCAGCATGCGCATCATCATGTCGTCATCGGCGCGGCCGTAGGCGTCCTGGAGCATGCCGGCGACCTGGTCGTCCGAGAGTCCGTATGACGGCTTGACTTCGACATGCGCTTCTGCGCCGCTGGTCTGTTCGCGCGCGCTGACCGAGAGCAGGCCGTCGGCATCGATCTGGAAGGTGACGCGGATGCGTGCCGCGCCGGCCACCATCGGCGGAATGCCGCGCAGCGTGAAGCGGGCGAGCGAGCGGCAGTCGGCCACCAGCTCGCGTTCGCCCTGCAGCACATGCAGCGCCATCGCGGTCTGGCCGTCCTTGAAGGTGGTGAAGTCCTGCGCGCGGGCGGTCGGTATCGTCGAGTTGCGCGGAATGATCTTCTCGGTCAGGCCGCCCATCGTTTCCAGCCCGAGCGACAGCGGGCTCACGTCGAGCAGCAGCCAGTCGCTGTCGGCGGCCTTGTTGCCGGCGAGGACGTTGGCCTGCATGGCGGCGCCCATTGCAACGACCTGGTCGGGGTCCAGATTGATCAGCGGCTCGCAGCCGAACAGGTCGCGCACCGCATCGCGGACCGCCGGCATGCGCGTCGAACCGCCGACCATCACGACACCGTCGATCTCGGCCGCGGCGAGGCCGGCATCGCGCAGCGCTTTTCTCACCGGCCGCATGGTGCGCGCGATCAACTCGCGCGCCAGCGAGGCGAAAGTCTCGCGGCCGAGCGACACGTCGATTGCGCGGCCGTTGGACAGGATGGTGGCAATGCGCGACTCGATCTGCTCAGACAATTCTTCCTTGGCGGCGCGCGCCAGGGTGAGCAGCAGCCGCGTGTCGTGTGCGCCCAGCCGGTCGAGATCGAGCAGCGTGCACAACCATTCCACGATCGCGTGGTCGAAGTCGTCGCCACCGAGCGCGGCATCGCCATTGGTGGCGAGCACTTCGAACACGCCGCTGCTGAGCTTCAGAATCGAGATATCGAAGGTGCCGCCGCCGAGATCGTAGATCGCGAAAGTGCCTTGCGCCGCGTTGTCCAGACCGTAGGCGATCGCGGCGGCAGTCGGTTCGTTGAGCAGGCGCAACACGTTGAGGCCGGCCAGCCGCGCGGCGTCCTTGGTGGCCTGGCGCTGTGCGTCGTCGAAATAGGCCGGCACCGTGATCACGGAGCCGGCGAGATCGCCACCCAGCGCGCTCTCGGCACGCATGCGCAGCGTGCGCAGGATGTCGGCGGAAACGTCGATCGGCGTCTTGATGCCGGCGGCGGTGGCCAGACTCACCATGCCCGGCGTGTCGACGAAGCGGTAGGGCTGGCGGGCCGCATTGCGGATGTCCGCCAGGCGGCGTCCCATCAAGCGTTTGACCGAGGCGATGGTGTTGTGGGGGTCGGCGCTCTGCGCGGCCTGCGCATCGCTGCCCACTGCCGCGACGCCGCCCGCGTCGTAGCGCACCACGGAAGGCAGCAACGAGAGGCCGGCTTCGTCGCACAGCACGCGCGCTTCGTCGCTCATGACGGCGGCAACCAGCGAGTTGGTGGTGCCCAGGTCGATGCCCACCGCCAGCCGGTGCTGGTGCGGGGCGGCGGCGAGTCCGGGTTCGGCGATTTGCAGCAGGGCCATGACGTTGCCTCGCAGGTTCCGTGGATCGGTGATGCGGGTAGTTCGGTGTCCGCCTGCCGCGGCGATCGGGTCAGACCTGGAAACTCTCGCCGCAGCCGCACTGGTCCTTCACGTTGGGGTTGCTGAACTTGAATCCCTCGTTGAGGCCCTCGCGCACATAGTCGAGTTCGGTGCCGTCAAGGAACGCCAGGCTCTTCGGATCGACGAACACGGTGACGCCCTTGCTCTCGAAGCTGAGGTCGTCGGGCGTCGCCTCGTCGGCGAATTCCAGCGCGTAGGCCAGGCCGGAACAGCCGCTGGTCTTCACCGCCAGGCGCAGGCCGACGCCCTTGCCGCGCCGATCGATGTACTTGCGCACGTGGCTGGCAGCCGTATCCGTCAAGGTGATGCTCATCGCAAGCTCCCGTCCGATTTTTGCCCGATCACACCGAGAACGAACTGCCGCAGCCGCAGGTGCTGGTGGCGTTCGGATTGCTGATCTTGAAGCGCGAGCCTTCGAGGCCTTCCTCGTAGTCGATCCGGGCGCCGACCAGGTACTGGAAACTCATCGCGTCCACTAGCAACGTGACGCCGTTCTTCTCGACCTTCATGTCGTCTTCATTGACCGACTCGTCGAAGGCGAAGCCGTACTCGAAGCCGGAGCAGCCGCCGCCGGAAACAAAGATGCGCAGCTTGAGCAGCGGATTGTCTTCCTCGGCGATCATCTCCTTCACCTTCTCGGCAGCGGCGTCGCTGAAGATCACCGGTACATCGAAGGCAGCGGGCGCGCTGGCGGTGGGTGTGGTTTGCGTTGCGGCGGCCTGACTCATTTGACGTCTCCTGTCTCGCTTGTGAGTGGGTGGCGCATCAGGCCGCGGCAGCGGGCGCGCACGCGGTGTAGTCCTTCTCCGAGACTTCGTGTTTGGCCCGGTAGTCGGCGACCGCTGCCTTGATCGCATCTTCGGCGAGGATCGAACAATGGATCTTCACCGGCGGCAGCGCCAGTTCATCGGCGATGGCCGTGTTCCTGATGTCGAGCGCCTGATCGAGCGTCTTGCCCTTGACCCATTCGGTCACCAGCGAACTGGAGGCGATGGCCGAGCCGCAGCCGTAGGTCTTGAATTTGGCGTCTTCGATCACGCCGTCCTTGCTTACCTTGATCTGCAGTCTCATCACGTCGCCGCACGCCGGCGCGCCGACCATGCCGGTGCCGACGCCGGCATCGGCCGTGTCCAGACTGCCGACATTGCGCGGGTTTTCGTAGTGCTCGATCACTTGTTCGCTGTAGCTCATGTCGGTTCTCCCGTTGGGGTCAGGGGCGGCGTGCCGGGTGGCGGCCGCAGTCTAGTGCGCAGCCCATTGCACCGTACTGAGATCGATGCCGGCGACATGCATGTCCCACAGCGGCGAGAGTTCGCGCAGCTTGGCGACGGTCGCACGCACAATGGCGATCACCGTGTCGACTTCCTCGACGGTGGAGAAGCGGCCGAGAGAGAAACGGATCGAGCTGTGCGCCAGTTCGTCGGAGCGGCCGAGCGCGCGCAGCACATAGCTCGGCTCCAGGCTGGCCGAGGTACAAGCCGAGCCGCTGGAAACGGCGACATTCTTGATGCCCATCAGCAGCGATTCGCCCTCGACGAAGTTGAAGCTGATGTTCAGGTTGTGCGGCACGCGCTGCTCCAAGTCGCCATTGACGAAGGCCTCGCCCATGTCGGTGAAGCCGGCGAGCAGGCGGTCGCGCAGCATGCGGATGCGCTCGTTCTCGATCTGCATGCCCTCGCGGGCGATCCGGAAAGCCTCGCCCATGCCGACGATCTGGTGTGTCGCGAGGGTGCCAGAACGCAGGCCTCGTTCGTGTCCGCCGCCATGGATCAGCGCTTCGAGGCGCACCCGCGGCTTGCGCCGCACGTAGAGCGCACCTATGCCCTTGGGGCCGTAAGTCTTGTGCGCCGAGAAGGACATCAGGTCGACCGGCAGCTGCTCCAGATCGATGCCGATCTTGCCGGTGGCCTGCGCCGCATCGACATGCAGCAGCACGCCTTTCTCGCGGCAGATGGCGCCGATCGCCGCAATGTCCTGGATCACACCGATCTCGTTGTTGACCAGCATCACCGAGGCGAGGATGGTGTCCGGTCGCAGCGCGGCGCGGAACACCTCGAGGTCGAGCAGGCCGTTTTCCCGCACATCGAGGTAGGTCACGGCGAAACCGACGCGCTCGAGTTCGCGCACGGTGTCGAGCACCGCCTTGTGTTCGGTGCGCAGGGTGACCAGATGCTTGCCCTTGCGCTGAAGGAAATGCGCAGCGCCCTTGATCGCGAGATTGTTCGATTCGGTGGCGCCCGAGGTCCAGACGATTTCCTTCGGGTCGGCGCCGACCAGCGCTGCGACCTGCTCGCGTGCCATTTCGACGGCCTCTTCCGCCGCCCAGCCGTAGGCGTGCGAGCGCGACGCCGGATTGCCGAAGTGCTCGGAAAGGTAGGGGATCATCTTCGCCGCTACGCGCGGATCGACCGGCGTTGTCGCAGCGTAGTCGAAATAGATCGGGCGGTGCTTCATGGACTCTCCGTCGCTCGAGTGTCGGGCCGTGCAGGCCTGCCATCTCGTACAGCAAGGAGGATGCCATTCGCCGATATCGCGCTAACTCGCTGTCTTTGCGACGATTGTGCGATTCGAACCGCTCAGCACCGCTTGTCGGTTTTGTGAGGTGTCGCACACACTTGTATGCCCCCGGGACTGCCGATGCCGCCCCGCGCTACGCGGACGGAGCGATCGGCTCAGACGCGGCTCAGCAATTCCGCCTTTTTGGCCGAGAATTCCTGGTCGGTGAGGATGCCTTTGGCTTTGAGTTCCGCAAGCCTCTCGATCGCCGCGAACACATCCAGGTCGGGACCCGCTGACGGCGCAGACCCCGCTGCGGCGCTGGTCGCCTGCCCCGTGGCTGCCGGTGCCGCCGGCGAATTCGGTGGCTGACCGTTCGCCGACACCACTGGCAGGCTCGCGACGTCGATCAAGCCATATTGGCTGGAGAAACTCAGCGAGCCGCCGACCGACTGTTGCTGCGAGAACCCGCCGATCTGGTGGTCGAGCGTGTCATACACCGTGACCAGCCCGTTGACATCGATTGCGAGTCGCCGCGCCTGCGCGAAGTAGGCATAGCGCACGCCGTTCTGGGCGCCGACGCTGTTGGGCCAGCGCAAATCGCCGGGCCACCAGTCGCCCGAGGTGCCGGGTGCGGGCGGTACGAACAGGCTCACCTGGCCCACGGGACCGTAGGCGTCCTGTTGCTGCTGCACGCCGGCGGCACTGCTCTGTTGCTGAGCCGGACCGTAGCCGCTCTGGCTGCCCTGGCTTTGCGACTGGAAGCTGCCACTGCGAATCAGATCCGGCTGGCCCGCGATCAGGTTCGACAGGTCGCTGCACAGCCCGTCGATGCGCCCTTTCAGGTAGTTGTTGAACATGTCCGACACCATGATCATGCCGCCACGCATCCACTGGCCCGAGCCGGAGAATTCGGGATGAGAGAACTGCGCCATGCTGCCATTGCCGTTGATCACCGACTCGAGCATGCTCAGCACGGCATCGGTGCTGAAGCCGTGGCGCTGTGAAACCTCGTTGATGGCTTGCAGGCCGGCGGGGGAAAGCTGTCGCATCATGAATCTCCAGTTTGCAGGGGGCGTGTGCGAGACCGGTCGGGCGCCGTAATCCAGTTGCAGACGGCCGCGACGGCGACGGTATCGGACAGGCAGAAAACCGCGGGGCAGGGAAATTCCAGTCTATGCCCATCGTCGCGACCTGCGCAAACTCGCGCCGCCGGGTGTCGTGCGCGGCTCGCGTGGCGTGGGGAAGTCGTCATGCGGCGCGGTCGATCACGGCCCGCTGCCGTTCAGCCATGAGGCGACGCTTGCTGTTATCGACGCGGCGGCGTGGGCATCGCAGCAGTCGAACATGGCCAGGCCGGGCATCGCGCGCATCCAGGTGAGCTGGCGTTTGGCAAGCTGGCGCGTGGCGAAGATGCCTTTGTCGTGGAGCGAGGTGGCGTCGACCTTTCCGTCGAGAAATTCCCACGCCTGGCGGTAGCCGACGCAGCGCATCGATGGCAAGTCGGCAGCGAGCGAATACTTCTCGCGCAGCGCGCGCAGCTCATCGACGAGTCCGGCGGCGAGCATGGCCTCGAATCGTTGCGCGATGCGCGCATGCAGCACGCTGCGATCCGCTGGCGCGAGGCCGAGAGCGAGCAGCCGGAACGGCAGCTCGTCCGCCTCGCGTTGCGCGTAGCTTTCCGCCAGCGGCCGCCCGGTCAGGCGCACCACTTCGAGCGCGCGCTGGATGCGCTGGGCATCGCCCGGCTTGAGGCGCGCCGCGGTCTGCGGATCGAGCGCGGCGAGTTGTGCGTGCAGCACCGGCCAGCCGTGGCGCATCGCCGCTTCGTCGATCTGGGCGCGGATGCCGGGGTCGGCCGGCGGCAGGTTCGACAGCCCGTCGCGCAGCGCCTTGAAGTACAGCATGGTGCCCCCGGCGAGCAGCGGCACGCGTCCCCGCGCGGTGATGTCGTGCATCAGGCGCAGCGCGTCGTCGCGAAAGCGCGCGGCGGAGTAGCTTTGTTCCGGCGTGATGAGGTCGATCAGGTGGTGCGGGCAAGCGGTGCGTTCCGCCGCGTCCGGCTTGGCGGTGCCGATGTCCATGTCGCGGTAGACCTGCGCCGAATCGACGCTGATGATCTCGATCGGAAAGCGCCGCGCCAGTTCGAGCGCCACCGCACTCTTGCCGCTTGCGGTGGGGCCGAGCAGCAGGATGGCCGGCGGCAGAGCACGGCCGCGGGTCATTGCCCGCGCATGAACAGTTTGTCGAGTTCGGCGATCGACAGTTGGGCCCACGTCGGGCGGCCGTGGTTGCACTGGTCGGCGCGCTCGGTGGCTTCCATCTCGCGCAGCAGCGCATTCATTTCCGGCAGGGTCAGGCTGCGGTTGGCGCGCACCGCGCCGTGGCAGGCCATGGTGGAGAGCAGTTCGTTGCGCCGCGCCTCGATCAGGTTGCTGGCCGGAAATTCGCGCAGCTCGGCCAGCAGCGCGCGCACCAGATCGGCCACCGGCGCGCGGGCAAGCAGCGCCGGCACGCTGCGCACCACCAGTTCAAGCGGGCCGGCGGCGGCAACGTCGAAGCCCAGCCGCGCCAGCACATCGGCATGGTCGGTGGCGACGGCCATGTCCTGCGCGCCGAGCGAAAACACCGCCGGTATCAGCAGCGCCTGGGTGGCCGGCGGGCCGTCGAGCAGATGCTTGAGCCGCTCGTAGAGAATGCGTTCGTGTGCGGCATGCATGTCCACCAGCACCAGGCCGGCCGCGTTCTGCGCCAGCACGTAGATGCCGTGCAGCTGGGCGATGGCGTAGCCCAGCGGCGGCGTGGCGGCCTGCCCTGGAGACCAGTATCCATGCGCTTCTTCAGGCATGATGGCCGGAGAGCCAGCATCCATGCGGCTTTCCGGCGAGGTGCCCGTCGGGACCTGATACGCCGCCTGCGCGAAGGCGTAGTAGGCCTGCGCCGGTTGCTCGACCGCGAGTCGCGCCTGCTGCGGTGGCGCCCATGCCGGCGGCTTGGCGGGCGAGTCGAAGGCCGGTTCGGTCGGCTGCGCGGCCGGCGCGGCCAGGCTGCGCGTGAGCGCGTGGAAAACGAACTGATGCACGGCACGCGCATCGCGAAAGCGCACCTCGGTTTTCGCCGGGTGCACATTGACGTCCACCAGCGCCGGATCGAGGTCGAGGAACAGCACGAAAGCCGGATGCCGGCTGCCGTGCAGGATGTCGGAATAGGCTTCGCGCAGCGCGTGGGCGAGCAGCTTGTCCCGCACGAAGCGTCGATTGACGTAGCAGAACTGCGCATCGCGGGTGCCGCGGGAGTAGGCGGGCAGGGCGGCGTAGCCCCACAGGCGCAGCGGGCCGGCCTCGACATCGATCTGCCGCGCATGGCGGGTGAATTCGTCGCCCAGCACTTCGCCGATACGCCGTGCCGGATCGGCCGCCGGCAGCCGCTGCGAGAGGCGGCCGTTGTGCGCGAGCTGCAAGGCCACGTCGGCGCGCGCCAGCGCGATGCGGCGGAACACATCGGCGCAGTGGGCGAACTCGGTGGCGTCCGACTTGAGGAACTTGCGCCGCGCCGGCGTGTTGAAGTAAAGATCGGCCACCTCGACCACGCTACCCGTCGCCAGCGCCGCGGGTGCCGGCTCGCGCTCGCCGGCGTGCAGGCGCCAGGCGTGCGCGCTGCCGCTTGCGCGGCTGGTCAGCGTGAGGCGCGCGACCGCCGCGATCGCCGCCAGCGCCTCGCCGCGA
>WBZP01000818.1_pt1 | contig 40793 bp, 35 predicted proteins | sample 5204301 | NCBI WGS metagenome assembly WBZP01 (sample SAMN12412401, study PRJNA552823) | activated sludge metagenome | isolation source: activated sludge from nitrification reactor of wastewater treatment plant... | place: USA: Pennsylvania | collected 2017
ATACAGACGGTTGGTTGACATGCGCATCTCCTTGCCACGCTGAATGACGTCGCACTCACCAGCGTACACAAGGATGCCTTGTCAGCCAACCTCCTCTTTTTCAAACTGTCCGGTAGCTAAATTCTCGCTTCTCGATCACAGTTAGCTGTACCGGTGCAGGCTGCGCGCCAACTGTGCGCCGGTAACCTCGAGCGCGTAGGTGGATTCCACCACGCGGCGGCCCGCGGCGCCCAGGGTGTGGGCAACGGCGGGGTTGGCGGCCAGCGTCAGCAGCGCATCCACCCACGCATCGGTGGATGCGGCGGCAAAGCCCACGGCGCCCTGCTGCAGCACCTGGCGGTTCATGCCCACCGGCGAAACCACCACCGGGCGGCCGCAGCTCATGTAGAGCAGCATCTTGTAGCTGCACTTGCCGCGCGTCCACACGCTGTCATCCAGCGGCATCAGCCCCACATCCATGCGCTGCAGCGTGCGCACCTCCACCTCCTCGCTCCAAGGCACGTAGAGCACGCGCGCCGGGTCCAGCGAGGGCAGGATGGGCGGCGCGTCGCACATCACCAGCAGGCGGGCGCTGGGGAGTTCGCGCAGCACGCGCGCCAGCGGCTCCTCGATGGCGTAGAGGTAGGGCAGCCCCGAGGCGCCCCCGCTCCAGCCGATGGTGAAGGGCTGGTCCGCCGCCGCGGAAGCAGCAGCCGCCGCGGGTCGAAAGCGCGCCGTGTCGACGCCGGTGGCGACGATGTCGATCGTGGCGTTCCAGCGCCCAAAGTGCTCGGCCAGAAAATCGTTGCCGCAGATCACCGAAGCGCAGAGGCCGGCCAGCTTGCGGGCGTAATCGCCGCGCGGGTGCGCCCAGAGCGCGTCGTCGACGTCAAGCACGCGCGGCGCGCCGCTCAGCGGCTCGAGCGTGACGTAGGTGGAGAGCAGCGCGCGCTGCAGCAGGGTGACGTCGGCGCGGCGCGAGGCCAGCAGCGCCGGCAGCCGCTGCGCCAGCGTGGCCCCGGCCCAAAGCGGGCGCAGCAGCCTCCGGCTGGGCGGGTAGGCGCTCAGCTGCGCCGGGTGCTCGGTGAGGGCGATGCCGGCGTCGCGCAGCAGGCCGATGTACTGGCGCACGCGAAAGCGCGCCCCGGCGGCCTGCGGCCCGGCGGTGAAGGCTTCAACCGTCAGCATGGCGAGTTCACAGCAGCGGCCAGTGCGGCGGCAGCGTGCAGGGCGCGGCGGCGCGGCCCGGCACTCATGCCGCGTCCTCGTCGGATTCGTGCGCCGGCGACGGCTGGCGCACAAAGACGTACTCGTTGCAGCCCAGCTTGCCGCCCACGGTGCGCAGCCAGGCCAGCGCAAAGCCGCGCCGCTGCAGGAAGGCGAGCGTCTCGCCCGGGCCGGCAACCTCGAAGGGCAGGCCGCCCACCCAGTCCACATAATCGTGCCAGCGGCTCATGCCGCGCGCCGAGCTGTAGCGGCTCCAGCGGCGCAGGTAGGCGGCGGGGCGCAGCGTGCCCAGCGCCAGGGCAAGCGAGGTAAGTTCGCGCGGCGCCATCACCGCGGCCACAAAGGCGGGGCGCAGCGGCGCAGGCAGCCGATTGTAGAGCCGCTTGATGTCGCGCCAGATGCGACTCATCACGCCCTGGTCGTTGTAAAGCGCGGTGTAGAGCGCGCCCTGCGGCTGCACCCGGCGCGCCACCAGGTCGAGCGCCGTCCACATCTGACCGGTGTGGTGCAGCACCCCCCACGAGTAGACGATGTCGAAGTGGCCCAACTGCGCCAGAAAGTCGGCGTCCAGCACCGAGCCTTGCATCACGGTCCAGTCTGGGTCGCCGGCAAAGTAGCGGCGCTGCAGTTCGGCCGTGCAGGCCACCGACTGCGGGTCGTAGTCGAAGGAGAGGACGCGTGCGCCCAGCCGGCGTGCGGCCAGGCTAAAGAGCCCGCTGCCCGAGCCGGCGTCCAGAAAGCTGAGGCCGACCAGGCTCTCGCACTGCAGCGCCGTGCGCAGGGAGCGTTCGGCCTGGCCGATGCGCTTGTCGTCGAGCAGGCTGAGGAAGTGGCGCCAGTTGTCGCCAAAGGCAAAGCGCTGGGCGGCGGCCACTTCGGCGCCGTGCTGGGTTGAGACGGGGCTGTGTGCAGAGGAAGGCACAGGCTCTCCTGCTCTACTCATTCCACGATGAAATCCACAGATTTCATCAACACTTCGCACTGGGCCTAACGAGTAGCCGACGTAGATTCCATTGCGGTAACACTTTGGATGGGGCTGGTTCAGGCGGCGGGCTGCCGACGCAGCACAACGCCGACGCCAAAGAGCGAATCGAAGACCTGCAGCCGCCACGCTGCATTCTCGGCGTAATCCTGCGTCAGGATGCGGGCGTCAAAAGCGTCGGCCATGCCGTGGCGCTCCCAATGGCCATAGTGCGCGATATCGAGAGCGTGGGCTTCGCGCTCTGCTTCGTCCAGCTGCGCGCTTGCGGCGCGGAAGGGGCGGCCGCGCTGCGGGTTGGGGCTTACATCGTGGAAGGCAAAGCAGGCCACGCCGCACTCCTTGCCCAAGGCCAGCGTGTCGCGAATCAGCGGGTAGGGGTGGGCGTCGTTGAAGAGCAGGTCTATCTGTGTGGCTGCGGCAATGCGCCGCATCGATTCGGCGCCGTCGCCCTGGATCAGGATTGCCTCGTTGGGGGCGATGAAGCGGCGCTTGTCCTCCAGGTCGCAGAGATAGAGCAGATGGTCGGGCACATAGGCGTTGAGCGCATCCTTCCAAAGACGCGCCGTCAGGCCGTGCTGCGTGCCCAGCTCCACCACCACGCGCGGGCGCACGTGCTTGACGAGCGCCCACAGTGCGAAGCCCTCGGCAACGTCGACGGCCATCGAATAGCCGTCGGTGCGGCGCCGGGCCGAGCGCAGCCCGCTGAGACGCAGCCAGGCGCTGGGGGTGGCGCGGTACTCGGCGGCGGTGGCTTCGAGCCAGGCGGCGTCGCGCTCGAGCAGGCGGCCCAGCTCGGCGGCAAAGAAGATGGTGCCGGGCGTGGTGCCGGCACGCACGGCGGCCCGGTTGCGCCGCTGCTGCATCTGCATCAGCAGATTCTGGCGGATGGGCGCATAGCGTTCATCGCTGATCAGGGCGCGGCGGATGCTGCGCAGCCTGTGTGCCATCATGGGTGGATCATCCCTCTGCTGCCTTCTGTGCGGTCTGGGCTGCGAGTGCGGCAGCGCGTGTGCGGCGCGCCGTTACAAAGCCGTCGCGCACATAGAGTGCGGCGGCGGCGGGCAGCATGGCAAGCCATACGGCCCGCCCCCTTCCGTTGCCGATCGCTTGCCATTGGCGGCGCAGAGAGAGGCCGGCGCGCCACGCAAAGCGTCCGTAATGCGCCCCGGCCCTCAAGAAGTGCAGCGGCCAAGCGCTGAAGAAGTCCATCAGCTCGCGCAGCTGCTGGCCGTGCACAATCGCCATGGTGGGCGCAATCCGGTTGTAGTCGGTGCGCCGCCGCGCCTGCGTGCTCGAGACCGAATCATGGCCCACGTACCAGGTGCGCAGCACTTCGTTGACAAAGCGCGTGCGATAGTGGCGCGCCATGCGGTACCAGGTTACACCTTCCAGCATATAGGCGCTGGGGCCGGGCGCCACCGGGTAAGGGTAGTCGCGCAGGACGTCGGTGCGCCAGCAGCCAAAGCGCTCGCCGCGCAAATGGGTGCGGAAGATGTAGGTCAAGTAGTCGGTATCGAACGGATCACTGGGAAAACGGCTGCCAAAGAGCTTTCCGTTCTGGTCCTGGCAAAGGCTCATCACGCCGCCGAAGGGCCGAGCAGGCAGAGCGCCGGTTGCCGCCGCTGCAAATTCCTCCTGCTCGATGATGCGCCAGTGGTGGGCAAAGCGTTCGAGAGCGTGCGGTTCGCAGGTGTCGTCGTCGTCGAGCACGGTGAAGTAGCGCCCGCGCGCCAGCTCCACGGCGTGGTTGTGGGCAACATGCTTGCCGGCGTTGGGCTGCCACACGTAGCGAATCGGTACGCCGCCCTGCTCCTGCAGCGCCTGCACCGCCTGCGCTACAGCCGGCCCCGAGCCGTCGTCAACAATCAGCCACTCGAAGTCGCGGTGGCTCTGCGCAGCCAAGGCAGCGTGCAGGCGGGCCAGTGTATCGGGGCGGTTGTAGGCGGCGGTGAAGACGGTGAAGGTGAGCGCGTCGCTCATGCCGGGGCAGCAAAATCCTTGCGCAGCGCGGCGCCAAAGCCAAAGAGTGAATCGAAGATCTGCAGCCGCCAAGTGTCGTTTTCGGCAAAGTCCTGCGTCAGGATGCGGGCGTCGAAGGCGTCGGCCATACACTGACGTTCCCAGTGGCCCACCAGCTCGTAATCGGTGGCGTGCTGCAGCCGCTGCTCCTCGCTGAATTTGGCGAACTCGACGCGAAAGGGGCCGCCGCGCAGCTCGCGCCCGCCCACATCGTGGAAGGCGAAACAGGGCACGTTGTGTTTCTGCCCCTCAACCAGCGACCAGGTGATCAGCGGGTAGGGGTGCGCGTCGTTGTAGAGAATGTCGACCTGATCTTCGGCGAAGAGCTTGGCCAGGCTGATGCGCGCGTCGCCCTTCAGGAAGGTCGACTCGTCGTCGCCGATGAAGCGGCGCCGATCTTCCAGGTCGCAGAGCACAAGCTTGTGCTCGGGCACGTAGCGCCTGAGCGCCTCTTTCCAGACGCGCGCCGAAAGGCCGAACTGGGTGCCCAGTTCGACCACCACGCGCGGGCGCATGTGTTTGACGAGCGCCCAGAGCGCGAAGGCCTCGGCCGGGTCGAGCGTCTCGATGTAGCCGTCGCTGTACTTGTTGGGCGAGCGCAGCCCGCTGAGCTTGGCCCAAGCGTCTTCGCAGGCGCGGAACTCGGCGGCGGTGGCGTCGATCCAGGCGGTGTCGCGGCCCGTCAGCTGCGCGACCTCCTTGGCCATAAAGACGCTGCCCGGTTTTGTGTAGGCGTTGACTGCGCTGCGGTTGGAGCGCCCCTGCTTGCGCAGGTAATAGCGGCCGCGGAACTCGTCGAAGCGCTTGGCCCCAACCAGTGAGCGCAGGCGTACATTGATCTTCGATCGCATGGGGAATCGGTTCCTTTCCAGTGGATTGGGCCACGCGTTTCAGTCGGTGTTCACAGGGCCGGCTGTCCGTGCTGCCCGCAGGTCGTTCCAATAGACCATTGTGCCGGGAACAACGCCGAGCAGAAAGAGAAGCCTGGCCGGCAGCGTGCGCATGGTGCGCCACTGTTGCGCCAGCGAAAGGCCCTGGTGGCGTGCGAAGCGTACCGAATGCACCGCCGCGCGCACAAAGGTGCCGGGGTCGCTGCGCGCATAGCCGCCAAACTCGTTGAGCAGCATCACGTAGTATGGCACAAAGGCCGGCGCAATCCGCGGCGCCAGTGTGCCCCGCTGCGCGCCTGCCCGCGACAGCGAGTTCGGTTCGTAGTAAACGACGAGCAGCGCTTCGTTGACGTTGCGCGCCAGATAGTCGCGCCCCAGCGGCAGCCAAACCACGCCTTCGGGGATGTGCGACGTGCGCACGGGCAGTTCGGGAAAGGGGCGCTCGCGCAGCAGGTCGGTGCGGGTAATTGTGAACTTGTCGCCACGCACCTTGTGGCGAAAGTTCACGTCGGGCAGGTGTGCGTCAACCAGGCCGGGCGGAAAGCGGTCGCCGATGAGCGCACCTGTGGGGTCCTGGCAGAGCGTGCGCATCATGCCATATGCGCCGCGCTCGGCCACTGGAATCCCCTGCCAGATTGCCGCCAGCTGCTCGAGCGCGTTGGGTGTGCAGGCGTCGTCTGAATCGAGCCAGACGAAGAGTTCGCCGCGCGCCTCAACAATGGCGCGATTGTGCGCCGTGTGCTTGCCGCCGTTCTCCTTCCAGATGTAGCGGATGGGGAAACAGGCCTCGCGCTGCCAGCTTGCCACCAGTTCGGCGGTGTTGTCGGTCGAACCGTCGTCGATCACCAGCCACTCGAAGTCGCCAAAGGTCTGCGCGCAAAGGCTGGCGTAGACGCGCGGCAGGGTGTGGGCGCGGTTGTAGGTAGGCGTAAAGACCGTGAAGCGGTATTGCCATTGCATCGCGGCAGGCTCGTTCATTCTGAGAGGGCGCCCTGCACTGTCGCCGGCGTGCGCTGCATCTGGCGGCGCACGCTCTGCACCATCTGCGCCAACTCGCGTCGTTCGCCGGCCAGCAGCAGCGCGCCGAAGATGCCCACAAAGAGCAGGCTCTTGAGCGCGGCCGAGAGCCAAAGGTTGGCCGGCGCCAGCCAGAGCAGCAGCGCGTGCGATACCCCCAGCGCCACGGCCAGCGCCAGCGCGGGAAGGGCGAAAAGGCGCAGCGGCGAAAAGTCCACCCAGGGGCGCACTGCCGCCATCAGCAGCGCTATCCCCACCAGCAGCATCAGGTCGACAGCGAGCGCGACGCCCACCGTACCCCAGATCGTGCCCAGCACGGCCAGCCCCACCAGCAGCACGCCCAACTGGATCAGTCGATAGAGTGCCAGCTGCCTTGGCTGCCCCACGGCGATGAAGACCTGCGACAGCACGTCGCGCAGCGGGTCGAGCATGGCGAAGATCGCGAGCAGGCGGAAGATGGGCACCATGGGCAGCCACTTTTCGCCCAGGAGCAGCAGCACAAATTCGGGCGCGATCAGCACCAGCCAGCCGGCGAGCAGAAAGCCCCCACGCACCAGCAGCGCGACGGTGCGGAAGAAGGCCTTGGAGAGCTGGTCGCGGTTGTGCGCCAGCTCGGCAAAGGCGCCGCCCGCCACCAGCGCCACCGGCGCCGAGAGCACGTTGCGCGGGTAGCCGGCAAAGGTGTATGCGCGCGAATAGAAGCCCATCTGCGTCACACCCAGGCGATAGCGCACAAAGAGGTCGTCCACCCGCTGCAGCGCGTTCTCGATCAGGGTGGCCGCCATGTTGGGCAGCCCAAAGGTCAGGAAGTAGCGCACGGTTGGCGGATGCCAGGCCAGGCGCGGGCGCCAGATGGGGCGAAAGGCGTAGAGGCCGACGGCGTAGATGGCGGCGAGCACAAATTCGCCCGCCAGCAGCGCCCACAGTTCGAAGCCCCACCAGGCCATGGCCACCGTGACGACGGCCGTGGCAATCACACCGATTGTGCCCACCAGCGCCAGCCGCCGGTGCACCACGCGCCGCACGTGCATTGCATTGGGCACCGCCGCCGTCTGTTCAAGCGCGGTGGTGGCGGCAACCACCAGCAGCGCCGTGCGCGACTGCCCCTGCGCAAAGAGCAGCACCAGCGCCCCCAGCAAGGCAAGCCAGATGCCCGTGGCCAGCAGTTGCAGCGAGAGGAAGACGGCGGCGGCCTGCTCTTCGTTCTGCGTTTCGGGCGCACGGTGCACAAACGCGCCCGACATGCCAAGCGTGGGCAGCACCGATGTCAGCGCCACCACCGCCAGCGCGCCGGCGTAGATGCCGAAGGTGTCGACCTGCAGCAGGCGCGCGAGCAGGATCGAGCGCACAAAGCCGACGACGATCGCTATCACCTGCGCCACCAGGTTCCACGAGAAGGAGGTGACGCTGCGCTGGACGACGTTTGTGGACATAAAGTAAGCGAGAAGCGCGCCGTTCGGATCGAGAATCGAGAAGCGAGAATCGAGAGGCGGCGGGGGCGGCCGGCGCGGCGCTGGCCTACAGGTGTGGCCTACAGGTAGTGGGCGAGGTGGGCGCGGTACCAGGCCAGCGTGTGCGCAAGCCCCTCGCGCAGCGGCGTGCGCGGGCGCCAGCCCAGCGTGGCGCGGATCAGCCCGTCGTCGGCGTAGTAGTCGCCAATGTCGATGCGCTTGCGCTCGGCAGGGAAGTCGCGCACGGCAAATTCTCCGCTGCCGTTTGCCGCCACCAGCAGCTGGGCCAGCTCCTGCAGGCTCACCACGCCGTCGCCGCCCAGGTTGAAGACGCGCCCACAGGCGGCCGGGTGCGTCGCAGCCAGCAGAAAGGCATCCACCGCATCGTCGACGTAGGTGAAGTCGCGCAGCTGCTCGCCGCCCCACACCTCAAAGGGCTGCCCCTGCACCAGCAGCCGCACCCAGATGCCCAGAAAGGTCTGGCGCGCGTCCTTGATGCGCATGCGCGGGCCAAAGGTGTTGGTCAGGCGCAGGGCGCAGGTCGAGAGGCCATAGACCTCGTGAAAGAGGATGTGGTACCACTCCCCTGCCATCTTGTTGATGCCGTTGACGTCGACGGGGTGGAGGGGGTGGCGCTCGTCGACGGGCAAATAGGCGGGGCGGCCGTAGATCTGGCGCGTGGAGGCGAAGACGATGCGCACGCCGGGGTTGGCCTTGCGGCAGGCTTCGAGGATCACAAGCTGCGCGCGGCTGTTGATCTCGAGGTCGGTGTAGGGGTCGGCCATCGAATCCATATGGCTGGTCTGGCCGGCCAGGTTGAAGAGGTAATCCTGCCCCTGCACCAGGTGGCGCATGGAGTGTTCATCGCGCACGTCCGAGACGTTGACGGTGACGCGCGGCTCCAGCCCGGCGATGTTGAAGCGGTTGCCGCCGTACTCGGGGATCAGGCTGTCGACGAGGGTGACGCGCGCGCCAAGTTCGGCCAGCCGCCAGGCCAGCGTCGAGCCGATAAAGCCCAGCCCGCCGGTCACCAGCACGGAAGCCCCGTCAAAGGCGCCGTCGAACGCGGCCTGCAGCGCGGCAGGGTCGAGCGGCTCGGTTGGGGTGGGGTTCGGCTGGGCCATGGCGGGGTTACAACGTGGATGCACGCGGCGTGCGCGTGGGGTGCGTGGCACGGTTTACTGGCCGAGGATCTGGACGCCGCTGGCGGTAGCTTCGGCCACCCAGCCGTCGACGCCCTGGAAGAGCACGCGGTACCAGGTCAGGCCGTCGGCGCTGGCCGTCTCGCCCTGGATTTCCACCTGCTCGCCCGAGGTGATCTGCGTCAGCACGTCATCGGCGCCCTTGCCCAGGTGGCCGGGCGTGCGCCGCACGTTGACGCGCGTGCCGGTAATGTTGCGCGCCAGCGAGCCGGCGGCAAAGCGGCCGCCGACGGCAACGGCCGCATCCTCGCCTTCGGCCACCAGCGGCGCCGTGGGCGTGGGCATCAGCGTGGGCGCAACCCACACTTCGCCGTCGCCGCGCAGCTCGGCCAGCGAAAGGCGGCCAAAGCCGAGCGTCATAGCCAGGCCGCTGCACGAGGCGATGGTGAGGGCGATGAAGCCGACTACAAAGCCCACCCAGAAGATGCCGCGTCCCGTGCCGCGCCCGGAACCTGCGCGCCCGCGCCGGGGCGAGCGGCCGCCGGCTGCGGGGTCGGGGTGCTGCTCGAAGGGGGGTGGTTGGGCGCCTGCTTGCATACCGGCCTCAAGAACGGGAGCTCAGGAACAGGGAGCTCAGGAACAAAAAGCCAGCCGGCCCCTGGCGGGCGGCTGGCTGATCACCCATAACGGGCAGCGCGGGCGCCGCGTCAGCCGGCAACCGGCGCCGGCGCGACGGCTTCGTTCTGCCAGACGGCCACGCGCAGCAAGCCCACGTAGTTGCCGTGCATGTCCAGACTGTTGTGCTGGAAGAGCACGGTAGCCTTGCGCCCATCCTCCAGCTCAAGGCGCAGCCGCTCGTCGCGGTGCAACTCGAGCATCGTGCGCCCGGCGTTGAGCCGGCGCGTGGTGTAGAAGACGCGCGTGGGCGATGCCTTGTGATTGTCGTCGAACTCGATGACCTTCACATCGTCCAGAACGGCAACCGGCTCGTCGCGGTTCGGCAGATAGAGCTTGGCATTCATTGCCGCGTCACTCCTTGCTGGGCAGAGCGGAGTTTGTGAGGGTTCAGCGTGCGTCCTGCTGCGCCGCTTGTGCACGGGCCGGCAGGGCTGGAGAGCCGTCGCGCGTAGTGGCGCGGCTCCTCCCTCTGAGGCGCATTGTACCGCAGCCCCAAGCCGCCGCCAAACCGGGCCGCAATGGGCGTGCGCCGACCGACGTGCAGTTCGAGAGCCTCTGAAAAGAGCCTCAGCAAACGTAGCGGCGAATTCGATTCGCCGGACAGCCAGCCGAGCGTACGCGAGGTTTGGCGCTTGATGGCGGGCGCGCGATTACACATGGTAGCGCCAGGACTCGCTGCGCTCGTCCCGGCCATTTCGGCGAATCGAATTCGCCGCTACGATTGCCAAGCGAGCCTTGCACTGGTTTGCCGGTGTCCTCTCTGAAGAATCATCGACCAGACTGCGCGAATAGTGTGCCGGGCACTACAGATTCCATAGCGCAATGGCGCGACGCTGAATGTAGCCAAACGCGCCTGTGCACCTTTCCGCCCCGGCGATCGTTACAGATGTGCGCGCGAGGTGGTGCGCTGCGCCGCTTGCTTGCTTGTTCGGTTATGATGTTGATGCAGCCCGCAAGACCAGAAGGATTTCGGACATGTATATGGCTTCTCAGCTCTCCCCATCGTCTCTCAAGGACCTCCCGATGCCGATTGACCCCAAAACCTTCAGGGAGACGCTCTCCTTTTGGGCGTCGGGGGTAACCGTGCTGACGACGCTGGCCGACGACGGCGAGGGCGGCCGGCCGGTGGGCATTACCGCAAGTTCGTTCACCAGCCTCAGCCTGGACCCGCCGCAGGTGCTCGTCAGCGTCAACAAGCGGCTCTACACCCACAATGCGATCAAGCAGGGCGGTCACTTCGCCGTCAGTATCCTGCACGCCGATCAAGAGGAGATCGGCAAGCGCTTTGCCGGGTTGGTTCCCGAGGTGGAGAATCGCTTCGCCGACCTCGACGTCCACACCGCCGCCACCGGCAGCCCGATCCTAAGCGACGCGCTGGCCTGGGTGGATTGTGTGGTGCACCACGCCTACGACGGCGAGGACCACACGATCTTCGTCGGCGAGGTGCTCGCCGCCGGTGTCTGCCCGCGCGAGGGGGTGCGCGAGCCGCTGATCTACTTCAACCGCAACTGGCGCAGGCTCGAAACCCCAGAGTAGGGCGCCGGATTCCAGACAAACAGACGGGCGGCTCAGCGCTGAGCCGCCCGTCTTCTTTTTGTTCGGTCGTTGTCGCTTAGCGGCGGGGGATGATGATCCAGAGCAGAACGTAGATCAGAATCCCCGGAATGCCGCCCGGCAGCATGAGCAGAAGGAAGAGCGCCCTGAACCACCAGGGCGAGATGCCGACGAAAGCGCCCAAACCACCTGCCACACCAGCGAAGAGTGCATCTTCGCGACGAAGAACCTTGCCTGTACCCTGCATGACTTCGCTCCTTTGAGCCGTCCGACTCGAATGTTCACACCCCACAATGGGGGCAGATTTGGTTTCCGTGATCAACAGTACGCAGAGGGGCGCTGGAGGTTTCGCGCTGCTGCGGCGCCGTTGCGTGCGCCGCTGTTACCGGGCGCTGACGCTCGAGGCGCCGTTGGTTTCGATCGCGCCCAGTTCGGGGTTGCCCGTATAGGCGACGGTCGAGGCGCCCGAGGCGTCGACGTCGAGCTGGCCGGCGACATTGACGGTGGCGCGGCTGGCGCCCGAAAGCTCCAGCGCCGCATCCAGCACCGCGAAGTCGCCAAGCTCCAGCGCGCTGGAGCCTGAAGCGAAGGCCTCCAGGTTGCCGCCGCTGCCCTCCAGCGTCACGCTGCTGGCGCCCGCAAGGTCAAGCCGCACGTCGCCGGCTTCGAGGTCACCGCTCAGGTTACTGGCGCCGGTGAGCTCTGCCTCGAAGTCGTCGCTGGAGGCAAAGCCGCTGATGCGGGCGTCGGCGGCGCCGTGGAGCGCAAGTTCGTCGAGCGCGGGCATGGTGATGGTGGCCTGCAGCGTGCGCAGATTGAGCGGCCCCAGATTGAGAGTGCGCCCGTCGTTCATGCCCAACACCAGCCGCTCGCCCTCGACGCGCACGTCGATGCGCTCCCAATCCTCGGCGTCGACAGTGACTTCGACGGCGTAGGCGTCGCTCTGGGTCACGGTGACGTCGAAGGCGCTTTGGGCCTCGAGCTCGGTGAAGCCGCTGAGGTCGAAGCTGCGCGTCTCGGGCGTGCCGGCGCCGGAGAGCATGTTCGTGATCGGGTTCAGCGTGCAGCCTGCGAGCAGGGTCACGAGGGCAGCCGCGAGCAGGAGCAGCGGCAGGGCGCGCATAGTGGTCTTCATCCTTCCTCCTTGTACGACGTATGAGTTGGCTTCCCTCGATCCTGTCATTGCGCGGCCGGACGGGAAGCGATCTTGATGGGGGGAGAGGGCGGCGTTGCGCTGGGTCTGCGTCGTTTTTCGCATTGACTTTTCCGCCCTTCTGTGATGGAATACGCTGCAGAGTGCGTACGGGTCGCGGCTTGCTGCGCAGCCCGCACTGCACACCATACTCCTGCTGACACCACATGTCGAGAGAGTATTCGGGCGGCCACCCAAATCGGCTGCGCCGGGTCGCCGAAGGGGCAAGCAGCGGTCCAGCCAAGGCCGTTGTGACACTCTCAGGCAAGAGGATCGACGTGCGGCAGCGGCTCTGGAAAGCGCCGGCCGGTGCGTGCTCGAAGAGGGGCGCACCGGGGGCCACCCACGGGGCAACGCGGCCCCTGCCAGCGGCGCAGAGATGCGCAGCGGCAGGCGCGGCGCAATCTCTCAGGTCGATGACAGAGTTAACGGGCATCCCGCTTTGGGGTGCCCGTTTTGCGTGGCTCGAGAGTCCGTTTGCCGGCCAACACCATGCGCGCCGGCGCAGGTTGCACCATGAGAGGAGTCGCACCCATGCTGATCGAATCTGCCCATCGCCCCACAGAGAGTGCCTACAACGGCGCCGGCAAGTCTGGCGCCGGTCAGATGAGCGCTGGCCCGAGTTTCGCCGCGCGCGCGGCGCTGCTGCAGCCGGTAGACACCTTCGCGCGCCGCCACCTTGGCCCGCGCCCGGCCGACGTCGAGCGCATGGCCGCCGTGATCGGCGTCGCATCGCTCGACGAGCTGATCGACCAGACGGTGCCCGAGCAGATTCGTCTGCGCCGCCCACTCAACCTGCCCGCCGCACGCAGCGAAAGCCAGGCGCTGGCCGATCTGCAGAACCTGGCGGCGCAGAACAAGCTGCTGCGCTCGCTGATCGGCATGGGCTATGCAAACACGCTGACGCCGCCCGTGATCCTGCGCAACATCATGGAGAACCCGGGCTGGTACACGCAGTACACCCCCTACCAGGCAGAGATCGCCCAGGGCCGCCTCGAAGCGCTGCTGAACTTCCAGACGATGGTGATGGAGCTGACGGGCATGGACATTGCCAATGCCTCCATGCTCGACGAAGCCACCGCCGCCGCCGAGGCGATGACGCTCTGCAAGCGCGCACAGCGGGCGGGCAGCCGCAGCAACACCTTCTTTGTTGACGCCGCCGTGCACCCGCAGACGATCGACGTGGTGAAGACGCGCGCCGAGGCGATGGGCCTTGACGTCGCCGTGGGCGCGTGGCAGGAGGCCGAGCTGGGCGACTGCTTCGGCGTGCTGGTCCAGTACCCCAACACCGACGGCCGCATCGAGGGCGAGCTGGAGGGCTTCGCCGCCAAGGCCCACGCCGCCGGCGCGCTGGTGGTGGTGGCCAGTGATCTGCTCGCGCTCACCCTGCTGCGCACGCCGGGCGAATGGGGCGCCGATGTGGTGGTGGGCAACAGCCAGCGCTTTGGCGTGCCCATGGGCTTTGGCGGCCCGCACGCCGCCTTTATGGCCACGCGCGACGCCCACAAGCGCATCCTGCCCGGGCGGCTGGTGGGCGTCTCGCGCGACGCACAGGGCAAGGCCGCACTGCGCCTGACGCTGCAGACCCGCGAGCAGCACATCCGGCGCGAGAAGGCCACCAGCAACATCTGCACGGCGCAGGTGCTGCTGGCGGTGATGGCTTCGATGTATGCCGTTTACCACGGGCCGCAGGGGCTGCGCACCATTGCCCAGCGCGTTCACCTGCTTACGCAGACGCTGGCTGCCGGGCTGCGCGCGGCGGGCTACACGCTGGCCGACGGCCCGGTCTTCGACACGCTGAAGGTCACCGGCGGCCCTCGCGCGCCGCAGGAGCTGCTGCAGGCCGCGCTCGAGGCGGGCTTCAACCTGCGCCCTTACGGCGCGGAGGGTCATGTCGAGGCGGTGGGCATTGCGCTCGACGAGGCGAGCACGCTGGAAGAGGTGCAGGCGCTGCTCGCGCTCTGCGCCCCGGATGCCGCGCCCGATGCTGCCGAGCTGGCGCAGTCGGTGGAGCTGGAGTTCGCGCCGGAGCTCGCGCGCAGCAGCGAATTTCTGACGCACCCGGTCTTCAACAGCTACCACTCCGAGACCGAGATGCTGCGCTACATTACCCGCCTGCAGAGCCGCGACCTCTCGCTCACGCACAGCATGATCCCGCTCGGCTCCTGCACGATGAAGCTCAACGCCACCACCGAAATGATCCCGGTGACCTGGCCCGCCTTTGCCCACCTGCACCCCTTTGTGCCGGCCAACCAGGCGCAGGGCTACAGTGCGCTCTTCGCCAACCTCGAGCGCTGGCTGGCCGAGGTGACGGGCTTTGCCGCCGTCTCGCTGCAGCCCAACGCCGGCTCGCAGGGCGAATACACCGGCCTGCTCACCATTCGCGCCTGGCACCGGGCGCGCAACGAAGCGTTCCGCACCATCTGCCTCATCCCCTCGTCGGCGCACGGCACCAACCCGGCCAGCGCGGTGATGGCGGGCATGGAGGTGGTGGTGGTGGCCTGCGACGCCCACGGCAACGTGGACCTGGACGACCTGCGCGCCAAGCTGGCCGAACACGCCGACAAGCTGGCCGCGCTCATGATCACCTACCCCTCCACCCACGGCGTCTTCGAGGCGGCGATCCACGACATCTGCGAGTTGGTGCACGCGCATGGCGGCCAGGTCTACATGGATGGCGCCAACATGAACGCGCAGGTGGGGCTCTGCCGTCCGGGCGACATTGGCGCCGACGTCTGCCACCTGAACCTGCACAAGACCTTCTGCATTCCGCACGGCGGCGGTGGCCCGGGCATGGGGCCGATTGGCGTTGCCGCGCACCTGGCGCCCTTCCTGCCCGGCCACGCCGTGGTGGAGCGGGCAGGCGGCGCGCAGGCCATCGGCGCGGTCTCAGCGGCGCCGTGGGGCAGCCCCAGCATCCTGCCCATCTCCTACGCCTACATCGCCATGATGGGCGCCGACGGGCTGGACCAGGCGACGAAGACGGCGATCCTCAACGCGAATTATGTGGCGGCGCGGCTGGCGCCCCACTACCCCGTGCTCTACACCGGCGCCAACGGCCGCGTGGCTCACGAGTGCATTCTGGACATGCGCGGGCTCAAGCCCTGGGTCGAGGTGGAGGACATTGCCAAGCGGCTGATGGACTACGGCTTCCACGCCCCGACGATGAGCTTCCCCGTGGCCGGCACGCTGATGGTGGAGCCGACCGAGAGCGAGTCGATGGAGGAGCTGGACCGCTTCTGCGACGCCATGATCGCGATCCGCGAGGAGATTCGCGCCATCGAAACCGGCGCGAGCGACCCGCACGACAATGCGCTGAAGCACGCGCCCCACTCGGCCGAAGTGGTGGCCGGCGCCTGGGAGCGTGGCTACAGCCGCGAGCAGGCGGCCTTCCCGCTGCCCTGGGTGCGCGAGCGCAAGTTCTGGCCCTACGTCTCGCGCATCGACAACGTCTACGGCGACCGCAACCTGATCTGCGCCTGCCCCCCAATCGAGGCGTACGCGTAACAGAGATCGAGAAGCGAGAAGCGAGAAGCGAGAAGACAGCCCGCTCGCTCCTGCACTTTCGAGAAGAAGCCAGAGGCCCGGCCAATCGCCAGATTGGCCGGGCCTCCTTTTCCTGAGTGACTCGACTGCTGTGCCGACTCGCTTCCACGAAGCTACCAGAGAGCCGAGGATGCATAGGCGCCCCAGCGAGCGTGCTGTCTTCTCGCTTCTCGCTTCTCGCTCCTCGATCGTAGTTCTGGGAACAAAGAGCGGCGGGCGCCCGTCTCCGGATAGGAGCGGCGGTGGGGAAGGCAGCTGACTTTGCAGGCGCACCCGGGGCGCGCAGGCAAGGCCCACAGCCGCACATTCGACTCGCGGGAGGCAGCAGGCGCCCGCACAAGCTTTGGGCCGCAGCAAGGCCCACGTCAAACATCGATTGGGAGAGGGAATCCATGAATCGCAACAGCATCCGCACCGCAGCGTTGGGCGCCGTCGGCGTCGTCGCCATTGCCGCCACCCTGCTGGCCGGCGCGCTTGGCCCGGCACGCATCGCCGCCGCACAGGATGAACCCGCCGTGGTGCAGCCCGTCGCCATGCCCGCCCGCACCATCACCGTGGTGGGCGAGGGCGAAGTGCGTGTGAAGCCCGACATTGCCCGTGTGACGATCGGCGTCGAGACGCTGCGCGGCAACGTGCGCGAGGCCACCGATGCCAACAACACGGTCATTGATGCCGTGATCGCCGCCGTGATTGCGGCCGGCGTGGCCGAAGATGATATCCAGACCAGCGGCTTCTCGGTCTTCTCTGAGCGCTACGGCCCCGACGGCAACCCGCTGCCCGAGGACCAGCTCAACTATCGCGTCAACAACAGTGTGATCGTCGTCGTGCGTGAGCTCGGCACCGTGAGCGCTGTGCTGGACGCCGCCATCGAGGCGGGCGCCAACAGCATCTATGGCATCGAGTTCGCGCTCGATGATTCGGCGGCGGTGGACAGCGAAGCGCGCGCAGCGGCGGTTGAGAACGCACGCGCCAAGGCCGAAGAGCTGGCCGGTCTGGCCGGCGTGGCCGTGGGCGACATCGTCAGCATCAGCGAGATTGTGGGTGTGAACCCGGTGCTGGGCATCTATCGTCAGGATGTGGCCATGGGCATGGGCGGCAACAGCCCCACCATTCAGCCCGGCCAGATGACGATGAAGACGCAGCTGCAAGTGACCTACATGCTCGTGGCCGCCGCTCAGTAAGCGGCAGCGGTGCAGACAACCGAGTGCAGAGCGGCCGGGAGGGGGCAACCCCTCCCGGCTTCTGTTTGCGCGAAGAGACCACAGCCGAAAAAGTACACGGAAACGACGGAAACAACGGGGTTTGGTGGCCGAGGAGACATGGTTGGGCAAAGAACCCATGCGTCTGGCCGCTGCTCTTCCCGTTGTTTCCGTGTACCTTTGAGGCTGTGGCTTCTTCGCAGGCGGTGTGCCCCGTTGCCGGAGCCGCCAAGCCTTCTCAATGGCCGCTTGTGGGGCGTGGGGCGATCGTTTACAATCTGGTTACATTTCCCCATTGCGCTGCTCACGATCCTTAACCTCGTTCCGCAACACTTGCTGAGTTGTCTTCGGGTGTCGTTGCTGACGCCTGCCCACGTCTGTGGCGCCCTTGCCGCGCAAACCCGGAAGCGTCAATCCAGAAGCGTCAACCAGAACCATAAGCGGAGGTTTCCATGCATCGCAAGCTGTATGCATCGATTGTGCCCGTACTGCTGCTTGGCTTGTTGCTAATGCTCACCAGCTGCGTGGCTCCTGCGGCGCCTGCCGCCGAGGCCCCCGCCGCCGAAGAAGCAGCCGCCGAAGCCCCTGCCGCAGCCGCCGCCGAAGTGAGCCCCGAAATGGCCGAGCTGGTGGCTGCCGCACAGGCTGAAGGGCAGCTGACCACCATCGCCCTGCCGCCGGACTGGTGCAACTATCGCGGCGTGATCGACACCTTCACGGCCAAGTACGGCATCACCGTCAACGAGCTGGATCCGAACGCCGGCTCGGCGGACGAGATTGAGGCCATCCGCGCGAACCGCGAGAGCACCGGCCCCCAGGCTCCTGATGTTGTCGACGTCGGCTTTGCCTACGGTCCGGAAGCGCAGGCCGAAGGGCTGCTCATGCCCTACAAGGTCAGCACGTGGGATTCGATTCCCGATGAGGTGAAGGACCCCGAAGGCTACTGGTATGGTGACTACTACGGCGTGATGGCCTTCCTCGTCAACACCGACGTGGTGGAGACTGCTCCGCAAGCCTGGGCCGACCTGGTGAACCCCGAGTATGCGAACCAGTTTGCCCTTTCGGGCGACCCGCGCGCCTCGAACCAGGCCATCCTCTCGATTCAGGCCGCCAGCCTGGCCAACGGTGGCAGCCTGGGCGAACCGACCGCCGGCCTTGAGCTGATGAAGCAGATCAACGATGCCGGCAACCTGGTGCCCGTGGTCGCACTGCCCGGCACCGTGGCCCTGGGCGAAACGCCGATTACCGCAGTGTGGGACTACAACGCCCTCTCGTGGGTGGACGGCTTCGACGGCAACCCCGCGACCCAGGTGGTCATCCCCTCCGACGGTCGCGTGGCGGGCATCTACGTGCAGGCCATTAGCGCCTTTGCACCGCACCCGAACGCTGCCAAGCTGTGGATGGAATTCCTTTATTCGGACGAAGGCCAGCTGCTGTGGATGGAAGGCTACTGCCGTCCCATTCGCGAGGCCGACCTGCGCGAGCGCGGCGCGGTGCCCGAAGAGATCGCTGCCCGCCTCCCCGACGCCACCGGCGTTGTCTTCCCGACGATTGATGAACTGGTCGCCGGCAAGGAACTGATCGTCGCGCAGTGGGATACCGTGGTCGGCGCCGACGTGAAGGCCGCCGAGTAGCCATCGGAGCGCAGTAGCCGTTCGTGCGGTGGGTGGGGTCTGCTTGGGACCCCACCCACCGCATTCATCCTCTTCCCATTCTGCCCATGGCAACCCCGATTCCACGTGCGCCGCGAAGATTCTCCTGGAACTGGCTGGGGCTGGTTCCCTTCTTTGTGTTCGCGATCCTCTTTGTCTTTCTGCCCTCGATCTCGATCTTCGTCCGCAGCTTTCAGGATCGGGACGGTGCCTTCACCCTTGCGAACATCGCCAGCCTCTTTCAGCCACCCATTCCCGCCTCCTACTGGCTGAGCATCCGCATCAGCTTTGCCACGGCGCTGATGGGTGGGCTGCTTGGCTTCCTGATGGCCTATGGGTTGACGATTGGTGGGCTGCCGCGCTGGCTGCGCAGCGTTACGGTGACCTTTGCCGGCGTAGCGTCGAACTTTGCCGGTGTGCCGCTGGCCTTTGCGTTCATTGCGACGCTGGGGCAGGTTGGTTTCCTCACGGTGCTCTTGCGCGACGCCTTCGGCTGGAACATCTATCGTACGGGCTTTACGCTCTACAGCTTTCTGGGGCTGAGCCTGGCCTATATGTACTTCCAGTTCCCGCTCATGCTGCTGATCATGATTCCGGCGATCGAGGGGCTCAAGCGCGAGTGGCGCGAGGCGGCCGAGAATCTGGGGGCCACTTCGACGCAATACTGGCTGCGCGTGGGGCTGCCGATTCTAATGCCGTCGCTGTTGGGCACCATGCTGCTGCTCTTTGGCAACGCATTTGGCGCGTATGCAACCGCATATGGGCTAACGGGCGGTAATCTGCAGCTGATCACGATTCAACTCAGTTCGCAGATGCGCGGCGATGTACTGCAGAACCCCAATCTGGGCTATGCCATGGCATTGGGCATGGTCGTGGTGATGGCAGTCACCATCAGCGGCTACATCTGGCTGCAGCGGCTTTCGGAACGCTGGCTCAAGTAAGAGGCGGGCAGAGGATGGCACGACGGGCAGGCTGGTTCATCTGGCTGGTCTACATGGTGGGCGCATTCTTCTTCATTGTGCCGCTGGCGAGCACGCTGCTCTTCTCGCTGCAGAAGCAGCGCGGCGTGATTGGCTTTGCCGCCTACACCTCGGCGCTGGCCGAGCCGGCCTTCTTTCGCACCTTCGGCTTCTCGGCGTTCATTGCGGCGCTGACCATTGTGGCCAGCCTGCTGCTGATTGTGCCGACGGCCTTTTGGGTCAACTTGCGCATGCCCCGCTGGCGCGGCATCATCGAGTTTATTTCGCTCGTCCCCTTCGTGATCCCGGCGATCGTGCTCGTCTTTGGCATCAGCCGCACCTATGGCCGGTGGGTGACTCTGGCCGGTGTGCCGCTGGTGCCTCCGCTGCTCAATTCGTCGCTCAGCATCAACATCGTGCTCGTGGGCGTCTACACGGTGCTGGCGCTGCCTTACATGTATCGCGCCACCGACAACGGCCTGCGGGCGATCGATGTACGCACCCTGGCCGAGGCCGCGCAAAGCCTGGGCGCCGGGTGGGGCACCATCATCTTCCGCATCATCTTCCCCAACCTGCGCCCTGCGCTGCTGAGCGGCGCGCTGCTGACCTTTGCCATCGTCATCGGCGAATACACGATTGCCGCGTTTTTGGCGCGGCCCATGTTTGGCCCCTATCTGCAGTTGCAGGTGCGCAACCGCGCCTACGAGGCAGCGGCGCTCACTCTGCTCGCCTTCGCCATGACCTGGATGGCCATGGGGCTGATCAATCTGCTCACTCGCCAGCGCTCAACGCCGATGACCGGCGCGCGCTAATCCCACCGCCCTGCATCCATGGCCTTCCTCGACCTTACCCACGTCAGCAAAATCTACGCCAACGCCACGGCGCCGGCGGTGGATGACTTCAACCTGCAGGTGGAGCGGGGCGAGTTCGTCTCGTTCCTGGGCCCCAGCGGCTGCGGCAAGACGACCACGCTGCGCATGATCGCCGGCTTCGAAACGCCCTCCGCAGGTGAGATTGTGATGGAAGGCAAGGAGATCAGCGACCGCCGGCCCAACCAGCGCGAGATCGGCATGGTCTTCCAGTCCTACGCCCTCTTCCCGAACCTCACAGTGGCGGGCAACATCGGCTTTGGGCTCAAAGTGGCGGGCAAGCCGGCCGCTGCGATCCAGGAGCGGGTGACCGAAATGCTGAAGCTGATCAAGCTCGAGACGCTGGGTGGGCGCTACCCCTACCAGCTTTCGGGCGGTCAGCAGCAGCGTGTGGCGCTGGCGCGTGCGCTGGCAATCCGCCCCAAGCTGCTGCTGCTCGACGAGCCGCTCTCGGCGCTGGACGCCAAGATCCGCGTCTCGCTGCGCAACGAAATCCGCAGCATTCAGCGCACGCTGGGCATTACGACGATCTACGTAACGCACGACCAGGAAGAGGCGCTCTCGCTTTCGGATCGTGTGGTGGTGATGAACCATGCCCGCATCGAGCAGGTGGGCACCCCCTTCGAGATCTACAACTTCCCGCGCACCCAGTTTGTGGCCTCCTTTGTGGGCACGCTGAACTCGATCGAGGCGAAGGTGGTCGATGCGCAGGCCGGGCTGCTTGAAGTGGCGGGCCAGCCTGTGCAGACGGCGCGCGCCCTGCCCAACCGTGCCAAGGGCGACTCCGTGGCGCTGGCCCTGCGCCCCGAACTGCTGGCGCTGGAGGGCGCGCAGGGCACCGAAAACGAGGCGGCCGCCGCCACCGGCAGCGAGAACAAGCTGCGCGGCACGCTCGAGACTGTGAACTTCCTTGGCTCGATCGTGCGCTTGCACATGCGGGTGGGCAGCGCGCTGCTGCTGGTCGATGTCTTCAACAACCCCAGCCTGGCGCTGCCTGCCACGGGCAGCACGGTGACCGTGCGCTTTGGCCGCGAGGCCTGTCTGGTGCTCGACGAGAGTGCGGGCAGCGCGGCGACCCTTGCTGCGGCTGAACCTGCCGCCGAGCCGATTTGAGCGCAACAATGGCGAACGGCCAGCCCCACGCCGGCGGCTTCAACGACCCCGAGTGCCTGCGCAGCAACCAGTACGCCACGGCGGGCAACCTCAACGCCCGCATTGCGCTGCATGCGCGTTTCAGCACAAACCACTATGGCTGGCAGCGCTTTGTCTTTGACCGCGTGCTCGAGCTGCCTGCAAACGCACGCCTGCTCGAAGTGGGCTGCGGCTCGGCCGAGCTCTGGCGGCAGAGCATCGAGCGTCTACGGCCCGGCTGGCAGGTGACGCTGACCGACCTTTCGCCCGGGATGCTGGCGCAGGCGCAGGCGGCGCTGGCGGCCACGCCCGGCTGGTCCGACCATGCGGCGCAGTTCGCCTTCCAGGAGGCCGGCGCCGACGCGCTGCCCTTCGCCGACGGCGCCTTCGACGGCGTGGTCGCCAACCACATGCTCTACCACGTGCCCGACGTACCGGCGGCCGTGGCCGAGTTGCGGCGCGTGCTCAAACCAGGCGGCAGCCTCTTCGCCGCCACCAATGGCGATGGGCACATGGCCGAGCAGTGGGCGCTGGTGGCCCGCTTTGCCGGCGCGGGCAGCAACGACTGGCACACGGTGCTGACGCGCGCCTTCTCACTGCAGAACGGCGCCGCTCTGCTGGGCGCGCAGTTCGATCACGTGGAGCGCTTCGACTATCCCGACACGCTGGTGGTGACCGAGACGCAGCCGCTGGTGGACTACGTGGCGTCGATGGATCTGGTGGCGCCGGCCGAGCTGCCCGCCTTTGCCATCTTTGTGGCCGAAACCATGCACGCATCGGGCGGCGCGATCCGCATCGAGAAGCAGTCGGGCCTTTTCGTCGCCTCTTAACGCGACCCCGGCGCGGCCTGCCATGACTATTGCCCTTGCCCGCGCCCCTGCCGTAGCAGTTGCCCTTGCCGTTGCAGTTCCTAGCGCCCTTCCTTTGTTCAGTTTCCTTGCGTCCTTGCGTTAAGCAGTTCCAAGCTTGACCCAAATGAGTTTGACAAAGCGCAGGGCGGGCGTTATAGTGCCGCGTCGTACCGTCTGCGCCGGAGGATGGCCGGGCGGGTGAGCATGCGGGCGAATAGCTCAGTTGGTTAGAGCGCCTCGCTTACACCGAGGAGGTCAGGGGTTCAAGTCCCTTTTCGCCCACTCAAGGCCGGCCGCGTGGCCGGTCTTTGCGTTCGCAGGCAAGGCCCGCCGCGCCCGCTGTCTTCTCGCTTCTCGCTTCTCGCTTCTCGCTTCTCGATCCACATGCCTCATACACCACTCGCCAGCAATGTAGAGTCCGAATATCGCCGCCTGCCCGCGCTCGATGCGCTGCTGCGGCGCGCCGAGGTGGCGCTGCTTGTGGCCGAACTGGGTGTGGGGCGCGAGGCAGTCGCCGAGGCGGCACGCGCGCTGCTGGGCGAGGCGCGCGCCGCCATCGCCGGCGGCGCAGCGGCTCCCGCCGAAGCATGGTGGCCGGCGGCCCTGGCCGCGCGGCTGCAGGAGCAGGAGCAGCCCGCGCTGCGCCGGGTGATCAACGCCACCGGGGTGATCCTGCACACCAACCTGGGGCGTGCGCCGCTCAGCCGCGCCGCGCTGCATGCGGCGGCCAACGCCGCGCAAGGCTACTCGAACCTCGAGTACACACTGGAAGCCGGGGCGCGCGGCAGCCGTCACGACCACCCGCGCGCCTTGCTGCAGCGGCTGACGGGCGCCGAAGACGCGCTGGTGGTGAACAACAACGCCGCCGCCGTCTACCTGATGCTGGCTGCGCTCTGCGCGGGGCGCGAGGTGCTGATCAGCCGCGGGCAGCTGGTGGAGATCGGCGGCGGCTTCCGCATCCCCGACGTGCTGCGCCAGAGCGGGGCGACGCTGGTGGAGGTGGGCACCACCAATCGCACCTATACCGAGGACTTTGCCCGCGCCATCACGCCGAGCACGGCGGCCATCCTGCGCGTCCACGCCAGCAACTTCCGCCAGTTGGGCTTTGTGGCCGAGCCGCCGCTGGCCGAGCTGGCGGCGCTGGCGCACGGCGGCGCAAGCGGCCGCAAGCTGCTGCTGCTCGACGACCTGGGCAGCGGCGCGCTGGTCGACACCACCCGCTATGGCCTGGCGCCCGAGCCGATGCCGGCGGCTTCGCTGGACGCTGGGGCCGATCTGGTGAGCTTCAGCGGCGACAAGCTGGTGGGCGGCCCGCAGGCCGGGCTGATTGTGGGGCGCGCGGCGCTGGTCGACACGCTGCGCCGCCACCCGCTGGCGCGCGCCCTGCGCGTGGACAAGCTGACGCTGGCCGCGCTCGATGCCACGCTGCGCGCGTGGGCAGCCGGGCGCGCCGCGCGCGAGCTGCCCATCTGGCGCATGATCGCCGCCCCGGCCGAAGAGCTGCTGGGGCGCGCCGCGGCCTGGCAGGCGACGCTGCAGCGTTCGGGGTTCGCCGCCGAGGTGTGGGCCGGAGAAAGCGCCGTGGGCGGCGGCAGTCTGCCGGGCGAGACGCTGCCCACCTGGCTGCTTGCCCTGCTGCCGGCGGGCGGCGTCGACGCGGCCGCCGCCGCGCTGCGCCGCGCCCAGCCGCCTGTCGTCTGCCGCATCCAGAACGACCGCCTGCTCTTTGACCCGCGCACGGTGGCCGAAGAGGAAGAGCCGCTGCTGCTGGCCGCCCTGCTGTCCCTGCTTGCGGCTTCCACCGCTGCAGAGGGGAGCAGTTCATGACGGCTGACGTGGTCTACTTGAAGCTGGGTGGCTCGCTGATCACCGACAAGCGCCAGTCCGAAAGCCCACGCGCCGACGTGCTGGCGCGCCTGGCCGCAGAAATCGCCGAGGTGCGCGCGGCCGCCCCCGACCTGCGCCTGGTGGTGGGCCACGGCTCGGGCAGCTTTGGCCACGTGATGGCGCGCCGCTACGGCACGCGCGACGGTGTCACTTCGCCCGAGGACTGGTACGGTTTTGCCGCCGTGGCCGACGCCGCTGCCCGGCTCAACCGGCTGGTGGCGGGCGCGCTGCTGGCCGCCGGCCTGCCCGTCTGGAGCCTGCAGCCCGGCGTCGCGCTGCGCTGCGTGGATGGCCGGGTGGTCAACGGCCCGCTCGCCGCCGTGGCGCGGGCGCTGGACGCGGGGCTGCTGCCGCTGGTCTATGGCGATGTGGCGCTGGACGACGTGCGCGGCGGCACGATTGCCGGCACCGAGGAGATCTTCGCCTGGCTCTGCGAGCAGTTGCCGCCGGCGCGCATGGTGCTGGCCGGCGAGGTGGACGGCATCTTTACGGCCGACCCGCAGCTGCACCCCGACGCCGCGCCGATTGCCGAGGTGACGCCGGCGACGCTGGAGGCGATTGCCCACGGCCTGGGCGCAAGCCATGGCGTGGATGTGACGGGCGGCATGGGCGCCAAGGTGCAGCAGGCGCTGGCGCTGGTGCAGCGCTTTCCGCAGTTGGAGGTGGTGCTCTGCAGCGGTCTGGAGGCGGGCGCGGTGGCGGCGGCGCTGTTGGGGCTGCCGCGCGCCGGTGGCACGCGCATCCACGCCTGAAGTGCTGTGGACCGGCTGAACTTGGCGCCGCGCGCTGGATGAGAAGCGGATGAGGCGCGCGGCGCTTCTGGAGGTGGGTTACAGTCGCGCGCGACAGGCTGTGCCACAGTGGGCGAATTGCCCTCTGCACTCGGCCGGCTCGCGCCGGGCTGCGGCAGCGCGCAGGCTCTTCAATCGGTGGTATAATGGGCCGCACATCGCAGAATCCATCGTGCAACGGCCTCTCAGGATAAGGTGCAGGACATGTCAGTTGTGATCACGGTTGTCTCGTTTATTCTGGTGCTGGGCGTGCTCGTCTTCTTCCACGAGCTGGGCCACTACCTGGCTGCGCGCCGCAGCGGCATCACCGTCGAAGAGTTCGGCATGGGCTACCCGCCGCGGGTGGCCAAGCTCTTCACCTACAAGGGCACGCTCTTTACGCTCAATGCGCTGCCGCTGGGCGGCTTTGCGCGCATGAAGGGCGAAGACGCCGCCGACATGTCGCCCGGCTCCTTCAACGCCGCCAGCGCCGGCGGTCGCGCCTTTACGCTGCTGGCCGGCCCGCTGATGAACCTGGTGCTCGCCATGCTGCTCTTTGCGGTGAGCTTTATGGTTGGCGGTTCGGAAGTGCTGCTCGCCTACCCGCGTGTGGTCAATGCGCCCTCGGCCGCGGCAAGTGCGCTGGGGTTGCTGCCGGGTGACCTGCTGCTCTCTGCCGGCGGCGAGGCGACGCAGGTGAACGCGCTGCCCGACGACACGCTGGTTTCGATGTGGAATTATAAGGGCAGCGGGCCGGTGGAGCTTTCGATCCTGCGCGATCGCGCCTCGCTGACGCTGAGCGTGGAGGCCGCCGCGCTCGAGAGCTTCCTCGCCACGCCGACCGATTACGTGGCGACGCTTTCGACCCGCATCGAGGGTACGGCCGACGGTAGCCCAGCTGCCGCAGCCGGCCTGCAGGCGAACGACCTGATCTACACCGTCGATGAAAACGTGGTGACGATCGAGTCGTCGCTGGCAAACCTGGTGCAGCAGCGGCTGGGCCAGGAGCTGACGATGACCTATCTGCGCGACGGCGCGCTGGCCGATGCGGTGATGACCCCGCGCGCCAACCCGCCGGCGGGCGAAGGCGCGCTGGGCGTGCAGATCGGCGCCGTCTCGGCCTATGCCTCGCTGCCCTTCGGCCAGGCCGTCTGGCGCGGCGTAACGGACACCTTCCGCTACATCGGCCTGGTGCTCGAACTGCCGGTGCGGCTGATTCTGGGCACCGCCACTGCCGACCAGGCGCAGGTCTCCGGGCCGGTTGGCATCGCGCGCGAGGTGGGCGGCGCCGTCAATTCGAGCATCGACTACGGCGTCTTCTGGCCGATCCTGCGCCTTTCTGCAGTGTTGAGCGCGGCGCTGGCGATTACGAACCTGCTGCCCCTGCCTGCGCTTGACGGCGGCCGCCTGCTCTTTATTGCGATCGAGAAGATCCGCGGCCGCCGGGTGAGCCCCGAACGCGAGGGCATGGTGCACGTGGTGGGCTTTATGCTGCTGCTGAGCCTGATGGTGTTGATCACCGTACGCGACATTGCGGCTCCCCACCAGACCATCGACTGGAGCCTGATCCTTGGCCAATAAGCGGCCAGGGGGCTGCTCCCAGCTGTGCGCACGCGCGGGCGCGAGCCGGCGCACACGCAAAGGGCCCTTCTTCTCCTTATGAGCGATCCGATCGAAGCGCACGGGCCGGAGCAGACCGGCGATTCGCCACCCGCTGCCCCGGCCGCGCCGCGCCGCGCAGAGCCGCCCGCGCCGCCAGGGGGCGAGGCAGGCGCCACGCCGCCAACTTCGGCCACAGGAGCGACGCTGCCGCCCGAATCGGTAAGCGGCTCGGCGCCTGCATGGGCGCCTGTGGTGCAGAGCCCCTACGCGCGCTACGAACCGGCGCGTCCGCTCCAGCCGGGCCAACTGCAGCCCGGCCAGCCCACGCGCAGCTACAACCCGGCCGAATACTCGAGCGCGGGCCGGCCGCCGACGGGCGAAACCACGCAGACCCCCGCTCAGCAGCAGCCAGCGCAGACGCAGCAGCCGGTGCAGCAACCGGCCCCGCCGCCGGCGCAGACTGCCGCGCGGACCCCCTTCGAGGCGCAGAACCAGCCGCTGCCTCAGCCAACCCCTGCTCCTCAGCCGCGAGCCGTCGCGCCGCCTGCGCAACCGCTGCCGGCGCAACCGAGTCAGCCGCAGCAAGGCGGCACGCGCACGGCTCTGACTCCGGGCGGCGCGCGCCCGCCGGCGCAGCCTGTATCCGCGCCGCAGTCCACGGTGCCGCAGTCCACGGCGTCGCAGCCCATGCCGGCGCAGCCCACGGCGTCGCGCCCGCAGCAGGGCGCGCCTCAAGGCTACCCGCCGCAGGGCCGCCCATCGCAGCCTGGCCAGCCGCCGCTCCGGACTCCGATGCCTGCACCGCAGGCCCAGCAGGGCTATACGCAGCAGGGGTATCCCGGTCAAGCGAGCGGCCAGTACGGCCAACCGGTGCGCGAGGCGCAGCAGGGCACCACCGGCACGTGGGCCGTCCCCGTCGAGGCGGGCGCGGCGGCCGCAACTGCGACCGGTCAGTACGCCCTGCGCAACGCGCAACTGCGCCGCTGCCCTTACTGCGCCTCCAGCGTGCCGGCGGCGGCGGTGGCCTGCCCGGTCTGCCGCTCGGATCTGCAGGCGCGGGCGCACCAGGTGCGCTGCCGCGCCTGCGGCGGCAAGGCGCCCGGCAACCTCGCCCTCTGCCCCCACTGCGGCGTCGAGCTGCGCGCCGCCCCGCCGCGCTGGTTAACGGTGGTTGTGCCCGCCATGCTTGGCCTGATGATCCTGGCATTGGTCGCGGTGGGCGCCGCTGCGCGCGGCCAGGCTGCCGGGCTCACCGGCCCGCTCTCCGGTCTTTCCTCGTGGTTTGGTGGCCTCAGCGAGGGGCTGAACCCCCAGGTCGACGTGATCCAGTCCTCAGTGACCGGCTCGACCTCGAGCACGGTGACGCCCAACGCCACGCTCGCCGCAAGCGCCACAACCAGCGCCGCCGCCGGCTTTACCGAAGGTGAGGCCGGCGGGGTTGCCGTGACGGCCACCGTCTCGGCCGAGGCGCCCGTCGCAGGCGCAGAGGCGCTCAGCGCGACGGCGCCCTTGACGGAAAGTGTGGAGAGTGGCGAAGCCGTGGCGGGTGGTGAAGCTGCAGACGACGCGGCGGTGGTTGCGCCGGCGCTGCCTGTCCCTACCGAAACGCCGACCGTGGCGCCCACACTGCCGCCCACGCTTGCGCCGACTGCCGCACCCACACTGCCGCCCACGGTGGCCCCCACCCAGCCGCCGCTTGTGCACACCGTGGCCGCCGGCGATACGGCCCTGGGCATCGCGCGGAACTACGGCGTCGCCATCGAACGACTGCTCGCGGCCAACGGGCTGACGGAGAGTTCGGCCACGCTGTTGCAGCCAGGGCAAAAGCTGACGATTCCGCCCACACCGGCGCCAGTGGGGTTCGACCCCAACGCAACGCCCGTGCCCGGCACCACCTACACCGTGCGCACCGGCGACACGCTGGTGGGCATCGCCCTGCGCCTTAACGTGCCCATGGAAGCGATCATGGCGGCCAACAGCCTGAACGAAGCCGACGCCGCCTCGCTCCAGCCCGACCAGGTGCTGGTGATCCCGTATCCCACGGCCACGCCTGCGCCGCCCACAGCGACACCGCTGCCGGCCACGGCCACGCCACTCGAGACGCCAACGCCGCTTGCTACGGCGACGGCAACCACGGCGCCCACGGCCACGCCGGCCCCTACCCGCACGCGGGCGGCAACCGCCACGCCCAACGCCGCGCTGCGCCTGCCCGCTCCTGCGCTGGTGGCGCCTGCCGATGGCGCCACGCTCTCCTGCGCAGCCAGCAACCGCGTACAGTGGGCTGCCGTGGCCGACCTGAAGGCGGCCGACCGCTACCGCATCCACCTCGGCTTTGTCAATGGCGCGGATGCCGACGGCAAGGCGACTGTGCAGTGGATTGTCGAGCAGGAGCTGCCCGCCTCCGCCACTTTGGCCGCGCTTGACCCAGGGCTCTGCAGCCTGGCTTCGAGCGCAAACGGCAACGAGTGGCGCTGGTTTGTCGAAGTGGTGGACACCGCAACGAAACCCGCTGTTGTGGTTTCGCCTGCGAGCGCTGAATGGTCCTTTGTGTGGAAGTAATCTGATGAGCCGACCCGAAGAAACCCAAGACCCCAAACACCGCCGCCCGGCGCGCAGCGACGAGGAACTTCACCCCAGCGCACGCGCCAATGCCGGCGCGCCCAATGCCGGTATGCCCGATGACGGCGCCGATCTGGATGACCTGGACGCCCTGCGCGACCTTGAAGCGCTGGATGGCGATGGCGCAGAACTGGATGAGTCAGAGCTGGATGAGACAGAGCTGGATGAGACAGAGCTGGATGAGGACGATGCTGACGGCGTCGACCCGCTCGGCACGACGCTGCGCGACGACATGCACATCGAATCGATCGCCGACCTGGACGAGATCGACGACCTGAGCGACGTCCACGAGCTAGGCGAGATCGACGACCTCGACGAGTACGTCGACGAGGTGACCGCCGCCCGCAACCGCTTCACCGTCGAGCAACTGTTGCTGCGCCTGCGCACCGATGCCGAATCGCTGGACCTGCGCGACCTCTTTGTCTTCTCGGACCTGACGCGTGGCGAGATGGCGCGCGTCGAGCAGGAGCTGCCGCTGGTGGCGGTAGAGCATCGCCGTCGTCTGGTGCGCGACCTGACGCTGGTGAGCGACGACTTTATTGAGCTGGACCTGGGCCGCCTGCTGCGCGTGGCGATGCGCGACGCCGACGCCACGGTGCGCCGCCACGCCGTCGAAGGGCTCTTTGAAGAGAGCGACCCAGAGCTGCTTGGCCCGCTGGTGAGCCTGCTGACGAGCGACGGCGACAACGGCGTGCGCGCCGCCGCCGCCGCCGCGCTGGGCGCCTTTGTGCTGGCCGGCGAGCTGGAGGAGATGGACAGCGCGCTGACGATGCGTGCCGAGCAGGCGCTGCTCAACGTGCTGCAGACGCCGGGCGAAGCGGTGCAGGTGCAGGGCCGCGCGCTCGAGAGCCTGGCCTTTTCGAGCGAGGCCGGGCTGCGCCAGCTGATCGAGGATGCCTACTACGCGCCCGAGGAGGAGCTGCGCCTGAGTGCCCTGCGCGCGATGGGGCGCAGCGCCGACACGCGCTGGCGTTCGATGGCGCGCGCCGAACTCTCGAGCCCCGATGCCGCCATGCGCGCCGAGGCCGCGCGTGCCTGCGGCGAGTTGGAGGCCAAGGCGGCGACACAGGAGATCATCGACCTGCTTGACGACGCCAATGCCGAGGTGCGGCTGGCCGCGATCGACGCGCTGGGCCACTTGGGCGGCAAAGAAGCGCGTGACGCCCTGCGCCTGGTGGCCAACGAGGGCGACGAGGCCGAAGCCGGCGCCGCCGAGGTTGCGCTCGAAGAGATGCTCTTCTACACCGAATCCGGCGCCGTGCCGCTCTACGAGGATGAAGACGAGGACGACGACCCCGACAGCGACGGCGACGCCTACTCTCGCCGCTCGCCCACGCGCCGAGGTGGGTAGACGCTGTGAACCTCAAGCTGAAGCGGCTGGTGCGCACCGCCTATTCCGAACAGTACGCGCTGTTTGATCTGGACCAGCCCGACGAAGCCGGCGCCCCGCGCACCGTCGGCAAGCTTGATCTGCACTACACCAACGAAGGCATGTACGGCACGCTGCTGCTGTGGGATGCCAGCATGCGTACGCTGCGCCCGCGCACCCGGCGCGCGTTTGTCCACGCGCTGCTGCGCGAGATTGCCCAGCCCATGGGCGTGCCCAACGAGTATGTGGTGGAGTTCTTTGCACCCTCGCTCGACCAGTACGAGGTCTTCCACAACGTGACGCTGGACGAGGAGAGCGTGGAGGACGACGAGGCGTTCGACGTCGTTGCCGTGGACGAGGACGACCTGGGCGACGAGAGCCTCGCCGGCGACGATGATGCCGACGGGGAGCCGGCCGGCGACGCGGAGGAGGTCGAGCCGATGCCGCCATCGATGAGCGAGCCGCCCCCCGCGCGCCGCTTTGCCCCCCGCCCGCGCGACGCCTCGTAATCCCTGCCCTTCGGCCGCCAAACCGGCGCGCCGGCAGCCCGGCCGGCGCACCCCTGCACGCACAAACCCTTCTGTGACGATCCTCGTTCGCATCCTGCCCATCTTCGGGCAAACCGTACTGCCCGTCTTGCTGGTCGCGATCGTGGGCTGGATTCTGGCGCGCACCTTTGCGCTGGATGGGCGCACGCTGGGGCGCGTGCTCTTCTACACCGCCAGCCCGGCGCTCGTCTTCCGCAGCCTCTACACGATGGAGCTGGGCGGGCCGGAGCTGCGCCAGGTTGCACTGCTGGCGCTGGTGATCCTGGTTTCGACTGGGCTGCTGGGCTGGCTGGTGAGCGCGCGCCTGCCACGCGAGCAGCGGGCCGCCGTTACGCTCGTCACCGGCATCAGCAACAACGGCAACATGGGTATCCCCATCTGCCTCTTTGCCTTTGGAGATGCGGCGGTGCCGCTGGCGTCGCTCTACTACGTGGTGAGCGCAATCCTCACCAACACGATGGGGAGCGTCGTGGCCTCGTCGGGGCGGGCGCCGGTGCGCCAGGCGCTGGGGCAACTGCTGCGGCTGCCGCTGCTCTATGCCGCGCTGGCGGCGCTGCTGATGAACAGCTTCGCGCTGCCGCTCTACACCGGCGTCTATCGGGCGGTGGACCTGCTGGCGAGCGCGGCGATCCCGCTCATGCTCGTCATGCTGGGCATCCAGCTGCGCAACACCTCGCTGCTCAAGCACCAGGTGGGCGTGCTGCGGGCGTCCGCTGTGCGTCTACTGGCCGGCCCAGCGCTGGCTGTGGCGCTGACGGCGCTGCTGGGCGTAACGGGACTGGCGCACGACGTGCTGATTGTGCAGGCGGCCATGCCCACGGCGGTGATCACCAGTGTGCTCGCCGTCGAGTACGACACGGCGCCCTACCTGGTGGCGTCGGCGATTGTCACCTCTACCCTGCTCAGCATGGTGACGCTGTCGGTGGTTCTGGCCGTTTTGCTGTAGAATGGGGACGCCGGTGCAGCCCGCAGACCCTCCTGCGGGCAACTCTACACCCGGCGTGTGGACGACTTGATGAGTGAACCGCAAGCCGCAGGGCAGCCGGAAGCAGCAGGCGGTGGGCGCAGCGCAGAGCTGACGCAGGCCCTGGTCGACAGTGCGCGCCTGCTCAGCCGCAACCGCCCCGGCGAGGCCGTGGAGCTGCTGCTGCCCTTCTTTCAGTTGGGCGTTGCCGATGCCGACCTGGCAACAAACCTCGGCGGCGCTTACATCCTGCAGCGCAAGTGGGAGAGCGCAGCGCGCGTGCTGCGCCAGGCCGTCGAGGCTTTTCCAGAGAACGCCATGCTCTGGACGAACCTGGCCGCCGCCGAGCTGGGCGTGCTGGAGACGGCCGGCCCCAGGCAGGAAGAGCGCGCGGTCCGTGCCTACGAGCAGGCGCTGCAGGCCGACGCCACCGCACCCAACGTGCACTACCACCTGGCGCTGATCTACCAGAAGCGGGGCGAGCTCAACCGCGCCGCCGCCTTCTTCCAGCGTGCGCTTGAGATTGACCCCAACGACCGCGACGCCCGCAACTGGCTCGACCGCATCGGCGCCGCCGCCGATGAACAGGCGCAGCAGGAGCGCAACGCGCGCAACCCCCTCTTTCCGCCCGGCGCCGATGACGCCGCCAGCAACTGAGTCCGCCCCGCCTATGAGCACCCAAAGCGCTCCCTGGAGCACACGCACTGCCGCTCGCCTGCGCGAGAACCCCGAACAGATGGCGTGGATGGTGCTGCTTTCGAGCTTTGCCGTCTTCGCGCTGCTTGCAATCACGCTGCCGCTGCTCGCCATCTACACCGTCAACCGGGCGACGGTGGCGCAGTCAACGCGCATCGAGCCGACGCAGGGCACGCTGCTGCTCTACGTCAACGACCGCAGCGAGCCGCTCGCGATTACCTCGGAACGCGAGAACATCGCCGAGGGCGCGCGCCTGGTGGCCGCCGACGAGGCGACGCAGGCCACCCTCTCGCTCAACAGTGACGGCGGCACGGGCGAGACGCTGGGCAGCGTCCAGCTCTATTCCGGCACCGACCTGACGCTCGAGCGGCTGCGCCGGCCGCTCTTCGACCGCAGCCGCCAGCCCTTCCGCACGCGACTGATGCTCGAATCGGGCCAGGCGCGCATCTTCACCACGTCCAGCGACCAGCGCGCGATCGAGGTTGAGCTGCAGACGCCCCACGGCTCGATGCTGCTCGCGCCGGGCACCTATCAGGTCTCCGTCAGCCCCGAAGACACCGAGATCACCGTGCGCGCCGGCGAGGCCAGCGTGACGGCAGATGCCGCGCCGGGCAAGCAGCCGCTGCAGATCATCGAAGGGCAGCGGGCGTGGATGAGCGCCGAAGAGCTTTCGGGGCAGCTGACAACGCTGGAGCAGAACCTGGTGCGCAACAGCAGCTTTGCGCCCCCTGCGCTGGACGACTGGCCGAGCTACCAGGTGGCCGAGGCAAGCACGACGCCGGGCAAGGTGCAGTTCAGCGAGGGCGAGGATGGCCGCCTGGTTGCCCAGTTCATCCGCATGGGCGAAGAGAAGCTGCACACCGAAGTGGGCATTACGCAGGAGGTGGCGCAGGCGGTCAACGTCTTCGACGCCCTGCACGTGCAGACCGACGTCAAGATCCTCTTCCAAAGCCTGCCGGGCGCAGGCAGCCTCAATTCCGAGTTCCCGCTGCGCATCGAGGTAGCCTACACCGATATCTACGGCAAGGACCTGACGTGGGGGCACGGCTTCTACTACCGCGAGGCCGAAGAGGGTGAGCTCTACCCGCCGGTGACGAACGGCACGCGCGTGCGCCAGGGGCAGTGGTTCACCTATCTCTCGCCTAACCTGCTTGAGCTGCTCGACGCCGAGGGCACCCGCCCTGCCACGATCAACAGCATCCGCCTCTACGCCAGCGGCCACAACTACCAGAGCATGGCGAGCGAGGTCTATCTGCTGGCCGAATGAGCCACCGCGCGCACGCCTCCCTAACCTCCCGTCCGGCGCCCAGTGTGGCGTCCCATCGTGGAACCCCTTTGCCATCCCGCCTGCTACAGGCGGGATGGTTGTTTGCGCTGCTGCTCTATCTGGGCACGGCGCTCTGGCAGTTGGGGCTGCCCGGTTTGCACTACGACGAGGCGCGCGAGGCCGGGCAGAACGCGATGGAGCTGCTGACGGGCGCGCCGGTGATGGCCTTTCGGGGCGTGGCGCTCGAGCTCTTTGGCCTGCGCCTGCCGCTGATGGTGCAGGAGTACATCGGCGCGCTCAACGTCTACCTGGCGCTGCCCTCGCTCTGGCTGACGGGGATCGGCGTGCCCAATCTGCGTGTGCTGGGCGTGTTGACGGGCGCGGCGGCGCTCATCCTGCTCGAGCGGGCAGTCACCGTCTGGATGTCCGGCGCGCCCGCGGCGGCAGCGGAGCGGCGCGCACGCCTGCCGCTCTCCGGCGCGGGCGTGGCGGCGATGCTGCTGCTCTGCTCGGCCCCCAGCTTCGTCTTCTGGAGCCGCCAGGGCGTCTTTGTGACCAACCTGACCCAGCCGCTTGTGCTGCTGATGATCTGGCAGGGGCTGCTGTGGCGGCGGAATGGGCAGCCGGCGGCGCTGCACTGGGCGGCGCTTGGCGCAGGGCTGGCGCTCTATGCCAAGCTGCTGGCGCTATGGGTGGTGCTGCCCTTTGCCCTGCTGCTGGCGGGCGACTGGCTGTTCGGGCGCCGCCCCGGCCGCGCCCAGATTTCGTGGCGGACGGTGGCCGGCGCGCTGGGCTGCCTGCTGCTGCCGCTGGCGCCCCTGCTGCTCTTTAACCTGCAAACAGGCGGCTCGCTGCTTTCGCTGGGTGGCCGGCTCGGCACCAGCTACTACGGCGTAGACAACGCCGCCTGGAGCGCCAACTTGCTGGTGCGGCTGGGGCAGCTGGCGCAACTGCTGCGCGGCGACCATTTCTGGTATCTGGGCGGCGTCTATGGCAATCGGGCGGCGCCGGGTTTGGCGGCGGGCGCCGTGGCCGGTGGGTTGATTGCCAACTGGCGGCGCGTGGCCCCGCCGCTGCTGCTGGTCGCGGCCTTTGTGCTGCTGAGCACGGTGACGCCGAGCGACCTCTTCATTACCCACTTTGCGCTGGCGGCGCCGCTGCTGGCGGGCACGGTGGCGATTGCCGGCGCAACGCTGGTGGCTGCGGCGCAGCGGGCCGCACCGCAGGCTGGACGCGTAGCGCGTGGGTTGGCGGCGCTTGCGCTTGTGCTCTGGCTGGCGCTGGACGTAACGGCAGCCTGGCGCACGCATGGCGCACTGGCCCGCAGCGGTGGTCTGGCCGACCATTCGGACGCGAGCTACGACCTGGCCGCCTTCCTGCGCGGCAACGGCTACGGCGCGCCGATCGCGCTGGACTGGGGCATGGATGCCACAGTGCGCTTTCTGAGCGAGGGGGCAGTGACGCCGATCGAGATCTTCGGCTACGAGTCGCCCGCCGCCCCGGACGCGGACTTTGCCGAACGGCTGGCGCCCTACCTGGCGCGCGCCGACGCCGTCTTCCTGCTGCGGGCCGAGGGCAACGAGGTCTTTGCCGGGCGGCGCGAGCGCTTCGAAGCCGAGGCCGCGACGCTCGGCGCCATGCCCGAGCTGGTGGAACGCTTTGCCCAGCGCGACGGCGTGCCGCTCTACGAACTGTGGCGGCTGGCGCGGCCGTAGCATGGCGCCTGCCGCCCACCGCCGCCACCAACGAGCGAGTGCGCCGGCGCGCGCTGTCGATTGCGCTCGTTGACGCTCGGCTTACGCAGGTGTAGAATGGCGCCACAATCGCCACGGCGCGGCAGCATTGCGCGACCGGCCCGGCGATGGGGGCGATTGCGGTTGCGCAGTGCGGCCACTGCGTGTTGCAGGCGGGGTGCTGCAGGCAAGCGGTTGCCTGCCCCGCGTCATTGCGGACGACACAGGGACTGACGACCATGCAGGTTAGCCGTTCAGAGACGGAACCAACTTCGCACGCGCAGAGCAGCGCGCAGAGCGGCGCGCGTTCGCTCCCCGGCCCGCTCGGCCGCCTGCCTTCGTTGACGCCGGCCAAGACGCTGCTGGGCGCGTTCTCGCGCACCTGCCGCTTTGATGCCGCGCTGGCCGCCGTGACGCCCGTCCTCGCCGTTACGGCGATGACCTGGTGGATCTCGGGCAGGATCGATGCGCCGGTGGCGGCCTTTGCCTTGGCGGCGGCCTTTATGGCGGCGCTCGGCTTTCACCTGCTGGCCGAGGGCAGCGACCGCAGCATGGCCGCCGCGCCCCACGTGCAGGCGGCGCTGCGCCACGCCGGCGGCGAGCTGCCCACGCGCGGCGCGCAGCTCCTCAACGGCCAGATCCTGAGCCTGGGTTGGCTGACGCTGGCGATCAGCTTTGTCTGCAGCCTTTGGCTGGGGCTGCTGGTGGGCTGGCCGATGATTGTGTTTGGGGCGGCGTCGCTGCTGCTTGGCGCGGCCTATGGCGCGCCGCCGCTGCGGTACGGCGCGCGCGGCTTTGGCCTGGGCGAAAGTGGCCTGCTGCTGGCGCTGGGGCTGATTCCCGCCATCGGCGCCTACTACGCCCAACTAGGCACCATCGACGCACGCGCGCTGCTGGGCGCGCTACCCTTTGCGCTGCTGGTGAGCATGATGGGCGTCAGCTTCAACCTGCTCAACGCGCGGCGTGACTGGCTGATTCGCAAGCGCACGCTGGCCGTGGTGCTCGGCTTTGGCCGCGCCATCGACCTGACGAGCGTGCTCCTGATCGCCGCCTTCGTCACCATTATCTTCAGCGTGGTGGTAGACGACCTGCCGCTGCGCACCCTGGTTGCCGTGTTGGCGCTGCCGATTGCCACCAGCGCCTATGGCCGGCTCGACCGCGAGCAGTTGCCCCCGGCCGAAGGCATGCGCCTCTACACCGCAGCCATTCAGTGTACGCTCGTCACCGGATTGCTCTACACCCTCGCCCTCCTCACCGACCGCCTTTGGTAGCACAGCGGGCGAGTCCTTTGGTCACGCCGAAACCCCTGTGCCCACATCCGACTTGCCTCAGGCAGCCCCGACGCCGCACCCGCTCACACGCAAGCTCTTCGCCGAGCTGAGCGTGGAGATGCGCGCCTGGGCTGTCGAGCTTGCCCGCCTTGACCCGCGCCACATCAACCTCAAGGAGTGCCACCGTTTCAACGCCCGCCTGGCCGAGCTGCGCCTGCTCGAGCCGCTGGGCGCCCACCTGCGCGACATGAAGCCGGCGCGCCCCGTGGCGCGCTGGCAGGTGGTGACGCTGACGCTGGTGGCCTGGGCGCTGGTGATCCTGCTGCTGATGAACCGGGTGGAGCGCATCTGGATCACGCTGATGCTCAACGGCGCCGTGCTCACACTGCTGGCGTCGTACATGGTGCCGGCCTCGGTCTTCGGCACCACGGTTGAGGGGCTGGAGGGCAAACTGCTGCGCATCGTCACCACGCTCGAGGTCATGCTGGTGGAGAACCAACTGGGCTTGAGCGAGGGCGCCTTCTTCAGCGTGCGCGAGAATCTGGAAGCGGCGCGCCGCGAGCTGCGCCAGCAGCTTGACCTGGCGCACAGGGAGTGAGGCTTCACCTTCAGGCATAGAACGAAGTGGCCGGATCCTCGAGGATCCGGCCGCTGTTTCGTCTCTGGGTGCTTGAGGGCTGCTAAAGCGAGTTGCGGTAGGCGTAGGTGCGGCGGTAGCCGTAGTCGGTGCTGAAGCTGCCGAAGGCCTTCTTCGCCATCTGCGCCACGGGGTAGCGGCCCAGCGAGCGCATGCCGCGGCGGGCAATCTGCGGCGGGCTGTAGATCTTGCGGCAGAGCCAGTCGTAGGCGCCGCGCAGCTCGTCCACCGTAAAGTTCTTGGGCTGGAAGGTGACGTGCGCCGTGTCGTAGTGGCTCCAGGGCATGTCGAGCAGGCGGTTCTCGGCCTCCACCTGGGCACGGAAGGGGGTGCCGGGGTAGGGGGTGAGCATGGTCGTGCTCACACTGTCCAGCTCGCTGGTGCGGATGAAGTCCCACATCGCCTGGAAGGTGGCGGGGGTATCGTGGTCGAAGCCCATCACAAAGAGCCCCACCACGCCCACGCCGTGGCTGCGCACAATCTGGATCGCCTCGCTCGCGCTGTGCGCCTGCCCCTTGCTCTTGCCGCCCAGCGAGCGGCGATTGTCGGGGTTCACGCTCTCGAAGCCGATGAAGTGCTTGTCGAGGTGGGCGGCCACGCTCATCTCGAGCAGCTCGGGGTACTTGGCAATGCTCATCTCCGACTGGCAGGTCCAGCCGTGCAGGTCGAGCTTGGCCAGCGCCTCGAAGAGCTTGGCGCAGTAGTCGGCGTCGGTGCTGAAGTTGAGGCCGAAGTTGTCATCGGTGAGGAAGAAGCGCTTGATGTTGCGGCGCTTGATCTCGTCCACCACCTCGTCGACGGGGCGCAGGCGCATGCGGCGGCCGCTGACTCGAATTGCGGTGCAGAAGTCGCAGTTGCGCGGGCAGCCACGCGTGATCTCGAGGTAGGGCGTCCAGTAGTTGTTGTTCTCGTCCACCATCTGGATCACGCGGTCGCTGATGGTGGCCAGACCGGTGAGGTCGGCCCAGGTTTCGTCTTCATAGACGGGCTGCATGCCCTTGATGCCCTCGGCGGCGAAGTCCTGAACCAGCTGCTGCCAGGTGAAGTACCCTTCGCCGACCATGATGCTGTGCGTGAAGGTGGAGGAGTGCTCGGGCATGAGGGTGGCATGCACGCCGCCGAGCACCACACCGGCGCCCTGTTTCATGGCGCGGCGGGCGATCTGTTCGGCGCCCTCAATCGTCACCGTCATCGAGGTGATGCCGACAAGGTCGCCCTCGCGCAGGGTGTCGAGGGGCAGGTCGCGCAGATTCTCGTCCCAGATCTCAACCGGCACTTCGTCTGGAACCAGAGAGGCCAGGCGCATGAGGGTATAGGGCGAGCCCGGCGACTTGCCAAAGACGCGGCCGTCGCGTTTGGGCTGGATGAGGACAACTCTGCGCATGAATCCTCCACAAATGGACAAAAGGGCTGGGCACGCGAACGGGCGCTTGCGGTGCTGGCCATACGGACCGGCACAGGGCCGTATGGGCCGGCGCAGGGCCATATCAACGCTGGGCGCCTGCTGCGCTGCTGCAGTGGGCGGCCGCCGGTGGGTAAAGACCGGGCGGCTCGATTCAGTGCGGCCATTCTAGCACAGGCCGCGTCCGCTGCCAAGAATTATTCGAAAACGCGTGATAATAATTGCTGCGATCGAGAAGCAAGAAGCGAGAAGCGAGAAGCGAGAAGCGAGAAGCGAGAAGCGAGAGGTCGGCAGCGAGCTTGACGTGAGGTCTGAAAGAGCCGGCCGATGACTCTTCTCGATTCTCGCTTCTCGATTCTCGATGCTGTTAACTCTCCTGCCAGCCGACGAAGGGCGAGGTCGCGTCGCCGGGAGCCCATTGGCGCACGCGCAGCTCGGCCGCTTCCAGACGCCGGCTGCAGTAGGCAATCAGGGCCGACCCCTGCTCGAAGAGCGCGAGCGACTCCTCCAGCGGCAGCTCGCCGGCCTCGAGGCGAGCGAGGATCTGCTCGAGTTGGGCAAAGGCCTCTTCATAGCTTGGTTCGGGCGTTGCGGCCGATGCAGTGGGGGGCAGGGACATGGTCTCTCCTTGGGATGCCGGTGCGTCTGCAGCAAGGCTGTAGTATAACAGGCAACCGCAGGCGCGCTCGAACCGGGCGCGCCGCCGCAACTGCCCACACGAAACCGGAGCAGAACTGATGAGCGCACCGCTCGACACAGAACCAGCACCGGCGCCAGATGTCGCGGCCTTCCGCCCCACGGTGGTGGCGCTGCTCTCGCTGCCGCAGGACGCCGCCCACTTCGAAGAGGTGGTGCGGGCGCAGGGTGGCGCGCTGTACGTCGCGCCCTCGGCCCAGGCGTTCGTCGATACAGTGGACGCCGCCTTTCCCGTGCTGGCGATCATCGATCTGAGCGCGGGGGGAGAGTGGTTTGCGGCCATCCAGCGCTGCAAGCTGCGCCCGCAGACGCGCCACATTGTCATACTCGTCTTTGCGGAGGAACCGTCCCTGGAGCTGCACCGAAATGCGCTCGAGGCCGGCGCCGATCAGGTGCTGACGCGTGCGCAGCTGATGGCGGATCTGCCTGCGATCGTGGCGGCGCACGTCGCGCCGCAAGTGCGCTACGTTGCCGGCTGGCAAGAGCCGCTGGGCGAGAGCGCCCGGCGCGGCATCGAGGCCTTTAACCGCGGCGCGTACTGGGAGCAGCACGAGATGTTGGAAGCGGCATGGCGCGCCGAGGTGCGGCCCGTGCGCGAGATGTATCAGGGCATCCTGCAGGTGGGCGTGGCGCTGCTGCACATCGAGCGCGACAACTGGGCGGGGGGGATCAAGTGCTTCCGGCGCGGGCTGCCGCGCCTGCGCGACCTGCCGCCCGTTTGCCAGGGCGTGCACGTGGCCGAGCTGCGCGCCGCCGCCGAGGCGCTGCACGCGCGCATCACCCTCCTTGGCCCCGCCCGCCTGCGTGAGGTAGAGCGCAGCGCCTTCCCGCAGATTGTGCTCGACGATTGATCAAGCGCAGAGAGGCCCTAAAGTGATACCACAATGAAACCCGCAGTAGTGGCATAGAATGGCGGACGGAAGTCCGACAGGCGATGCTGGTGCTGCGGGAGGTTGGTGATGGTCGACATGGCGTCTGTTCTGGCAAAGTGGCA
>WBZP01000819.1_pt1 | contig 40790 bp, 26 predicted proteins | sample 5204301 | NCBI WGS metagenome assembly WBZP01 (sample SAMN12412401, study PRJNA552823) | activated sludge metagenome | isolation source: activated sludge from nitrification reactor of wastewater treatment plant... | place: USA: Pennsylvania | collected 2017
GCGGGTGGATAATCTTCCACTGCTCACTCACACTGTTTCTTAGTCTTACACTTAAAAAAAGTAGTGTGAGTTTGAGAAACAGGGCGAGTGAACAGTCAAACACTGCTCACCCGCACTGTTTCTTAGTCTTACACTTAAATGAGTAGTGTGAGTTTGAGGAACAGTGCGAGTGAACAGTCAAACACTGCTCACTCACACGGTTTCTTAGTCTTACACTTAAAAGAGTAGTGTGAGTTTGAGAAACAGTGTGAGTGAGCAGTGGGGAGGCCTGCCTACTGCTAACCGTCTACCGCCTACCGCCCCCCCTTCCCTTATTCCAGAATTTTTCTACTTTTGGTTCTCCCACCCCTTTCCACACGCACCCTATGGGGGTAGGGAAAACCGCGTTTTCAATGAAAAAGAAGCCAAACACGGCCGCTTCGGCCAAACCATCACCCAAAAGCCAGGAACTGAATATGAACCTGAAAGATATCGAGAGCCTGATCCAGTTCGTACAGAAAAGCGGGGTCAGCGAAGTGAGCCTTGAGCAGAAAGACTTCAAGCTCATTATCAAAACATCTCACGGTCCGGCTGTTTCCATTCCGGTACAGCACATGGCGCCGGCACCGGTTCCGCACATCGCGGCAGTTCCCGCCGCCGCGCCGGCCGCCGCACCTGCGCCGGCAACGCCCAAAGCGCCGGAAGCACCCAAGGCCTCCGACGAATCAAATTACGTAACGATCAAATCGCCGATGATCGGCACCTTCTACCGTTCCTCCTCACCCGATAAGCCTGCGTTCGTGAACGTAGGCGACGAGGTCAAGGCCGGCAAGGTCATCTGCATCATCGAGGCCATGAAGTTGTTCAACGAGATCGAGGCTGAAGTGTCGGGCCGCATCGTGAAGGTGCTGGTCGACAACGCTTCGCCGGTCGAATACGATCAGCCTTTGTTCCTGGTCGAGCCGGCCTGATCCAATCAACCTGTACCACCCCTTTCAAGGGTAACAGCAGCCGCAGGACCCTCCTCACAGGCCCCTGATCGCCGCTTTGCCCGAACCGACGGAATTCATCACTCATGTTCAAGAAGATCCTGATCGCCAACCGCGGCGAGATCGCCCTCCGCATCATCCGCACCTGCAAAGAGATGGGCATCAACACCGTCGCCGTGTATAGCACGGCCGACAAGGACAGCCTGCATGTTCGCTTCGCCGACGAAGCAGTCTGCATCGGACCTCCTCCCAGCCGTGACTCCTACCTGAACATCCCGCGGATCATGGCAGCGGCGGAGATCACCAACGCGGACGCCATTCATCCCGGCTATGGCTTCCTCTCCGAGAACAGCAAGTTCAGCGCGATCTGCGCCGAGCATGGCGTGAAGTTCATCGGCGCCACACCGGAACAGATCGACGCGATGGGCGACAAGTCGAACGCGAAGGATACGATGAAGCGTGCCGGCGTTCCGACCATTCCCGGTTCCGACGGTCTGCTCACCGACGTGAAGACCGGACTCAAGATCGCCAAGCAGATCGGGTACCCGGTCATCCTCAAAGCCACGGCAGGTGGCGGCGGACGCGGCATGCGTATCGTCTGGAAACCGGAAGATCTGGAACCGGCCTGGAGCTCGGCAAAGCAGGAAGCAGGCGCTGCCTTTGGCAATGACGGCATGTACCTGGAAAAGTATATCGAAGAACCACGTCACATCGAGATCCAGATCGCCGGCGACCAGTATGGTAAGGCTTGTCACCTGAGCGAACGCGACTGCTCGATCCAACGCCGGCACCAGAAACTGCTCGAAGAAACTCCTTCCCCGTTCATGACCGCCGAATTGCGCGAGAAGATGGGCGAAGCCGCCATCAAGGCCGCACAGGCGGTGAAGTATGAGGGCGTAGGCACGGTCGAGTTTCTGGTCGACAAGCACCGCAACTTCTACTTCATGGAGATGAACACCCGTATCCAGGTGGAGCATCCCGTGACCGAAGAGGTGATCAACTACGACCTCATCAAGGAACAGATCAAGATCGCCGCGGGCATTCCGATCACCGGCAAGAACTACTTCCCAGCCATGCATGCGATCGAGTGCCGCATCAACGCCGAAGATCCTTACAACGGGTTCCGTCCGTCGCCCGGCAAGATCACAACCCTGCACGTTCCCGGCGGACACGGCGTCCGTGTCGATTCACACATCTATGCCGGTTATGTGATCCCGTCGAATTACGATTCGATGATCGCCAAGCTGATCACCATCGCGCAGACGCGCGAAGAGGCGATCAACACCATGGAACGCGCCCTGAGCGAGTTCGTAGTCGAAGGCGTGAAGACGACCATTCCGTTCCACCAGCAACTGATGCGGAATGAAGAGTTCCGTAAAGGCAACTACACCACGAAGTTTCTGGAGACGTTCCAACTCGAAGAGTGATTCATCCTCTCCAAAAAAAATGAAACCCCGGAAGTTCGCTTCCGGGGTTTTTTGTTTTGCAGTGACTTGCAGTCGGAGCATTGGCTCCTTAAACGAAAGACAACCGGAACATCGCTGAATCGAATGTTGTTACGCCCCTCCGGGGCTGAAGGAGATTGGGGACTCCCTTTTTCAAAAATGTCGGGCCCCTCCGGGGCCACTATTTCGGAAACAAATATGTGCTCCAAAAACCCATTAGCGCCGCGAGAGACAAAGCAGGGAGCAGAAACTATTCACTGTTCACTGTTTACTGTTCACTCTTCACTAAAAAGCTACTTAGCCAAGAACCGCCCATAGTGCACCTGCGAAAACGCTTTGGCAGCGCGGAGTTCTTTGGCGCGATCGCGTTTTAGGTCGTCACGGGCGGCTTCCACGATCGCGTTCTTCTTGCGTGACCAGATGAACCAGTCGTCACGTGTGACCCAGGCTACGAAGTCCTCGGCGGGCAAATACGCGAAGTCCCGCACGCCGGGCGATAGGAGGTCCTTGCTCCAGTCGAACGAGCGGCTGTCGAGGTCGAGTTGAGCCAGCAGCGTCCTGGGCAGATCATGATGCCCACCAACTGCATGTACACGTTGTCCGCGGTAGCGTTCCAGCACGGGTGTTCCGAAAAGTACCAATGGGATCCTGCGGCCGATGGGGAAGACGATGTCGCGTCCTTTCGGCAGTTCGTGCGCGTGATCGGCCACCAGGACAAACAGCGTGCTGTCGTACCAGGGCTGCTTTCGCGCAGCACGGAAGAAGTCGCCCAGTACGGAATCCGTGTAAGCAGCGGCGTTGCGAAAACGATCTGCGTCGTTCTCGCCGGGGTAACGCTTCGCTCCGGGTACATCGAACGGCTCGTGGTTGCTCAGGGTGATGATAAACGCGAAGAACGGCGCACTGCCGGCACCAGCCTCGGCTGCGCAATGCTCGAGTAAAGGTCCGTCGGGAACACCCCAGCGGCCACGTTCAACGGAAGAAGGAAAGCTATCCTGTTCCAGGATACGGTCGAAGCCCTGTCCGGCGAGGTAGACATTCAGGTTGGAGAAATTGCTGGCGCCGCCGTAATAGCATTCGGTACGATAACCCTGCGCGGCGAGGGATTTCGTAAGCGAAGGAAGGCGGGATGATTTTTCTTCGCTGCGCATGACCGAATGATACGGTGTTGCCGGCCAGCCGTTGAGTAGCGAGGTGATGCCCTGATCCGTCCGGAAACCGGAGGAGTAGATCGAATCGAAAAGCAGACCCTGCGCGATGAGCGTGTCAAGATTCGGGCTGATGCCCGGCTCACCGCCCATCGCGCCGACGACATCGGCGGTGAAGCTTTCGAGTTGGATGAGGACAATGTTTGGACGATTCAGTCCGAGCACCCGGGTGACGGAATCATCGCGTTCCGCGAAGAGTTCGCGAACGGCGGCTTCCGCTTCGGCCTCCGGCATCACGACGAACGGATTGCTGCTGCCGATGCCGGCCGTACGGATCTCGTAGCTGAGGTGCCAGGCGGGGTTGACGGCGGCGTTGTTGAGGAAGTGGTGTCGTGAATAAGCGACGAGGCTTTCGTTCATCGGCAATTGCTGCCAGCCGCCGCGAATGCCAAGGACGATGCCTGCAAGCAAAAGCGGCAGTTGCCAAATGATGGACCGTCGATTTCCACTGATTGGCAGTTTCACCATGCGCAAAGCATTCTGACCGAACCAACCCAAGGAGAGAACGGCAGCAATCACCAACACTAACAAGAATGCTTGTCCGCCCGAGAGGGATACGAAAGCCTCCTTCGGATCCGAGAGGTACGAGATCGCGCGATAGTTGAGCAGCGTTCCCCAGAAATGGTAAACAGCCACATTGCCGAGTCCGATCAGCACCAAGATGATCAGGACCAGTCGCTGATAAAGCTTATGGATATTTTGTAGCGCTTTGCTCTCGCGTCGCTGCAACAAAAGCCAGAGCAAGACCGGCACTACCGATAAGTACGCGAGCGTGGAGAGATCCATGCGCAATCCGTACCAAAAGGACAACGCTTCCTCACGGGAACTAAATGGAGCTTGTACTGGTCGATTGCTCCACAAGAACAGCATGCGGAAACAGCCGAAGAGTGCCAGGTAGAAAAAAGCGAAACGGGGGAGCAAGCGTAGCACGGAGAAGCGTTATCGTGATGTTCTCGGTTCAGGCCGATGCGCATCATCAATTCGCCACAAAATACGACTAGCGAGGGAAATGTCGGGGATAAGCGTAAATCGGAGAAACAACAGGATCAATCGCAGCCGAAGTGTGACAAGCCGGGTGGACGAGTGCACACTCTTAGCGGACCATTCCCCGACGATATCCACCAATTCATGATCTAATCCCAATGGGCGTTCGATTGAACGCCCATTGGGATTGGGATTGAAATCAGTATCGACGGGGGAAACGTACAGGAGATCGATAGCAGCAATTACGATTCGCGGATCGATTCGGGCACGTGCAACGACCGTACTTAGTCTTTCACGAGTCGCATCTGCAGGATCTCTACCTCGTTTTCAAGTGTAACGAAGTAAATGCCGGAAGGCAGGGAGCCGATATCGACGGGATGGCGGTTGACACCCGCGTGTACGTCCGTTTCACGGTCGTAAACGATTTGTCCGTTGTAATTCGTAACCCGGATATGGTTGCGGCCATCCTCGCTGGCAGTAAAAACCACTTCCACACGATCGCGGGCGGGATTCGGTTGCAGGTAGAAGAGTTCCTGTTTGGCATCGAAGCGTACCGGAACGACGTCGGAATACGAGAACTTCCCGTCGTAATCGGTTTGTTTGAGTCGGTAGTAGGAGATGCCGTTCAGCGGTTCACCGTCGATCGACTGATAGAGTAATTGCTGGGTGGAATTGCCGGCACCATCGACTGTGATAATCGACTCAAAGTTTTCTCCGTCGCGGCTGCGCTCAATGGTGAAATAATCATTGTTGATCTCGGTGGCGGTGATCCAGGCGAGTTTGACTTCGCCTTTAGCCGCTTTAGCCGAGAAGCTGAGCAATTCGATCGGCAAGGGCGTAACCGAACAGTCGAGGGAAGCGCCATTGGTCAGACTCCAGGCCAGATTAAAGCCGGAGCCGCCCGGGGTCCACTTGCTGACGAGTAGCATATAGGTTTCGCCGGTATTTACGTTGAGGCTATTGACCCAGCCATTGCCGCAACCGTCTTCCGTATCGTCGGCACCGGAATTGTTGACACCACAAACATTGGTATTGGTTGAGGTGTTAGTGGCCGAGTTCATCCCGGTGTTCGGATAGGCAGCGGTATTCGCGCCATAGGAACAACGAACGGGTCCTGCCGTAATGTCGCCGCAATCGTTCAGCGGACCGAAGAGGGCAAAGTCGTAATCATCGGCGGTGGAGTTCGGCACGAGATTGAACCCCAGCGTTCCGCCTGCCGCGATCTTGATGGTGTACCAATTGGTATAATTCTCGGTGGGGATACAACCCGATGTGATATCGGAGGAGAGTCCTGGTCCGGTACTGGCATCCGTAATATTCTGATTACTGCAAACGCCGGTGCTTCGCGCGCAGTCGTTGTTGTCGGTGTTGTTGGGACCAGCCGCGTACGGAACGCAATCGAAGGTCGCGACCCATCCGGGGTAGGTAACTGTATTATCCGAATAAAAGCGGAACGTGAGGCAACCGCTTTGATCGGTCGATGTGTAGGGGCCCAGTCCAGCGGCCAGACACGCCTGATACGTTGAGGCGGTTCCCGACCAGGTTGACGCACCGACGCCGCCGAATTCCGGGCTGGTCTGCGTAGCACCGTTGAGGATGGAGAGATAATCATAACCGCCTTCCGTGCTGTACGACCAGAACTGCACGCGCAGCGCGGTGCCCGGTTGATCGGGACAAAAGGTGCGGTAGATGTTGTTAACGTTGAGTGAGTAATTGGTGCCGGTACCGCCATTGTCGGTAAACGTACCGCCACAGGTGTTGTTCATGACCGATCCAGCATAAGAGCCGCTGATACCGGTAGTGGGCTGTGTATAGGTGGCTGCACCCGCCGGCGCGCTTGGACATTTTTCACATTCAACTATAGCCGTCCAGCCCGCCCGGGTAGTGGAGCCATCGGATTTGAACCGGAACGTCAGCGAGCCGGTTGTCGACAACATGGACGGGGGAATGGCAGTCCCGCTAAATACACCAATTCGTGTAGAGGAAGTATTCGGCCCATCGAAAATGGTCAGCGTATCCTTGCCTGCCTGGGTGTTGAAACTGGTAAAGGTCACCCGGATACACGTGCTATTGGCCGATGTGAACGTTGTAACGAGCGTCTGATTGTTCGAATAGGCGCCGCCGCTGCCGCCGCTGTCGTAGAACAGTTGGGAGCAGGTCGTGACGGTCGTGTTGCTCATGTTGGTGGAACCGCCACAGGCAACGCAGGAAATCGTCGCGGCCCAGCCGCCTCGCGTATTGGATCCATTCGATACGAAACGAACGGTGATGCAGCCGGAAGAAGCAACGACAGTACCCGGACTGGTGGTACCCGAGTAATTACCGATCAGGGGTGATGAAGTGTTGGGACCGTCGTAGAGGTAGAGAATGTCGTTACCACCTTGAGTACGAAAGGACGTAAAGTTCAGCTGGACGCAGTTCGACGAGTTGGAGCAGAACGTCATGGTGTAACTCTCGTTGTTGCCATAGTTCCCGCCCGAGCCGCCGGAATCATAGAACGTTCCACCGCAGGTGTTGACGGTAGTGCCGTTAGCCGCGGAGTTCAACGTATAAGTCTGTGCAAACGACAGGCGGGCGAACAGCATCAGGCTGGTCAAGGTTGCAAGAACACGAAGGAGCATTTTCATACACGAAGCGATTTAATGCAATGGAGCCGGGATAGTACCTGGGCATTATTCCGGGCTTCGTGTTTTAGCGAATTTGTTCCCTAAGGGTTGAATTAAAATCGTTTAATCCCCTACATACAGGTATCTACTGTTTAACGATCAATTCCTCAAAAAGCCGGTAGAATAAGCAGGGGACACGCATGAATGAGAATAAAAAAAGCCCGAAACATTACATCCGGGCTTTCCAATCCTTCCGTGCATCAGTTTCTGATCAGACGCTGGCGGAGTACTCCGTCAGCGGTGACCAGCTCTACCAGATAGCTGCCGCTTTTCCAATCTGTCAATTCCAGATTCAGGGAATTGGTCCCGCGGCGCATCTGGAGAGCTTGCTGCTCCATTAATTTCCCTTCAAGTGAAAAGACCCGAAGCGTTCCCCCTGCTTCCACACCGCTCTCGAAGATCACCCGAACCTGGTCATTTGCCGGGTTCGGTACGAGGGTGAGTGATTTCACGGTGTTGGAATAGCGCACCGCGACCGGTTCGGAAAAGGTGAACTTGCCGTCGAAATCCGTCTGCCGCAGGCGATAGTAGCTGATCCCTGGCAACGGCTCGAAATCGGAACTCAGGTAATAACGTTCCGAGGAACTATTGCCTGCACCCGGCACAATCTGAATCGGTTCGAATGTGCGGGCATCCTGGCTGCGTTCTACGGTGAAGTAGCTGTTGTTGGTTTCCGAACTGGTCGACCATTGCAGGTCGACGCGATCGTTCTTCGCCTCCGCTGTAAAGTTCAGCAACTCGATCGGGAGCACACTGCAATTGAGTGTTGCGCCCCCGGCAAGCACCCAGTCCAAAGTAAAACCGCTACCGCCGGGGGTCCACTTGTTGACCAGCAGATAATAGTTCTGTCCCGTGGTCACGGCGAGGTCATTCACCCAGCCGTTTCCGCAAACATCCTCCGATACATCGGATCCGTTATTGGCCGGGCCGCAGATTGCGGTATTGGTGGTAAGGTTAAGCGCGTTGTCCATTCCGGTATTACCGGTGTTCGAGGCATAGGAACAACGCACCGGACTGCCAAGTCCGGCACAGGATGTTGCCTGGTAGAGGGCGAAGTCATAATCGTCTGCTGCCACGTTGGGAACGATGCGTAAACCCAGGGTTCCGGAATTGGCAACGGTAATCTTGTACCAGTTCGAAAAATTCTCCGCGAGCACACATCCGCCGCCGCCATCGGAGACGATACCGGGACCCGTACTTGCGTCACTGAAGGAAACGTCGCTACAGATCGGAGAAGGTGAACGGCAATCGCTGTTATCGGTGCCGTTCGGTCCGTTCGCGCAGGGAACACAGTCGAGGGTCACCACCCAACCGGCCCGGTTGGTCACCACATCGGAAGTAAAGGCGAATGTCAGACATCCGCTTTGGTCTGTTGATATGTACGGACCTAGTCCGGCACCCATGCAGGCGGCATAACTGGTGGCGGTTCCATACCAGGTGGATGCTCCGGCACCACCGAACTCGGGACTGTTTTGCGTAGGCCCATTCCGGATGGTGAGATAGTCATACAGGAAGATTCCAGCAGGTTCGACATCGAACGACCAGAATGTTGCACGCATGCAGTTGCCTGCGGTATTGGGGCAAAAGGTCCGGTAGATGCCGTTGATGTTGTTCGAGTAGTTGCTTCCAGTGCCCCCATTGTCGGTATAAGTGCCTCCACAGGTTGCAACCATGTTGGTCCCCACGTAGGTGTTTTGCAGACCGACGGTCGGGTGGGTATAGGTTGCGGCGCCTGGTGGCGTCGGACAAGGTTCACAGCTAAGCACAGCCTGCCAACCCGTAGAGTTCCCCGAAGCATTGGAAGTGAAGCGTACCGTCAGGCAACCGCTGCTGGCAAGCAAGGTCGTGGGAGGGGCGCCAAGCGTATTGTTGTATTGTCCGATGAGCGGGGAAGCAATACTGTTGCCATCATAGACGTAAAGGAAATCGTTGTTGGAAACACTAAATGCAGTAAACACCAATTGCACACACATGCCGGGTGTTGGCGAACAAAATGTCTTCGTGAAATTCTGGTTGTTGCCATAATTAGCACCGGAGCCACCGGAATCGTAGAAGATACCGCTGCACAGGTTCACCGCGGTATTGTTCATGAGGATATTGGAACCGCAGGGAGCACAGGAGATCGTCGCGGCCCATCCGGAACGCGTCGTACTACCGTTCGTGATAAACTGAAAAGTCAGGCAGCCCGTACTCGAGGTGACGGTTCCCGGCGATCCGCCGTTTCCGGAGAATGAGCCGATAACAGGCGAAGCAGTGCCTGGCCCATCGTAGATCGTGAGGACGTCGTTTCCTCCCTGTGTATTGAACGCGGTAAAGGCGACCTGAATGCAGGTACCGGCATTCGAGCAAAAGGTCTCGGTGATGTTGAGGTTGTTGCCGTAGTTGGAACCGGAGCCACCCGGATCGTAAAAAGTACCGCCGCAGGTATTGATGGTACCTGCCGCCATATTATACGTCTGTGCCTTGGCCGTTTCTGCAATTGAAAGCAGCAGAATAATAATACAAATCAGTATTTGATTCGGTTCAATAATAAAAATGAACCGCTTTTCTGGGTGTGGATGCGGTGACATTGGGCAGAGGATTTATCATTAAGGGATGGAAAAGATAATTAAAAAATTACTCCCTAATCCACAAATAGTGACGAATTGACCCATCAATTGGGCAGATGATAGGATAAAATAGGCGAAAAATCAGGCGTAAATGCCTTCACCGACGGTCTGACGGACCGCCTTTTTGATGGCCTCGCTATCGAAGCCGCACTCGTTCCACAGCTCCTTTTGTTCGCCGTGTTCGATGAACTCGTCGGGGATGCCGAGGCGGGTGATGGATGCCTGGTAGTTGTGGGTGATCATGAATTCGGCGACGGCGCTGCCGAACCCGCCCATGAGGCAACCGTCTTCAACGGTCACGATCTTTTTAAATCGGGAGAAAATCTCGTGGAGTAATTCTTCGTCGAGCGGCTTCACGTAGCGCATGTCGTAGTGCGCCGGATGGAATCCTTCGCGGTCGAGTTCCTCGCAGGCCTTCACGGCGAAGTTGCCCGGATGGCCGATGGTGAGGATGGCGACCTCTTCGCCATCGCGGACCTTTCGACCTTTACCGACGGGTACTTTCTGGAACGGCTTGCGCCAGTCGACCATGACACCGTTGCCGCGCGGGTAACGGATCGAGAACGGACCCGGTGTTTCGTCGAGCTGCGCGGTGTACATCAGGTTGCGCAATTCTTCTTCGTTCATCGGGGCGCTGACGATCATGTTGGGGATGCAGCGGAAGTAGGCGAGGTCGAACGCGCCATGGTGCGTGGGCCCGTCGGCACCGGCGAGTCCGCCACGGTCGAGGCAGAAAACGACTTTGAGTTTCTGCAAGGCAGCGTCGTGTACGACCTGGTCGTAGGCACGCTGCATGAACGAAGAGTAGATGTTGCAGAAGGGGACGAGTCCCTGGGTCGCCATGCCGGCGGAGAACGTAACGGCGTGTTGCTCGGCGATGCCCACGTCGAACGCGCGTTCCGGCATCGCTTTCATCATGATGTTGAGCGAACAACCGGAGGGCATGGCCGGGGTCACCCCGACGATCTTCGGATTCTTCTCTGCCAGCTCAACAATGGTATGTCCGAACACGTCCTGGTATTTGGGCGGCTGGGGTTTATCGTTCGTCGGCTTGAAGATCTCGCCGGTGATCTTGTCGAACAGACCCGGTGCATGCCACTTGGTCTGGTCCTTCTCGGCGAGTTCGTAGCCCTTCCCTTTCACCGTGAGGCAATGGAGGATCTTGGGGCCGGGGATGTCGCGCAGGTCGCGCATCACCTTCACAAGTCGGTGCACATCGTGGCCGTCGACCGGACCGAAGTACCGGAAGCGGAGGGATTCGAACAGATTGCTTTGCTTCAGCAGCGTCGTCTTGATCGCGTTCTCCACTTTGGAGACGACTTCCTGCGCGTTGGGTCCGAACTTGCTGATCTTACCCAGCATCTTCCACACCTCGTCCTTCACCTTGTTGTAGGCATGGGAAGTGGTGATGTCGGTGAGGTATTCCTTGAGCGCGCCCACGTTGGGGTCGATGCTCATGCAGTTGTCGTTGAGAATGACCAGCACGTTGCTGTTCTCCACACCCGCGTGGTTGAGCGCTTCGAAGGCCATGCCGGCGGTCATAGCGCCGTCGCCGATGACGGCGATGTGCTGACGGTCTTTCTCCCCTTTCAGGCGCGACGCCACGGCCATGCCGAGGGCGGCCGAGATGGACGTAGATGAATGGCCGACGCCGAAGGTGTCGTACGGGCTTTCAGAACGCTTCGGAAAACCGCTGATGCCTTTGTAGATCCGGTTGGTATGAAACACCTCGCGGCGACCGGTCAGGATCTTGTGGCCGTAAGCCTGATGGCCGACGTCCCAGACCAGTTGGTCATAAGGGGTATTGAAGACGTAGTGGAGGGCGACGGTAAGTTCGACGACCCCGAGGGAGGCGCCAAAATGACCTCCGTTCACGGAAACCACGTCGATGATGTAATCCCGCAGTTCGCGGGTCACCTGATCCAGGTCCTTCTCCGGGAGCTTGCGCAAATCCTCGGGGAAAGTGATGGTTTTCAGTAAATTACCTGGTTTTCCGTCCATTTTTTGAGGGGGAACTACAAAGATAGGAAAATTCGGGGAAAGTCCTTGTTTGGAGCGGGTTGCAGGCTGCTTACCGGATGGACGAAAGGCATGAACCTGCGGGTGCCGACCGGCAGTAAACGGAGCTTTCGGGGCGCCTATTGTAGGGCCCGCAGATAACTGGACGAGGGTGATGGCTGCGGGGTTCATTTTCTCCAACAGCTATCTGAAACAGCCGGTAAGGGGAATTGTTCAGTTGGCTTCCTGAATCGTTCCGTTCAGTGGATCATTCACTCCCCCGAATCGAAGCCAGGTAATCCGTAATACGTTCCGCGACGGCCGTATCGGGGACTGGTGCGCCGAACACGTCGATCATCTTGCGTACGGTCTTCTTCCAGGCTTCGCGTTTCATCGGTGGTTGGTTGGCGATGTAGGCGAGCGAATGGCAGGGCAGGCAATTCGCCATCACCAGCATCTTGTCGGGATGCTCGGGCAATTCGGTCCGTACTGCTGAAAGCGGAATCGGATCGGTGGTGCGAACACGGGCCACCGGTTCTGCCGGTCGTGAGCAGGCATAAAAAACCAGCAACAAGGCGAAGGGATAGCGAAGAAGCGAAGTGCCTGTCATGGGATCAGCGTACCGTCAGTTCAAGGGATTCAATCTCGTTGCGTGCATAGCCGCTGCGGTTCCAGTGTTTGAGCGGTTGCGTTTCACCGGACACTCCGGTCGCCCTCACCAGCATGCGCAACTTGCCTGCCGCCGCCGGTGTGTAGGGGAAGCGCCAGCGGCGCCAGGAATAATTGCCCAGCGAAGGATCGAGCCGGGTTTCGGTCCAGCTTTTCCCGTCGTCGGTGCTGATCTCCACGCGCGCGATGCCGCTGCCGCCGTCGAAGGCCAATCCCTCCATCTCGTAGCGCGTGCCCTTGGTCAGGATGCTGTCCGGTTCCGGAGAAACGAAGATGGAGCGAATGGCGATGCGGCTGATCGGTTCGAGGTCTTTCGCGAGCGAGTCGGGCGATTCGTTGGCGTTGCTCACGCCTTTGGGAACACGGTAGGCTTTGTCCATCCAGTACCCGTGAAACGTATCGGCATACACGCGGATGTCGTTGAGCATACCGACCCAATACGTCGCATACCATCCTGGAACGACCAGCTTGAGCGGATAGCCGTTGAGCAAGGGCAGGGGCTCACCGTTCATTTCATAGGCGATGACGACTTCGCCATCGTTCGCGCGGGCATAGGGCAAGGACTTGACAAAATCGGGAACGGTCTCGAGTGGCGGATCATCCATGCCGTTGAAAGAGACTGCGACGGATCTCGCATCCGCTTTGGCTTTGGCCAACACATCCTTCAGCCGGACGCCGGTCCAGCGGGCGTTGCCCATCCCGCCGTTGACCCATTGCGCGCCGGCTACACGCGGTTGCAGGCAACTGCGGGCGTTGCCGGCGCAGACACACAGCGCGTTGACGGAAACTTGTTCGAAGTCATTCTTCAGCTCGTCGAGCGAGAGTTCCAGCGGAGCTTTCACGTTCCCGCTGATCCGCAGGCGAAACGTATCCGGGTTGACCGCTGTCGGCATATTGGAAAGATGCCAGCGGACGAAGAAGACATCGTTCGGCGTGAAGTCTTCGCGGAAGTAACGGAGCGGCGTTTCGAGGTTGGGCGGACGGTCGGTGACCAGGCGCATCGGCTTCTTGCCCTCCGCAACGACCATCGTGACGGAATCCTGCGATGTCGGTCGGCCGGCTTGCTGCTCCGTGTCACTTCCGCAACCGAACAACAGGAACGACAGGAGCGCAAGCGCGTAGCTGAAACACTGCAGAGAACTCAGAAGGGTTTTCATTGTCGACGATCGTGCGATGCGGCGCATCCGGCGAGGACAAGTTAATCATTCAGCCGCAACCGGTGGTTGAATTTCCCGCTCAGTTCGTCCTGGGGATCACGACCAGGCTGGCTTTGCCGCCCCGGCCTTCGTTGGAGATCAGCAATTCACCATCGGGGGAAAAGGTAATGCCTTCGGGTTGCAGGTAGATGGATGGATCAAGCGGCGAAGCGAAGATGAGCCGATCTGCCGGATCAAAAACGAGCAGCAGCTTACCGGTGGAGCACAGCAGGTAGAGATTGCCGGTGGCTGGATCGATGGCGAGATCGGAAGGGGCGAACAGTTCGAGTCCGGGAATGGTGGAGCCGTCAACCGCCGCGTGCATGGCCTTGACGTGGTAGTTGCTTAGATAGGCGGCGACGGAATCCGGGTCGAGCAGTAACACCGGTGTTTCGAGTAGCTGTTGCCGCGCAAGGTCGAAGGCATAGACGGCTTTCAAACGCTCGAGCGGACCGTGACCGGCGACGCCTTTGCAGGCGATGAGCAGGCGACGATTGGCGGCATCGTAACAAACGCCTTCGGTGTTGTTTTCCTTCTTGAGAAACGTATGGATCGCTTGTGTTTGCGGCGTGTCGGTCGTCCAGCCCGTGACGCGAAAGAGCGTGCCGTTGCTTTTGAGAACGAAGACCGTGTCGTTTACGAGGGTGATGCCTTCGTAGTCGTGGTCCTTACCAAAACCGACCGCGTGTTTGATGTCGTCCTTCTTTCTTCCCAGGACAAAGACCTCCCCGTTCTCGTCTTCGACACAGAGCAGTCTGCGTTGATCGAGCGAAACGATGCCGGAGATCTCCTTCAGGGCTTTCGGCAGGGAGCGGACTTCCCGGGGATGGTCGAGGTCGTAGGGAATGGAGCCGGGTTGGGGCGGCGCTTTACAGGCGACCAGGAGTCCGACACAAACGAGGAGGACGGGAAAAAGAAAAGGCCGCGGTGCAATCACAGGCCGCGAAGTACCCCTTTTCAAATTAATTCGGGATGAAACGAAGGGCTAACAAACTCAAAAAGCGATTTTTCGCCCCGAAAAACCACCTGAAACTCAATATCCGGGCAAGCTTCCGCCTTGCTCCTCCCCCCGCGAATCGCTTATTTTGCAGCCTCATTTCTACTGCCATGAAGTTTAAAAGGGTAACGGATCTGTTACGAACGGAAGCGGCCGATCAGACGGTCGAAGTCAGGGGCTGGGTCAGGACCCGGCGCGGGAACAAGCAGATCGCGTTCATCGCGGTGAACGACGGTTCCGTGATCCACAGCATCCAGGTGGTCGCCGAGATGGCGAAGTTTCCGGAGGAGTTGATCAAGCGCGTGACCACCGGCGCCTGCATCAGGGCGACGGGCAAGCTGGTCGCTTCGCAGGGATCGGGGCAGGCCGTGGAGATCCAGGCGGAGACGATCGAGATCCTCGGTGACGCGGATGAGTCGTATCCGTTGCAGAAGAAAGGACATACGCTCGAGTTCCTGCGCGAGATCGCGCACTTGCGTCCGCGTACGAACACCTTCGGCGCCGTCTTCCGGCTGCGTCACCACATGGCGTTTGCCATCCACCAGTACTTCAACGACCGTGGTTTCTATTACCTCCACTCCCCGATCATCACCGGGTCCGACGCGGAGGGCGCGGGCGAGATGTTCCAGGTGACCACGCTGGATCTGCAGCACCTGCCGAAGCTTCCCGACGGATCGATCAACTTCAAAGAAGACTTTTTCGGTAAGTCGACCAACCTGACCGTATCGGGCCAGTTGGAAGGCGAGCTGGCGGCGACCGCGCTGGGTAACATTTACACCTTCGGTCCGACTTTCCGCGCGGAGAACTCCAACACGCCGCGTCACCTGGCGGAGTTCTGGATGATCGAGCCGGAGATGGCGTTTTACGATATCCGCGACAACCAGGACCTGGCGGAGGATTTTCTCAAGTACCTGGTGCGGTACGCGCTGGAGCACGGTCGCGACGACATCGAGTTCCTGGCCAAGACCTACGACGATCAGTTGATTCCACGTTTGCAAATGGTCGTGGATCACCCGTTCGAGCGGCTCACCTATACGACGGCGATCGAGATCCTGAAAAACTCGGGCAAGAAGTTCGAGTTCCCGGTGAACTGGGGCACGGACCTGCAGAAGGAGCACGAGAACTTCCTGGTGGACCACTTCAAACGGCCGGTGATCCTGACGGATTATCCGAAGGACATCAAAGCATTCTACATGAAAGTGAACGAGGACGGCAAGACCGTGCGCGCGATGGACATCCTGTTCCCGTGGATCGGCGAGATCATCGGCGGATCGCAGCGGGAGGAACGGCTGGAGGTATTGCAGAACCGCATGCGCGAGATGCACGTGCCGGAATCCGAGCTGTGGTGGTACCTCGACACGCGCAAGTTCGGCACCTGTGTACACGCCGGCTTCGGACTCGGTTTCGAGCGCCTGATGCTGTTCGTCACGGGTATGACCAACATCCGCGATGTCATTCCGTTCCCGCGCACGCCGAAGAACGCGGAGTTCTGATCCGGTTACAGCAAAGCGAAAACCCCGGTCGGTGCAGGACACCAGCCGGGGTTTTCTTTTTCAGGAACTACACGCGCCTGAAAAATGAATCCTAACCTCAGAAGATTTTATAGCGCAGGTTCACGCCGAAGTCGATCCATTCGGGGCCCGGACTGATGATGTTGTAGAACGGATGGGCGTCGATGCCGAGCGTCATCGGGAAGCGGCGCGAGTTGTACTCGAGTTGTATTGTCGCGCCCACGCCGCCTGCAAAGGTGCTTTGGTTGTAATACTTCGCATCGCCTTCCACTACGTCGTAGTAACGGTCCTTGAAGTAACCCGCATGGATACCTGCACCGGCGATGAAGTCGACCGGAATCTGCAGGCGGGAGTTGAAGATCGATTGTTGTTTGATGAAGAACGCGCGGGCGGTGTAGCCGTCGTTTGCTTCCTTGGTGTAAGCCGCCCAGGCTTCCACACCCGTGTTACCATTCGTGTCGAAGAAATACTTACCGGTGAATCCGGTGGCGAATTTGCCCGCGCGCACACCCAGGCTGGCGGTGTATTGCGCGCTCGCAGCCAGAGCGCCGATCAGGCAGGCAAGGAAAATGGCAACGATGATCAGAGTCGAATGTTTGTTCATGCAAAGGGAGTTAAGGATCCGATTGCAAGGAACGACCTGCAGGAACGCAAGGGGGATCGTTCTTCGGCAGGACTTACTGTTGTAAGATTCCGGGTGTTTCCGGGATCATTCCGGAGTAAACAGCCGGAATAGCACCTGGAAATGGCCGGTAAAGGATTAACGGCCGGTAAGAAGGAGGACGAAATCGACCGAACAAACCGGCGTGAGTCTGGATTTCGTTCACGGAAAGTTCCCGGTCGATGGTGACGACTGAACCTTACTGTTGATCGGGCCGGAAGCGTGGCAGGCTAGCCCCGGGCGAGCTCGCCTCCTGTGCGCCTTGAGGAAAGAAACACTGCTGCTGCGGCGAGCGAGCACGGGACGGGTGCCGGTGCGAGCACGCCCGCACCGCTCCAACTTCCCATCTCAGGGATTCGGATTGCCGTAGAGTACCGCGAGGAGGGTTTGTCCGACAGCATGCAGGGTGGCGGGGTCGATGATCTCGATCGAATCGCGGTGGGTGTGCCAGTGCTTGCCGAATCCCGAGACAGCCGTGGGATCGGAGCCGATGATGTCGATCGACGGGATGCCCATGCGGTTGACGTAGACGTGATCGTCGGTGACCCATCCGCCGGGTTGATACGGGAAGTAGTCGCTGAAACCGTTCGCGTTGGCGGTGCTCCAGACCTTGTCGACGATGTAACCGGCCGCTTCGCGTGAATATCCTTCCTGCCGGAACTTCGCGCCGCGCGCGCCGACCATGTCGAGGAGGATGCCGTACGAAGCCGTATAGCCGGGCACATGCGGTTGCCGTGTCCAGTACTGCGTGCCGAGTGCATAGGAATCTTCCGCTTCCCGTCCGCCGCCGGCTTTTCCCCAATCCTCCGCGTCGAAGAAAATGATGTCGACGCCGACCGATGGCGGATGCAACGATAACTGGCGCGCGATCTCGAGCAATACGCCGACGCCGCTGCCGCCATCATCGGCACCGTCGATGGGTTCGTCCGTGCGTTCGGTATCCTCATCGGCCCAGGGTCGCGTGTCCCAATGGGCGAAGAGCAGTACGCGATTGTTTTTCTCCGGCGCGAAGCTGGCGATGATGTTCTTCATGCGGAGCGTGACGCCGTCCCAGGTGGTGGCGGTGCCTTCCTGTACCTGAAAGTTCGGCGTGAAGCGACGCAACTGTCGTTCGAGATAAGCCGCGCAGGCCGCATGGGCTTTGGTGTTGGGAACACGCGGACCGAAGTCGACCTGATCCTTCACGTAGCTGAAGGCGGAGTCCCTGTTGAACGCCGGGATCTCCACAGCCGGTTGCGGCGATGGTGCGGGTTGTTGCGCGGGCTGTTGTTTATCCGGAGATCCGCAAGCGTAGATCAGGAACAGCGGGAGGATGATATTCCGTAAGCGCATCTCAGTCTTTGAGCCAGGAAGTGGTGCCGTCTTTCTCGTCCTTGATGCGAATTCCCAGCGCGCCCAGTTCGTCGCGGATCCGGTCGGAGGTCGCGAAGTCCTTTTTCGCCTTGGCGTCGGCGCGCATGCGCAACAGCATCTGCATGAGTCCGTCGAGCGCGCCGTTGTCGGCCGCCTGCTCTTCGCGCATACCGAGCAGGTTGAAGAGGAAGAGCGGGAAGAAACGGCGCAGGTTGTCGAGGTCGGCGGCGCTGATGGTCTCGGTGCCGGCGTGAACCGAATTGATGATCCGCGCCGCTTCGAAGAGGTGCGAGAGCGCGATGGCGGTGTTGAGGTCGTCGCTCATCGCGGCATAGAAGCCCTGTTCCACGCCGGCGATGTCGGAGGTGGAAGAAGTGCCGGCCTTCAACTGCGCAAGTGTCTTGTTCGCGTTGAGCAGGCGCGCGAAGCCCTTCTCCGCCGCCTGCAATCCTTCGTTGCTGAAGTCGAGCGGACTGCGGTAGTGCGCCTGAAGCATGAAGAAGCGGATCGTCATGGGCGAGTACGCCTGGCTGAGCAACGGATGTGAGCCGTTGAAGAACTGTTCGAGGTTAATGAAGTTACCCAACGACTTGCCCATCTTCTGTCCGTTGATGGTGATCATGTTGTTGTGCATCCAGTAGCGCACGGGCGCTTTGCCGCAGGCGCCTTTGGACTGGGCGATCTCGCTTTCGTGGTGCGGGAAGAGCAGGTCCATGCCGCCGCCGTGGATGTCGAAGGTCTCGCCGAGGTACTTCGTGCTCATGGCGGAGCACTCGATGTGCCAGCCCGGAAAGCCGTTGCTCCAGGGAGAAGGCCAGCGCATGATGTGTTCGGGCGATGCTTTCTTCCAGAGCGCGAAATCGGCGGGGTTGCGTTTCTCGTCTTGTCCTTCGAGTTCGCGGCGCTCGTTGCCGGCGCCGGCGATCAGGTCTTCGACGATGCGGCCGCTGAGTTTTCCGTAGTCGTGTTTCTTGCTGTAGCCGGGTACGTCGAAGTAAACGGAGCCGTTGGATTCGTAGGCCCAGCCGTTGGCCATGATCGCGCGGATCATTTCGATCTGTTCGATGATGTGACCGGAGGCGCGGGGCTCGATGCCGGGCGGCTGGTTGTTGAGCGCGCGCATGGCCTCGTGGAACTGTTGGGTATAGAGTTCCACCACCTCCATCGGTTCGAGTTGTTCGAGGCGCGCCTTCTTGGCGATCTTGTCTTCGCCTTCGTCGGCGTCGTTTTCCAGATGACCGACATCCGTGATGTTACGCACGTAGCGCACCTTGTAACCCAGGTGGTGGAGGTAACGCTGGAGGATGTCGAAGGTGATATAAGGGCGGGCGTGTCCGAGGTGGGGCGCGCCATAGACGGTCGGTCCGCAGACGTAAAGTCCTACGAAACCGGGAACGAGGGGTTCAAAGAGGTCTTTGCTTCGCGTGAGCGAATTATAGATGAACAGTTGATGTGGGAGCATGGAAACGGGAGCGGAAAGGTGTTGTTAACGGAATCGGACAAAAGACGTTACACGGCTGCGAGAGCCGGCGGTTCAGATTCCGTTCAACACGGCGGGTGGCTGCTGCGGAGGCTCACTGGTGTACGGCGGGTTGGATGTGCGCGAGCATGTCTTCCGTCATACGCGCCAGGTCGTATTGATGTTGCCAGCCCCAGTCGGCGCGTGCGACGGAATCGGCGATGCTTCTGGGCCAGGAATCGGCGTATTGTTGGCGCACATCCGGGGCGTAGTCGATGACGAAGTCGGGCAGGTGGCGGCGGATCTCGGCGGCGAGTTCACGCGGGGTGAAGCTCATGGCGGCTACGTTATAGCTGGAGCGGACCTTCACGCGGGCGGAGGGGGCGTCCATCAGGCCGATGGTGGCGCGGAGAGCGTCGGGCATGTACATCATCGGCAGGCGCGTTTCCTCCGAGAGGAACGAGGTGTAGCGATGGTGTTTGAGCGCTTCGTGGAAGATGTGCACGGCGTAGTCGGTGGTACCGCCGCCGGGTTCGGTCTTATACCCGATGAGGCCGGGGTAGCGGATGCTGCGTACGTCGACGCCGAACTTTTGATGGTAGTATTCGCACCAGCGTTCGCCGGCTTGTTTGCTGATGCCATAGACCGTAGTCGGTTCCATGACGGTGATCTGCGGGGTATTGTCGCGGGGCGTTGTGGGGCCGAAGACCGCGATGGAGCTTGGCCAGAAGAGCTTGAATTTCTCTTCGCGGGCGAGGTCGAGTACGCCGAGCAGGCCTTCCATGTTCAGGCGCCAGGCCGACTTCACCTTTTGCTCGGCGGTTGCTGAAAGCAAGGCAGCGAGGAGGTACACCTGGGTGACGCGTTCCTTGCGGATGATCTCGGCGAGGCGGGGGAAGTCGAGTACGTCGAGTTGTACGAACGGACCGCTTTCCATGAATTCGCGGGAAGGTTCCTTGATATCGGTAGCGATGACGCGGGAAGCGCCGTGGATACGGCGGAGTTCTTCCACCAGTTCCGAACCGATCTGGCCTTTCGCGCCGATGACAAGGATTGTGTCAGCCATGGGAATGCTTGTTGGTTCAAAAATACAGCTTTCAACGAAGAAAAACAGGCGGAAAGTGTGGGGGAATTGAGAAAAGCGGTTGGCAGTAGGCGGTGGACGGTGGGCAGTAGGCAGTTGGCAGTTGGCGGTGGGCGGTTGGCAGTGGGAAGTGGGAAGTGGGAAGTGGGAAGTGGGAAGTGGGAAGTGGGAAGTGGGAAGTGGGAAGTAGGAAGTAGGACGTGCATACTGCCTACCGCATACTGCCTACTGAAAACTGGCGGTGGACGGTGGGCAGTGGGACGAAGGACGCTCATTGCATACTGCCTACCGCATACTGCCTACTGAAAACTGGCGGTTGGCAGTAGGCGGTAGGCGGTGGGCAGTGGGACGAAAGACGTGCATACTGCCTACTGCCTACCGCTGACTGCTGACTGAAAAACCGGTGTTGGGCGTAGTTTGAAGGGGAGGGTTGTGTGCAGGAACTACGCCTTCATTTCGACGATGTTGCTTTAATACCGGCGAGCAGGTCGTAGCTCCTGCCGCACTTTGCCGTCACGCCAAACTACGCCCAACAACGGCAGTGGGCAGTTGCGGTTGGCAGTATGCGGTTGGCAGTGGGACAAGGACGTACATTCTGCCTACTGCCTACTGAAAACTGAAAACTGGCTGTTGGCAGTGGGACGAAGGACGTGCCTACTGCCTACTGAAAACTGAAAACTGGCTGTTGGCAGTGGGACGAAGGACGTGCCTACTGCCTACTGCCTACCGCTGACTGCTGACTGAAAAACCGGTGTTGGGCGTAGTTTGAAGGGGAGGGTTGCGGGGTGGAACTACGCCTTTGTTTCGACGAAGTTGCTTTCATAACGGCGAGCAGGTCGTAGTTCCGGCCGCACAGTGCCCTCGCGCCAAACTACGACCATCAACGGCAGTGGGCAGTTGGCGGTTGGCAGTAGGCGGTTGGCAGTGGGACAAGGACGTACATTCTGCCTACTGAAAACTGAAAACTGGCTGTTGGCAGTGGGACGAAGGACGTGCCTACTGCCTACTGCCTACCGCTGACTGCTGACTGAAAAACCGGTGTTGGGCGTAGTTTGAAGGGGAGGATTGCGGGCAGGAACTACGCCTTCATTTCGACGATCAATTTGCGATTTCATTATTATATCCTTTGATCATTGAAATATCCAGCATCTATTAATCATAAAACAAATTCAGGTCGTCGAGCTTTGCAAAAAAGCCAGATGGGACACGCATATAAAATTCATAAACAAGACGGCGTTTACTTTCTCACCTTGACGATCGTCGATTGGGTGGATCTATTTACCAGATCCAGCTACAAGGAAATTATAACGAATAGCTTGAACTATTGCGTGGAAGAAAAAGGTATGGAAATTTATGCCTATGTGTTAATGACCAATCACCTTCACATAATTGCGGCAGCAAAAAACAATAATCTTAGCGAAATAATCCGTGATTTTAAGCGCTTTACCAGTCAAAAAATCATCGAGCAGATAAGCTCAAACCGGGAAAGCAGACGAAACTGGTTGCTTCCAATTTTCCGAAGTGCCGCATCAAAGCATAAGCGAAATACCTGCTATCAGATTTGGACGCATGACAATCATGCGGAAGAGGTCTATTCTCCAGCATTCACGAAAAGCAAAATAAACTATATTCATAAAAATCCCGTCAAAGCCGGCATGGTTGGCAGACCTGAGGAATATCTATTCAGCAGCGCCAGAGACTATGCCGGAGATCAAGGACCGGTGAAGGTTTTGAAGATTGAACTGCAATTGCTTTAATCCGGCGAGCAGTTCGTAGTTCCGGCCGCACAGTGCCTTCGCGCCAAACTACGACCATCAACGGCAGTGGGCAGTTGGCGGTTGGCAGTGGGCGGTTGGCAGTGGGACGAAGGACGAGCATTGCATACTGCATACCGCATATTGCCTACTGAAAACTGGCAGTTCGTAGTTCCGGCCGCACAGTACCTACTCGCCAAACTACGACCAACAACTAAGAATGCGGGTTGGAACTACACCCCCGCCCTTAGTACATTCGCTTCGCTCACAGGTATCCATTTTGAAGGTCCGGCTTCTTTTGTTGTTGCTCTTAGCGCCACTGCTGTACTCCAGTGTGCGGCAGCCGGACTGGGGTGACGATTTTGCCCAGTACTTGTTGCAGACGCGAAACATTGCGGAAGGACGGCCGATGCAGGAGAATGGCGTCGTCGCCGACCCCGCTTTGCCGGCCTTCGCCGTACCGGCCTATCCGGTGGGTTTCCCCTTGCTGTTGCTTCCCTTCTACTCTTCCGATCCGTTCGATACGGCACCCTATTTCATCGTGCCGGCTTTGTCGTTATTGTTGGTCGCCTTCGCCTACTTCCTGTTGTTACGCAAGCGATTCGGGGTCACCACCTCTTTGCTGAGCGCATTACTCATCGCGTATCATCCGGTATTCCTGCAGGCGAAAACGGAGCTGTTGTCGGACCTGCCCTTTCTCGCGTTCCTGTTGTTGGGTTTGCAAGCGATGGTGACCGAGAAAGAAGAGCCGATTTCCGGGCGAAACATCGTATTCGCCGGCTTGTCGTTTGGCCTTGCCATGAGCATGCGACTGACGGGATTTCTGTTGCTGCCGGCTTTACTCGCCTGGTCGGTCTTTGACCGCTCGAAGCGGTCGGCAGCCGGCAGGATCGGAGGCATTGCGTTGCTGTTGTTTGCGATCCTGAACGTAGCGTTGTTTCCGATCGACCTTCCGGGCATCTGGCAGTTCTATCGTGGCGCAATTGCCGCGCAACCGTTGTTGCTGACGGATCAGTTCATTTTCTACCTGCATCAGCTCAACGCCTTGTTCTGGATCAGTCCGTTCTCCTGGACCGGCGGGCTGATCGTACTGGGAATGCTGGTGTACTATTGGCGCAAACGTGATTCGCTCGATGTGGCCGACTGGTTTTTAGTAGCCTATGCCGGCTTATTGATGGCGGTTCCCTATCAGGGTGGCGGCTTGCGCTTCCTCTTGCCTGCCATGCCGTTGTTGCTGCGCAATCTGCTCAGTCTTGTGCGACCGTTCGCACTTCCGGTGCTGCGATTCCGGCGTTACCTGCACGTAGCCTATGCGGGCCTCGTGTTGGTCCTGATCCTGCCGGGCATCGTGGATTGGTTGACAACCTTTGAGCGAGAATACGGTCCTGAATCGCTCGCGGGAAAACACATCCTGTCGATCGTGGAACAAAGCACACCGAAAGACGCCGTGATCATCTGCGCCAAACCGCGGGCGATACAATGGTACACCGGACGCCGCGCCACATACCTCATCGACGGTGTACTGCCATCGCGGATCGACAGCGCTTTTGTGCAATTGAATGCCCGTTATCTCATCAGTGAAGGTACCGGCAGGCCCGGCGCATTCGCGGACGATAAAATGAACGCCTACCTCCTTTCGTTCGGAGACCGCTACGTGCCGGTCGATAGCACGAAACAGTTGACACTCTGGTTGCGTAAGTGAGGCTCCGGACGTGGATACGGCTTCCGGCTTTTCGCTACATTTACCCGTAACGCGCGCCCAGACAATTGATTCCTAAGATCTTACGCATTCTTCGCAATCGTCCGCAGCTTGCCGAAACGGTTTTCATTCCGCTTTTCTGGGCATTGTATTTCGTTTACCTGCTCTTTCGCGGGAAGCAATTCATACTGGCCGGATTTCCGGACCGACCCATTTCCATTGCGAGCTTCGACGGGGTTGATGTGACGGAGCGCGTGCGTACGTTCTATTACGCGATCGGCTTATCGCTGTTGCTGTTCGTTGGCCTGCTGTTCGCCATACAAAAGCTGCTACACCGCTTACGAAACGGGGAGTTGCGGGTCTTGCAGGCGAGTGCCGTAGCGGGTCTGGTCTTTCTCTTCTTCTCGGTGATTGGAGCCGATATGCGCGCGTGCCTGCATCTGCTTGCTGCATTTCAAGGAGCGGTCGTTGTCTCCGTCATCAGCCGTCACCTGATGAAGGCACAGGTGAACGATGAGATCTATCTCCTGGTCAGCGGCTGGCTGGGAGCCCTGGGAATCAGCCTCGGCATCCTGATCCGCACCTTCTTTTCGGGAAGCCTGCCACTCCCCTCCCTGCCGGAGTCGGTCTTTGTGACGGTTTGCGTGGGCTGGGTATTTCTGTTCTATCAGTTAAAGCGACCGCAACACCCGACGAATCACGCGCTGGGTCTGATCCGACGCAGCAGCGGTCTCGTCGTCGCCCCGCTGTTGATCGTGGTGGCTGCTGAGCTGCGCATGATCTTCGGAATGGAATCGCAACTGCCTGGCTGGATCGCGCTGGCGATGGTTGCAGCATCCGTTTTTCGGCCGCATCGACATCCTGCCGAATTGCATTTGGTTCAGGAACGCTTTTTCAGCCGTACGCTCCCGTTGTTCATCGCCGGCGTACTTGCCTATGCCTACTATCAACCGATCCTTGCCGCGCAGGTGGATGTATTCGAGGACGCAAACCGCATACTGCCCTTGCTGCAATGGCATCAGTTCGGAAAGATTCCGTTCCTGGATTCCTTCAGCTCGCACGCGCTCTCGGACTGGTGCTGGGGCGGCCTGTACAATCTGTTGAACGGATTCGACGCTTACGGAACCTACCTCTATGGCTTCCTGCTGCACGTCCTGATCGCGGCGACCACCTATTGGTTTGTCTGGAAGATCTGGAACAACGGCTGGCTGGCACTGTTCCTCGCCCTGTTTTATCCATACACGCACTTGCTGATCCCGGCGTATTATCATTTCGTGCCGTTGACGGTGGTGCTCTTGTTACCAATCGCGAATCAACCTGCGCGAAAGCACTTTTTCCTGCTCTTCAGTTGGGTGTTTTTCCTGATGCTCTGGCGACTGGACGTCGGATTATCGAACACCCTGGCGACTATCGCGCTGGTGCTAATTCTCGGATTTTCCGGGGAGCCGAAGCCCTTCTTCCGTACCGCGCTACGCGGGTTGCTGCCAGCGGCATTGCCCTGGTTGTTACTCGGGCTAACAGCGCTGGCGCTGCGCGGGGGAGCGATCTTCTCACGGCTGAAAGAAATCCTGGCGTATACCAATTCCTATCAGTCATATGGACTCCGAACGCTCGGTACCGAGAACGGATTGATCGCACAGTTGCTGTATTACGTACTTCCCGCTGCCGTACTCATCGTCCTGGGTGTTGCGGTATTGCGTCCGCGCCGGCATCGTCCGACCGTGTTGGCGATGGCGTTCTTCACGGCCTTCTTCCTCGTCAACCTGCAACGCGGATTGATCCGCCACAGCCTGGCGGAAGGCTGGGATGCCGCCTGGACCTCTTACGGGTTCTTCGTGCTGGCGGCAAGCGTCTATGTAAGCGGCAAAACCCGCAGCATCACCCTTTTCTTTTCTTTCAGCATTGCTGCAACCCTGATCGTCCTGTTGTTGAAATACGATCGTCCGGCAGCGGATACGAATAACCGGTACGCTCAGGTGTCGGCTCGCAGTTTCCAGGCGATCAATTTGTTTCCGCAACCCGGCACACGCGTACAGTTGTCGGCCGACCAAACCGCGTTCGCGAACGAGTTGAAACATGTACTTGACCATGACTTCAGCGACAGCGCCACCTTCCTCGACTTTTCGAATACCCCGATGCTGTATGCCTTCACGGGCCGGGCGGTGCCGAATTATTTCTGCCAGATCCCGCATACCGCGCACAACAGCTTTTTACAGGAGCGGTTCCTGGATGAGTTGAAAAACTACGACATTCCGCTGGTCGTGTTCGCGCATCAGCCGGAAAACTTCTGGGACGCGCTCGACGGCATTCCGAACGCGGCGCGTCACTATCGGATCGCGGAGTACATCTATGCCCATTATCGTCCGGCCTGGCTGCTCGGACAACACACCGTTTGGTTGCGTAACGACTTGCCCATGCCGGCGACAAAAGAAGTTACCCGACTCTGGCGGCAAGACTGGACGCGCTGCCGGGTCACGCAGGGCTATCTGGCCGACTCGATCACGGTTCGCAGCCATGGCGATGGTCTCCGCATCGTGGATATACTGCCGGCGGACGGTATCGCACTCACATCCGGAAAGCGGTACTATCTGCGAGTCGAAGGACATGTGGAAGGCGGCGGAAACGCAGAGTTATTCATAAAAGCAACGGGGCTTGAAAATCCTCCACCGGTCAGGTGGAATCTTCAGTGGGGTGCAACGACTGCTTACTTCCCGATGACATTACCCGACAGTTGCACCCGGTTGGAACAACTCGAACTTCAGTTACCGGTTCAGGCCTTTCGATTGCAATCGCTGGCGCTGGTGGAAGCGGATCATGTGCCGGATCAATTCTCCGGAGCCTTTCGTGTTTGGGACCTGGGATCCATCCCTTACTACTGGGGAACCTACGACCAGGGTGTGATCACACAAAGTCTAGAACTGGTGAACAACCGAAGCCTGATTGCGGACGCGGAAGTCCGCTTCTCGTTGCCGAAGCCAGGGGTAAAAGCTACGTACCTCGATCTTGATGCACAGATCGCTGGTGATCAGCCGGTGAACATGATCGTCAGTTATGGCAAAGGGGAAACGAAATTAGGTGCCTTCACACTCCGAATCTCTCCCGGCGCGGAAGCCCGGTATCGAATCAGAGCCCTCAGCCAGTATAACTGGTTTGCCGCTCAGCCGGATTGGGTAGCTTTGTACCCGGCCGGCAAGGACGTTCAACTGCGACGTTTTTCGCTCGCCAACGGCGAATAAACCCATGATCCGTACCCGTACCAAAGTCGTGCTTGATGCGGTGGCGGGAAGAACGCTGGTGTTCTTCCTGAACCTCGCCGCGCGCGTACTCGGGCGGATCCTCTCCATCGATCACGCACTCACCCGACCGCCCAAAACGATCGTGGTCTGCAAATACCTCGGCATGGGCAGCATCATCCAGGCCACCCCGCTCTTGCAGACCCTGCGGAAGAACTTTCCCGATGCCAGGTTGGTCTTCGTCACTTCCCAGGCTAACCGCGGGCTCATGAAGCAGGTTGCCGCGGTACACGAAGTACTGACGGTGAATGATTCCGGTTTGCTGCCGTTGGCCGGTTCGAGTTGGAAACTATTGCGGCGGCTCTGGAAACTTCGTCCGGACCTGTACATCGACCTCGAAACCTACTCGTATTACAGCACCGCCATCGCGACCATGAGCTGCGCGCGTAATCGTATCGGCTTCTATCGTGTGGAGCGGAACATCCGCATGGGGGTTTATACCCACATGATGTTTTTCAATGCCCGGGCACCGATCGCGCAGTCGTATTTGCAGATGGCACGTCTTGTCGGCTGCCGGGAAATCGTCGCACAGTTGTATCCGTTTCGCGTGGATGAGGCCGATCTTGCCTCGATGCGCCGGAAGCTGGAGCGGCAAGTCGGTGAATCGTTCGAGCCGTTCGTGGTGATCAATCCGAACGCGTCCGACCTCCGCATCGAACGGCGCTGGCCCTCGGAGCGGTTTATCGCCCTGATCCGTTCGCTGAGTCAGCGGTTCCCTTCCCATCGCTTCTTTCTGATCGGTTCCGTGAGTGAGGCCGCGTATGTCGGAGAGATCTACCGCCGGCTGGAACTGCCGAACGAGGACCAGGTGATCAATACGGCAGGGCGACTGAGTCTCGGAGAGCTGTTCGCGCTCATCAGCAGAAGCAAATTGGTCGTCACGAACGACACCGGACCGATGCACATCGCGTTTTCGCTCGGCCGCCCGACTGTTTCGCTGTTCGGGCCGGCTTCTCCTTCACAGTACGGCGACAATCCGCACGCCTTCGGTATCTATAAGAACCTGTATTGCAGTCCGTGCGTGCACGACTTCCTCGTCCCGCCCTGCGGCGGCGATAACCAGTGCATGAAACAGATCACGCTCGAAGAAGTGGAGGGCCTCTGCACGCGTTTGCTGCGTGGCGATCGCAGCACTACTCCGGCTGAAAACTTACGCTTTAACCGCGCCGGGGCCGACGGCGCTTTGGGTGTCGTGAACCGTCTATGAGCCAGGCTCCCGTCACGTGTCGCTGTTGCGGCAGTCAGCAACAACATTTCCTGGTCGGCGGGCTCGACTCGATTTATGCGCGTCGCACGTACGATGTCGTGGTGTGCGAACAGTGCGGTAACGGGATCACGGTACCGGTAGAGACACAGGCATCGCTGGATCGCTTGTATGCGGAGACCTACTTGTATCCCGTTCACGAATGTGTGATCGGAGAAAAACGCTATCGGGCCGAAGGCCTCGCACGCTTCCTGCGCCAGCACTACCCTGCGGCGCAGTATTCGAACGTACTGGAGATCGGTTGCATGTTCGGTTACCTGATGGAAGCGCTTCGTCGTGATTATCGCGTCAAGGGGATCGACCTGGGAACGGAAGCGATTCGTTTTTGCCGGGAGCGCGGACTGGATGCGGAAGAAATCTCGGTGGAGGATTATTTGAAAAAACCCGCCGAGCGTTTCGACCTGATCATTCTTTCCCATGTCTTCGAACACCTGGTGGAACCCGAAGTGGTCTTGCGACAACTGAAGAACCGTTTGACTCCGAACGGCCGGATCGTGCTGTTAGTGCCGAACCGGAATTCGATCGCACGAAAGGTCGGCGGACGTAACTGGGGCTGGTGGCAGGTGCCGGTACACATCCATCACTTTACGGAAAACGCGTTGCATGCGCTGGCTACACGGGAAGGGCTGGATACCGAACGCGTCCGTTACCGCGGCGGAGATTCCCTGATGTGGGTGTTGACGTTCATGAAACTCTTCGGTGTTTCAGGGAAAGGACAGTCGTCGCTGAGTGCCACGCAACGTTGGTTCCTGCGTAGCTGGTCGGCGGTAGCCCGTTATTGGTACGCTCTCGGCAACGAAGAAATCGCGGTGGTGCTGACAAACCGTACATCCCGCTAGCGAGATCCGACCGACCGGACTCGGTTATTTCCCATACAGGTTTTCCCATTCGAAATAATAGGGGCGCAGGTTTTCCAGTGGAGCCGGATTCAGTTTCAGTCGGCCACTACGCGCGTCGTCTTCATGAAAGAAAAAACCATCGGCAAGGTTAGGGTCAATGTTTCTCGATCGTTTATCCGCCACCCATTCCTGAGAATCGACGATCGTATGGGCAAGTTCGTGGGTCATGACGTGATAGAAACTGTTCGCATACCGGTAGGCCAGACGAGCGGTATAGCATAGCGAATCCTGCCAGGCGTATTCCGCAAAAAAGATCGCCCCATCAAATTCCTGCGTGAACTTCCTTTGCGGAAGGACGAAATTATTGTTCCCGGGATACTGATAAGCGGCCCGACGAAAAGCCTCGCGTTTAACGGAGAGCACCGCGAAGCTTGATTGAAGCAGCGTGATCTCGCCGAGCTCCCAACCTTCCTCCCGCAGCTCCACTTCGTGATAGTTCTCGATGCCGTGGCTTTCGTTCTCGAGCGACTCGCATACATAGCTAATACGCACCGTATCGCCGGTTCCGCTATCCAAAAAATCGAACCGATACTCCGGAAAGGCCGCGGGGTTGAGCAGGTTCTCCTTCAGGCGAAGGACCGGATCGGCAGCGAACAGCAATTCGTAGCGATCACGTGTACGATGATCTTCCCCTTCCGGCACGGGTTGCCGGTCATCCAACATGGCCATGGCAACCGCTTCACTCACCTTACCGCTGTCATCCCGGGCGTTATATAGGACCATCAACTCCGATTCGGTCAGGGCGGTGATCTTTCCGTTCACGGTCCGACATCGCCTCACCCGGCCCAGCGTTACATACGTGAAGGCCGCGGTATTGCCCGGAATCCGACTGACGGCTTCCCGAACCATTTGCTCGGCTGTATATCCCCGGATGCCGACTTCCCGGATGTTCAAGGCCGGACAATCGATGTAGAGTACGATGGGTGTTGTGTTCCGCATCGACACCCAGTGCTTCGTCCGGCATCCCACCCGCGTCACCTCCAGCAAGACGGAGTCCGTCTCCACTTCCAGCCGTATATCGAAGCGACCGTCGATGTCTGCGGTGGTTCCGATGCCGCTGGTCGGTTCCCGAACAACGGCAAAAGCCAGCGGCAAGGAATCGGCGTGGTTAAGCAACCGTCCTTGCAAATCCACTACAGCTGATGCAGCAGCCGGCCCGGAGAGTCCGATCAGCAGGAATAGCACACCCAACGTCCGCATTCCCGAATATACTGAATCGACTACGGATGGTGCTACGCCCGGTAGTCACCGATAAAAAGCAAACGGCCTGAAGCAAGACTTCAGGCCGTTTGATCTGTTATCCGGCTCGATTAAACCCTCATGAGCCGAATCAAATGAACGATCCTTATTGTACGATGATCCGCTCGGCACGAACGCCACGGGCATCCGTCTCGCGCAGGAAGTAAATGCCTTTACCAAGCGAGGACACGTCGAGCACACTGTCGGATTTACCACGAAGGTCGAATGCACGGACGAGTTTTCCCGACACGTCGAACAACTGGTAAATCGCGTCCGCATGACCCTGGATCCGGAAGTAGCCGTTGTTCGGGTTCGGGAATACGAATTGACCTTTATCGGATACGTCGGTGCCCAGTGCGGTAGTGGTGCCGACCGAGAAGAGTTGCGTAGCGGTACAGCCGTTCGCGTCGGTGACGGTCACGGTGTAGTCGTACGGCAGGAGGTTGTTCAGGTCTTCGGTTGTAGCGCCGTTGCTCCAGAGATACGAATAAGACGGGGTTCCGCCGTCGACGGTGAGGTCGATCGAGCCGTTGCCGGTTCCCGTTGCATCATTGACCGTAGCGGAGATCGAAACCGCTTGCGGCTCATTCACCGATACGGAACCGATGGTGGTACAACCGTTCGCGTCGATCACTTTGTAACCGTACACTCCGGCTGAAAGTCCGGTCAGGGATGTGCCGGTAAAGCCATCATCCCACAGCAGCGTATAGCCACCGGCGCTGGTCCAGATCTGCATATCGATGGTGCCGTTGCTGCCACCGTGGCAGCTAGGGCCTTGCGTCGTAGCGGCGACCATCGGAGCATCTTCATTGTTGATCACAAACGACTGGTACGTCTGGCAACCGTGCGCATCGGTGATTTCGATCGCGTAATTGCCGGCACTAAAACCGGTTGCATATTGTCCCATGGTACCGGTTGACCATTCGTACTGGTACGGGCCGGTTCCACCCGCTACCGAAGCCGAGGCGGAGCCGTTGGCCTGGCCGCAAGCAGCGTCGGTTGTTTGAATGCCCGCATTCAGGGCAGCAGGTTCGGAGACATTGACCGAGAAGGAGCGTGTGCAGTTGTTCGCGTCGGTTACGATAACGGTATAGTTACCGGCATCGAGGCCGTTCATGGTCGTGGTGGTAGCACCGTTCGACCACTGGTACGTCAGCGCTCCGGTTCCGCCGCTGGCTGCAATCGCAGCTTCACCGCTGGCATCGCCGGCGCAGCTCAGCGCGACAGCGCTCGTGGTGGCCTGGATCTCATCCGGGGCGTTGACATCCACTTGCGCGGTTGTCGTGCAGCCGTTTGCGTCCGTGACGGTAACCGAATACGTTCCAGCCGGGATGTTGGCAAGGGCCGAGGCGCTGGCACCATTCGACCAATCGTAGGAATATGGAGCCGTACCGCCGGAAGTCATGGCATGCGCTTCTCCGTTGGAGGAACCGTAGCAAGAGGTAGCCGTAGCGCTCAGTGCTGTTTGCACCGCGGTCGGTTGTGCGATCGTCGCTTGTTGAGTCGTCGTGCAACCGTTGTCGTCGGTGATGGTTACCGTATAGTTACCGGCAGCAAGGCCGGCAGCCGTTTGACTGGAAGCGCCACTGCTCCAGGAGTAGGTGTATGGAGCAGTACCACCGGTGGCGGTCACGGTCGCTTCACCGTCGCTGGCTCCGTTACAAGTAGCATCAGTCGTTGCAGCGGAAGCGTTCATCGCGGCCGGCTGGGTAATGGTGTAGCTGAATTGCGCGGTGCAGTTGTTGGCATCCTGGACCGTGCAGGTGTAGCTGCCGGCGGAAAGTCCGGTCGGGTTGTTACCACTCGCGCCGGATGACCATGCATACGACAAGCTGCCGGTCCCGCCGGTTGCGGACAGGAGGATCGAACCATCGTTGGCGCCATTGCAACTCAGGTGTTGGAGCGTAGCGCTTGCAGCGGAGATGGCCGTCGGCTGTGTGATCGTAAAGGTGCGGGTCAGGGTACACGCGTTCGCGTCGGTGATCGTGCAGGTGTAAGATCCTGCCGGCAGGCTGGAAACGGATGAAGTGGTCGAAGCATTCGACGACCATTGATAGCTATAGGGCGTCGTACCTCCGGTTGCACTCACCGCGGCAACGCCCGTGGCCGCGCCATTACAAGCAACGTTGGTCTGCGAGGTCGTAGCGCTTACCGCCGTGGGTTGCGTGACGGTGAAATGAGCTGCCGTCGTACAGTTGGCCGCATCGGTGATCGTGCAGACATAGTTGCCGGCAGCCAGTCCGGTACGGGTGGCGGAAGAGCCGCCGCCGGTCCAGGAGTAAGTATAGGGTGATGTGCCACCGACCACCGTAACAGCCGCAACACCGTTGCTGCCGCCATTACAGGAGACGGCAGTAGTGCTCGACGAAAAACTGATCGACGGATTAACGGTTACCAGGATAGCCGAAGAGGAATCCACCGCCGAGCCGGAAGTCACCACACGACGGTACCACGAAGATTGCGTGAGCGTACCCGGGCTGTAGTCGATGTCGTTGTTGGTGCCGGGCGCGGCCGTATAGGTGCCGGAAGCGCCGGAAGTAGAACGGACCCATTGATAAGTATATGATCCCGTTCCGCCGCCGGGATTCGATCCGGTCAGCGCAGCAGCGGAAGCATTGTAGCAAATGGTCTGCGCATTGGCGACCGTATTGCCCGTTACATTGATATAAATGCGCGTGGTTGCGGAAATGCTGGTGGCAGGATCGCCCGGCATATCGCCGTACTCAACGACGAAAGCCAGCCCTACCCAATCCGGGAGGTCGTTCCAACGGCCGTAGGCCCCGCTTGAATAGATCTGTCCGAAGTGTTCGCCACCCGAATCGTTGGGTTCCCAATCGTTCCAGTTGGCGTATTCTCCCGGTACGGTGGCCGGGAACTCGTTTCCTACGGAAAACAAGGTGCCGGCTTCCGGACCCGTTACCCAATACCAGTTACCTTCGGCGGACCACTGATCCGGGTAGGTGGTCGTTCCGGTCGCGTCGTTGATCAGGGTGTATTCATCCGCCGCACCGATCCAGGCGTCGGCAGCGAGTACCTGCGCGATGAAATCATTCTCCGCTTGTGAGGTGATGGTCGCGAGGTAGCCGGTCTTTCCAAGGTAGGTGCGTGCTTCCGCGTTCGCCCTGGCCATATTCCAGTCATCACCGCCGTTATCGACCAGCTCGTAAAAGTGGCCGTTACTGAAAGCCGACAAGCTGCCTGCACTGAAAGTGATCGTACGATCGCCTACTTCCCAGTCGTTGGCATTTTCGAAGGTGACCGAACGCAACAGCGTTTGCCAGTCTTCGGCTGTGGCGGACCCGGTGAAGGTGAGCACACCGGTGTTACCGTCCCAGGAGTCGTTCACCCCCAGTGGAAGTGGTTCCGTGAAGGAAAGGACGTCGCCGGACTGAAAGCCGGAGGAGATCGTCACCTTGAAGCCGCTGATCGGTGTCAGCGAGGTGATCTGCAGGTTCGGGTCGACGTACACGGCGCCGGTGTTCAGGGAATAACCCTGATCCGTGGTGCCGGAACCGACCGTGACCTGCGCGCCTGCGCTCAGCCATCCAAGATAGAGGAAGCCGGCGAGCAGGCATTTCATGATTTTCGTTTGAAATTTGTTCATGGGCGTAGAACAGTTAGTCAAGGATGTGTTTAGATTTTGACTCTGATACGCTCACTGGTGCCGCTACCGATACTCGTCATTCACGCGCCGCCTTTCATTGTGATGATGTGTAAGAATTAACGTGAATAAACGCATGGTTTTTTCCCAATGCGGGACGGACCTTCCTTGATTTAATCAGAATCCGCCCTTGCACGATGCTTGTTTCGGCCTAAGGAAGTTTTAAAAGTGAATGGAATTGGTGAAATCGTTCACGCAATTCCGCACATGCGCGAGGATTCGAACATTCATTACAGTTTAATCAAGACATTTCCTGCCTTTACCAGGATGCTGAAAGCAGGCAGCCGGCTGTGCAATTGCACAGGTACTATTCCGTTAACGACTCCACGTTTAAGGAAAGGACAATTACTTCATCCAAAACGGCCCGTACCACAAAGGGTCCAGGGCACCGACGCAGTAAGCCGGGACGAAAAAGTTGGCCAGGACTAAAGCAATTGCCAAGGGCGCGAACCAGCCCGGTTGCGCTTTGCGCAGTTGATCAACAGCCACGAAAAAAGCCGGATATGCCAGGCCACCCAGGCGGGAAAGATCATAGGCGAAATAATACTGCGAAGCGGCGAGGGCGACGGGAAGAAAAATAAACAGGACGGCATTCCAGTTTTTCCGCTGCAGGGCGAAGAACAATCCGATGATCACCACGAGCCAGGACAGGCGGAACGACTGGAACAGTCCGAACACCCATTTGTCTTTCACGTGCTCGTGCGTCCAGGCCAGGTTGGCCGGATCGAGGTAATAACCCACCGTATACTCGACCGGCGAAATACGGTGCACGATCTCGCGATAAACAAAGTACGGGACCAGGGCGAGCACGAACCAGCCCACGTGCTTCAGCCAGTCGTTTGCCTGCCAGCTTTCCGGTCGCCAGCGAAGGAACAGGAGCGGGAAAAGGAAGATCGTCTGCTCGTGGTTGAAGATCAGCAACGCAAGCAGCAGTACCCGCAACCCGTGCTTCTTCGGAGCGAACCAGGCAAGGGTCAGCAGCACATAGGTGAGGCTGTCCGTGTATCCCGGAAAACTGTAGGTGTAAAACGTGAGCGTCGAGAAGCCGAACAAGAGCAGCAGGCTCAGGGCATCGACCGGTCGCCAGTCCTCCCGTCGCAGGTAGCGATAAACCATACCCAGGAACACCGCCAGCAACGACAGCATGAACCAGGGGAACAAGGGTCCGCGCAGGAACAGGATATAGCCCAGGAACGGCGCCAGGATCCGGAAGCGCAGGTTGTAGTTGTCGGACCAGTCGAAGGGGTTGTTGGACAATACCGTGTACCATTTACCATGGTGGACCGGCACGAATTGCGGACTGGTGCCCAGCGCAGAAAGGGCCAGCACGGCGGCGCCCAGGATCAACGCCAGAACAGGCAGGGACCAGCGCTGCTCCAACGAAAGCAGGCGACGGTCGAGGGCGGAGAAAGGCAGCTTGTCCACGGAAGCGGGCGGGAAGATTCGTAACTTTCGGTCCGGCCCGCCCGGGTAAAATAAGCGGTGCCTGCGGACCGTTTTGCTACGATCGCCTGCAAAGATGAACAAATTCTTCCTCCTCGCCTTTTCCCTCCTTGCTTCCCTGCTACTGCGTGCCGACAACCCGCCGATCGGGCTCGGTAGCTGGCGGGAACATATTCCCTACAACAAGGCCGTTGCCGTCGCCGACGCGGGCGACCGGGTGTATTGCGCAAGCCAGTTCGGACTGTTCAGTTACAAGAAAGACGACGGAGAGATCAGCTATTTCACGCGCCTGGGCGGACTTTCCGACTACGAGATCAAAACGATCCGGTACGAAACCCAGCGCGGCATCCTGGTGATCGCCTACGAGAATTCGAACATCGACCTGCTGTTTGCCGACAAGACGATCGTCAACCTGAGCGACATCAAGCGCAAGAACATCGTCGGCGGAAAGGCGATCAACCACATCCTGTTCATCAACGGCAAAGCCTACCTGAGCTGTCAGTTCGGGATCGTGGTGATCAACCTCGACCGTCGCGAAGTGGAAGACACCTACTTCATCGGACCGAACGGCGGCAACCTGAACGTGCAGGGACTCGCGTACGACGGCACCCAACTGCTCGCGGTCAGCGACAGCGGGGTGTTCCTGGCCAACTTCAACGATCCGAACCTGTTCAATTACACCGCCTGGAGCCGTGAGAGTTCACTGGCCGAGCCGCTGGGCAACTACACCTCGACCTGCTGTTTTCGCGGGAAGTTCTATGTCGTGAAAACGAACGAAGACCGCGACAAAGACAGTGTCCTTGTACGCGACAGCGGACAATGGCGGCCGTTCTTCTCCGAAGCCTCGGAAGGCGCGGCGATCGACGAATACAACGACCTGTTCATGTACCGGAACTATTACAAGCTGGTCGCGCTCGACGAACAGACCAACCAGGTACGCGGCATGGATGTGAACGCCGTCGGGAACAGTGAGTTCCGGGGCGGACAGGTGGACGCGGCCGGAAATTTCTGGCTGGCCGATTATACGAACGGCCTTATCCGGGAACGACCGGGCCCGCAGATCAGCGTCATCACCCCGAACGGTCCGCGCTCCTCGGCCGTCTGGGACATGGACAGTAAAGGCGGTGCGCTTTGGGTGGCCTCGGGTTCACTCAACGGCGACGCGCCGAACTACAACCAGGTGAACGGCGTGTACCTCTTCGATAAGAACGAATGGAAGACGTTTGACAAACGGAACGACCCGATCTACAATACGATCAATTCTCCCGCGGTCATCACCGTCTCCGTTGATCCGAGCAACCGGGAACACGCCTACTGCGGTGTCTGGGGCGGTGGGGTGCTGGAGTACGGTCCGAACGGCGCGGTGACACGCTACACCGAGAGCAACTCTTCCCTCCTCTCGATCGCCGGACTCAACAATTACATCATCACCGGCGGAACGGCTTTCGATGAAGACGGACAACTGTGGGTGGTCGCAGGCGGCAACACGACTCCCCTGAGCGTGCGCAAGACGGACGGGAGCTGGCAGAATTTCCGCATTCCGGACGCCGACGTTGCCGGATACGGCTTGTACGACCTCTGCGTCGACGACTTCGGACAAAAGTGGTTCATCGCGCGCGAAGGCGCTTCTGCCGGTCGCGGTCTCTGTGTGTATGCCGAGAACGACATGGCCAATCCGAACGACAACCAATTCCGGCGACTGACCGACGCGAGCGGAAACGGCTCCCTGCCCGACGTGTTCGTGCGCTGCATCGCCAACGACCAGGACGGCGCGTTGTGGATCGGTACCAACAAGGGCGTGGCGGTGATCTACAATCCGGGCAGCGTGTTCAGCTCGACGAGCTTCGACGCGCAGAAGGTGATCATCCAGCAGGACGGCTACAATCAGTATCTGCTCGAATCGGAGTACGTGACCGCGATCGCGATCGACGGCGCCAACCGCAAGTGGTTCGGCACGTACAGCGGTGGCGCGTTCCTGATGTCGGCGGACGGCACCAAGCAACTGCTCAACTTCAACACGGGTAACTCCCCGCTTGCTTCGAACACCATCCTCTCGATCGCGGTGGACGGCGTGACCGGTGAAGTATTCTTCGGGACCGACAAAGGCATCGTCAGCTATCGCGGCGACGCGACGGAAGGCGGCGAAGCCTGCAGTGACTACAACGTCTTCCCGAATCCCGTGCGGCACGACTACAGCGGACCCATCGCGGTCTCCGGCCTGGTGGCCGATGCCGACGTCCGCATCACCGATGTGGCCGGCAACGTGGTGTTTCACACCAAGGCCCTGGGCGGACAGGCCGTCTGGAACGGTAACGATTTCTCCGGACGCCGCGCGCAGACGGGCGTTTACCTGGTGTACGTGACGAACGAAGACGGCTCCGCGACCTGCGTGACGCGTCTGTTGCTGGCGAACTGATGCTGGAAAAGACCCGGGGCATCGTGCTGCGCACCACCGATTACGGGGAAACGAGCCTCGTGGTGAAAGTGTTTACCGAAGCGTACGGGCTGCAATCCTACATCGTCAACAGCGTACGCAAACCGGGCGCGAAGACGCGCGCTTCGGTGTTCCAGCCGCTGTCGCTGCTCGAGCTGGTGGTGTACCACAAGGACCGCGGCGGGTTGCAGCGGGCTTCCGAGATCCGGAATTTCCCGCCCTACCGTCACCTGCCGTTCGACATGCAGAAGAGTTCCATCGTGCTCTTCCTGGATGAGGTCCTGAACAAAGTGTTGCAGGAAGGTGGCGAGCAGCAGGAAGTGTTCGAATTCCTGGTGAGTTCGTTGCAATTGCTCGACCTGCAGCAGCCGGCCAATCCCGATTTTCATCTCGCGTTCCTGTTGCGCCTGACGCGCCTGTTGGGTTTCTTCCCTGCCGGTGCGCCTTCGGAGGCGACTCCGGTGTTCGATCTGCAGGAAGGCGTGTTCTGTTCGCAGGTCCCTCCGCATCCGCATTATCTGACGGGAGAGGAATGCACGGCCTTCGGATCATTGATCGAAGCGACGAACGACTTTTCAAAGCACCTGCAGTGGCCCTTGCCACTGAAGCGGGTGATGACCGAACGCCTGCTCGATTACTACCGCCTGCATGTGCCGGGGTTTGGTGAGGTGAGGGGGCATAAGGTGTTGGAGGCGGTTTGGAGTTAAGGGACGAGGGACGGGGGACGGGGGACGGGGGACGAGGGACGAGGGACGAGGGGCGAAGGACGAGGGACGGGGGACGAGACCGAGACCGAGACCGAGACCGAGACCGAGGAAAATTGACGAGGCTTGCCTGCCGGAGCTTTTGCGTAGGCAGGGACGAGGGAATTTTGTTTGTTTTTGGATTATAAATTCATTTAGTAAAGTTATTTGTTTACTTTATTTTGATTTTTGTAATGTTATTGCTTTACTTTTATGATTGTTTTGTAAAACTTTAACTATACTTTTATCGTATTGAACGATTCCAGACCCTGACATCATGGCCAGACGATATTTATTGTTGCAGCAGTTAGACCGGAAGATGGAAGCGTATGCACCGCTGAAACGGGCGGCGATTTTGCCGGGTGGATGGGTGCATTCGATCCGTACGGCTGTGGGAATGTCTTTAGCGCAATTGGGAAGAAAACTTACCATGACGAAACAGGGCGCGTTGGATATTGAGCGCCGGGAGCAGGACGGGACGATCACGTTGAAGTCGCTGCAGGAAGCAGCCCGCGCAATGGATATGCAACTGGTGTATGGTTTCGTGCCGCAGGATGGGTCGCTGGATGCACTCATCGAACGCAAAGCGATTGAGCTGGCTACGAAGATTGTCCTGCGTACGTCGGCGACCATGCAGTTGGAAGACCAGCGCAATTCGGCTGCCCGGCTCGAAGCGGCAATCCGTGAACGGGCGGAGGAGATAAAAAAAGAAATGCCCCGGTATCTATGGGATTGACGGGACCGGTTCCGGACGGACAGACGCTGCTCGGCGAGGACGAGAAAGACGGTTTACGTATCACCACGATCACGACGCGGGCTGAACTGGACGAGTACGAACAACAGAACATCGAAGCGGCGCTCTTGTGGATCATGGGGCGTTCGTTCCGGCCGGAGGTGGTCTTTTCGGAGGATCACATCCGCAACTTGCACCGCAGGATGTTCGGCAAGGTGTGGTCCTGGGCGGGTAAGTTCCGGCAGACAGACAAAAACATCGGCGCGGACAAATGGAGAATATCCACCGAGCTAAAACTCCTGTTGGATGACGCGCGGTATTGGTACGAACAGGGAAGTTACGAGCCGGATGAATTCGCCATTCGATTCAAGCACCGGCTCGTTTCCATCCATTGCTTTCCGAATGGCAACGGCCGGCACAGCCGGTTGATGGCCGATATCATCGTGGAGAAGCTCTACCGGCTTCCGGTATTCAGTTGGGGCGCAGGTGGTCCGGATCCTGTCGCGACGCGGTCGGCTTACCTTGTCGCGGTCCGGATGGCGGATCGGGGCGATTACGGACCCTTACTGGCGTTAGCAAGATCTTAGCGGATCCGGTGTTCAAACTTCGCCGGATGAAGTTCCCGGATTGATTGCGATTCCTTGCTTCGAAAAAAATAGTAACGCGGAGTACCGCAGAGGTCACGCAGAGTAACCTTTAGACTTGCCTTCGTAACTTCAAGCTGACTGTGCTGGAAGAGATAGAGGTGAACTAAGCAGAGTTAGAGCCTTCAGGGCTAATCTGTGTATCAGTCCTCTATCTCTTTTCAGGGTGCGGTGCC
>WBZP01000821.1_pt1 | contig 40748 bp, 32 predicted proteins | sample 5204301 | NCBI WGS metagenome assembly WBZP01 (sample SAMN12412401, study PRJNA552823) | activated sludge metagenome | isolation source: activated sludge from nitrification reactor of wastewater treatment plant... | place: USA: Pennsylvania | collected 2017
GTAGCACCGCCGAGTTGCGCCGGCACGACCCTGAGACCCGCGATGAAGTCCAGACCGGCGTAGTGGCCGAGCGCCTCGCGCAGCGGCTCGAACAGCACCGGCCCGGCCTTGGCCACGCCGCCGCCGAGCACCACGAGATCCAGGTCGCACACCGCACCGACGGACGCGATCATCGCGGCCACCGCCGTGGCACCCCGCCGGAATGCCCGCAGGGCCACCGGATCGCCGGCGGCGGCCGCGGCGGCCAACTCCTTGGCGGTGGCCTCCGGCGTTGCGTCCCAACCGTTTTCGCGAGCCCACCGGGCCAGGTGCGGACCGCTGGCGATCGCCTCGACGCAGCCGTGGCCGCCGCAGCTACACGGCGGCCCGGCGGCGTCGACGACGACGTGCCCGACGTGGCCGGCGTTGCCGGTGCGGCCGTCGTACGGCGCGCCGTCGAGCACCAGACCGCCGCCGATACCGGTCGACACCACCATGCCGAGCAGGAACGCCGCGCCCCGCCCGGCGCCCCGCCAGTGCTCACCGAGGGCCATGCACAGTCCGTCGCCCCCGAGACGCACGGGCCGGCCCGGCAGGACGGCGGCGACGCGGTCGCGAATCGGGAAATCGCGCCACGCGGTCAGGTTGATCGGGCTGACCGTTCCGGTCGGCAGGTGCACCGGCCCGGCCGAGGCGATACCCGCACCCCGCACCGCGATCCCGGCGGTCGTCGCGGTGATGAGGCTTTCGGTGACGGCCCACACCGCCTCCGGGTCATCGCCGCGCGGGGTGGGCTCCTGCGTGGACGTCACCAGGGTGCCGTCGGCGTCGACGAGCCCGGCGGCGATCTTGGTGCCGCCGATGTCGAGGGCCAGGGTCAGGTCGGACATCAGTGTCTGTGCACATTATCGGGCTGGCGGGGATCGCCGGGATGTTCGTAGCCGGGCGCCAGTTCGACGAGGTCGGCGCGGCGCATGTCGAGCCAGTTCCGGAAGGCCCGGCGGCGGGCCGCGGCCAGCAGGTGCGCTGTGACCGCGGGACGGACCTGCTGCAACGACGGCGGTGGCCCCGGGTTGCGCCAGCCCCGGGAGTCGCGGGTTCCCGTCGCGAACCGCATCGGGTTGCGGGCGTGATAGCCGGCCACGTCATCGTCGGGCACGGTCACGTCGGCGACGACGTAGGCGTAGACGGCCCGGGTCAGCGGATCCGACAGTGCCGCCGCCGTCACACTGCCGATCTCGACCCGCGCGGTGGCGTCGGGCAGCACGCTGCTCAGATCCGGCGCATCGTCGGCGCCGATGCCCAGTCGCGCCGCCTCGGCGGCGATCACCCGTTCGGTCACGATCAGCTGGGTCAGCCAGCGCCGCAGCTGCCGGCCCTCGCCGGTGCCGGGCAGCGGCAGCGACGCCGACGGCGCGGTGGCGCGCAGCCGGGCCTCCCGGGCGTCGACGTCGTACACCGTCACCGGGCGCCCGCAGACCCGGGCCACCCCGGCCGCGGGGGTCACCGGACCACCACCCGCACGGCCGGGGTGTACAGCAGTTCCCCGGCGGCGGCCACCCGCACCAGCGCCCACCATTGGCCGGGGACCGTCGACGCCGGCGGGGCCACGTCGAACTCCAGCCGGACCTGCCCGGCCGCCGGCAGCACGGCCCCCACCGCGGCCGGGCCGATCCACTCCCAGGTGCCCCACGGGCTGATGACGTGGGCTTCGACGGCCAGATCCGCGTGGCAGTCGGTGGCCACCGCGAGCGCAACCCGGCCGCGCTCACCCGCCCGCAGGACGATCTCCGCGGGGTCCTCCGACAGGCGCAGCAGCGGGCCGTCCGCGCCGCCCACGGTGATGACGCAGACGTCCTCGACGGTCTGCCGCCAGGCCGCCGGGAGTTCGTCGCCGGTGATCCGCAGCTGGGCGCGCACCGGGTAGTGGCCGGGGGCCGCCCCGGCGGGCAGGGTGACGGTGAGGTCGGCTTCCCGGTGCGCACCGGGCTCCAGGTCGACGGGCAGCCGGGCCGGTGTCACGGTGCAGCCGGGTGGGCCGATCAGGTCGATGGCACCGGACAGCCGCGCGTCGGTGCAGTCGCTGGCCACGGTGAGCCGCAGCGCCACCCGATCCGCGGTCGCCGCGACCCGGTGCGGATGCAGGTGCGCGACCGCGGGCAGTCCGCCGAGGGGAGCCGGTCCCCGGTTGTGCAGCCAGTAGCGGGCATACAGCGGTTGCGCGGACTCGGAGTCGGGTGCGATCGCCGCGGGCCCGTGGCGGGGATCCGGTTTGCGCGCGGGCGTGAAATCAGCGGGCACGGTGCGTATCTCGAAGCCGTGCAGGGCGAGATCGCGCGCGTGCCGGGATTGCGGGGTCAGGTCCTCCAGCAGCCCGGCCCGGCCGACCGGCCGGATCGAACCGACGTCGGATGCCAGCCGCACCTGGGCATTGCACCCATGGGTTTCGACGAGCCGCAGCGCGGCGCGGCCGGTGGGCGCCTCCGAGCGGCCCTCCGGCGTCGGGTTGCCGCACAGTTTCAGGGCGTCCAGCCGCACGCCGTCGCCGTCGACCCGCAACAGCGCCGCGCGCTCGGGTAGCGCGGCGCCGATCGCGTCGCTGCGCACGGCCAGCAGCGGTCGACTGAACTCGTTGCTGCGCAACGGAATCGCGGCGTCGCGCCAGTCGCCGTCGCCGGCCACCACCGCGTAGTCGAAGGTGTGCGACCAGTGCTGCAGCTGGAAGTTCGAGCCGTCCGGCGCGCCCCGGCGTTGGTGCGTGGTCCACAGCCCGGACGGCCAGCCGGTACACGACCGCAGCAGCGAGGTGTGCAGGGTGCCGTCGGACTCGACGGCGAAGCTCGGCACCCCGCGGTTGAGCAGTGCCACGGTGCGCGCCTCGAACCGGCCCGCATCCACCCGCACCCGTTGCGCGACGGCGATCTCGGCGTCGCCGAGATCATCGGCCACCGCCGCCACCGCATCGCGCAGGGCCTCGTCGTCCGTCCCGGCGATCACCAGGACCGGCAACGCCCGGACGCCACGCAGGTCGGCGTCGGGAACCCACGCGGCGGCCAGCGGTGCCGCCGCTGGCACGAAAAGCCTTGCATGGCAATAACTTTCGAGTTGGCGATTCAGCTCGGCCGCGTACCCGGGATCGGCGTCGGCCAGCAGCGCGGCGGTGAACGCATTGCACTCGGGGCCGCCGAGCGCGATCCGGGTGTCCGGCAGGTTCGAGTCGACGGCCAGGTGCCCGTACCGCGGCCGGTCCGCACCCGAGCAGGTCGCCGTCACGCCGGCGCGCACCAGCGCCACCATCAGCGCACGGGCCAGCGGCCCGGACAGCGGCTCCGACGGCGTGATCACCTCGGCCACCGAGACCGCGTGAACGTCGCTGTCGCCAAACGTGATCCGCGCCGCCGACGACAACCCGAACCAGCCGTAGGCCGGGTTCTCCAGGGTCCACGGATGGGCCGCGGTGTCCACCGACCGCGCCGAGCCGGGCTCGTGGATCAACGCGAAGCCGCGGCCGATGACGGCGTCGCCCACCTCGCTGACGGGCATCGCACCCGCGATGTGCGCCGGCCAGCGCAACCGCAGCAACTGGTCCTCGCCGACGAAGTCGTCGATGGTGGTCGTGCAGTCCAACCGGTCAATCCCGGCCCACAGGGTCAGCGTCTGGGTGTAACGCAGCAGACCCGCGACGCGGCCGGTGACCACCAACCGTTCGCCGATCGGGCAGCGGTAGGCCCGCACCTCGGCCGTGCCGTCGGCCGATCCGACCACCGGACCCCGGGGCAGCAGGTGCCAGGGCCCCTCCCCGGCCTGCGGATGCGACGGGTATTCGGCGTACAGCGCCAGTTCGTTGCCGACCCGGCCGGGCGTCAGCAGCTCGCGGTCGTGGTGGCGAAGTGAATCGACCGCGCCGCCCCGGCCGGGATCGACCCGCACCCGGTAGTGCGCGTTGGCGATCTCGGCGCCGGCCACGGGCTCCCACCGGTCGGGGCGCCCCGGTTCGATGCGGTAACAGCGCCGGCCCAGTGACGGCACCTCGGCCGCGACGAAAGTCAGCCGGCCCCGGTCGACGAGGGCGGGCACCTCGGCGCCGGTGTCGTCGACGACCCGGGGCGGCGGACCGTCGTAGCCGACGGTCACCACGTCGGTCCGGTTGTGCGCCAACGGGTTCCACACCGTCAGCGGTGCGGCCGCGAGATCCCGGCCGAGCCGGGCCAGCGCGTTGTCGCGCGTCCCGCGCCCGATTTCCCAGGCGTCGCGCCAGCCGGTCAGCAGGTCCAGGTAGACCTGGTCGGATTCCGAACCGGTGATGGCGTCGTGGTGGGCTCCGTACGCCAACTGCACCCACGCCTTGGCCAGCGCCGGTTCGGGGTAGGTGGCGCCGGTCAGCAGGTGAGCGAACGTGGCGAACCGCTCCGCGTCCAGGACGGCGGTCTCCGCGGCCCGATTGGCCTGCTTGGTGTCGATGAACGACACGTCCTTGCCGGTGTAGATCGGGTTCATGTCGCGGGTCTGGGGCGACGGTTCGACGCCGCGCTCGGCGAGTTCGGCCCGCACGGCGGCGAAGAACTCCCTGGGCAGCGCGCACACGAACCGCGGCCAGGTGTACCGCGAGTTCCAGTCGCGGTGGATCTCGGTGACCCACTTGTTCGGCGGGGTGTAGTCCGTGCCCACCGGCAGCAACACGTTGCGGGTCGACGTCACCTTCTTCAGGCCGGCGAACAGGTCCCAGGTCGCGGCCTGCGCCTCGGCAAGGGTGGCCGCGGAATCCATCCACCACCCGGCCGAGTAGTGCGCCGGCATGTAATGGGTGAGCAGCCCCGTGCCCGAGGGCGCGATCCACTCGAACTCGCTGGCGAACTGCATCCGCTCGGGATCGCCGCCGTCGGCCATGGGCCCCCACTGGTGGTGCGGGCCCCGCGCCCACGAACTCGAGGTCAGCCCGGCCGCGGCGGCCATGCCCGGAAACTGGGGGTCGTGGCCGAACACGTCGAGCTGCCAGGCGGTGGCGGGATCGGCGCCCATGACGTGACGCTGAAAACCGATGCCGTGCACGAAGTTCCGGATCGCGGTCTCCGGGCTGGTGAGGTTGGTGTTGGGCTCGTTGTAGGTGCCGCCCATGATCTCGACGCGGCCGCCGGCGATGAACCGGCGCAGATCGGCCCGGTCCTGCGGATGGGTGTCCCAGTACGGCTTGAGGTAGTCGACCTCGGCGAGGACGAACTTGTAGTCCGGGTCGCGGCGCGCCATTTCGAGGTGGGCGGCCACCAGCTCGAAGCCGTTGGTCTGCCGGGCCCGCCCGGGCGGGTCCGCGGTCCACTCGCTGGTGTAGGCGGCCTGGGTGTTCCACCACACCGGGTCGTAGTGGAAGTGGCTGACCATGTGCATCGTCCAGCCGGGTTCGGCGTCGGTGAACGTGAAGTCGGTGCGGCGGTCGTCCGCGACGACCGCGGCCGCCCGCCGCCGGCCCGGCCGCGGGTCGGTGACGGTGACGGCCACTTCGACGGCGCCCCCGCCGGGTGCGACGTCGGCCGCACCGGTCAGCCCGTCGCCCTCGATCAGGATCCGGGCCGGCTGCGCCGCGTCCCCGTAGTCGACGCGGACGATCTGCAGCGGCGCATGCGGTGGCCCGACGAACAGTTCGGTCGAATCGACCGCCCGCACGGACACCATGTCCCCATCCTTTGGGGCGAGCGTGCCGTCGCGCCCGCGACACGCCGGGCAACGCCGGCCGAGCCGGCGCGCGGGCACGTCCGAAGCGGCCCACGTGCGCGCGCCGCCACGCGGTCCTGGGAAATGCGCTGCGGCCCGGCGGCACGCGGCGTACGCCGCGCAATTGGCGCCCGATGTCGAATTCAGCAAATATTAGACATATCGACTACGAGCCGAAATGCTGTCACAGCAATACGAATGTGTTTAATTCGTTGTCAAAATGATAGCCGGTGGAGGCTGTCTATTTGCCTCCCGCCGGGAGGAGGATGGCGAGCGCAGGGGGCTTCGCGTGGTCGGGATTGGAGTGCTCAATGAGGTGTCTTGCGCTGCCCTTTGCGGCCCTGCTGGCTACCGCATCGGCGTTGGTTGCCCCGCCCGCGCCGGCAGCGGCGGCCAGCACGTACGACTCCGGCCTGAACGTTCCGTTCGAATCGCCCGACGCGGTGTCCGGGAGCACCGTCAGCGTTGTGCAATACGGTGCGACATCCGGCAATCCGAACGACGATGACGCCGCCGCAATCCAGCGCGCAATCAACGCCGCCAGGCCGGGCGACATGGTCTACATCCCGGACGGCACCTACCACGTCAAGAGCATGATCACGCTCAAGTCGGGAGTATCGGTCGTCGGCCAGTCCCGCGACGGCACGATTCTGGCGGGCAGCTACTCGGCCAGTCCGTACGCCGTGATGTACGCCGCGCCCGGGGTCAACAATCTGACCCTGTCGAATTTCCGGCTGGGAGTGGCGGCGGGCAAACCGTACCTGGCCGGAATCCGTCTGGGTAACACCGGAAGTACGGTGGTCGCCCGCATCGCCGTCAGCAATCTGCTGATCGAACAGTTTCAACGCTTCGGGATACAGGTGCAGAACGGGAAATTCATCCTCGCCGACAGCAACATCATCAGGAACGCGACCGCGCTGGACGGGGACGGCTCCGGGTACGGCGTGATCATCGACCAGAGTGGATCCAACAACAACTGGATAAAGAACAATCTGATCGGCCCGACCATTCGCCACGGCGTCCTGCTGCAATACCGCGCGAACCACAATCTGATCGAGCACAACACGGTCACGGGCAGCGTCTCCGGTTCGATCGACCTGCACGGCGAAGACGAGTACAGCAACGAGATCAGCTACAACCTGGTTTCGGACTGTGTGCGCAACGGCACCTCGGTCAGCCCGAACGGGGGCGGTATCGAGGTCGGCGAGTTCAGCGGAATAGCCGGCACCACCCTGCTGCACGACAACTCGGGGCCGTACAACTGGATTCACCACAACGAGGTGTCGAATTGCACCTACGGCGTCCGCATCACCAACAACAGCAATTACACCTACGTCGAAGACAACTCGTTCCACGACAACCTGGTGTCGGGAATACAAGCCGATCTGGCACCCCTGAACAATCTTCTGCTGGCGCGCAACCAGGTGTACCAGAACGGCAACGGCGTCCTGCTCTACAACGTCACCAAGGCCGTCATCCAGGGCAACCGGATCACCGACAACGCCGGGTACGGCCTGTGGACTAACCCCGGGGTCACCGGCTTCGTCATCTCGGACAACACGGTGACGGGCAACAAGGTGAACGTGGTCCTCGGCAGCAAGAACGGCACCTACACCGAGGGTGCCGCGGCGTAGTGGGGGCTATCCTGATGCGGTCCAGGACTGGCGTGTCGGCGACGGGAGATTGGTGACCGCGCGAACGAGGACGGCGCTGATCACGGGGATCACCGGCCAGGACGGCGGCCATCTCGCGCCGCTGCTGCATGACAAGGGCTACGAGGTCTTCGGGATCATCCGCGGGCAGAGCAACCTGAAGAAGGAACGGCTGCTCGAGGAGTTCCCCTATGTCCAGCTCATCGAGGCCGACCTGTTGGACCCGTCGTCGATCATCCGCGCGGTCGATCAGTCCGACCCCGACGAGTTCTACAACCTGGCCGCCATCAGTCACGTCGGTTATTCGTTCAAGAACCCGACGCTGACGCTGGACACGACCGCCCGGGGGGTGCTCAACTGCCTCGAGGCGATCCGGATGACGGGCAAGGTCGACCGGATCCGCTTCTACCAGGCCTCGACGTCGGAGATGTACGGCGGCCTCGACTACAACCGGCCCGGGCTGGGCTACGACGAGAGCTCACTGTTCCACCCGCGCAGCCCGTACGGCGTCTCGAAGTTGTTCGGCCATTGGATCGCCAAGAACTACCGCGAGAGCTACGGGATATTCGCCTCCTGCGGAATCCTGTTCAACCACGAGGGCGAACGGCGGGGCGTCGAATTCGTCACCAGGAAGATCACCCACGCGGTGGCCCGGATCCATCTCGGTCTGCAGGACAAGGTCGAGCTGGGAAACCTGTGGCCCAAGCGCGACTGGGGCTACGCCGGGGACTACGTGCGCGGCATGTGGCAGATGCTCCAGCACGACGAGCCCGACGATTTCGTCCTGGCCACCGGCGAGGCCCACTCGATCGAGGACTTCCTGTCCCAGGCTTTCCGCGAGATCGGCGTCGAGGACTGGACGCCGTACGTGACGCGCAGCCAGGAACACATCCGGCCGGCCGAAGTCGACATTCTGCTCGGCAACCCCAGCAAGGCCGAGACCATCCTCGGCTGGACGCGCGAAGTTGATTTCGCCGGACTCGTGCACCGGATGGTGCAGCACGACATTGCCGATCAGCGCAGCCGTGCCGCCGGCGCACCGGCCGTCGCGCCCGGGTGATGAACTCTGGGACCAGCGGGAGGCGCATCGCCGTCACGGGCGCGACCGGCTTCGTCGGGCAGGCGCTCGTCGCCCACCTGGCGGCCCGCGGCCACCGGGTCGTCGGGATCTCCGAACGCGCCGAACCGCCGGACCGCACCGCCGACGCCCTGGCCGAATACCACTGCGCCGACCTGACCCTCGGTTGGCCGGACATCGGACCGTTCCGTGACCTCGACGGCATCGTGCACCTGGCCGGGCTCGCGGCCGTCGCGCCCTCGTTCGAGCACCCACAGGAATACATCAACACCAACAGCGCCATGGTGACCAACCTGTTCGAGAGTGCACTGCAGCAGGACTGGCGGGGCCGGGCCGTCGTCGTCAGTTCGGGTGCCGTCTACGGCGGCGCGCAGCACGATCGCCGGACCGAGGCATCCCCCACCGTCGCCACCTCGCCGTACGTCGTTTCCAAGCTGCTGGTGGAACATCAGGCGCAGTACTACCGGCAACGCGGCCTGGACGTCGTCGTCGCCCGGCCGTTCAACCACATCGGTCCGGACCAGCACCGCGGTTTCATCGTGCCCGACCTGGTGGCGAAGGTGCGGGGATGGCGGCCGGGCACCAACATGGCGGTCGGAAACCTCGATTCGGCCCGGGACTACACCGATGTGCGCGATGTCGTGGCCGCCTACGAACTCCTGTTGAGTCGACCGCGACTGAACCACCCCACCTACAACGTGTGCAGCGGTGCCGCCCGAACCGGCCGGGAGGTGCTCGACGCGGTCTGCCGGGCGCTGGGAACCCAGGTCCCGCCGCTCGATGACGCCGGCGAGCGCCGCGCGGTCGACCCGTCCGTCATCGCGGGCAGTGCCGATCGCCTGACCGTCGAGACGGGCTGGCGGCCCACGATCGACCTGCAGACGTCGATCGACGACTTCGTCGCCGGTTAGCCAGGGCTACCGGATGGGATGCGGAAAACGTTCGCCAGCAGCTCCCCGAGCAAACAAGAGGGCCGACGGCCGTTGGGAATGACGGTCGAACGGCAGGCAAAACAAATGAGCGCGTCGGCCGAATTCCCGGCATGCCCATTCACCTCAAGATATCGACCGGACCGCCCGCAGTTAACCCGGGTGTAGCCTGTCACAGCAACCACATCGGGTCGGCGCCCGCCACGATGGAACCCAATTCGCTGCGGGTTGCAGCCGTTTATGGTGGAATGCTAGGGTCAGTTGTCGAACCGGGTGGGGGCCCGGCCATTTCCACAGCAGCTAACAATCTTTACGTTTCCTGAACATCGGGGGGCATTACTGACTTCGGGGGTCAGACATGCCAGAACAATCATCTGCGAATGTGCATGTGCGCACATCGACAGGCACGCCGAGCCAGGCCGTACAGGTCGCCGACGGTCCGCGCTACCGGAGCTCGTCGTCCGCCGAACCCTTGACCGTCAGCCTGGTGATCCCGGTCAAGAACGAGGCCCGCAACATCGGCTGGGTGCTCGAACAGATCGCCGACGACATCAGCGAGGTCATCCTCGTCGACGGGAACTCCACCGACGCCACCCTGATCACCGCCCGCCGATGCCGGCCGGACATCAAGGTCGTGGCCCAGGAGGGGACCGGCAAAGGCAGCGCGCTTCGCACCGGCTTCCTGGCCGCGACCGGCGACATCATCGTCATGATGGACGCCGACGGCAGCATGGCGCCCGCCGAGATCACGCACTACCTGCACTTCCTTTCGAACGGATACGACTTCGTCAAGGGGTCGCGATTCATCCCCGGCGGCGGGTCGCTGGACATCACCCCCTTCCGGCGGCTCGGCAACCGGTTCCTGCTCGGTGTGTTCAACACGCTCTATCGCGCCGAACTCACCGATCTCTGCTACGGGTTCTGCGCGTTCCACCGGCGCTACCTGGACGTCCTGGCCCTCTCGGCGACCGGTTTCGAGATCGAGGCCGAGATGGTGGTCCGGTCGATGCAGGCGGGTCTGCGGGTGGCCGAGGTGCCCAGCCTGGAACTGCCGCGGCGGGCCGGAAAATCCAATCTCAATTCGGTGCGCGACGGCATCCGGGTGTTGCGCACGGTGCTGCGCAGCCACCGTTCCGGGCTCAGCGGCCACGTCGTCCAGTCGGTCCGCAAGACGGTTCACGCGCGTGACCGCGTCAGGAGTACTGCGTGACCGAAGGCCACACCGGGGGCAGAGCTCAATCCCCGAGTGAGCCCGTGGCGCTCATCGTCGGTCCCGGAGACCGATTCCTGTCGGGGGTCAGCTATTACACGGCGCTGTTGACGGCGGCACTGGCCGAGCGGGGGCCGGTTGCCGCCTTGCTGCTGCGCCGGATATGCCCCCGCTTCATCTATCCCGGGCGAGCGCGCGTCGGGCAGACCGAGGGCGTCCTGCCGTTGCCGGACGTGCCGGTGTGCAACGGGCTCGACTGGTTCTGGGGCCGATCGGCACTGGACGCCTGGCGGTTCTGGCGCCGCACCCGGCCGAGTGTCGTCATCCTGCAGTGGTGGACCGCCACGGTGCTGCACACCTACCTGCCCCTGGCGTGGCTGACCAAGCGGTCCGGCGCCCGGCTGGTGATCGAGTTCCACGAGGTGCAGGACGTCGGCGAGGCACGATTGCCGCTGGTCAGCCGGTACACCAGGGCAGGCATGCGGCTGCTGCTGAGCCGTGCCGACGCCGTCGTGGTGCACTCCAGGTTCGACCGCGAAGCACTGCAGAAAACGTATCCGCAGCTATCCGGCCTGCCGATCGAGGTGATCCCGCTCGGCCCCTTCTCGCACCACGTGCCGGCCGAGGTGGACACCGACGGCGGACACACCGACATGCTGCCCCCGCTCTCGGAGCGGCCGGGCGAGCCGATCCGCCTGCTCATCTTCGGTGTGGTGCGCCCGTACAAGGGCCACAACGAACTCGCCGCGGCGGTCCGACTGCTCGAGAACTCCGGCCTCGACGTCCACGTCAGCGTGGTGGGCGAGGTCTGGCAGGGGTACCGGGAACCGCTGGAGGCCTTCGCGGCCGTGCTGCCGGCGGACCGCCTGACCATCGTCGACCGGTACGTCGCCGACGACGAGGTGCCCGGCTTCTTCGCCAACGCCGACATCGTCGTCCTGCCCTACCTGCGGTCGTCGGCCTCGGGACCACTGCACACCGCGATGAGCTTCGGCCTGCCGGTGGTGACCACCGCGGTCGGCGGGCTGATCGAGGCCGCCGACGACTACACCGGGGCAGTCCTGGTCCCGCCCGGCAATCCCGCCGCACTCGCCGAGGGAATCCGCGCCGCGGTGCCGCTGGTGGGCATCGCGCACGACGACCCGCATTCCTGGCCCCGCAGCGCGGAGCGGTTCGGGGCCCTGCTGGACCGGATCGGTGCGAACTGGGGCGGCAGCCGACCGCGGCCCGGGGACCGAAAGGGAAGGGCCAGCCTGCCGGGCGAGGTCGTATGACGAGTACCGCACTGCGCGTCGGGCTGGTGGTGCCCCGCTTCGCGCCATTCCACGGCGGAGTGGAGACCTACGTCGCCTCCGCCGCCTCAGCCCTGGCCGCCGAGGGCGCCGACGTCACCGTCGTCACCCAGGCCCCACGGTCGGCCGAACTGCCGCAGCACGAGGCCCTCGACGGGTACGCCATCGAGCGGCACCACCTGCCGATCGGCGCCATCCTGGACGTGCCCTCGCCGGCGGCCGCACGCGCGGCGTCCCGGGCCGGACGCTTCGACGTCGTCTGGGCGCACAGCTATCACACCCCGCTGGCCTGGCTCGTCGCCGAACAGACCACCACCCCCCTGGTTTTCGCCCCGCACTACCACGGCGTCGGCCACACCCCGTTGCGCCACGCATTGCACACGGCCTACCGTCCCGCCGGCCGCCGGCTCATGGCGGCGAGCCGACGCATCGTGGCGGTCACCGACGCCGAGGCGAACCTGCTGCGGCGGGACTTCCGCCGCGAGATCCCGCGCGCGAAGCTCGCCGTGGTGCCGACGGCGGTGCCGGATCCCATCCACGGCCGGCAGCCGTATCCCGGCGCGGCGAACGTCGTGCTCACCATCGCCCGGCAGGAGCCGTACAAGCGGACGGACCTGCTCATCCGCGCGGTGGCCGAGCTGAGTCGCCGCGGCGTGCCGGCGCACCTCGTCGTCGTCGGCGACGGAGCGGGCCTGGGCGCGTACCGCCGGCTGGCCACCGAACTCGGCGCCGACGGCGTCGTGACGTTCACCGGTTCGGTGGACGACGAGACGCTGGCGCGCTGGTGGGCGTCGGCGTCGATGTATGCGAGCGCGAGTCAGCAGGAGGCGTACGGAATCGGGCCGGCGCAGGCCCTCGTCGCGGGTCTGCCCGTCGTCGCCAGCGATATCCCCGCACACCGCGAGCTCGTCAGCCGCGCGGGGCCGGCCGCGGCCGCCCGCTTGTGTGCCGCGACCGACGAAGCCGGCGCGCGGTACGCCGATGCGATCGCAGAACTGCTCCCGGCCGCGGCAGCACGCGCCGAGCGCGCGCAGCGGTGCACGCTGCCGCGCACCGCGGACATGGTCGGCCGGCTGCTCGACATCCTCACCGAGGCAAGTGCGATGGTGAGGATGTCGTGACCTCCGCTGCGGACACCGTCCCGGACGTCGACACAGTTCGGCCATCCCGGGAACGTCCGCGACGGCACGGCCCCGACCTCCGCCGGCGCTTCCCCGGGCTGCTGCCCGTCGTCGGAGTTCCCGCCGGCGCTGTCCTGATCATCTGGTCCTGCCACCACGCGGCCGGCCTCGCCGAACCCGACGACATCCAGTTTGCGGTGTTCTGGGCGGGATTCCTGAGCGGGATGTTGCCGCTGGCCGCCCTGGCCTGCGCCCGGAGCACCAGTGGCGTGGTCCGGGCCTGCGCGCTCGCGGGCGTCGGCCTGTTCGGGATGGTGCCCAGACTGCAGCGCCTCGGGCCCGCCGGATCAGATGAATTCATCCACCTGCGCCAGGCCATCGAGGCCTACTTCAGTGGCGACGTCGGACACACGTTGTTCCTGCTGCCGATCAGCAAGGAGTTCTTCGGCCTGCACCAGGCGACCAGCGCGATCGCGCGGCTGACGGGGCTGCCGCTGTGGTACGCCGGCATGAGCGTGGTCGCACTCGCGCACGCCCTGTCCGTCCTGGCCGTCTATCAGCTCATCCGGATGGTGGACGTGCCCGCCCCGGGCGCGGCCGTCGGCGCGGTGGTCTACACGCTCAATCCGTCCTGGCTGTTCTTCGACGTCTCGTTCTCCTACGAGAGTCTCGCGCTGCCGGTGGTCCTGTGGTGCCTGGCGGCCACCGTCGCGGCCGGCCGGGCCACCACGAAGCCCGCCCTCGGGCCGATCGCCATGGCGCTCATGTGCATCGCGGCGTTGCCGATGATCCATCACCTCAGCACCATCATGCTGTTTGCGATCCTGACGCTGCTGGTCACGTCCCGCCTCGTGCACTGGTACCCCCGCGCGGTGGCCCTCCCCACGGACGAGGTCCGGGAGCGCCTGTGGCCGCTGGGGCTGATCTGGTTCGCCCTGATCTTGTCGATACACCTCTGGTGGTCGGAGAAGTACGACTGGCTGCTGTCGTATCTCAGCCCGGCCTGGACCGAGGGACTGGCACAGCTCTCGAAGATTCTCGACGGGGTCGGCAAATCGTCGGGGCAGCGCTCGCTGTTCGGCAACGCCCCCAACCCGATCTATGAGATCGTCTCCGGTTACTTGTTCCCGGTCGTGGTGTTCGGCCTGTTCGTGTGGTCGTTCGCCGTTCTGTGGCGGCTCCGGCGCCGGGTCGGCTCCGCCCTGTGGGCGTTCGCGGCGCTGGGTGCGATGTTCTTCGCCAGCATGCCGATGGTGCTCACCAGAGGAGGCGCCGAGGGCGCACATCGGTCGTGGGCGTTCAGCTTCATCGGGATCGCCGTGCTGTGCGGCATGGCCTGGTCCTACGGGCCGCGGCTGCGTTCGGCCACCCTCGACACCCGGTGGCGGTCGGCGACCGCGGCATTCGGCCGGCCGGCCGTCCGGGCCGCCGTCGCCGGAGTCGTGTTCACCGTCATGGCCTTCGGCGGCGCGGCGTTGGGGGTGAACCTGTCGTCCCGCTTCCCGGGCAGTGCGCACGTCGGCGACGACGCGCGGTCGGTGTCGAAGGAGGGCGGCGCGGTGGCGGAGTGGATGGCGGCCCATGCGCCGGTCGACACTCCGGTGCTGGCGGACCGTTACGTGTCGCAGCAGATCGGTTCGCTGGGCCGGATGTCCGCGCTGCGGCCCAGCTCCACGTTCCCGATCTGGGAGCTGTACATGAGCGCCGAACCGGTACGCCCCGAGGTGCTGAAGCAGATCTGGGACTCCGAGATCCGCTATTTCGTCGTCGATTCGCGGATGGCGACCACCCGCCCGCGGATGGGCTACTGGTTCACGCGGAACGAGCCGGGCGTCCACGGGACGGACCTGTTCCCGCAAGCGGCCCTGGACCGGTTCAACTGCCTGCCGTGGTTGCAGGCGGTGTACGGCGCGGGCCCGCTGACCGTTTACGAGGTCAACGCCGACATCCTGCGCCGCACGGCGGCCGGCAGCTGCGCGGAGGCGGCGGCATGAACAACGGTCGCGGTGGCATTGCCCTAGCCGAAGCCCTAGCCGAAGCCCTGGCCGAAGCCGGGTCCGAACACGCGCAGGTCGATTCGCCGCCGCCGGCCGGCGTCGACGAAGAACACGACTCTTCCGCCACCGCTGCGGGGTCCGGTCGAACCGGCCGGCACCGCCGGTCCCGGGCCGCCCGCGGTGATCGGGCCGGAGTTCCGCCGGACCGGATGGTCCGCGTACGCCTGCTGCTCTGGTCGGCCGTCGGCGTCGCGGGCCTCCTCGTCGCGCACCGGCTCCAACCCGATCAGGGTGCCCTGTTCGCCGTGCCCTCCGGTTTGGCCGGGTGGACGTCGTTGCTCTGCGGGATCGCCGGGATTTGGCTGGTGCCCGGACTGCTGCTGTCCGGGGTGATGATGCGCACCGGGGCCGGCCTGGCGGCGTGGCTGGGATCGCGGCTGGCGACGACGTTGTGCTGGTACGCGCTCGTCGGTCCGGTCATCCACTTCCTGGGTCAAGGCGCCCAGGTCACCACCGGCGGCATCCTCATCGCGACAACGGCCGCCGCGGCCGCGACGTCTCTCGGCGTTGCACTCGGCCTGGCGCGCCGGCCGGCACGTCGCTGGCTCCGGATCGTGCTGTCCGCCGCTGCCGGAGCGGTCTGCGCCAAGGCCACGATCTGGGTGTGGATGTCGGTGTGGACCTACGGCATGAACTACGCGCACATCCGCCGCCTGGAATGGCTGATCGTGCTCGCGGGTGCGGCGCTCAGCGCGGTCGGCACGGTGAGCCGTCCCCAACTGCCGGTGCGAACGGCCCGCAACGTGCGCGTCGTCCTCGTCGCACTCACATTGACCGCCGCGACCCTGGCGACGATCGCGGTTGCGGACGACACGTGGCCGCCGGGGCAGCAGATGCCGTCCGCCCTGGGTATCGAGGCGGTGTCGGCACCGGCCGACGCGGATATCGCATTCGCCCTGACCGGAATCGGTCCGGAGGGCCCCCGATTCGTCGAACAGGCCGAATTCGTCGGCTCCGACGACATCGGACGGGCGGTTCCGCTTCAGACGCGGGTGGTACCCGCCGCCGACACCGCGACGGCGACGCTGCTCGTGACGTTGGAACCGGGCACCCAACCGACGCTGTGCCGCCCGGGCCGGCGGGCGAAACTCACGCTGCGTGATCAGGTGTCCGGCGTCCAGGTCCAGGCCCTGGTCCCCGACGGGTGGTGCGCCGTATGACCACCGTCCGGTCCCAGACGGCCCGGGGCCTGCTGGGAAACAGCATCGCCCTCCTCGCGACCACCCACATCACCGCGGTGTTCGGCTACGTGTTCTGGGTGCTGTGCGCCCGCGTCTTCTCCGCCGGCGTGATCGGCGCCACCAACACGGTGATTTCGGCGATGACCCTGGTCGCGATCGTGGCGGTGTCCGGGTTCGTGCCGATGCTCACGCGGCTTCTGCCGGGCTCGAGCACCGAGGAACGCAGCGGCCTGTGCAGCACGGCATTCGTCGTCACCACCGTGGTATCGGCCGTCGCCGGCGTTACGGCCGCGTTGCTCATGCCGGACCGGGTGCACGCCGCAGTCGGTACCGGGTGGCTGGTGGCCCTGTTGGGCACCGGCACGGTGGGCACCGCCCTGTTGCTCGTGGTCAGCGCCGCACTGCTGGGCGTTCGCCGAGCCGAACTCTCGCTCTACGGCAACGTCGTGGGTAGCGTGGCCCGCCTCGCCGCCGTCGCGGCGCTGCTGGCCTGGGGGTTTCTCGCCGCCGGTGCCGATCTACGCGCCACCCACACGATTCTCATCATCTGGGTGCTCTCCCTCGTCATCTCCCTGATGCTGTCCATCTGGCTGCTGGTCCGCGCGACGCCGGGCTTCCGATTCCACCCCCACCGGATCTGGCTCTCCCGCATGCGGCAATCGCTCGGGTGGGACCACGTCGCCACGATCGCCGTTCGGGCGCCGCCGCTGGCGATACCGATTCTCGCCGCCGCGCACTTCCCACCCGCCAAGATCGGATATCTGGCCGTGGTGACGATGATCATCAGCGTCTTCTCCGCGGTGGCCGCCGCCGTGTCCAACGCACTACTGGCGCATTGCGCCGACGATCCGCAGCAGCTGCGAACCCAGGCCCGCCGCGCTTTTCGGCTCATCGGCGTGCTCCTGGTGGTTCCCGTGTTGTTGGCCTGCCTGCTGGCCAAGGAGTTGCTCAGCTTCTTCGGACCCGACTACGCCGACTACAGCCCGCTGCTCATCGTGCTGTTGTTGTCCACCTTCCCGGATGCGCTGATCAACATGACGGTGGCGATTCTGCGCGTGCAGCACCGGCTGGCCGTGGTGGCCGCGGTGACGGTGGCGGGGGCGACCATGAGCATCGTCGGCGCCTGGCTGTTGATGCCCCACCTGGGAATCTTCGGAGCCGGCCTGGCCGTGTTCGCCTCTCAGATGATCGTGGCGACCGCCTTCACACTGATGGGTCCGCTCCGGTTCCTGGTCCGCGCGCGGCCCGCCCAGGCGCCCCCCGGGACCGACACCGCCGACACCGCCGGTACGCCCGGTCGACGGCGGCTCCGGATAGGACGCCCATGACCTCGCCCGCGGGTACCGATCGGCTGGACGGGCTGCGCATCCTGCACGCCATGGACAGCTTCCTGCCGAATGTCGGCGGCCTGGAGCTGTCGGTCGCGGCCCTGGCCCGCATGCAGGTGCGCCGGGGCCGAGTGGTCGCGATGGCAACCGCCCGGCATCCGGACGCCCCCGATCGGGAGAACCTGGACGGCGTCGAAGTGCACCGGCTGCCGATGGCGATGGCCCACCTGCCGGGCGCATACGCCGCCCCGACCCATCTGTTCTTCCCCCCGGTTCCGGATCCGGTCTTCACGCACGCGTTCACCGACCTCGTGCGCGAATTTCGTCCGGACGTCATCCACGCCCGGGGGTGGATCCTCTACAGCGTGCTCGGTCCCGCCCACCGCGCGGGCGTCCCCGTCGTCGCCAGCGCGCACGACCACAGTCAGGTGTGCGCGAACAAGGTCATGCTCTACCACGGCCGCAGCGTCTGTTCGGGACCGGCCTTGGCCAAGTGCATCGGTTGTGCCCGTTCGCATTACGGCCTCAAGGGAATTCCGTTGGCCGCCGGGCTGCACCAGTTGGGCTCGCGACGGCACCGCGAGGTCGCGCTGTGGACGGCCACCTCCTCGGCGCTCGCCGCCCGCGGCTCGGCACCCCGTCCCGCCGACCGCAGCCCGATGACGGTGATCCCGACGTTCATCGATGACGATCTGCTCGACCTTGCCGGCGACGAGCGGACGGCGCGGCGTCCCGATTTCGTCCCGCCCACCGGGCCGTACCTGTTCTACGCGGGAGCGCTGGGCGCCCACAAGGGGGTCGACGTGCTCCTCGATGCCCATTCCCGCCTGCGCGCGGCGGGGGTGGATGTGCCGCTGGTCCTCGCCGGTCTGCCCCGCGACGATTTCTCGGTCGCAGACCGGCCCGGGGTCGTCGTCGCCGCCAAGGTCCCCCACCGGGAAGTGGTCGCCGCGTGGCGGCACGCCACCGTCGGCGTGGTGCCGAGCGTGGTGCCGGAGGGATTCGGGCGCGTCGCCGTGGAATGCCTGGCGGCGGGAACGCCCTGCGTGGTTTCGGCGCTCGGCGGTCTGCTGGACATCGTTGCCGACGGTGTCGAAGGCCTGCATGTGCAGCCCGGCGACGCGGCCGAACTGGCTCGCGCGATCCAGCGCCTGCTCGGGGACGAGGCGCTGCGGTCGCGGCTGGGCGCGGCCGGGCCCGCCAAGGCCGCGCAGTTCACGCTGTCCCGGGTGGCGCCTCAGGTCGACGCGGTGTACCTGCAGGTTCTCCACAACGCAGCAACGGAAAGGACGGGGGTTCGAGCATGACCACTTCCAGCACTGCCGGCTCCGCCACGGGCGCGGAGCTTGCCGCCATACCGCTGGTGTGGATGTACCACTCCATCGCGCCCTACGACGAGGATCCCTACGAGGTCACCATGACGCCGCAGCGCTTCGAGCAGCAGCTGCGCTGGCTGCGCCGGCGGGGCCTGCGCGGGGTTTCGATGGGCGAGCTGTTGGCCGCGACCGCCCAGGGACGGGCGCGCGGGCTGGTCGGCCTGACGTTCGACGACGGCTACCAGGATTTCCTCACCAACGCGCTGCCGGTCCTGCAGCGGTACGGCTGCACCGCGACACTGTTCGTGTTGGCCGGCCGGCTCGGCGGCGAGAACGAGTGGAGCCGGCCCGGACCGAACAAGGCGCTGTTGACGGCCGACGAGGTGCGCGAAGTCGCCCGGGCCGGAATGGAAGTCGGGTCACACGGGCTCAAGCACGTGTCATTGCTGAAGGCCGATGACGCGGAACTGACCGCCGAGACCGTGCGCAGCCGGGAGATCCTGCAGGACCTGCTCGGCCGGCCGGTACCCGGATTCTGCTATCCGTACGGCTACCTGGACGCGCGGGTGGTGAACGCGGCGCGGGCGGCGGGCTACGACTACGCCTGCGCGGTCAAGCCGGGCGCTCAGATCGGTCGCCATGCGATCCCGCGGACCCTGGTGCATGAGGGCGACAGCTCGTGGCGCCTGGACGCCAAGCGGATCGTTTCGGCCCTGCGCGTCGGCAACGCCGTCGGCGTCCGGCGATACCGGAGCGGTCGATGATGCGCGTCGTGGTCGTCGGGCAGGGATACGTGGGCCTGCCGCTGTCGGTCCGGGCCGCACAGGTCGGCCATCAGGTGGTCGCGTACGACGTTGACGAGTCCCGGATGAAACGCCTCCTGTCCGGCGAGTCCTATATCGAGGACATCTCCGATGAGGACCTGGGCGCAATCCTGGCGGCGGGCACGTTTCACCCGTCGGCCGACGCCGGCGCGTGCGCGGACTTCGACGTCGCGATCGTCGCGGTGCCCACACCGCTGCGTGACGGCGCGCCGGACCTGAACTACATCGAGCAGGCCGCGCACACCCTGGCGCGCCACCTGCGGCCCGGTGCCACGGTGGTCGTGGAATCCACGACCTACCCGGGCACCACGCAGGACCTGGTGGCACCGATCCTGGAGAACGGCTCCGGCCTGGTTGCGGGCAAAGACTTCCATCTCGGATACAGCCCGGAACGGATCGACCCGGGCAACACCACCTGGACCCTGGTGAACACGCCGAAGATCGTCTCGGGTGTGGACGGCGCTTCGCTCGCGGCGGTTCAGGGCTTCTACGACACCATCGTGGACCGCACGATCCCGGTGACGTCACCGCGCGAAGCCGAGTTGGCCAAACTGGTCGAGAACACCTTCCGCCACGTCAACATCGCGCTGGTCAACGAGATGGCGATATTCGCCCGGGAACTGGGCATCGACGTCTGGGATGCGATCGACGCCGCGTCGACGAAGCCGTTCGGATTCATGCGGTTCACGCCGGGACCGGGTGTCGGCGGGCACTGTCTGCCGATCGACCCGTCCTATCTCTCCTGGTGCGTGGAGCGGGCCCTGGGCCACAACTTCCGCTTCATCGAGCTGGCCAACGACATCAACGAACACATGCCCGACCACGTGGTTCGCCGGATCACGATGGCGCTCAATGCGCAGCGGCGCGCCGTCAACGGTTCGCGCATTCTGCTGCTGGGCCTGTCCTACAAGAAGAACACCGGCGACGCGCGGGAATCACCCTCGGTCCGCGTGGCCCAGTTGCTCGCCGCGATGGGCGCCGAGCTGCGCGGCGCCGACCCGCACATCGTCGAGGCGACACCCATCGACGGTCTGCTGACCCGCGTCGAGGTGACCCGCGAGGAGCTGGCGGCCGCCGACGCGGTCGTGCTGCTGACCGATCATGACCAGTTCGACTTCGACGAGATCGTCGCGCACGCGAAGTACATCCTCGATTGCCGTCATCGTGTCAAGGGGTCTCATGTGGAGTACCTCTGACGCCCTCGACCGGTCGGGTGTCCGCGCGGTTCGGACCGGCATCGGTGTCGCCCTCGTCATCGTCCTGCTGGCAGTTCTCGGCGGCCGGGCCGCGGTGGCCGGCGCCCAGCCCGCCGGACAGCAGCGCGGGTTCGCCCTGCCGACCTGGCAGGTGGACGGGTATGACGCGCCGAGCCTTGAGCAGTCGCTGCGGGAGGTGTCGGCCGCCGGGGCGAACTGGGTGCAGTTCACGCCCACCTGGTCGCAGCAGGGCCGGAATTCCAGCGCGGTCTTCCCGACCCAGCGCACCGTGAGCGACCCGGGCCTGCGGAGGGCGATCACGCTGGCCCACGGGCTGGGACTGAACGTGTTCCTCAAGCCCCACATCGACCTGGCCGACCCGCTGCGGGACAGCCGCAACACCATCAACCCGGATGACCGGGCGGCCTGGTTCACCTCGTACACGGCGTTCATCACCCACTACGCGGCGATCGCGCAGGAATCGGGAGTGGAGCAATTCTCCGTCGGCGCCGAGCTGTCCTCGATCTCCGACGACCGGGCGGCCTGGTTGCAGGTGATCGGCGCGGTGCGGGACCGTTACGACGGAACCCTGACCTACGCGGCGGGCCGCGACTGGGATCGGGTGCCGTTCTGGGACGCGCTCGACCTGATCGGGATCGATGCCTATCCGCCACTCAGCCCGTCGCCGACCACCGACGTATCGGCGTTGCGGCAGGCATTCGACCCCTATGTCGAGAAGTTGGCGACGATGTCGGCGACCTTCGGCCGCAAGATCCTGTTCACCGAGGCCGGCTTCACCAGCCAGGACGGAACCACCACCGACCCGTCCGACTGGCGGATCAGCAGGACGCCCAACCCGGCCGAGCAATCCGCCGGCTACGAGGCGCTACTGGCCACGTTCAGCGGTCAGCCCTGGTGGGCGGGAGTGTTCTGGTGGGTGTGGATCACCCCGCCGGCAACCGAAGCCGAACCGCTCGACTTCTCCCCGCGCGGCAAGGCCGCCGAAGAAGTGATCCGTCGATGGTGGACGACGTGACGTCGAAGGCGGTGCTGGGGCGGGGTGTCCCCGGCAAACCATCCCGGATCGCCGAGGTCGAACCCGTCGAACGCGGCCGCTGGATCGAGCTCGCGCACGGGTTCGCCGATCACAACTTCCGGCAGTGCTGGGACTTCGGCGTCCGGGCCGCCGCGCGCGTCGGCGCGAAGTCCGAGCATGTGGCGCTGCGGCGCGGGAGCGAGGTGCTCGCCATCGCCGACGTCCGGGTCCGCGAACTACCCGTGCTGGGCGGCGGGCTCGCGTTGGTGACGGGCGGCCCGCTGACCCGTATCGACCACCGCTTCGACCCGGGCCGGTACCTGGAGGCCGTCACGGCGCTGCATCGCCACTACGTCGGCGAGCGCGGCTGCGTGCTTCGCATCCTCCCGCCGGTGGGCCCGCCGGAGTGGAACCACGCACTGACCGCGGGGCTGGCGCGGCTGGGCTTCGAACCGACGGACGCCGCACATTCGCACCGGACGCTCCTGCTGCCGGTGGACGGTGAGATGACGGAGATCCGCAAGCGGCTCAACCCCAAATGGCGCAACCACCTCAACCGCTCCGAGCGCGAGCACATCGAGGTGCGCGTCGGCAGCGACACCGGGATGCTCGACCGGTTCGCGGCGCTGTTCGAGGAGTTCGTCGTCCGCAAGGGGTTCGACGTGGGGGCCTATGACGCCGACTTCTACCAGCGGGTGGATCGCGACCTCCCGGAGAGCGAGCGCTACACGGTGCTCCTCGCCGAGCGCGGGGGACGGCTCCTGGCCGGCCATGTGACGAGCATGCTCGGCGACACCTGCGTGTCCCTGCTCGCCGCGACCTCGCCCGAGGCGCTCACCTGCAAGGCGTCCTATCTGATCCAGTGGCGCACGATCGAGGCGGCCCGCGAACGTGGCTGCGTCAGCTACGACCAGGGCGGCATCGACCCGGACGGCAACCCGGGGGTTCACTCCTTCAAGGCCGGACTCTCCGGGACCGACGTGCGCGCGGCCGGTCCGGTGCAGGCGGTCGGCGGCGTGCGCGGCAGGATGACGCTCGCGCTCGAGGCCCGGATTCGCGGGCGGAAAGGTATCTGATGCGGGTTCAGGAAGGTCTTGAGCTCATCCGCTCGCCCCACGGCCGGCGCTGGCTGTGGCGGACCGCGCGGCAACGGCTCTATTCACGCCGCGTGGCAATCGGCGTGCGCCGGCAGTTGAGTGTTCCGTATGACGTTCCGCCGGCGAAGATTCCGCTGGCCGTCCGACCGCTCCGGCCCGACGACGATCTCTCGTTCATCGCGGAGGCTCCGGGGCTTTCGCTGCGGGAAGCGCAGCGGCGGGCCGATCAGCGCTGGTTCTTGAGCGCGGGCCTTCCGAACTGCTGGGTCGCCGTCGCTCCCGACGGGCAGATCTGCTTCATGGCGTGGGTGCTCACCGCGCGGGACAACGAGTTCATCCGGAAAAAGTGGGGCGGACTGTTTCCGGACCTTCGCCCCGACGAAGGGATGATCGAGGGCGTTCACACCGCCGAGAGCCATCGCGGGCTGGGCATCATGGCCGATGCGACGACCCAGATCTTTCAGCACGCCCGCGACGACCTCGGAATCGAATACAGCCTCGGCTACATCGTTCAGGAGAACTCCGCTTCGCTGCGAGGCGGCGAGAAACACGGTGCGACTCCCTTCACCAGGCGCGAGGAGAGCTGGCTGCTGTTTCGTCATCGCATTCGCTTCGTTCCCCTGGAGAACGCGCCGAACTGACGCGCGTCAGTTCTGCCCGGCCGGACAGTTCGACGGTGCCGGCAGGCCGGCGAACCGATCGGCGATCCAGCGCCCGACCGGCTGGGTCGCTTTCGCTATCAGGCGCTCATGGTTCACACCGGGTATCTGCAGATACTCGATTCGGCCGCCCAGTGCGCAGCTGCCGGCAACCGCGTATTGAATCCAGTCCGGCAGGACGACGGCGTCCTCGGTGCCGTTGATGACGAGCATCGGCCGGTCCAACGGCCGCTGGGGCAGGGCCACCCGGCGCAACGCATCCGCCAGCGCGGCGCTGTCCCGGGCGGTCGCCGGTTTCACGTCGTTGGCTTCGCTGAGGCGATCGACGACCGCTCCCCACGGGACGGGCGCCGAACGGCGCTCGTTGGATGGACCACGGGTCGTCTCGCAACGGCTGAACTGGTTTCGGTAGGCCGCCGTGGACTCGTGCAGAAACGCGTGGGCGTCCAGATCGGGGTTGTACCGCGCCAGGCCGGTGATCACCAGCGGGAACCGCGCCCGCTGGTTCGCGGTCATCGATCCCGTTGTGACGAGGTCGGCCAGACCCGTGATGTTCGCCGGCGGGGCCAGCGCCACACTTCCGAGCAACTGCAGGCCGTCGCCGTAGTAGGTGTTCAACTCGTTGGCCGCCCACACCGCCTGCCCGCCCTGCGAGAAACCGAGCGCCACCCATCGTGGGGACGCGTCCGGGGACAGCTCACGCAGGGCGCGGACGGCGTCGATCGTGTTGAACGCCACCGTCCGGGGTTCCAGATAGGGGTGCGAGCCGCTCTCCCCCAGGCCCTCGTAGTCGCTGAGCGCAACGGCGTAGCCGGCGGTCAGCAGCGATTGCACCAGCGGTGCGTACTCCATCAGGTTCGGCTGCCGGGACGGCCCGCAGTCGTGTCCGATGCCGGTCGTCTCATGGGCGAGCGAGACGACCGGCCAGCCGTCCCGCGGTGGGATTCCGCGGGGGACGAAGAACGCCCCGGACACCTCCCGAGCGCCGCCGTCCAGGCCGGACACCGACGTGTAGACGGCCCGCCAGGCCGCGCCGAGGACCGCGCCGCGGTCCGCCAACGGCGGGTCGACGAACGGTTCACGGCGAAGCACGTGACCGCGGCTGTTCCACACCTCTGCGGAGACGACGGGCAGCGGCACCTCGACGGGTGCCGCTTCCGGCGCGGACGGCAGCCGCGTCGCACAGCCCGTCAACGCCGCGAGGGGAAGCAACAACAGAGTTGCCAGCATTAGCCGCCAGGAGCCGAAACCCACGACGCGGCGCCGGGGTTGACGCAACTACTCGCCCCCGCCGCACTGCGGGTCGCCGGCACCGTCCAGCGCGCACCGGCAGGTCAGCTGCATGCGCACCACGATAGCGCCACCGCCGCATGGCTTCGTGCACCCGGCAGAGACGGTCCGTTCGGGCACCGGAGCTTGTATATAGTTCCTCCATGGCTTCGAAGTTTGGGCTGGTCCCCGGGGCGATCGCCTCCCGAGCGCAGGGCGCGTTCGATCGGCTCGTCGTTCGGACTCCGTCCGGCCGGACGGAGTTTTTCGATCTGGATGATTTCCCGTGGATCGCCGGCGTTGAAGCCCGCGCGGACGAGATCAGGGCGGAGCTGGACGGCCTGCTCGCCGACATCGATCAGTTGCCCAACTTCCAGGACATCCAGGAGGAGCAGCGCTCGCTCACCCAGGACGACCGCTGGAAGGTCTTCCTGTTCTACGCGTACGGCTCCCGCGCCGACGACAACTGCCGGCGATGCCCGCGCACCGCTGAGATCGTCGAATCGATCCCCGGCATGACCACGGCGATGTTCTCGGTGCTGCGCCCGCACAAACACATCCCGCCGCACGTCGGACCGTGGAAGGGAGTGCTGCGCTACCACCTCGCCCTTCGCACCCCGGCCGACGAGACCAAAGCCGCCATCCGGGTCGGCAGCAGCACCGAGCACTGGCACAACGGCCACAGCCTGGTCTTCGACGACACGTTCGAGCACGAGGCCTGGAACGACAGCGACGAGGTCCGCGTCGTGCTCTTCGTCGACGTCATTCGCAAGCTGCCGTGGTATCTGTCGGCCCTGAACCGCGGGTTCATCGGTGCCATCCAGAGGTCGCCGTTCATCAAGAAGGCGCTCGCCAACACCGAGGCGTGGCAGGAGACGCTCGGCGCGGCGAAGCCCGCCGGCTGACGTCGGATCAGTTCGGCCGGCGCAGCACGAACTGCCACGACCACGGCATGTAACTCAGCGGTCGTCGTTCCATCAGCCGGGCGGCCCATCTGACCTTCTGCGGGATCGCTTCGGGCGGGTAGTTGAAGTTGCGCACGCGGACCACCTCGAAGCCCGCGCGCTGCGCCACCGGCTTGAGATGCTTCATCGTCACGACGTAGAAGTCGTGATCCCAGCTGACGGGCGCGAGCTTCCAATACCGGTGTTGCCAGGTGGTCGGCAGCCAGCCCATGAACGGCAACCGGCTGTGCGACTCGATGACGAAGTACGGGTTGGGGATCTGACCGACGACGACGCCGCCCGGCTTGAGCACCCGGAAGATCTCGGCGAGGCTCGCGTCGCGGTCGTCGGGCGGGATGTGTTCGAAGACGTTGGCGAACAGCGCGACGTCGAACGTGCCGTCGGGAAAGTCCAGTTTGCTCGCCCGCGCGGGGTACAGCTCGCAGCCGTGCTCGGTGACGAGTTTCTCGGGCAGCGTCGGATCGATACCGGTCCAGTGCGGCACCCGGGTCAGGCGGCCCATCTGGTCGGTCAGCGCGCCCCGTTGGCAACCGATCTCGATGCCGTCGGCCGCATCCGGCGCGGCGTGCTCGTCCACCAACTCGGCCAGGCTGCGGCTGAGGATCTCGCAGCGCGCGGCCCACTCCTCGTCGCTCTGCAGCAACTGCGCGCGAATTCCGCTCGACGACATTCCGGCCTCCGGGTGGTACGGCTGATTCCCGAGATCAGCTCAGGACAGACTACCCGCGATCAGCGGGGCCCTCGACCGCCCGAGCAAACGCTTCAGCCCAGCGGTCCGATGGCGTCCCGGGCGGCCGCGACGATCGCACCGGACCGCGCCAACTCGACCGCCGCGGCGATCTCCGGCGCCAGCCGGCGGTCCGGTCCGGGCCCGTCGACGTGGCGGCGCAGCAGGGCCAGCACCGCGCCCGTCGCGGGGGCCGGGGCCAGCGGGGCACGCATGTCGATGCCGCGCGCGGCGGTGAGCACCTCGATGGCCAGCACCCGGGTCAGGCCGTCGACCGCGCGCCGCAGCTTGCGCGCCGCCGTCCACCCCATCGACACGTGGTCCTCCTGCATGGCCGAGGACGGAATCGAGTCGACACTGGCCGGCGCCGCCAGCCGCTTGAGTTCGGCGACGATCCCGGCCTGGGTGTACTGGGCGATCATGTGGCCGCTGTCGACGCCGGGATCGTCGGCCAGGAAGGCGTTGAGGCCGTGGTTGCGGGCCACGTCGAGGAATCGGTCGGTGCGTCGTTCGCTGATGCCGGCGAGATCGGCGACGACGATGGCCAGGAAGTCGAGCACGTAGGCCACGGGGGCGCCGTGGAAGTTCCCGTTGGATTCCACCCGGCCGTCGGGCGTGACGACGGGATTGTCGATCACGCTGGCCAGTTCGCGGTCGGCGACGGCCCGGGCATGGGCGACGGTGTCGCGGGCCGCCCCGGCCACCTGCGGCGAACAACGCAGCGAGTAGGCGTCCTGCACGCGCGTGCAGTCCGGGGTGCGGTGGCTGGCCACGATCGCCGAGTCGGCGAGCAGCCGGCGGATGTTGGCCGCCGACGCGATCTGGCCGGGGTGGGGCCGCAACTCCTGCAGGTCGGCGGCGAACACCCGGTCGGTGCCGAGTTGGCCCTCGACGCTCATCGCCGCCGCGATATCGGCGAGCGGCAGCAGGTTGTCGAGGTCGGCCAGGGCGAGCACCAGTTGACCGAGCATGCCGTCGGTGCCGTTGATCAGGGCCAGTCCCTCCTTCTCGGCGTAGGTGACCGGCGAGAGGCCGTGGGCGGCCAGGGCCTCGGCGCTGGGCATCAGGTCACCGGCGGCGGTGCGCACCTCGCCCTCCCCCATGACGGCGAGTGCCACGTGCGCCAGCGGCGCAAGGTCGCCCGAACAGCCCAGGCTGCCGTACTCGTAGACCACCGGCGTCAGCCCGGCCGACAGCAGATCGGCGTAGGCCTGGGCGGTCTGTCGGCGCACCCCGGTGCGGCCGCTGGCCAGGGTGGACAGGCGCAGCAGCATCATCGCGCGGATGACCTCGCGTTCCACCTCCGGACCGGATCCGGCGGCGTGCGATCGGATCAGGCTGCGCTGCAACTGTTTTCGCATATCGACTGGAATGTGGCGGGTGGCCAGCGCGCCGAAGCCGGTCGATACGCCGTACACCGGGGCCGGGTTGGCGGCCAGCGCCTCGATGTGCGCCCGGCTCGCCTCGACCGCGGCGACGGCCGCGCCGGAGAGTTCGACGGCGTGCCCGGCCCGGGCGACCGCGACGACGTCGTCGACGCTGACGGGGCCGACTCCGACGATGACTGTCATCCCTGAGACGGTAGGGCCAACCGCGCGCCGCGCGGAGCGGCCGGCCCGGGTTTATGTCTCGGATCCCAGACACTTCCGTTAGGGCGCGAACCATCCGTCCGGGGCCCGCCCGGACAGCGCCCAGGTCAGCTGCTGCGCGCCGGTCCGCACCGCCTGCACCAGCGCGGCCCGGGGTGCGCGCGCCCGGTCCTGCCGCCATGTCACGCTGATGGCCGCGCACGGCCGGCCGGAATGGTCGAACGCGCACGCCGCGACGGACTGCAGCCCGTCGCTGACCTGCCCGATCTCCTCGGCCCACCCCTGTTGTCTTTCGGCGGCCAGAACGCGGCGTAACTCGGGCAGCGTCGACGGGCCGCGGCCGGTGCGGTCGACGAAGCCGCGCGCCTCCGGGAACAGCGCCCGGATCTGCGCGGCCGGCAGGTGGGCCAGGATCGAGCGCCCACTGGCGGTCAGCTGGGCCGGCAGGCGCACGCCGACGTCGGTGACCAGCGTGACCGGGATCCGCGCCACCGACGGCTGTTCCTTGAGCAGGTACAGGGTCTCGGCGCCGTGCAGCACACCCAGATGCGCCGTCTCCCCCACCCGGGCCACCAGCCGGGCGAGCACCGGCCGGGCCAGCATCTCCAGCGGCTCGTGCCGCAGATACGCGGAGCCGATCTCGAAGGCGGCCATGCCCAGTCCATAGGTGCGCCGGTCGGCGAAATGTACGACGAATCCGCGGCCGATCAGCACGTCGAGCAGGTGATAGGCCGAGGACCGGGGGATCTTGAGGTCCCGGGCGATCACCGCGCCCGAAACGGGACCGGACTTGCCGGCGAGATACGTCAGCAGGTCGAGGGCCCGGCCCACCGCAGGCGAGGTGCTGGACACCGACCTCCTCCACGCAGCGACGCATTTGTCTCGGATACGAGACGCTACCCGCGGTTCGGGGGTTCAGCAATGCCCGCGGGTCCGGTGTGCTGAAACCCATGAGCACCACACCCGCCCGCACCGTGCGCGCCGCCCGCGGCACCGAACTGTCCTGCAAGGGCTGGCAGCAGGAAGCCGCGCTGCGGATGCTGATGAACAACCTCGACCCCGAGGTGGCCGAGCACCCCGAAGACCTCGTCGTCTACGGCGGCACCGGGCGCGCGGCGCGCAGCTGGGCGGCGTTCGACGCCATCGTCGCGACACTGCGCGAACTCGAGGACGACGAGACGCTGCTGGTGCAGTCGGGCAAGCCGGTCGGGGTGTTCCGCACCCACGAATGGGCGCCGCGGGTGCTGATCGCCAACTCGAACCTCGTCGGCGACTGGGCGAACTGGGAGACCTTCCGCGAACTCGAGGCCGCCGGACTGACGATGTACGGCCAGATGACCGCCGGCTCCTGGATCTACATCGGCACCCAGGGCATCCTGCAGGGCACCTTCGAGACGTTCGGCGCGGTGGCCCGCAAACTCGCGGCCGCCGGCCGCCATCGGCACAGTGACGGCACGCTGGCCGGCACCATCACGCTGACCGCGGGCCTGGGCGGCATGGGCGGCGCGCAACCGCTGGCGGTCACCATGAACGACGGCGTGGCGATCTGCGTGGAATGCGACCAGACCCGCATCACCCGGCGCATCGAGCAGCGCTACCTCGACGTGCAGGCCGCCGACATCGACGACGCGCTGGCCACCGCCGTCGCGGCCCGGGACGCCAAGCGCCCCTTGTCGATCGGCCTGCTGGGCAACGCCGCCGAGGTGCTGCCCGAGCTGCTGGCCCGCAACGCCCCCATCGACATCGTCACCGATCAGACCTCGGCCCACGACCCGCTGAGCTACCTGCCGATCGGGGTGGCGTTCGAGGACATGAAGAAGCTGGCCGACAAGGATCCCGCGTGGTTCACCGAACAGGCCGAGGCCTCGATGGCCAAACACGTCGCGGCCATGGTCGGATTCATGGATGCCGGCGCCGAGGTGTTCGACTACGGCAACTCGATCCGTGACGAAGCCAGAAAAGCGGGCTATCCCAGGGCCTTTGACTTCCCCGGCTTCGTGCCGGCCTACATCCGCCCGCAGTTCGAGGAGGGCCTCGGCCCGTTCCGCTGGGCCGCGCTCTCGGGTGATCCGAAGGACATCGAAGCCACCGATCGCGCTGTGCTGGAACTGTTTCCGGACAATGACCACCTGCGCCGGTGGATCACCATGGCGCAGCAGAAGGTCAGCTATCAGGGCCTGCCGGCCCGCATCTGCTGGCTCGGCTACGGCGAACGGCACAAAGCCGGACTGCGGTTCAACGAGATGGTGGCCGACGGCGAGGTGTCGGCACCCATCGTGATCGGCCGCGACCACCTGGACTCCGGCTCGGTGGCCTCGCCCTACCGGGAAACCGAGGCGATGGCCGACGGCTCGGATGCGATCGCCGACTGGCCGCTGCTGAACGCGTTGGTCAACACCGCATCCGGCGCGTCCTGGGTGTCGATCCACCACGGCGGCGGCGTCGGCATCGGCCGCTCCATCCACGCCGGGCAGGTCACCGTCGCCGACGGCACCGCGCTGGCCGCACAGAAGCTCGAACGGGTGCTCACCAACGATCCGGGCATGGGCGTCATCCGGCACGTGGACGCCGGCTATGAGCACGCCGCCGCGGTGGCCGCCGAGCGCGGGGTGCGCATTCCGATGCGGGAGCAGAAGTGACGTTCGATTCGCTGTGGGACTCCCTGCTGGACGTCGGTCGCGACCCCGCCAGCGGGGGTTACCGCCGGTTCGCCTGGACCCCAACCGATTTCACGCTGCGCGACTGGTTCACCGGCGAGGCCCAGCGACGCGCCATGGCCGTCGAGGAGGACCGCAACGGCAACCTGTGGGCGTGGTGGCTGCCCGCCGGGGTGACCGGTGATCCGCGCGCCGCCTTCGTCACCGGTTCACACCTGGACTCGGTTCCCGACGGCGGGGCGTTCGACGGGCCGCTCGGGATCGTCTCGGCGTTCACCGCGATCGACCTGTTGCGCGCCGACGGGGTCGAGCCGCGGGTGCCCGTCGCGGTGGTCGCGTTCTCCGACGAGGAGGGCGCGCGGTTCGGCGTCGCCTGCGTCGGCTCGCAGTTGTCGACCGGTGCGCTGACACCCGACCGGGCCCTGAGCCTGCGCGACGGCGACGGCACCACCCTGGCCGAGGCGTTGCGCGCGGCGGGGCGCCGCCCCGAACACGTCGGCGCGGACCCGGGCCTGGCCGACCGCGTCGGGGTGTTCGTGGAACTGCACGTCGAGCAGGGTCGCGCCCTGGACCTCCTCGACCAGCCGGTCGCGGTGGCGTCGGCGATCTGGCCGCACGGCCGCTGGCGATTCACGTTCTGCGGCAAGGCCAACCACGCCGGCACCACCCGGCTGGCCGACCGCCGCGACCCGATGCTGACGTTCGCCACCGCGGTGCACGACGCCCGCACCCGCGCGGCCGACCACGACGCGGTGGCGACCTTCGGCAAGCTGCGCGTCACACCCAACGGCGCCAACGCGATCCCGTCCCGCATCGAGGCCTGGCTGGACGCCCGGGCACCCGATGAGCAGACGCTACGGGCGCTCGTCGGCGCCATCACCGTCGCCGCCGAACGCGATGCCGGCGCCGACCGCACATCCGTACGCGTCGAGGCCGAATCCGTTTCTCCCGCAGTTCTTTTCCCGGATGCACCACGGTTGCGGATCCAGCGCACCCTGGCCGCCGAGTTCGGTGACGTGCCGGTGCTGGCGACGGCCGCCGGCCACGACGCGGGCATCCTGGCGGCGCAGGTGCCGACCGCGATGCTGTTCGTCCGCAACCCGACCGGCGTCTCGCATTCCCCGGCCGAACACGCCGAGATCGCCGACTGCCGTGCCGGGGCACGGGCTCTGGCCCTGGTGATGCGGGACTGGGTCGCGTGAGCACCTGGTGGTGTGAACACGCCTGGCTGGGCGGCGACACCGTGGCCGCCGCCGTCGCCGTCACGATCGACGACGGTGTCATCACCGATATCCGGCCCGACCGCCCGCGCGGCGGTAAGGTGCTGCGCGGCTTGGTGATTCCCGGCCTGGCCAACGCCCACTCGCACGCATTCCACCGGGCGCTGCGGGCCCGCACCCAACGCGGTCGCGGATCGTTCTGGACCTGGCGCGACGTCATGTACGCCGCGGCCGCCCGGCTGACCCCGGACCGCTACCGCGAGCTGGCCCGCGCGGTGTACGCGGAGATGACACTGGCCGGCATCACCGCCGTCGGCGAATTCCACTACCTGCACCACGACGCCGACGGCCGGCGTTACGCCGACCGCAACGCCATGGGCCACGCGTTGATCGACGCGGCCCGCGCGGCCGGCGTGCGGATGACGCTGCTGGACACGTGTTACCTGCGGGCCGGGCCGGACGGCGCCCCACTCGACGGACCCCGGCGCCGGTTCGGCGACGGTGACGCGGCAAGCTGGGCCGAGCGGGTGGAGGCCATCGAGGTGCCGGACAACGTATTGGTCGGCGCGGCAATCCATTCCGTTCGGGCGGTGCCCCCCGGCGCGATGACGACCGTCGCCGAGTGGGCGCAGCGCCGCGGGGTGCCGTTGCACATCCACTCCTCCGAGCAGACCGCCGAGGTGGACCAGTGCCTGGCGGTGCACGGTCGCACCCCGACCGCCCTGATGCGCGATCACGGGGTGCTGGGATCCCGCACCACCGCCGTGCACGCCACGCACCTGACCGACGAGGACATCGCCGATCTGACCGGCAGCGGCACCGGGGTGTGCTTCTGCCCCAACACCGAACGTGATCTCGGCGACGGGATCGGTCCGGCGCCGGCGCTGATCGACGGCACCTTCGGTCTCGGTTCGGACAGCCACGCGGTCATCGACCTGTTCGAGGAGGCCCGCGCCGTGGAACTCGACGAACGGCTGAACCGCCGCGAACGGGGGGTGCTCGCCGCGTCCCGGCTGCTCGAGTGCGCCACCGCCGACGGGCACCGCGCGCTGGGCTGGCCCGATGCGGGCGTGTTACGGCCCGGGGCACGCGCCGACCTGGTCGCCGTGGATATAGCGTCGGTGCGCACCGCCGGCGGCGGGGCCACCGTCGAGAACGCGGTCTTCGCCGGTGCCGCAGCCGATGTCACCGATGTCGTGATCGACGGGCGGCCGGTGGTGGTGGACCGCGAGCACCAGAGCGTCGCGGACCCCGCCGCCGCCCTGGCCGCGGCGATCGCCGCGCTCCTGGAGGGCCGATGAGCACCATCTACACCAATATCGGCGAACTGGTCACCAATGACCCTGCGCTGGGTGATCATTCGCCACTCGGCCTGCTGACCGACGCCGTCGTCGTGGTCGACGACGGCCGGGTCGCCTGGGTGGGTTCGCGGACGGCCGCCCCCGCGGCCGACGCGCGCGTCGACGTCGGCGGAGCGGCGGTGATCCCGGGCTTCGTGGACAGTCACGCGCATCTGGTCTTCGCCGGCGACCGCGCGGACGAGTTCGCCGCCCGGATGGCCGGAACGCCCTACGACGGCGGCGGGATCGCCACCACCGTCGAGGCCACCCGATCGGCCGGGGACGCCCAGTTGGGCGCCAACGTCGGCCGGCTGGCCGCCGAACTGCGCCGGGGCGGCGTCACCACTTTCGAGACCAAGAGCGGATACGGGCTGACCACCCCCGACGAGCTCCGCTGCCTGCGGGTCGCCGGTGAATTCACCAGTGAGACAACATTTCTCGGAGCTCATGTGGTCCCGCCGGAATTCCGGGACCACCGCGACGAATACGTCGGCCTGGTGGCCGGCGACATGCTCACGGCGTGCCGTCCGCACGCCCGCTGGATCGACGTGTTCTGCGAGCGGGGCGCATTCGATCCCGACGAGACGGAGACGATCCTGCGGGCGGGCATCGCGGCCGGCCTGACGCCGCGGCTGCACGCCGGGCAGCTCGGACCCGGTGCGGGGATTCGGCTGGGCGTCGCGCTCGGCGCGGCGTCGGTGGACCACTGCACATACGCGACCGGCGCCGACATCGAGGCGCTGGCCGCCGCACCGGCGACCGTCGCGACGCTGCTGCCCGGCGCGGAGTTCTCCACCCGCGCCGCCTATCCCGACGCGCGCCGGTTTCTCGACGCCGGGGTGACCGTCGCGCTGGCCACCGACTGCAATCCGGGTAGCTCGTACACGACCAGCATGGCGTTCTGCATCGCCGTCGCGGTGCGCGAGATGGGGTTCACCCCCGCCGAGGCGCTGTGGTCGGCGACCGCCGGGGGCGCGGCCGCGCTGCGCCGCACCGACGTCGGTGCGCTGACGGTGGGCAGGCGCGCCGATCTCGTCGTACTGGACGCGCCGTCCCACCTTCATCTGGCGTATCGGCCCGGGGTGCCGTTGATCGCGAAGGTCTTCGCGGGATAACTGTTCCGGCACAGTTCACCTGTGACGTGCTCCACCCGCGGGGCCCGGGCCCGGATCCTGTGCCACAGTGGAATCACTGTGAACGACACGAACAGCAGTCCGGCCCGGCACCCGCGGTGGCGTGACCCGCTCTCGATCGGCTGGCAGGCCCACCGCGGGCTGCTGCTGCTGCGGTTGCGCTGGCACGCCTCGCCGCGGCACACCGCGTCATCGCGGCGCGACGGCCGCTGACCCGCTCAGTTCGGGAGCGCGGTGTGCATCAGGGGCAGTGCGACCACGACGATCAGCGCGATGCAGAGGCCCAGCGCGTACCAGGTGGCACGCCACGAGACCTCGAAATGCGGCGCCCCGCGGTCCGGCGCCGGGATGGACTCCTCCGGCAGCTGACCAGCAATATGAATCGCCATTCTGATCCCCGTCCAGTCGCAAACGGCTATGTGCACTCCAGAATAGCAGGCGCAGAGTGGACCCTTCACAGTTTATCGATGTAGATGGCCGTACAGAGATCAGCATCGGGTCGTCTTGCCTATCGCGAGGATTCCCTCTCGCAAACTTTTCACACCCGTCATCCAGGGGCTATTCAGCAAATAAACCGGCGCGTCTCGCGACGCCGCAGCCGACACCCGGCGCACCGTGATCGGGGCCACGCGGATTGGGAGCGCAAAAGCGGGGTTTGGCACACTACGACAATGAGTTCGACCAAACACCGTGAGGTCGCCAAACTCGACCGGGTTCCGCTGCCGTTCGAGGCGATCCGCATCGGGACCACCGGCTGGCAGCTCACCCGGACCGGCGCGCGCGTCCTCACCACGCTGCCCGCCAAGGGGCCGTGGCAGACCAAGGTCATCAAGCAGATCCCGCGGCTGTTCTCCGACCTGGGTCCCACCTACGTCAAGTTCGGCCAGATCATCGCCTCCAGCCCGGGGGCGTTCGGCGAACCCCTGTCGCGCGAGTTCCGTTCCCTGCTGGACGCCGTCCCCGCCGCCGACCGCGACGAAGTGCACAAGCTGTTCACCGAGGAACTCGGCGACGAGCCGCAGAACCTGTTCAGACACTGGGAGGAGACCCCGTTCGCGTCGGCGTCGATCGCCCAGGTGCACTACGCCACCCTGCACAGCGGGGAGGAGGTGGTGGTCAAGATCCAGCGGCCGGGGATCCGCCGCCGCGTCGCCGCCGACCTGCAGATCCTCAAACGGTTCGCTCAGGTCGTCGAGGTCGCCAAGCTGGGCCGGCGACTGTCGGCCCAGGACGTCGTGGCCGACTTCTCCGACAACCTCGCCGAGGAACTCGACTTCCGCATCGAGGCCCAGTCGATGGAGGCCTGGGTGACCCACCTGCAGGCCTCCCCGCTGGGCAAGAACATCAAGGTGCCCGACGTGCACTGGGACTTCACCAGCGAACGGGTGCTGACCATGGAGCGGGTCCAGGGTGTGCGCATCGACGACGTCGCCGCCATCCGCAAGCAGGGCTTCGACGGCGAGGAGCTGGTCAAGGCGTTGCTGTTCTCCACCTTCGAGGGCGGCCTGCGGCACGGCCTGTTCCACGGCGACCTGCACGCCGGCAACCTGCTGGTCGACGACCACGGCCGGGTGGTGTTCCTCGACTTCGGCATCATGGGCCGTATCGACCCGCGCACCCGCTGGCTGCTGCGCGAACTCGTGCACGCGCTGCTGGTCAAGAAGGACCACGCCGCGGCGGGCAAGATCGTCGTCCTGCTCGGAGCCGTGGGCACCGTCAAGCCGGAGGCGCAGGCCGCCAAGGACCTCGAGGCCTTCGCCCAGCCGCTGACGCTCAAGACGCTCGGCGACATGTCGTACGCCGACATCGGCAAGCAGCTCTCGACGCTGGCCGACGCCTACGACGTGAAGCTGCCCCGCGAGTTGGTCCTGATCGGCAAGCAGTTCCTCTACGTCGAGCGCTACATGAAGCTGCTGGCACCGCGGTGGCAGATGATGAGTGACCCCCAGTTCTCCGGCTACTTCGCCAACTTCATGGTCGAGGTCAGCCGCGAGCACCGCACCGACCTCGACGACCGGACGGAGGTCTGAGTGCAGGTCCGCAGCGGCACGGCCAAATCGGGCGACCTCGACATCTTCTACGAGGACATGGGCGACCCGGCCGACCCCGCCGTGCTGCTCATCATGGGCCTGGGCGCACAGCTGCTGCTGTGGCGCGACGGCTTCTGCGAGCAGCTGGTTCAGCGCGGCCTGCGGGTGATCCGCTACGACAACCGCGATGTCGGACTGTCCAGCAAGCTCGACGGCCAGCGCGCGGGCGGCTCGCAGTACGCCTCGATGCTGCGCTCGTTCATCGGGCGGCCCAGCCCGGCGGTGTACACCGTGGAGCACCTGGCCGACGACGGCGCCGCGCTGCTCGACCATCTCGGCATCGGGCGCGCGCACATCGTCGGGGCGTCGATGGGCGGAATGATCGCGCAGGTGTTCGGCGCCCGGCACGCGCAGCGCACCATGTCGCTCGGTGTGATCTTCTCGAGCAACAACCAGCCCCTGCTGCCGCCGCCGGCGCCCAAGGCACTGTTCTCGGTGATCAAGGGCCCCAAGCCCGGCTCGCCGCGCGACGTCATCATCGACAACTCGGTGCGGGTGTCGCGGATCATCGGCAGCCCCGCCTACCCCGCGTCCGAGGAACGGCTGCGCCACGACGCCGCCGCGTCCTACGACCGCAGCTACTACCCGGTCGGCGTGGCGCGGCACTTCGGCGCGGTCCTCGGCAGCGGCAGCCTGCGCCACTACAACCGTCGGATCACCGCCCCCACCGTCGTGATCCACGGCACGGCCGACCGGCTGATGCGCCCGGCCGGCGGCCGCGCGATCGCCCGGAACATCCCGGGCGCGCGGCTGGTGCTCTTCCCCGGCATGGGCCATGAATTGCCCGAACCGTTGTGGGAGCCCATCGTCACCGAGTTGGCGGCAAACTTCGCCACCGGTGTAGCCTCGGCCGGGTAACCGCATCGGGGTGGAACCGAACGATGCGTTGCGGGGAACGCGGTGACTGCCTTGACCTGATCAGGAAGGCGCTCCCGCTGTGCCGAAAAAACTCACCCCGCATTTCGAGGACGTCCAGGCCCACTACGACCTGTCCGACGATTTCTTCGCACTGTTTCTCGACCCCTCCCGGACCTACAGCTGCGCCTACTTCGAGCGCGACGACATGACGCTCGAGGAGGCCCAGACCGCCAAGATCGACCTCGCGCTGGGCAAGCTGGGCCTCGAGCCCGGCATGACGCTGCTCGACGTCGGCTGCGGCTGGGGCGCCACGATGAAACGCGCGATCGAGCGTTACGACGTCAACGTCATCGGCCTGACCTTGTCGAAAAACCAAGCCGCACACGTGGAATCGCTGCTCACCCAGGTGGAGAGCCCGCGGACCGCGCAGGTGCTGTTGCAGGGTTGGGAGCAGTTCGACGAGCCGGTGGACCGCATCGTGTCGATCGGCGCGTTCGAACACTTCGGCCATGAGCGCTATCCGGATTTCTTCACGATGGCCAACAAGGCCCTGCCCAGCGACGGGGTCATGCTGCTGCACACCATCGTGGGTTTCCGGCTGCAAGATGCACAGCAACTCGGCGTCCCGATCACATTCGAACTGGCCCGCTTCGTCAAGTTCATCATGACCGAGATCTTCCCGGGCGGACGGCTGCCGTCCATCGAGATGGTGCACGAGCACGCGGCCGCCGGCGGCTTCACCTGCACCCGCGAACAACGGCTGCGACCGCACTACGCGCGCACCCTGGATCTGTGGGCCCAGGCGCTACAGGCCCACCGCGACGACGCGATCCGGATCCAGTCCGAAGAGGTCTACGAGCGCTACATGAAATACCTGACCGGATGCGCCAAGATGTTCCGTCTCGGGCAGACCGATGTGTGCCAGTTCACCCTGGCGAAGTAGGGCGGTTTGCTGACGGGCGCGCCTGGGCAGGCACCCCGGACCGCCGTTTCAGTCTGGACGAATTCACAGGTATGGTGCCTGTCACAGTGGTGCGACCGCTGACACCAGCACCGGAAAGGGCAGTGATCGAGGATGGCCGACACCCAGGAGATGCGTCCCCATTTCGAGGACATCCAGGCCCATTACGACTTATCCGATGACTTCTTCGGGGTGTTCCAGGACCCCACCCGCAAGTACAGCTGTGCGTACTTCACCGGGCCCAACGTGACCCTGTCCGAGGCACAGATCGCGAATGTGGACCAGCACCTCGATGCGCTCGATCTGAAGCCCGGCATGACCCTGCTCGAGATCGGCTGCGGCTGGGGCCTGACCCTGCAACGCGCCATGGAGAAGTACGACGTCAACGTCATCGGCCTCACGCTGAGCAAGAACCAGCAGGCCTACTGCACCGAGCTGCTGAGCGGGATCGACACCGAGCGCACGTTCGACGTCCGGCTGGAGGGCTGGGAGCAGTTCCACGAGCCCGTCGACCGGATCGTGTCGATCGAGGCGTTCGAGCACTTCGGCTTCGACCGCTACGACGAATTCTTCAAGAACTGCTTCGACATCCTGCCCGAGGACGGCCGGATGACCATCCAGAGCAGCGTCGGCTATCACCCGTACGACCTGGCCGAGCGCGGCAAGAAGCTCACCTTCGAGCTGGCCCGGTTCGTGAAGTTCATGATCACCGAGATCTTCCCGGGGGGTCGCGTCCCGACCACCCAGATGATGGTCGAGCACGGCGAGAAGGCGGGATTCGTTGTCCCGCCGCCACTTTCGCTGCGCAATCACTACATCAAGACGCTGGGCATCTGGGCCGCCCGACTGGAGAACCACAAGGACGAGGCCATCGCGGCGGCGGGCCAGGAGAACTACGACCGATACATGAAGTACCTGACCGGCTGCCAGTACTACTTCGTCGACGAGAGCATCGACGTCAGCCTGGTCACCTACCTCAAGCCGGGTGCGGCCTGACAGCCCAAGCGGCGCAACGGAATTCACTCGCAAAATACGAAACAGGAGCCCCCTGCACAGGGGGCTCCTGTTTCGTTGAGGTCGGATTCGGCCGGCGACGCCCAAGCGCCTCGGCCTGTTCCGCTACTCCTCGGTGAAATTGCGGGTGACGGCCGGATCGACCGGGATGCCCGGGCCGGTGGTCGTCGAGACGGTGACCTTCTTGAGGTAGCGGCCCTTCGACGATGACGGCTTGGCGCGCAGGATCTCGTCGAGCGCGGCGCCGTAGTTCTCGGCCAGCTGCTTCTCGTCGAAGGACGCCTTGCCGATCACGAAGTGCAGGTTGGCCTGCTTGTCGACGCGGAAGTTGATCTTGCCGCCCTTGATGTCCGACACGGCCTTGGCGACATCCGGTGTCACGGTTCCGGTCTTGGGGTTCGGCATCAGGCCGCGCGGGCCGAGCACGCGCGCGATCTTGCCGACCTTGGCCATCTGATCGGGGGTGGCGATGGCGGCGTCGAAGTCCAGCCAGCCGCCCTGGATCTTCTCGATCAGGTCGTCGCTGCCGACGGCGTCGGCGCCGGCAGCCTGCGCGGCCTCGGCCTTGTCACCGACCGCGAACACCACGACGCGGGCGGTCTTACCGGTGCCGTTCGGCAGGTTGACGGTGCCACGCACCATCTGGTCGGCCTTGCGCGGATCCACGCCGAGCCGGATCGCGACCTCGACGGTGGCGTCCTGCTTCTTCGACGACGTCTCCTTGGCCAGCTTCGCGGCCTCCAGGGGCGAGTAGAGCCGGGCCTTGTCGATTTTTTCAGCAGCCTCTTTGTAGGCCTTGCTGTTCTTGCTCATTGGATTCTCCTGCTTTCAGAGGGTGTGGTCGGCGGGCCGAAGCGGGCCCTCCCACGATTTCCTTCGTTGAGATAGACACCACGCAGCCGGTTACTCGAACTTTGTCCGCGTGAGTTCTATCTCGACGTGCTACTCGACGGTGATGCCCATCGACCGGGCGGTCCCGGCGATGATCTTGGCGGCGGCGTCGATGTCGTTGGCGTTGAGGTCTTCCTTCTTGGTCTCGGCGATCTCACGCACCTGATCCCAGGTCACCTTCGCGACCTTGGTCTTGTGCGGCTCGCCGGAACCCTTCGGCACGCCGGCGGCTTTGAGCAGCAGCTTGGCGGCGGGCGGGGTCTTCAGCGCGAACGTGAAGCTGCGGTCCTCGTAGACGCTGATCTCGACGGGGATGACGTTGCCCCGCTGCGACTCGGTGGCCGCGTTGTACGCCTTGCAGAACTCCATGATG
>WBZP01000470.1_pt2 | contig 40720 bp, 34 predicted proteins | sample 5204301 | NCBI WGS metagenome assembly WBZP01 (sample SAMN12412401, study PRJNA552823) | activated sludge metagenome | isolation source: activated sludge from nitrification reactor of wastewater treatment plant... | place: USA: Pennsylvania | collected 2017
CTTCTCACCCGACGGTTCGCGCGTGGTGCCGGGCGACACGCCGGGGCTGGCCGCGGGCCGTCGACTGGCCCGCGCGCAGCGGGAGAAGGTGTCCGCATCCGGTGACGTGACGCCGGACCAGGCCGTCGCGATGGCTGCCGACGGACTCGACGTGCTCGGCTTCGGGACCACGACCGACCCGCTCGGCGACCGGCTCTACCTGTCGGTCTGCCCCTTCCTGGAGATGGCCAAGGAGGACCGCGCGATCTGCCGGCTGCACCACGAGATGCTGCGCGGCTTCTTCGGCGAGCTGGACGCCGGAGTGTCCGTGCGCCGCCTCGACATCTTCGTCAAGGGCGACCTGTGCGTCGCCCACCTCGAGCGGCCCGACCTCCGCCCGGCCCCCGCCCCCTCCGGCGACCGCGGCACCACCCACGACCTGGAGCGCTGACGTGACCGCCACCCCGCGCCTCGACGACCCGTTCGTCGACGCCCTCATCTCGACCCGGTCGCTGCTCACGCGTTCCGACGTCTCCCCCGACCACCGCGCGGTGCACTACAGCGGCGGCCGCGAGGGCGACGTGTTCTATCGCGACCGGTGGTCGCACGACCGCATCGTGCGGTCGACGCACGGCGTCAACTGCACGGGGTCGTGCTCGTGGAAGGTGTACGTCAAGGACGGCATCATCACCTGGGAGACGCAGCAGACCGACTACCCGTCCGTCGGCGCCGACTCCCCCGAGTACGAGCCCCGCGGCTGCCCCCGCGGTGCCGCGTTCAGCTGGTACACCTACTCGCCGACCCGTGTGCGCTATCCCTACGTGCGCGGCGTCCTGCTCGACATGTACCGCGCGGCGAAGGCCGAGCACGGCGGCGACCCGGTCGCCGCATGGGCGTCGATCGTCGACGACCCCGAGAAGCGCAAGGCCTACATGTCGGTGCGCGGCAAGGGCGGACTGGTGCGCGCCTCGTGGGACGAGTCCCTCGAGATCGTCGCCGCGGCGCAGGTGCACACCATCGGCCGCTGGGGCCCCGACCGCGTCGCGGGCTTCTCGCCGATCCCGGCGATGTCGATGGCGTCGCACGCGGCAGGCGCTCGGTACACCTCGCTCATCGGCGGCACGATGCTGTCGTTCTACGACTGGTACTGCGACCTGCCGATCGCGTCGCCTCAGATCTGGGGCGACCAGACCGACGTCCCCGAGTCGGCCGACTGGTGGAACGCGAGCTACCTCATCATGTGGGGCTCCAACATCCCGACGACGCGCACGCCCGACGCCCACTTCATGACCGAGGCGCGCTACAAGGGCCAGAAGGTCGTCACCGTCAGCCCCGACTACGCCGACAACACCAAGTTCGCCGACGAGTGGATGCCGGCCCACCCGGGCACCGACGGCGCGCTCGCGATGGCGATGGGTCATGTGGTCCTGCGCGAGTTCTACGTCGAGCGCCAGGTGCCGATGTTCATCGACTACGCCAAGCGCTTCACCGACCTGCCCTTCCTCGTGTCGCTGCGCCAGCACGGCGACTCGTGGGTGCCGGACCGCTTCGTCAACGCCGCCGACCTCGGGCAGGACGTCGAGGCGGCCGAGTGGAAGCCAGCCCTCCTCGACGAGCGCACCGGCGAGCCTACGGTCCCCAACGGCTCGATCGGCTTCCGCCACAACGAGTCAGGCATGGGCAGGTGGAACCTCGACCTCGACGGCATCGAGCCGCAGCTCTCGCTCATGGCACCCGACGTCGAGTCGGTCACCGTCGACCTGCCGCGCTTCGACGTCGGCGACCAGGGCACCGAGCGCGGCGACGCGATCCGTCGCGGAGTCCCGGTGCGCCGCCTCGGCGACCGCATCGTCACCACGGTCTACGACCTGCTGCTCGCTCAGTACGGCGTCGGCCGTGACGGGCTCCCCGGCACGTGGGGCACCGGCTACGACGACGCATCGGCGCCCTACACGCCCGCGTGGCAGGAGGAGATCACGTCGGTACCGGCCGCCACCGTGGAGCGCATCGCGCGGGAGTTCGCGCAGAACGCCGAGGACTCCGGCGGCCGCTCGATGATCACGCTCGGCGCGGGCACCAACCACTGGTACCACTCAGACACGATCTACCGCGCGATCATCAGCCTGGTCCTGCTCACCGGCTGCCAGGGCAAGAACGGCGGCGGCTGGGCGCACTACGTCGGCCAGGAGAAGGCCCGTCCGTTCACCGGCTGGGCGCAGCTCGCGTTCGGCGCCGACTGGTCGCGGCCGCCGCGCCAGATGGCCGGCACCAGCTTCTGGTACCTCCACACCGACCAGTGGCGCTACGACGCGTTCGGCGCCGACGAGGTCGCGTCGCCGCTCGGCACCGGCCGGTTCCTGGGCCAGGCGATGGCCGACACCCTCGCGCAGGCCGTGCGCATGGGGTGGACGCCGTCGTACCCGACCTTCGACCGCAACCCGCTGAGCATCGCGCCCGACGCGGCGGCCGAGGGCATCACGCCCGCCGAGTACGTCGTGCGCGAGCTCAAGGAGGACCGGATGCGGTTCTCCGTCGAGGACCCCGACGCCCCCGAGAACTTCCCCCGGGTGCTCACCGTCTGGCGCGCGAACCTGCTCGGCTCGTCGGGCAAGGGCAACGAGTACTTCCTGCACCACCTGCTCGGTGCCGACGGCGCGATCGACGGCGGCGAGACGCCTGCGGGCAAGCGGCCCGAGACGGTCACGTGGCGCGACGAGGCGCCCGTGGGGAAGCTCGACCTGCTGGTGTCGCTGGACTTCCGCATGACGAGCACCGGCCTGTTCAGCGACGTGCTGCTGCCGGCCGCGACCTGGTACGAGAAGTACGACATCTCCTCGACAGACATGCACCCGTTCATCCACGCGTTCAACGCAGCGATCTCGCCGCCGTGGCAGTGCCGCAGCGACCACGACGTGTTCCAACGGATGGCCGCGGTGTTCACCGAGCTCGCCGGTCCTCGCCTCGGCGTCCAGACCGACGTCGTCGCGATGCCGCAGCAGCACGACACCCCGACCGAGATCTCGCAGCCTGGCGGGCGTGTCCTGGACTGGCGCGCGGGCGAGTGCGAACCGGTGCCGGGACAGACGATGCCGAACCTCGTCGTCGTCGAGCGCGACTACAGCGCGATCGCGGCGAAGATGGGCTCGCTCGGACCCAACGTCGAGAAGCTCGGCACGGTCGTCAAGGGCATCACGCTGCAGCAGCCGAAGTCGGTCGAGCACCTCGCGCGCGTGAACGGCACCGTGCAGGGCGGCGTCGCCGACGGCCGGCCGAGGATCGAGACCGCGGAGCAGGTCTGCGAGACGATCCTGACACTGTCGGGCGTCTCCAACGGCGCCGTCGCGGTCGCGGGGTTCGAGTTCCTCGAGAAGCGCACCGGGCAGGTCCTCACCGACCTCGCCCGCGACCACGAGGGCAAGCTCATCACCTTCGCCGACACCCAGAGCCGGCCGCAGCCGGTCATCACCTCGTGGGAGTGGTCGGGCAGCGAGCACGGCGGCAGGCGCTACTCGCCGTTCACGATCAACGTCGAGCGGCTCAAGCCGTGGCACACGCTCACCGGTCGCCAGCACTTCTTCCTCGACCACGACTGGATGGCCGAGGTAGGCGAGCAGTTCCCGACGTACCGGCCGCCGCTCAACCTCGCGGCCATCGCGGGCTACCCCACCCTGGGCGACCACGACGAGAGCCAGGTCGTGGTGCGCTACCTCACGCCGCACTCGAAGTGGTCGATCCACTCGGAGTACCAGGACAACCTGTTCATGCTGGCGCTCTCGCGCGGCGGCCCCGACATCTGGATGAGCCGCGAGGACGCCGAGAAGATCGGCGTCAAGGACAACGACTGGATCGAGGCGCACAACCGCAACGGGATCGTCGTCGCGCGCGCGGTGGTCAGCCACCGGATGCCCGAGGGCACCGTGTACATGTACCACGCGAAGGACCGCACGGTCGGCGTACCGCGCGTCGAGAGGACCGGCAAGCGCGGCGGCATCCACAACTCGCTGACCCGCCTGCTCTTGAAGCCGACGCACCTCATCGGCGGCTACGCCCAGCTGTCGTACGGCTTCAACTACTACGGCCCCACCGGCAACCAGCGCGACGAGGTCACCACGATCCGCCGCCGCTCGCAGGAGGTTCAGTACTGATGACGCGCGTCATGGCCCAGGTGGGCATGGTGATGAACCTCGACAAGTGCATCGGCTGCCACACCTGCTCGGTCACGTGCAAGCAGACGTGGACCAACCGCAGCGGTGTCGAGTACGTCTGGTTCAACAACGTCGAGACGCGACCGGGCCTGGGCTACCCGCGCCGCTACGAGGACCAGGAGAAGTGGAAGGGCGGCTGGGTCCGCACCAAGCGGGGCAAGCTGCAGCTCCGGTCGGGGAGCCGGCTGCACCGGCTCAGCCAGATCTTCAGCAACCCCAAGCTGCCCGGGCTCGACGACTACTACGAGCCCTGGACCTACGACTACGACACGCTCATCAGCTCGCCGACCATGGACACGACGCCGGTCGCCCGGCCGAAGTCGATGATCACCGGCAAGGACATGGACATCCGCTGGGGTGCCAACTGGGACGACGACCTCGGCGGCACCCACGAGCGCGGCCACACCGATCCGATGCTCAAGGGCATCGAGGACAGCGTGGTCTTCGAGCTCGACAAGGCGTTCATGTTCTACCTCCCGCGCATCTGCGAGCACTGCCTCAACCCGTCGTGCGTGGCGTCGTGCCCGTCCGGCGCGATGTACAAGCGCTCCGAGGACGGCATCGTGCTCGTCGACCAGGACCGCTGCCGCGGCTGGCGCATGTGCGTCTCGAACTGCCCGTACAAGAAGGTCTACTTCAACCACCGCACGGGCAAGGCCGAGAAGTGCACGCTGTGCTACCCGCGCCTCGAGGTCGGGCAGCCGACGGTCTGCGCCGAGACCTGCGTCGGCCGGCTGCGCTACATCGGCCTGTTCCTCTACGACGCCGACAAGGTGCTCGCCGCTGCAAGCGTCGAGGACGAGCAGGCGCTGTACGAGGCGCAGCTCGACGTCCTCCTCGACCCCGACGACCCCGAGGTCGTCGCGCAGGCGCGCCGCGACGGCATCGCCGAGGACTGGATCGAGGCCGCGCAGAAGAGCCCGGTCTACGCGCTGGCCAAGAAGTACCGCCTGGCGCTGCCGCTGCACCCGGAGTACCGCACCATGCCGATGGTCTGGTACGTCCCGCCGCTGTCACCGGTCGTCGACGCGCTGAAGAACAGCGGGCACGACGCCGAGGACGCCGGCAACCTGTTCGGCGCGATCGATGCGCTCCGCATCCCGGTCGGCTACCTCGCGAACCTGCTCACCGCAGGCGACGTCTCGGTCGTCGACGGCGTGCTCAAGCGGCTCGCGGCCATGCGGTCCTACATGCGCGACATCAACCTCGGCCGCGACACCGACGAGTCGATCGCCGAGGCCGTCGGGATGACCGGCGAGGACCTCTACGAGATGTACCGGCTGCTCGCCATCGCGAAGTACGAGGCGCGGTATGTGATCCCCGCCGCGCACCAGGAGGCGGCCGCTGCGCTCGAGGAAGCGCCCGGCTGCTCGCTCGACTTCGAGGGCGGCCCCGGCATGGCACCCGTGATCGGCGACGGGAAGCCGGTCCCGATCTCGATCGAGAGCTTCCACGCCACCCGCAAGCGCTTCGAGGCCGACACGTACGAGGAGCTGCCGCCGGTGGGAGGACTGCAGTGACCACCCATCACGACGAGGGCGAGGTGCGGCGGCTGCTCGCCGTCACCTCCATGCTGCTCTGCTACCCCGACCAGGCCGCCGTCGACCGGCTCCCGCTCGTCGAGCGCTCGGTCGGCTCGCTGCCGGCCGCCTCCCGCGAAGCGATCACCCGGTTCACCCGCTGGCTATCCGTGGTCGGCCTCCTCGACGCGCAGGCGCACTACGTCGAGATCTTCGACCGACGGCGCAAGGCCTGCCTCTACCTCACCTACTTCCTCAACGGCGACACGCGCCGGCGCGGGATGGCGCTGGTGGAGTTCAAGGAGGCCTACCAGGCCGCCGGGTTCGACGTGCCGCCGAGCGAGCTCCCCGACTTCCTGCCGGTGGTCCTCGAGTTCGGGTCGGTGGGCGACCTCGCCGTCGCGCTCGAGCAGCTGGCCCGGCACCGCGCCGGTCTCGAGTTGCTCGAGAGGGCGCTGCATCAGTTCGAGTCCCCCTACGCCGACGTCGTCACCGCGCTGCTCCCTGTCGTCCCGCCCGCACCGGCCGGTCCCACGGCCGAGGAGCTCGCGTTCAGCGGACCGCCGGCCGAGCAGGTCGGCCTCGCCCCGTTCGTCCCCCTCGAGTCGCTGAAGGTGGGTGCGCGCTCATGAGCGCCTCGTCGACCCTGCTCTGGATCGTCCTGCCCTATGTGAGCGCCGCGGTCTTCGCCGTCGGGATGTTCTGGCGCTACCGCTACGACGCCTACGGCTGGACCACGCGGTCGTCGCAGATGTACGAGTCGCGGCTGCTGCGCATCGGCAGCCCGCTGTTCCACTTCGGCATCCTGTTCGCGCTCGCCGGCCACGTGCTCGGCCTGCTCGTGCCCGAGGGCTGGACCGACGCGGTCGGCATCAGCGAGTCGACGTACCACGTCGCCGCTGTCGCGTTCGGTGTCCTGGCCGGCGTCATGGTCGTGGTGGGCCTGTCGATCCTGCTCTACCGGCGCCGGTCGAGCGCCCGGATCATGGGAGTCACCACCCCGATGGACAAGCTGATGTACGTCGTCCTCGGCGCCGTGGTGCTGCTCGGCGTCTACAACACCATCGGTGTGAACCTGCTCGACATCGGCGGCGGCAACCCGGGCGGCTACAACTACCGCGAGTCGGTCGCCGTGTGGTTCCGGAGCCTGTTCGTCTTCAGCCCCGACACCGAGGGCATGACGAGCGCCCCGTTGTCCTTCCAGCTGCATGCCGTGGCGGCCATGGTGCTCTTCGCGCTCGTGCCGTTCACGCGGCTGGTGCACATCTTCAGCGTCCCGCTCGGCTACCTGTCGCGGCCCTACCTCGTCTACCGCAGCCGCGACCCGCAGCAGACGGGCAACCGCGACCCGCGACCGGGCTGGGAGCCGGTCCGCCGCTGACCGGCGACGAAGGACGTCCGGGGCGACCGCGATAGCCTGACCGCGCTCTCGCCCCGCTAGCTCAGTGGTAGAGCACCCGCCTTGTAAGCGGAAGGTCCTCGGTTCGATCCCGAGGCGGGGCTCCACCGGCGCTCAGGCGCCCTAGGCTCGACCGGGTCGGCTCGGCCGGGACGACCGCTCGACGGTGACAGGTGCGCGGTGGGCCGACAAGGCATCGACGCCCCGGGTTCGTCCACGATCGTTCTCCTGTCGCGCACTCCGCCGCGACGCTCACGCCGAGCGGTCCCCCACGGCGCTGAGCCGCGGCGCGACGAGCAGCATGGCGGCGGCGTCGCGCTCCACCGGCCGGCTGAACAGGTAGCCCTGAGCGAGCTCGACCCCGAGCTGCGCGAGCGCGTCGCGCTCGGGCTCGGTCTCGACCCCTTCGACCACGAGGTCGAGCGCGAGGCCCTGCGCGAGCTGCACGACCGACTCCACGAGGGCGCGCTGCCGGTCGTCGTCGCGATCGAGCCCCTGCGTGAACGACCGGTCGAGCTTGAGCTGGTCGACCGGAAGGATGCGCAGCTGGGTCAGCGACGAGTAGCCGGTGCCGAAGTCGTCGAGCGAGACCGTGACCCCGGCGGCGCGCAACCGGCTGAGCATCGGGTGCGCGGCCCGGACGTCGACGAGCGCGTGCTCGGTGAGCTCGAGGACGACGCCGTCCGCGGGGACCCCGCTCGCCACGATCGCCGAGAGGACCGACTCCGCGAAGTCGTTCTCGAGGAGCTCGCGCGCCGACACGTTGACGGACACGGTCACGTCCTCGTGGCCGGGCACGGTGCGCCAGGACCGCAGCGCCGCGAGCGCCTCGGCGAGCACCCAGCGACCGATGTCGACGATGGCGCCGTTGCGCTCCGCGAGCGGGATGAAGACGTCGGGCGGGTACGCCGTGCCGTCGTGACGCCACCGCAGCAGCGCTTCGAAGCCGTCGATGGCCCCGTCGGACATCCGGACGAGCGGCTGGAAGACGACCGCGAGCTCGCGCCGCACCAGCGCGCGCGAGAGTGCGGAGTCCAGGTCGAGCGTGGCGGCGACGTCTGCCTCGAACGACCGGTCGAACACGGTCACGTGGGAGCCCCCGCGCTGCTTGGCGCGGTACATGGCGAGGTCCGACGCGCGCAGCAGCTCCACCGCGGACCGGCGGAAGTGGTCGGCGAAGGCGAGCCCCACGCTGACGCCGATGACGACGTCGCGGCCGTCGATGTCGTACGGCGCCGACAGCGACTGCCGGATCCGCTCGGCCATCTTGACCGCGGCCTCCTGCGTGTCGAGCGCCGGGCACAGCAGCACGAACTCGTCGCCGCCGTGCCGGGCCACGACGTCGCCGTCGCGCACGCCGGCGCGCAGCCGCGCAGCCACCTCCACGAGCAGCCGGTCGCCCGCGGCGTGGCCGAGGGTGTCGTTGACCTGCTTGAACCGGTCGAGGTCGCAGAACATGACCGCGAGGTGGCGGCCGAACGACGTCGCCGTGCGCAGGTGCTCGTCGAGCTCGGTGACCAGCGCGTGGCGGTTCACCAAGCCCGTCAGCGGGTCGTGCGAGGCCTGGAACTCCAGGCGCTGCGCCGAGCTGTCGCGCTCGACGGCGAGCCGCGCGAGGTCGCAGCCGCGCAGCGCCGCGATCCGGCTGTACGCGTCGACGCCGTCCGGGCTCGGCCCGAGGACGTCGAGCCGGCCGTCGCTCGCGCCGTTCACCGTGAACTGACGGCTCCACGCGACGGCCTCGGTGATCCCGGCGGCCGCGCCCCGCGGGTGGCTCAGGGTGCGCGAGCCCCACGACACGCGGACCGTGGCGCCGTGCGACGACTCGCTGACGTACGCCGCGATCGCCTCGAATACGCGCGTCAACGGTGCGCCGGTCGCGACCAGCTCGAGCACGAGCGCCTGCCCGCGGTCGAGCGCGCCCAGCCGCTCGAGCTCGTTGCGCGCGGCGTCGAGCTTGTGCTCCTCGTCGAGCAGCGACGAGCGCGCGGTCCGGTACCGGTCGCGGACGCCGTGCGCGATCCAGACCATCAGCCCGATGCCGAGCACCAGGGAGCCGATCAGCAGTGCGAGCTCGACATCGCCGGCGTACCGCTGGCTGTCGTCGAAGGCGCGCGCCTGGTCCCGGACGCCGCCGGACACCGTGTCGATGTCCTTGCGCGCCGCGGACTGCAGCGCGTCGATCGTGGGCTGCACCTCGGCGGCGAGCACCGCCCGGTCGCCGAGGGGCACCGTGCCGGCCGGGGAGCCGGCTAGGGCCTGGTCGAGCTCGGCCAGCGCGCCGGCGTAACGCTCGCTGGTCCGCGCGGCGCCCGACTCCCCGGACTGGTCGATGACGCCGAGCCGGCGCAGCAGCAGCGCCCGCGCGACCTGGACGTCGCGACGCGGCACCTGGCCCTCGAGGTAGGCCTGGAACGCGGACGTGAAGTTCATCGTCTCGCGCAGGATGTAGAGCGAGTTGGTCGTGACCCCCTCGGTGCGCGACAGCGAGGAGTCGCGGTCCTGCTGGATGCGCTGCGTCCAGACGCTGGCCACGAGCAGGCCGACGACCATGACCAGCACCACGATGGCCGTCACCCACTGAGCAGGTGAGAGCAGCGCCCGGGAGGCGCGATCGGGTGCGGGAGGCACGGGCACGGTCAGGACCCGTCCCCCGTGCTGGCCGTGATGGAGGCCAGGCTCCAGTTCCACGCGTCGAGGACGCCGGACAGCGGGGTCCCGTCGGGGTAGACGAGGCGGATCGGGCCGCCCTGGTCGAGCGGGATGCGCGCGGCGTCGCGCTGGGTGGCGAGCAGAGCGTCGGACCCCGTGAAGGCGGAGGCGACGTTGGCGTAGTCGTAGTCGTTGAGCGCGTGCGTCGTGATCTTCACGCCGCCGGCGATGCCCGCCCTGGTGAGGATCTTCGAGAGCGCGACGCCGGTGAACGACTGGCGCTTCTTCACGAACGGCTCGTCGACGGTGATGGTCGTCGTCCCGAGAGCCTCGAGCTGCACCAGCGTGAAGCTCTGGTGCCCGGACGAGCCGCCGTCGACCTCGAGGACCGGGTCGTCGGGCCCCGCGGGGTCGATGGTGAGCGTGCCGTAGGGCGACGTCGACGACGCGGACGGCGAGGCCGTCGGCGAGGCGGAGCCCTGCGACGGGCCGGCGGACGCGGCGGAGCATCCGGCGAGGACGGCCCCGAGGGCCATCACGAGCAGGATGCGCGGAGCGAAGGAACGGGCCACGCAATCACGGTACGGACGCTCCGGCAGCCGTTCGGCGTGCGCAGCGGCCGGTTGAGGAGGTCTTGAGGAGGCCCGGCGCTCCGGTGCGGCCCTGCGTCACCCGACCGGGTGAGAGCGGGATCCCCGGCCCTCCGCTCCGCCGTCTGGCAGCCTGCCTCCATGACCGACCGCAGCCGCGCCGAGGCGCTCGACGCGCAGGACACGCTGGCGCCGTATCGCTCCCGCTTCGCCATCCCCGACGACGCCGTGATCTACCTCGACGGCAACTCGCTCGGCCGGCCGCCGGGTGCCACGGCGTCGCGGCTGGAGTCGGTCGTGCGCCACGAATGGGGCGACCGGTTGATCCGCTCCTGGACCGAGGGCTGGATGGACCTGCCGCTCGAGGTCGGTGACCGGCTCGGCACCGCGCTGCTCGGTGCGCGTTCGGGCGAGACCGTCGTCTGCGACAGCGTCACCGTCAACACCTACAAGGCGCTGCACGCGGCCATGGCGCTGCGTCCGGGCCGCTCGACGGTCGTCGCGCACCGCGGCGAGTTCCCCACCGACCGGTACGTCACCCGCTCGGTCGCGCAGGCGCGCGGTGGTCGGGTCTGGTGGATCGGCGACGCCGACGAGGTGTCGCCGGCGCCGGTCACCGCCGACCTGGTCGCCGACGGGCTCGACGACGACGTCGCCGTCGTGCTGCTGTCGGTCGTCGACTACCGCAGCGCCGCGATCGCCGACGTCGAGAGCATCACGCGCGTCGCGCACGAGGCAGGCGCGCTCGTGCTGTGGGACTGCTCGCACGCCGTCGGGTCCGTGCCGCTGCGGCTGCACGACGTCGACGCCGACCTCGCCGTCGGCTGCACCTACAAGTACGTCAACGGCGGCCCCGGCTCACCGGCTTTCGTGTGGGCGCACGAGCGGCACCACGACGCGCTCGAGAACCCGGTGCCCGGGTGGATGGGCCACGCCGACCCGTTCGCGATGGGACCCGCGTACGCGCCTGCGCCGGGGATCCGGCGCTTCATGACCGGTACGCCGTCGGCGCTCGCCCTCGCTGCGGTCGACGAGGGCGTCTCGCTCCTCGCGGAGGCGGGGATGGACGCGGTGCGGACGAAGTCCGTGGCGCTCACGTCGTACGCCGTCGACCTGCACGACGCCTGGCTCGCGTCGCGCGGCGTCGAGCTGGCCTCGCCGCGCGACCCCGCGCAGCGCGGGTCGCACGTCACCCTCCGCCACCCCGACGCACGCCTGCTGACCGACGCGCTCACCGCGCGCGGCGTGATCCCCGACTTCCGCAACCCCGACGGCATCCGCATCGGGCTCGCGCCGCTCTACACGTCCTTCGCCGACGTCCACGACGGCCTCGCCGCCCTGCGCGACCTGCTCTGAGACGCACGCCCGGACACCTGGGGGGCACGCGCCTACCCTGGAGGTGAGGCGGTCCGGGCGGACCCGCCCGGCGCCCCCGGGAGGTGCGCCATGAGCACCGTCTCCCCGACCACCCCGCACGCCCACCCCGCGTGGCACGTCGCCTGGCGCTCGGCGGTCGTGGTCCTCGGGGACCTCGCCGTGCTCGGCGCCGCGTTCGTCGCCTACGCCGCCTATCAGAGCGCCTTCCGCGCGCTGCTCTTCCACGGCGAGGCCGCGCCCTGGCTGCACGCGACCGAGTCGGTCGTCGTGCTCCTGGCGATCGCGGCGGCGACGTGGTGGGCGCTGCGCCGCTGGCCCACCTCGCTCGGAACCGCGCTGTGGCTCGCCGTGCCGACCGCCGCAGCACTCGTCACGATCGGCATCTGGGCCTACCCGGCGGAGCTGCTCGGCATCGGCATCGGTGCCGCCATCGTGGCGGTCGTCGACGCCGTGCTCCTGATCGCCGGACGTCCCTGGGAGCAGGTGCTGTCCATCACCTGGGTCGCGCTGCTCCTGCTGAGCATGGTGCTGACCGGCCAGGAGCCCTAGACCAGCCGTCGATGCGTGATCAGGCGACGCTAGAAGGTGGCGTCATCACGCATCGACGGGTCAGCGCAGGACGAGGGCCAGCGCGCCGAGCGGCTCGAGCGGCACGGTCGTGACACCGAGGTCGTCGACGACGGCGACGTCGGCGCCGGTCGCCGCGTCGATGAGCCGCGCGCCGGCGGCGAACTGCGACGACGCGAACGACGCCGTCACCGGCGTCTGCGCGAAGTTCAGCGCCGTCAGCTCGAGCGCACCGCTGGGCAGCAGGTGCACGAGCCCGAGCACCGACGACGCGCCACTCGTGGCGAGGTCGGCCTGCTGACCGGTCGCGATCCCGAGAGCGTCGCGCACGCGCAGGATCGTCGCGAGGTGCGAGAGGAACGACGACGGGTCGGCGAGCTGCTCGGGGATGGTGCCGTAGAGGGCACGCGCGCGCGGCAGCCCGGCGGTCGACACCGTTGCATCGGGCGCGACGCCCATGAGGTCGTGCGCACCGCGGTTGATCCAGCGCGTGTCGGCGTCGGCCATCAGGTGCTCGACGTCGTGCGCCGGCACGGTGAGCACCCCGCGCACGTCCCAGCCCGAGAGCGCGAAGACGCCCGGCTGCCAGGCGTTGTACGCCGCGAGCAGCAGGTGCGCCCGCCGTACGAGGTCGATGTCGGCGTCGGTCATCGTCGCGAGGTCGCGGACACCGAGCGCGGCAGCGGCCACCGACGTGGAGGTGCACGCGATCCCGTTGGTGGTGAAAGGCAGGTTGTAGGGCGCGTCCTCGCCGGTGAGGTGCGTGAGCAGGTCGGCGCGGACCGTGCGCGCGAGCTCCGCGCCGTTCATCGTCGTGCCGCGGAACGCGTACTCGTCGTCGCGGTGCACGTCCTCGAAGTGCACGAGCTCGTAGGTGAGCTCGTCGTGGTTCTGCAGCGCGTGCACGAGCGACGCCGGGTCGATGCCGATGCGCCGGGCCTCGGTGATGGTGAGGCGCAGGAACTCGGTGTCGCCCGTCGCGAGGGCGTGGTGGTAGCCGGGACGGGTCACGAAGTCGTAGGAGAGGTCCGGACCCTGCTGGCCCGTCTCGTGGATGGCATCCATCGAGAGGTTCAGCTCCTGGAAGGTGAACCCGCCGAGCTTGCGCACCATGCTCGCGATGAGGTGGTTGCCCGCCGCCGCGAGCGGGTGGCCCTCGGACCACGCCGGTGCGTCGGTGCCGCTGCGCTCGACGCCGAGGAAGCCGTTGGCGTCCAGGCGGAGCCCGCCGGTGCCCAGGTAGGTCAGCGAGTGCAGCGCATCGCCGAGGATGAGGCGCGGACCGGCGAACGACGGGTCGAGCCAGTTGACCTGGGGCTGCCCCTCCTTGAAGTAGTGCAGATAGACCCAGCGGCGCTCGACGCCGTCGACGCCGACGACCGCGCGCGTGGCGCTCCAGTTCGTCTCCTTCACGCCGGGCGCCGCGAAGATGACGCGCTGCATCGCACCGACGATGTAGCCGAGGTCGGCGAGCTGCGCCTCGGTCGCGGCGCTGAGGTTCGCGGAGTCCGTGCCCTCGCGCGGGTCGGGCAGCAGGTCCCAGTGCTCGGGGTCGATCTCGACCATGTGGTAGACGCCGGGGTAGTCGGCGTAGCGCATCTCGGCGAGCCGGAAGTCCGCGCCCTTGCCGGTGTGCCCCGGGATGATGTCGTCGATGACCGTGCCGCCGACCGCGGCCGCGGAGCCGGTGAGCGCGCGGTAGTCGTCGGCGGTCCCGAGCGCGGGGTCGATCGCGGTGCTGATCCGGTCGAAGTGGCCGTCGACGGTCGGCGTCCGCTCCCAGCCGTCCAGGCCGCCGGCCAGCTTCACCGGGCCGGTGTGCATCGCGCGCACGCCGACGCGCGACAGCGCGTCCCACAGCGCCGGGTCGGCGACGGTCTGCAGGAAGGTGCTGCCGGGGGCGGTCAGGAGCGCCGCCGGGTAGGCGGTGAACCACACGGGCGCCTGCTCGACGGCGCGCCGCGGGTCGGGCAGGGCGAAGGGGTTGCGCCACAGCGAGCCGTGCCCCGACACCTGGCGGGCCCGGGTCCTCGCCTGGGCGAGCATCGACGACGCCTCCAGCCAGGCGACGTACTCCTGGTTGTCGGCGCGGGCCGGGCCGTGCGGCTCGGGCCGGCGCGGCAGGTCGGGCACCGCGGTGGTCACGGTACGGGCGGGACCGGTGGTGCTGGTGGGGGCCTCGGCGCGGGCCTCGCGGGAGTCGGGCACCTCGCCAGTCTGGCACCGGCGAACGGGTGCGCCGAACACCTCCCCACGCGGCGTGAAAACGGTTACGCTCGCGCCTGCCGGGCAACGGTCCGGCGTCCTTCCACTACGGATCGTCCGGCACGTTCCTGCCGGTGAAGGGTTGGTTCCACCATGGCTTCGGTCACCTTCGACAAGGCCACCCGGCTCTACCCGGGTTCCACCGTCCCCGCGGTCGACAAGCTCGACCTCGAGATCGCCGACGGCGAGTTCCTCGTCCTCGTCGGCCCCTCCGGCTGCGGCAAGTCCACGAGCCTGCGCATGCTCGCCGGCCTCGAGGACGTCAACGACGGCGCGATCCGCATCGGCGACCGCGACGTCACGATGCTCCCGCCCAAGGACCGCGACATCGCGATGGTCTTCCAGAACTACGCGCTCTACCCGCACATGTCGGTGGCCGAGAACATGGGCTTCGCCCTGAAGATCGCCGGTACGCCGAAGGAGGAGATCGCCACCCGCGTCAAGGAGGCGGCGAAGATCCTCGACCTGGAGCAGTACCTCGACCGCAAGCCGAAGGCGCTCTCCGGCGGCCAGCGCCAGCGCGTCGCCATGGGCCGCGCGATCGTGCGCTCGCCGCAGGTGTTCCTCATGGACGAGCCGCTGTCGAACCTCGACGCCAAGCTGCGCGTGCAGACCCGCACCCAGATCGCGTCGCTGCAGCGCCGCCTCGGCGTCACGACCGTCTACGTCACTCACGACCAGACCGAGGCCATGACGATGGGCGACCGCGTCTGCGTCCTCAAGGACGGCCTGCTCCAGCAGGTCGGCACCCCGCGCGACCTCTACGACAACCCGGTGAACATGTTCGTCGCCGGCTTCATCGGCTCGCCCGCGATGAACCTGCTCAACCTCCCGCTCACCGACGAGGGCGCCGTGATCGGCGGCAAGGTCGGCAACGCCGTCACCATCCCGCTGACCCGCGAGACCGTCGCGGCGGCGCGCGAGGGCGGCAACGGCACCGTCACCGTGGGCTTCCGCCCCGAGGACCTGCACCTCGCCGCCGAGGGCAGCGGCTGGCCGCTCGAGGTCGACGTCGTCGAGTCGCTCGGTGCCGACGCCTACGTCTACGGGCACGTCGACGCGACCGACGGCACGAGCAAGGACGTCGTCATCCGCGCCGACGGCCGCAAGCCCCCGATGAAGGGCGAGCACGTCGCCGTCGGCATCAACGCCGACCACACGCACGTGTTCCACCCGACCACGGGCGCCCGTCTCGGCGGCCAGTGACCGAGGACTGATCGAGCGACGAGGGGCGGCCGGGACCCGGCCGCCCCTCGTCGTCCCGGGAGGGGACCATGGGGCTTCGCGTCACCGCAGCGGCAGGGCAGCACGACCTGCTCTTCCTGCCCTGGGACGTGCCGCTCGAGGAGTGGCCGGAGTCCACCCTCGTCGCTCTGCCGCGCGGCATCTCGCGCCATATCGTGCGCTTCGTGCGCCTGGGCACCGACGTCTACGCCGTGAAGGAGACGGTCGAGCCGATCGCGCAGCACGAGTACGACCTGCTCTTCGAGCTCGGCCGGCGCGGCATCCCGTGCGTCGACCCGGTCGGCATCGTCGCCGGGCGCACGGACCAGGCGGGCGAGGAGCTCCCGGCCGCGATCATCACGCGGCACCTGCAGTTCTCGCTCCCCTACCGCGCGCTGTTCTCGACCACGCTGCGCCCCGACACCGCCAACCGCCTGCTCGACGCCCTCGCCGTCCTCATGGTGCGCCTGCACCTCGTCGGGTTCGCGTGGGGCGACTGCTCGCTGTCGAACACGCTGTTCCGCCGCGACGCCGGGGCCTTCGCGGCGTACCTCGTCGACGCGGAGACCGGCGAGATCCACGAGCCGCTGTCGCGCGGACGCCGCGAGTACGACCTGCAGACCGCCGAGCTCAACGTGGGCGGCGAGCTCCTCGACGTCGAGGCGTCGGGCCGGCTGCACCCGAGCATCGACCCGATCGAGACCTCGCAGCAGGTGCGTCGCAGGTACGAGCGGCTGTGGGACGAGATCACCGCGCCGCAGTCGATGTCCTTCGGCGACCGGCATGCGCTCGAGGCGCGGGTCCGGCGGCTCAACGAGCTCGGGTTCGACGTCGCCGAGCTCTCGGTGGTCGGCGAGGAGGGCGGGTCCTCGGTCCGCGTCACGCCGAAGGTCGTCGACGTCGGGCACCACACCCGCCGCCTGATCCGGCTGACCGGCCTCGACGTCGAGGAGAACCAGGCGCGACGGATGCTCAACGACCTCGACACCTACCGGGTGAGCCAGGGTCTCCCCACAGAGGACGAGGAGGTCGCCGCGCACCGCTGGGTCGCGGAGGTCTTCGAGCCGATCACCGGGCAGGTGCCGGCCGCGCTGCGCGGCAAGCTCGAGCCGGCGCAGATGTTCCACGAGGTGCTCGAGCACCGGTGGTTCATGGGCGAGCGCCTCGGGCGCGACGTCACCCTGGAGGAGGCGACGCAGGACTACGTCGGAACCGTCCTCGCGCAGAAGCCGGACGAGAAGGCGGTCCTCGGGCTGCGTCTGGGCACGCCGAGCAACACCGACGGACTACGGTTCGACGAGACCGCCGAGCTCGACCTGAGCGAGCTCGCGGAGTACGACCTCGACGACGACACGAAGGACTGAGCGCGCCGAGCGCAGAAGCAGGACGACGACGTGGACCTCCTCACCCTCGCCTCCGGGCTTGCACCGACGCTCGCGGCCGACGCCGCCGACGGGGCCGACACGATGGCGAACAACATCGGCTCGCTGTTCACCATCGCCGTCATCTCGGCCACCGTCCCGCTCATCGTCGGGCTGCTCCGGCTCAAGATCGCCGAGGTCGTGCTGCTCCTCGGCCTCGGCGTCGTGTTCGGTCCGCAGGGCCTGGACATGATCACGCTCAACAACACGACCGAGACGTTCAACGAGCTCGGGCTCGGCCTGCTGTTCTTCCTGGCCGGCTTCGAGCTCGAGCCCGAGGCGGTGCGCGGGCGGTCGGGGAAGCTGGCCGTGAGCGGCTGGTTCGTGAGCCTCGCGCTCGCGTTCGGGATCACGTTCGTGCTGTGGCGTGCGGGTTTCGTCAGCGACCTGGCAGGCATCGCGATCGCGCTGACGAGCACGGCGCTCGGCACCCTGCTGCCCGTCATCCGCGACCGCGGCCTGCTGCACTCGACGTTCGGCACGTACTTCCAGGGCGCGGGGGCGCTCGGCGAGTTCGGGCCGATCCTGGCGATCGCCCTGCTCCTCGGATCCCGCTCGCTGGTCCTCACGCTGGTGACCCTCGCGATCTTCGCCGGCGTCGCGGGCCTCATCTACCGGTCTCCGGGCCGCTTCATGACCGCGCGCGTCAACGAGATCATGGCGCGGGGGCACTACACGTCGTCGCAGACCGCGTTGCGCTGGACCGTCGTGCTCATGCTGTTCCTGCTGGGACTCGCGGCCGTCTTCGGCCTCGACGCGGTGCTCGGCGCCTTCGTCGCCGGCGTGCTCCTGCGCCGCTACGCGCCGCCCGGCCCCGACAACAAGCTGGCTCCCAAGATCGAGGCCCTGGGCTTCGGCTTCTTCATCCCGCTGTTCTTCGTGATGAGCGGTGCGAAGCTGGACATCGACTCGATCGTCGAGAACCCGGGCCGCCTGCTGGTCTTCTTCGTGCTCCTGCTCGCGGTCCGCGGACTGCCGCAGTTCGTCCTGTACCGCTTCGCCCTCCCCGACACCCGCGAGCGCTGGCAGTTCACGCTCTACGTCGCGACCGCCCTTCCCATCCTCGTGGCGATCACCAGCCTCGAGGTCGACAACGGCGTGATGCTGCCGGAGAACGCTGCGGCGCTCGTGGGCGCAGGTGCGCTGTCGGTGCTCGTCTTCCCGCTGCTGGGCGACCGGCTCAACCGGCGCGAGCTCGCGACCCCCGAGGTGCGCGAGGAGGCCGCCGAGGCCAAGGCCACCGACTGGTTCGAGGAGCCCCCCGCCTTCGACACCCACGGCTGACCCCCGGAGGTCGGGGCCCGAAGCTCGCGCCTGTTGTTCTCAGAACATGATCATGTTTCGCGAACAACCCGAGCCGGAGGTCAGGGTCCGGGCCGCGGCCGGCAGTGGCCGCGGGCGGCAGCGGCGCGAGCGGCAGTGGCCGCGGGCGTCAGCGGCGGGCGGCAGCGGCGCGGGCGGTGGGGGCGGGCGTCAGCGGCGGCGGGAGCGGCTGACGGCGTAGAGGGCGACGCCCGCGGCGACGCCGGCGTTGAGCGACTCGGTGTCGTGCGTCATGGGGATGCCGACCCGCAGGTCGCACGCCTCGGAGACCAGGCGCGAGAGGCCGTCGCCCTCGCTGCCGACGACGACGACGAGCGGTCCGGCGGTGAGCTCCGGGTCGAGGTCGTCGAGGGTCGTGCCGCCGGCGGCGAGACCGATCACCATGCAGCCGGCGTCGGCGTAGGCCTTGAGGGCGCGCGTGAGGTTGGTGGCGCGCGCGACCGGAACGCGCGCAGCGGCACCGGCCGACGTCTTCCACGCTGCGGCCGTCATCCCCGCGGAGCGGCGCTCGGGCACGAGCACGCCGTGCGCGCCGAAGGCCGCCGCGGAACGGACGATCGCGCCGAGGTTGCGCGGGTCGGTGATGCTGTCGAGCGCGACGATGAGGGCCGGCTCCCCCGCCTCGTCGGCGAGGTCGAGCAGGTCGGCGGCCTCGGCGTACTCGTACGCCGGCACCGCCAGCGCGAGCCCCTGGTGCACGGCGCCCTGCGTGATGCGGTCGAGGTCGGGGCGCGACGACTCCTTGAGCGGGATCCGCGCCTCGGTCGCGAGGACCACCGCCTCCTTCACGCGGTCGTCGGTGTCGAGGAAGGTCTGCACGTGCAGCGCGGTGCCGGGCACGCCGGCCCGCAGCGCCTCGACGACGGCGTTGCGGCCGATGACGAGCTCGCTGCCGTCCTTCTTGGTGCGCACCGACGTGCCGCCGCGAGCACCCGACCCGCGCGCGGGCGCCTTCTTCGCCTCGGCCTCGGCCCGCTTGGCCGTGGCGCGAGCCTGCTTGGCCGCCGGGTGCTTGGTGCGCTCGGTCGCCTTCGGCGTGGGGCCCTTGGGCTCGAGCCCACGACGGCGCTGCCCGCCCGAGCCGACCGTCTGGCCCTTCTTGGTGCCCGTCTTGCGCATCGCGCCCTTGCGCTGGGAGTTGCCTGCCATCAGTCGTTCCCTCCGAGCGACCAGCGCGAGCCGCCCGCCGTGTCGTCGACCACGATGCCGGCGTTCTTCAGCTGGTCGCGGATCGTGTCGGCCGTGGCCCAGTCCTTCGCCGCCCGCGCCGCGGCGCGCGACTCGAGCAGCCCGGCGACGAGGTGGTCGACCGCGGAACGCAGCCGGTCGTCGTCGCCGCCCGTGCCGACCCAGGGCTCGGCGTAGGGGTTCACCCCGAGGACGTCGAGCATCGCCACGACCGAGACCGCGGCGGAACCGACGCCCTCCACGTCGCCGGCGTCGAGCGCGGAGTTGCCCGCGCGCACCGTGTCGTGGACGACGGCCAGCGCCTGCGGGACGCCGAGGTCGTCGTCCATCGCGGCGTCGAACGCCGCGGGGCGCGCCGAGCCGTCGACGTCGAACGACGTCGCACCCACGGCGGCGGCCGCGCGCTCGAGGAACGCCTGCACCCGACGGAACGAGACCGCGTTCTCCTCGAGCGCCTCGAACGAGAACTCGATCATCGAGCGGTAGTGCGCCGAGACGAGGTAGTAGCGCAGCTCGATGGGCCGCACGCGGTGCACGACCTCCTTGACCAGCAGGGAGTTGCCGAGCGACTTGCTCATCTTCTCGCCGCTGGTGGTGACCCACGCGTTGTGCAGCCAGTACGACGCGAACGCGCGGCCCGCGGCCTTGCTCTGGGCGATCTCGTTCTCGTGGTGCGGGAAGATCAGGTCGAGGCCGCCGCCGTGGATGTCGAACGCCGGACCGAGGTACTTGCCCGCCATCGCGGAGCACTCGAGGTGCCAGCCCGGGCGACCGCGGCCCCAGGGGGTCGGCCACGACGGCTCGCCCTCCTTGGCCGACTTCCACAGCGCGAAATCGCGCGGGTCGCGCTTGCGGTCGTCGCCGATCGAGTCGCCGGCCGCCTGCATCTCGTCGGGCCGCTGGCCCGAGAGGGCGCCGTACTCGGGGAAGGAGCGCACGTCGAAGTACACGTCGCCGCCCACGGCGTAGGCGTGGCCTGCCGCGATGAGCTCCTCCATGAGCTCGACCATCTCGGTCACGTGACCGGTGGCGCGCGGCTCGACGGTCGGCCGGGTGCACCCGAGGACGTCGTAGGCCCACGTGAACTCGCGCTCGAACTCGGACGCGACCGACCACCACGGGCGGTCCTCGGCCTCGCCCTTGGCGATGATCTTGTCGTCGATGTCGGTGACGTTGCGGCAGAAGACGACCTCGTAGCCGCTGGCCCGCAGCCAGCGCGCCAGGACGTCGAAGTTCACGCCCGAGCGGATGTGGCCGACGTGCGGGGCGGCCTGCACGGTGGCGCCGCAGAGGTAGAGGGAGGCCTGCCCCGGCTCGAGGGGGACGAAGTCGCGGACCGACCTCGTGGCGGTGTCGTGCAGGCGCAGGCTCATGAGGCCAGCCTATCCGCGCTCCCGCGGTCCTCCGCGCGTCGCGTCGTCGACCGCCGCGGACGCGACGCGCACGGTGCGCGCATGGCCACCTCTCGATCCGGGATGGCTCCAGCGCCCGGCTCAAGATCGCCCGGGCGCGATCCCGAAGGCACGGAGGTCGGCGACGCGCCAGCAGGACGCGCCGCACGTCCGTGTCCAGGAGGATGCGATGCGCCTGTCCGGTCTCGCGACCCGCACGATCGCCGCCACGTCTGCGCTCGCCCTCTCGGTGGTCGGGTTCGTCGCCCTCCCCAGCACGGCCCAGGCCTCGCCACCCGTGGTCACCGAGCCGACCGTCGGCATCGAGCTCGACTGGACAAGCGGCAGTCCTTACGCCGTCATCACCTGGTCCGGCGCCACGGCCCGTTCGACGATCAACGGCTACGACATCATCTACGGCGTCGGCGCAGAGGCATGGAATGTCGCGGCGTGGGATGACGTGGTGTGCACGGAGGGGGTTCTCGGCTCGACCGCCCATACCTGTCACGCGACGGTGGCCCTCAGCACCGACACGGACTACTCCTTCGGCGTATCGGCCATCGACTCGGCGCTCAGCGCTGTCCGCGGCTACGCCACGGTGCACGTGCCCGCGAGCGACCCGAACCCGCCGACCGACCCCGACCCGGGTAACGGAGGCGACCCCGGCAACGGAGGCGACCCCGGTGCGGCGGTCCTGCCCGCGGCGCCCACCACGATCGGCGCCGAGACCACCGCCACCTCGCTCGCTCTCACCTGGAGCGGTGCGGTGGGCGGAGACCACGGCCTCGACCACTACGTCGTCGCCTGGTACCTCGACGGCGAGGAGATCGGCCGCGACGTCACGACCGATCCGGCCTACGCCATCCCCGACCTCACCACCGGGACCGAGTACGAGGTCCGCGTCTGGACCGTCGACGGCGCCGACGCCGTGAGCGCCGGCTACGCCTCGCTCACCGCCACGCCGGCCACTCCGCCCGACCCGGACCCGAGCACCAGCTCCCCCGATCCCGACCCCAGCACCAGCTCCCCGGACCCCGACCCGAGCACCAGCTCGCCGGCCGACCTCTCGCCGGTGGACGACACCGCCACGGTCTACGCCGGCATGGAGAACCTGATCGACATCGTCGCCAACGACCCGGGCGACCCGCAGACCGTCACCATCGTCGACGAGCCGGTGAACGGCCATGCCTCGTTCGTGAACGGGCGGCTGCACTACACGGTGGACGACCCCGAGGCCAACTCCGACTCCCTCACCTACACCGACGAGCTCTCGGACACCGTCGCGACCGTGACGATCCGGATCGACCCGATCATCGTGCCCGACAGCCCCACGAACCTGGCCTGGACCCTCGACGGCGACGAGCTCACGGTCACCTGGGACGCGCCGACCAACGAGACCACCTTCGGGCTCGGCGACTCCAGCGTCGGCCTGTGCACCTACGCCGGGCAGGACTGCAGCACCATCCCGTGGCAGTGGGTCGAGGGCACGTCCGCCACCTTCACGATCGACCCGTCGGTGTGCTACTACGCCTACGTCTACACCAAGGACGTCTACCGCAACGGCTACAACGACGACCGGGTCCTCGTCACCCCGGCCGTGGGCGCCGACAGCTCCACCGTCCTGGACCACGGCTCCTGGCCGATCGACGTGCTGGCCAACGACGACGGGTCGCCGAGCAGTGCCGAGGTCGTCTCCTACCCGACCCACGGCAGCGTCTCCTTCCACGACGGCGCCTTCTACTACACCGCGTCCATCACGGGCGCCGGCAGCGACTCGTTCACCTACCGCAACAACGTGTCCGCGGCCGTGGCCACCGTCACGATCGACATCGAGGCGGCGGTCGTGCCGAACTTCTCCTCGACCGTCTCCACGACGTCCGACGTGCACTCCGTGCTCGTCGAGTGGGACCCCGCCACCGGCGTCACCTCCGCGCTCGCGGGCTACCGCGTCTACGTGCAGCCCCGCGGCGGCAGCTGGTCGCTGTTCACCGACGAGCTCGACGCGTCCGACACCAGCGTCGACGTGACCGGGCTGCTGGCCGACACCGAGTACCGGTTCTACGTCCAGGCCTACGACGAGAGCGGGATGTACCGCAACCGCACCTCGCTCTACACGTGGACCCTCAGCGAGATCAGCCAGCCCGACGCGGTCACCGACCTCGAGGCCGCAGACGCGACGACGACCAGCGTGGACCTCCGCTGGACCGAGCCGGACAGCTCCTACCCGATCGACTGCTACGACGTGCTCTACGCCGTGCACGGCAGCGACGACTGGACCACGTACGACTGCGTAACCGGCACCGAGGTGACGGTGGACGGCCTCGACCCGAACACCGCCTACGACTTCAAGGTCGTCGCGTGGGACGTCACCGAGCTCGACGAGCCGTCTGCCGACTCCAACGTCGTGACCCGGAGCACCGGGTACGTCGAGCCGACCGACGTGGTCGGGCTGGCCGCTGACGCGACCCCCACCTCGATCACCCTGACCTGGACCGAGCCCGAGGCGGGCTCGTCGCCGGTCGCGTCCTACCTCGTGCAGTACAAGAAGTCGACCGAGGAGACCTGGACCGACGCGACCGTCGAGGCCCCGGCGAGCGGGACCGAGCTCACCGGGCTGCACCACAGCACGCGCTACGACGTCCGCGTCGTCGTCGTCGACGACAACGACCACCGCTCGGCCGGCGCCACGACCGACCTGTTCACCCAGGTCGCCGTCGTGCACGCGGTGACCGACGTCGTGGCCGACAACGCGACCGACACCACGATGGACGTGAGCTGGACGGCAGCAGCGGCGGGCACCCTGCCCGTCGCCGGCTATGTGGTGGCCTACCTCCCGAACGTGGAGAACGCGCAGCCGTCGTTCACCGACACCATCACCGGGACCTCGACGACGATCACCGGGCTCCAGCCGGGCACCGACTACCTGTTCCTCGTGATCACGCTCGACACCGAGGACAGCAGCGCCTACGACTCGGAGGGGATCGTCTTCGGCCGCACCACCGGGACGCAGGCGGTGCCGCCGACCACGCCGATCAGCGTGGCCGTGAACGGCGCGACCGACCGAACGCTCGACGTGTCGTGGGTGGCCTCGGAGGCCGGGACCGACGCCATCGACCACTACACGGTCACCGCGCACCCCATGAGCGGTGACGACGTCGTCCAGGACACGACCGACGACGCCACCTCGCTGACCCTCACCGGCCTCACCCCCGACACCTACTACGACATCACCGTCGTCGCCGTGGACACCGAGGGACGGACCTCCGAGGCCAGCAGCAGCGCACCGGGCACGACCTCCTACGTGCGGATCGGCGCACCGACCTCGCTCGTCAGGTCGGCCCGCACCACCACGTCCGTGACCGTGACGTGGGGACCGCCGACCGGCTACTCGTCGAACCCGGTCGCCCAGTACCGCGTGCACTGGTTCGACGGGACCCAGTGGGTCCACGAGCCGCGGACCGACCTCACCGAGTGGACCTTCACCGGCCTCGAGCCCGGCACCACCTACCAGTTCCGCGTCACCGCAGCCGACTCCGAGGGCGTGCTCGGCGACGACGACGCCTACCTCGAGACCAGCACCGCGGCGCAGCCGAACGCACCGGTCGGCCTGCAGATCAGCGGCACGTCGACCAGCTCGCTGCAGCTGTTCTGGTCCGCTCCCGAGGCGACCTCGGCCGACATCGACCACTACCGGGTGCTCTACCGGCTCTCCGACGCCGAGAGCTGGACCGACGCCGGCACGACCGGCGGCACCTCGTACGAGGTCACCGGGCTCGACCCCGACACCTCCTACGACGTCGCCGTCGTCACCGTCGACGCGGAGGCCCAGGAGTCCGAGCGCGCGATCGTCACCGGGTCGACGAATGCCGGGCTCCCGCCGGCCCCGACCCGTCCGCACATCACGACGCCGGACGCGATCGTCACCGGAGCCGCCGCCACGTTCGAGGTGTCGATGGTCTCCGACGACGCTCAGGTCGCGGGAGGCGACCTCGCCGACGGCGTCGCCGGTATCGAGGTCGACGGGCTGATCGTCACCGTCACCACCGTCCACGGCTTCAGCGGTCGCCTCGTGCAGCCGCTGCTGGTCACCGACGGCGGCGACCCCGTCGAGGTCGACGCGACCGTGCTCGTGAACCCCGACCCGGCGTCGCGCGCGACCTACCGGATCGTGTCGGCGACGGCCTCGCGCGTCACCTGGACCGCGGGCGCCGGAGCCACCGGCTACGTCGTCAAGGTCGGCACGACCCCCCTGTGCACCGCGACCACGACCACCTGCCTCGTACCGCGCGTGCTCGGCCCGGCCAGCGTCGTCACCGTGATCGCGACCGGCCACGACGACACCGTCGGCGCCACCGCACGCGCCGCGTGGGCCAGCGCACCGGTGAACCTCGGCCGCGTGCACTTCGTCGGCGACTCGCCGCGGTTCACCCCCACGTCGGCAGCCCAGCTGCGAGCCCTGGCGGCACAGCTGCTCGCGGCCGGAGTCACCCGGGTCACCGTGCACGGCTACACCGCCACCCAGGGCCGTGCGACCCGCACGCCGGTCCAGATGCGCCTGTCGGCCATGCGCGCCAACGCGGTCGCGGCGTACCTCACCGCGTACGTCACGGCGCACGGCAGGACGCTGCGGGTGGTGAAGGTGGCCGAGGGTGCGACGCACCCCGCGGCCAGCAACGCCACCGCAGCCGGCCGCGCCGAGAACCGCCGCGCGGAGGTGGTGCTCGGCTGAGCGCCGAGCCACGACGCACGAGGGCCCGGACGAACCGCCCGGACCCTCGTCGTGCTGCGCGGGCCTAGCGGCGTACGACGAGAGCCGTCGCGATCGCGGCGATGCCCTCGCCTCGGCCGGTGAGGCCGAGGCCGTCGGTGGTGGTGGCCGACACCGACACCGGTGCACCCACGACGGCCGACATGGCCTCCTGCGCCTCGACGCGTCGAGGTCCGACCTTGGGCCGGTTTCCGATCACCTGGACCGACACGTTGCCGACGGCGTAGCCCGCATCGCCGACCAGGCGCACGACCTCGCCGAGCAGCGCCGCCCCCGAGGCGCCGTGCCACTCGGGGCGGTCGACGCCGAACACCGAGCCGAGGTCGCCGATGCCGGCGGCCGAGAGCAGCGCGTCGCAGACGGCATGGGCCGCGACGTCGCCGTCGCTGTGGCCCGAGACGCCGGTCTCCCCCGGCCAGGGCAGGCACGCGAGCCAGAGCTCGCGGCCGGTCTCGAAGGGGTGGACGTCGACGCCGACGCCGACGCGGGGCGCGTCAGCCGACGACACCGGCGGCCCGTCGTCGGGCCAGCACGGCCTCGGCCAGCACCAGGTCGAGCGGTCGGGTCACCTTGAACGCCTCCTCGTCGCCGGGTACGACGAGCACTGTGCCACCGACGGCCTCGACCATGCCGGCGTCGTCGGTGGCCGGCGCGTCGGGATCGCCGGCGGCGTGGGCCTCGGTGAGCAGCGCGCGCCGGAACCCCTGCGGCGTCTGGACAGCCCGCAGCGACGCACGGTCGACGGTGGCGGTCACGAGACCGTCGGCGTCGACCGCCTTGATCGTGTCCGCGACCGGCAGCCCCGGCACCACGGCGTCGGCGCCGCCGCGCACCGCGGCGGCCACGGCGTCGATGAGCGACACGGGGGCGAGCGGACGGGCGGCGTCGTGCACGAGGACGACATCGACGTCGTCGGGCAGCGCGAGCAGCGCCCGCGCGACGGAGTCCTGACGGGTGTCGCCGCCCTCGACCACGAGGGTGCCGGCGCGACCGGGGGCGTCGTCGACGAGCCCGTGCTCGGCGAGCAGGGCGCGCACGTCGTCGACGCCGCCCTCAGGAGCCGCGACCACGACGAGGTCTACGGAGCGGGCGGTGGAGAGCGCACGCACGGCGTGCACGAGCAGCGGTACGCCGCCGAGCAGGCGCAGGGCCTTCGGGGCGCCCGGACCGAGCCGCTCCCCCCGCCCCGCTGCCGGGACGACCGCCGCCGTACGACTCACCGAGCGGCCCCCGCGAGGGCCGTGGGCTTGGCGAAGACGAGGCGGCCGTTGGCCGTGGTGAGCACGCTGGTGACGACGACGCGGCACTCGGTACCGACCTTGTCGCGCGCGTGCTCGGTGACCACCATCGTGCCGTCGTCGAGGTAGCCGACCGCCTGGCCGGCCTCCTTGCCCGCCTTGAGCAGGTGCAGGTCGACCTCGTCGCCGACGACGACCAGCGGGCGCAGCGCCAGCGCGAGCCCGTGCAGGTTGAGGACCTTCACGCCGGCGATGGACGCGGCCTTGGCGAGGTTGGTGTCGAAGGTGAGCAGGGCGCAGTTGCGGTCGATCGACATGCGCACGAGCTTGGCGTCGACGTCCATGACGGCCATCGCCTCGTCGGGCACGGTGAGCAGCTCGACGCCGTGCTCGCGGCGCAGCGACTCCAGGACGTCGAGACCGCGGCGGCCCTTGGCGCGCCGCAGGTCGTCGCTGGAGTCGGCCATCGCCTGCAGCTCGTCGATGACGGGCTGGGGCACCAGGAACCGGCCGTGCAGGAAGCCCGAGCGCACGACGTCGAGCACGCGGCCGTCGATCGCGACGGAGGTGTCGACCAGGCGCGGCAGCGAGACGAGCGACGGCGTGCGCGGGGCCAGGCCGGCGCGCTCCCCCACCGCGCCGAGGACGGCGTCGCGACGGGAGCGACCCATCCGGAACCCGAACATGGCGGCCGCGCCGACCAGGAACAGGAAGATCGGGATCATCATCAGCGGCGGGCCGACGAGGAACAGCGGCCAGGAGACCGCGGCCGCGAAGATCGCGGCGATGACCGCACCGAAGCTGCCCGCGATCGCCTGCTCGGCGGAGATGCCCTCGAGGGCCCGTTCGCCGCGGTCGATCGTGCGCAGGGTGAGGCGGGCCAGGACGCCGCCGAGGACGTAGCCGCCCAGCGCACCGACGATGGCGCCGAGCCAGAGCCCGCTGAACGTGCCGAGGACCTGCTCGTGCTCGTCGGCACCGAGCGCCCGGGCGACCTGGTAGCCGATGCCGGCTCCGAAGAGCACGACGAGCAGGCGCAGGATCTCGACGGCCACGCTGGGGACGCGTGACAACCTCAGGGGGGCCATGCCCGTTCCTCCACTTCCGAGGACGATCAGGCTGGCCTGACCCGCCGGGGGCGGCAGGTCAGGAGGCGAGCACCTCGTCGAGGATCGCCTCTGCCTTGTCCTCGTTGGTGTTCTCGGCAAGTGCGAGCTCCGACACAAGGATCTGGCGCGCCTTTGCGAGCATCCGCTTCTCACCTGCGGAAAGACCACGCTCGCGCTCGCGGCGCCAGAGGTCGCGGACGACCTCGGCGACCTTGATGACGTCGCCGGAGGCGAGCTTCTCGAGGTTGGCCTTGTAGCGGCGCGACCAGTTGGTCGGCTCCTCGGTGTAGGGCTGGCGCAGCACGTCGAAGACGCGGTCCAGGCCCTCCTGGTTCACGACGTCGCGGACACCCACGAGGTCGACGTTCTCCGCGGGGACCCGGACGGTCAGGTCGCCCTGGGCGACGCGCAGCACCAGGTAGTCCTTCTCGACCCCCTTGACGGTCCGCTTCTCGATGGCCTCAATCGTTGCTGCACCGTGGTGCGGGTAGACAACCGTGTCGCCGACCGTGAACGTCATGTGTGGGGTACCCCTTTCAAGTCCCCCCAGTCTAGCACGCCCGCTGACTGGCCCGACAGGCGTTCTCGCAGGTCAGAGGCCTGATGAACCCCTTGACGGGAGCAGACCGGTGTGCTGGGCCACCCGGGTGCATTCCGGCGCTCGACGGTCACGCAGAGTGATCTGCTGCTCCGTCCCGCCCGGCAGGACCGGTCCGGGCGGGTAGCCGCTCCACACGGGGCCCGATCCCCTACGCTGTCGCTCGCCCGATCGTCCCCGGTCCCGATGGAGCCCTGAGAGCATGCGCCGCCGCCTCGCCGCCGTCACCCTCGCCCTCGCGCTGGTCCCCGCCATGGCCGCCTGCTCGACCGGGCCCAACGCGCCCACGACCGACCAGGGCCCCTCGGGCAACGGCACCAGCGCCACCCAGGGCGCGATCCAGCTGCGGGCGATCACGATCGTCAAGGGCGGCGCCGGCCTGCCGATCGGCACCTTCGTGGGCACGTTCGTCAACACCGGCACCGAGCCCGACGTCCTGCGCTCGGTCACGATCGACGACCCCCAGGGCGCCAGCACGAACATCACCGGCACCAACGCCGTGGCCTCGACCCTGCTGCTGCCGCCGACCACCTCGACGCAGGTCGGCTACCAGGGCACGACCCACATCGACCTGCGCGGGCTGACCATCGACCCCACGGCCTACGCCACGGTGACCTTCACGTTCGCCAAGGCCGGCCAGGTGACCATCCCCGTCATGGCGGTCCAGCCCGTCGGCATCTACGCCGGCCTCGGACCGATCACGAGCTGATCGGCGCCTCCAAACTCCCTCGCTCCGCTCAGTCCTCCGGCGCCTCCACGCTCGTTCGCTGCGCTCACTCGCGTCGGCGCTCCCCCTCCCCGACCTGAGGTCGGGCCGACGGAGCAGCGCCATGCGACGGACTCCCGGCCCGACCGAGTTCGTGGTGACGGGCTCGATGCCCGTCACCACGATCCGAGCCATGTGCCGCGAGGACGCGGACGAGAAGATCGAAACGCGGCCACGAGCCGCAGTACCCCGACCCGTCGGTCAGGCCCACCGGGAACCGGCAGCGATCACAGCGGTGGAGGGGCCTGACCGACTCGCGACGCAGTCGCGAGGGGAGGGGTGCGCCGACGCGACCGAGCGGAGCGAGGGAGCTTGGAGGCGCCGGAGGACTCAGCCCTCGAGCTTGTAGCCGAGACCTCTCACCGTCACGAGGTGCGTGGGGTTGGCGGGGTCGTCCTCGATCTTGGCGCGCAGCCGCTTGACGTGGACGTCGAGCGTCTTGCCGTCGCCGACGTAGTCCGAGCCCCAGACCCGGTCGATGAGCTGGCCGCGCGTCAGGACGCGGCCGGCGTTGCGCAGCAGCATCTCGAGCAGGTCGAACTCCTTGAGCGGGAAGGCGACGGTCTCGCCGCGCACCGCGACGGAGTGGCGCTCGACGTCCATGCGCACCGGGCCCGCCTCGAGCGTGGCGGGGAGCAGCTCGTCGGACTCGGTGCTGCGGCGCAGCACCGCGCGGATGCGGGCCACGAGCTCCCGCGAGGAGAACGGCTTGGTGACGTAGTCGTCGGCGCCGAGCTCGAGGCCGACGATCTTGTCGATCTCGCTGTCCTTCGCGGTCACCATGATGATCGGCACGTTCGAGCGCTGCCGCAGCGCGCGGCAGACCTCGGTGCCCGACATGCCCGGGAGCATGAGGTCGAGCAGCACGACGTCGGCGCCGGACTTGTCGAACGACGTCACGGCGTCAGGGCCGGTGCCGGCGACGCCGACCTCGAACCCCTCCTTGCGCAGCATGAACGCCAGCGCCTCGGAGAAGGACTCCTCGTCCTCGACGATGAGCACTCGGGTCACGGTGCGGATTCTCCTTCGGACGACGGGATCTCGGGTGCCTGCGGCAGCCGGAGGGTGAACGTGGAGCCCTCGCCGGGCACCGACCAGACGGTGCACTCACCGGCGTGGTTGACGCAGACGTGCTTGACGAGGGCCAGGCCGAGACCGGTCCCCCCGGTGACCCGCGAGCGCGCCTGGTCGACGCGGTAGAAGCGCTCGAAGATGCGATCCTGCTCCTCGACCGGGATCCCCATGCCCTGGTCGGTGACGCTCACCTCGACGACGCCGTCGCGCACGAGCGCGGCCACACCCACCCGGGTCCGCGGCGGCGAGTAGGTGATCGCGTTCGTCACCAGGTTGCGCAGCGCCATGACGAGCTGCTGCTCGTCGCCGAGCACCGTGGCGCCCGATCGCTCGCCCACGACGAGGTCGATCTCGCCCGAGGTCGCGAGGTTCTTCGTGGCGTCGACGGCCTCGCGCACGACGTGGTCGACGTCGACGAGCTCGGAGTGCTCGAGCGGGTCGACGTCCTGCAGCTTGGACAGGTCGACGAGGTCGTTGACGAGGTTGGACAGCCGAGCCGCCTCGCCCTGCATGCGACCGGCGAAGCGCCGCACGGTCTCGGGGTCGTCGCTGGCGCTGTCGACAGCCTCGGCCAGCAGCGACAGCGCGCCCACCGGGGTCTTCAGCTCGTGCGACACGTTGGCGACGAAGTCGCGTCGTACGGCATCGAGGCGCTGCGCCTCGCTCAGGTCCTCGACGAGGACGAGGACGGCCGTGGCCGACAGCAGCGCGACGCGCACGCGCACCTGCATCTCCGTCGCACCGATCGGCGGGCGGCGCAGCACCAGGTCGGCGTCGCGGATCTCGCCGTCGCGGCGCACGGCGGAGACGAGCGCGCGCACCTCCGGGAAGGGCAGCCGCGACCCGGGGACGACACCGAGCGACACCGCCTTGGTCGACGCGCGCAGCACGTCGTCGCCGACGCCGACCACGAACGCGGCACCGGGCAGGACGGCCAGCAGGCGGTCGAGCCCCTCGGGGACGTCGGGCGACGGGACGCCACCGGCCTCCTCGCGCGGCATCGCTGCCGCGCCGCGGTGACCGAGGTACCAGCCGACGGCTCCACCGAGGACGAGGCACAGGACGATGGCGACCTCGACCGCCGACACGTCCACGCGATCAGCCTACGGTCCGCCGGAGGGTGCCTGCGCACGCGCAAACGCCTGGGAGCCACCGCGTTCGCGGCGCGCCGCACGAGCGGCACCGAATGTTCACCTGGCGGCGGCCGACCGTTCACCCGGAGGCGGCCCGCTGTCGGCCTGGCGCGCCGACGCTGGCACGGTCGCGGACCCGCCGCGGCGACGACGGCGGAGGAACCACCGCGATGCGCGAGGCCTACCACGAGCAGCTCGACCGGGTCAGCGACGACCTCGTCGAGATGACCCGACTCGTCGGGTCGGCGATGAACCGGGCCACGCAGGCCCTGCTCGACGCCGACCTCCAGCTCGCCGAGTCGGTGATCGCCGGCGACGAGGCCATCGACGCGATCGCCTCCAAGGTCGAGGCGGACTGCTTCCAGGTGTCGGCGCTGCAGCAGCCCGTCGCCACCGACCTGCGCGTGATCGTCGCGGCGCTGCGGATCTCGGCCTCGCTCGAGCGGATGGGCGACCTCGCGGCGCACATCGCGAAGTCGGCCCGGCTGCGCTACCCCGGGTCCGCGGTGCCGGTGCAGCTGCGCCCCACCTTCCAGGCGATGGGGGCGGTGGCCCAGAACGTCGTCGTGAAGACGGGGTCGGTCGTCGCCACGAAGGACGTGAGCATGGCCGCCGACGTGGCGCGCACCGACGAGGAGATGGACCGGCTGCACCGCGAGCTGTTCCAGACCGTGCTCTCGCCGACGTGGGAGCACGGTGTCGAGGCGGCGGTCGACGTCACCCTGCTCTCCCGGTTCTACGAGCGCTTCGCCGACCACGCCGTCACGATCGCCAAGCGCGTCGTCTACGTCGCGACCGGCGAGCCCTACGCGACGGTCGACCCCGAGGCGATCGCGGAGGGCGGCTGACCGCGGCGAGCGCGTCCCGCACGACGGGACACGCCGGGTGCCCGCCCGTGCGCGGGATGTGAGCGCTCCTCCCGTCTCGGTCGCCGGGTGGGTGGGAATGCGCCACACTCGGGGGTCGTTGTCCTGATCCCCTCGTACGGGTCCCCCGTCCGGACGCCTGCTCGCGGAGGTGCTGCTCGTGGCCGTGCTGCCGCTCGAGCCCGCCCTCGACCTGCGCGCACCGCTCACCCCGCGCCGCGTCGCGGTGCTCTCCGTGCACACCTCGCCGCTCGACCAGCCCGGCACCGGCGACGCCGGCGGCATGAACGTCTACGTCACCGAGGTGGCCCGCCGGCTCGCCGCCCGCGGCGTCGAGGTCGACATCTTCACGCGCGCGACGTCGCGCGACCTGGACGCCGTCGTCGAGATGGACGACGGCGTCCTGGTCCGCCACGTCACCGCCGGGCCGTTCCAGGGCCTGTCCAAGGAGGACCTCCCCGGGCAGCTGTGCGCGGTGACCTCCGGCGTGCTGCGCGTCGAGGCGATGCGGCCCGAGGGCTGGTACGACCTCGTGCACTCGCACTACTGGCTGTCCGGCCAGGTCGGCTGGCTCGCGGCCGAGCGCTGGAACGTCCCGCTCGTCCATGCGATGCACACGATGGCGAAGGTCAAGAACCTCACCCTCGCGGACGGCGACGTCCCCGAGCCCGACGGCCGCGTCATCGGCGAGCAGCAGGTGGTCGACGCCGCCGACCGCCTCGTCGCCAACACCGCCATCGAGGCCGAGCAGCTCGTCGACCTCTACGGCGCAGACCCGCACCGCGTCGCCGTCGTGCACCCCGGCGTCGACCTCGACTCGTTCACTCCGGGCGACCGCGCGGCCGCGCGCGCCCGCGTCGGCGTCTCCCCCGACAAGCGGGTCCTGCTGTTCGTCGGCCGCATCCAGCCGCTCAAGGCGCCCGACGTCCTCGTCCGCGCGGTCGCGGCGATGGTCGCGGCGACGCCGTCGCTGCGCGACACCCTGCAGGTCGTCGTGTGCGGCGGACCCTCGGGCACCGGGCTCGCGCACCCGCACGCGCTCGAGGATCTCGCGGTCGAGCTCGGGGTGCGCGACCTCGTGCGCTTCGTCCCGCCGGTCGACCGCGCGCGCCTCGCCGACTGGTACCGCGCCGCCGACCTCTGCGTCGTGCCGTCGTACTCCGAGTCCTTCGGCCTGGTCGCCGTCGAGGCGCAGGCCTGCGGCACCCCCGTCGTGGCCGCGCGCGTGGGCGGGCTGCCCACCGCCGTCGCGGACGGGCGCAGCGGCCGCCTCGTCGACGGCCACGACCCGCGCACCTGGGCGTGCGCGCTGGCCGACGCCCTCGGCGACCGCGAGGCGCTCGACCGCTGGTCGCTCGGCGCCGTGGAGCACGCGGCCCACTTCGGCTGGGACGCCACGGCCGAGGCCACGCTCGACGTCTACCGCGGTGCGCTCGCCGAGCGCGCCGGCGGCCGACCGCTGGCGGCAGTGCGCGCGTGACCGATCCGGCCGTCGTCCTGCGCGAGGCCCTCGCGGCGCACGAGCTCGACGTCGAGGAGACCGCCCCGGGACGCTTCGTCGTCGTCCTCCCCGGCGAGCGCAAGCAGCGCACGACGGTGTCGATGGTCGTCGGCGAGCACGCCCTCACCGTCCAGGCCTTCGTCGCCCGGCACGTCGACGAGAACGCCGAGGTCGTCTACCGCTGGCTGCTCGAGCGCAACCTGCGGATGTACGGCGTCGCGTTCGCCGTCGACCACCTCGGCGACATCTACCTCTCCGGCCGGCTACCACTCGCGTCGGTCACCCTCGACGAGGTCGACCGGCTGCTCGGCTCGGTCCTCGAGTACGCCGACGGCTCGTTCAACACCATCCTCGAGCTCGGCTTCGGCTCCTCCATCCGCAAGGAGTGGGAGTGGCGCCTCTCACGGGGCGAGCCCACGACCAACCTCGAGGCCTTCCGCCACCTCGCCCCGCCGCAGGACTGACCCCGCTCTGGAGGTCCGAGCGGTGGCCGGAGCGCACGCTCGGGCCTCCAAAGCGGGGGCCGGGTGGTCTCGGGGGTGCCTTGTTCGGTTGGATTGGGGTCATGAGCGACGCGCCGTACACCCTGGTCCTGCTCCGCCACGGCGAGAGCACGTGGAACGCCCTCAACCAGTTCACCGGCTGGGTCGACGTCGACCTGTCGGAGAAGGGCCTCGCCGAGGCGGTCCGCGGTGGCGAGCTGCTCGCCGAGGCCGGCGTGCTCCCCGACGTCGTGCACACGTCGCTGCTGCGCCGCGCGATCAAGACCTCGCAGATCGCCCTCGACGCCTGCGACCGCCACTGGATCCCGGTGGTCCGCAACTGGCGGCTCAACGAGCGGCACTACGGCGCGCTGCAGGGCAAGAACAAGGCGCAGACCCTCGAGGCCTACGGCGAGGAGCAGTTCATGCTCTGGCGCCGCAGCTACGACACCCCGCCGCCGGCCATCGACCCCGACGACGAGTTCTCGCAGGCGCACGACCCGCGCTACGCGTGGCTGCCGCCCGAGGCCAACCCGCTCACCGAGTGCCTCAAGGACGTCGTGCACCGGCTGCTCCCCTACTGGGAGGACGTCATCGTCCCCGACCTGCGGGCCGGCAAGGTCGTGCTCGTCGCCGCGCACGGCAACTCGCTGCGCGCGCTGGTGAAGCACCTCGACGGCATCAGCGACGACGACATCGCCGCGCTCAACATCCCCACCGGCATCCCGCTCGTCTACCGCCTCGACGAGAACCTCCGGCCGACGGTCCGCGGCGGGGAGTACCTCGACCCCGAGGCCGCCGTCGCCGCAGCCGCCGCGGTCGCCGCGCAGGGCAAGAAGTAGCCGAGCCGCAGTCCTTCCCGGAACCGTCCGCGACGACCCCGTAGGGTCGCCCGCGGACGGTTCCCGGCTTGGTGGCGTCCACCCGCACGACCCTCGGAGGGCCCGTGACCGACCGGCTGGAGCTGCGCGACGCGACGCTGCGCGAGTGGGACGCCGCCGTCCTCGAGAGCGACCGCGAGACCGGGATCGTGCTGGACCGCAGCGCCTTCTACCCGGGCGGCGGCGGCCAGCCGCCCGACCACGGCGTGCTGCTCTGGGGCGGCGTGCAGACGCGGATCGTCGGTGCCCTCAAGGGGGACGACGTGCGGCTCGTGGCTCACGACGACGACCCGCTGCCGCCGGTCGGCACCGCCGTCCGCGGTGCGGTCGAGGACGGTCGGCGTACGGCGCTGATGCGCACGCACTCCGGGCTGCACCTGCTCTCCGGCGTGGTGTTCCGCGACTTCGGCGCGCTGGTCACCGGATCGAACATGGAGCCGCTCGAGGGCCGGCTCGACTTCAACCTCGACGCCGTGCCCGAGGGCTTCAAGGACGCGGTCGAGGCGGCGTGCAACGTCGAGGTCGACACCGACCGCGCGATCTCCGCCTACGAGCTCCCGCGCGACGAGGCGTTCGCGATCCCCGACCTGATCCGCACGGCGACCAACCTGCTGCCGCCCACGATCGAGATCGTGCGCATCGTCGACATCGACGGGCTCGACGTGCAGGCCGACGGCGGGACGCACGTGGCGTCGACGCGCCAGGTCGGGCGGATGCGCGTGGTGAAGATCGAGAACAAGGGCAAGGGCTTCCGGCGCATCCGCGTCGCCCTCGAGCCCTGAGCCGAGGCCGCCCGGGCCCACGGAGCCGCCCGGGCACGCAGACGCCCGGCACGTGTCGGCGTCCCGGTCCATGAAGCGGCGACGCGCGGGCCGTGCCGGGCAGGTGCGGGCCCGAGGCTCACATCCGGGATCGGCTTGCAGCGCAACGGTTCTGGAGCAGCGTCGCCCGCTCGGGGGAGCGCCGCGTTCGACGTCGAGCAGCGGGTGCACGAAGGCGCTGCCGCGACGCGTCCTGCGCACGACGGCGAGGGAGGGTCAGAGGTCGAGGACGTGGTCGACGAACGTCGTGCCGTACCACTCCTGCGTCGGACCGAGGCGGGTCATGCCGAGCCGGTCGCACACCGCCATCGACCGGTGGTTGCCCTCGTAGACGACCGCGTGCAGCTGCGCCACGCCGTGCTCGCGCGCGTGGTCGACGAGGCGCTGCGCAGCCTCGGTCGCGATGCCGTGGCCCCAGGCGCCGGGGTGCAGGTGCCAGCCGATCTCGAGCGCGGTGGTGGGCTCGCCGTCGCTGCGCGGCAGCGGTACGACGAGGACCGTGCCGCACGGCTGCGGCGCGACGCCGTCGACGCCGGGCGCCTCGACCGCCCAGAGCCCCTGCCCCGCGGCGTCGACCTCGGCCCAGCGCAGGCAGGTCCGTCTGGCCGCCTCGACGTCCGGGCACGGCTTGGGGTCGGCACCGAGCCAGCGCCACACCTCGTCGTGGGACAGGACGGAGAAGTTTGCGGCGGCGTCGGCGTCCGACCCGGTCCAGGAGCGCAGGAGCAGCCGGTCGGTGCGCAGCTCGGGGACGGCCATGCGGCGACGCTAGCCCTGCGCCGCCAGCGCGAGAAGGAACCGCGCGAGCACCCGCTGGTCGACGAGGACGAAGCGCACGAGGTCGAACGCGCCGTCGAACTCGACCGCGGCGGCGCGCACCGCCTCGACCGCGACCGGCGCGGCCTCCTCGACCGGGTAGCCGAACACACCGCACGAGATGGCGGGGAACGCGACGCTCCGCGCGCCGAGGTCGGCGGCGGCGCGCAGCGCGTTGCGGTGGCACGCGGCCAGCAGGACCGCGTCGAGCCCGTGGTTGCGGCCGTAGACCGGGCCGACCGTGTGCACGACCCAGCGCGCAGGCATCCAGCCGGCGGTCGTGGCGACGGCGTCGCCGGTGGGAAGCCCGTCGGGGAGCGTCGTGCGGCGCAGCGCCTGGCACTCGTCGAAGATCGCCGGGCCGCCGGCGCGGTGGATGGCGCCGTCGACGCCGCCCCCGCCGAGCAGCGAGCTGTTCGCGGCGTTGACGATCGCATCGGTCTTCTCGACGGTGAGATCGCCGAGCACTGCCTCGATGACGGTCACCCGTCCATCATCGGCCCGAGGAGCTCAGCCTGAGTCGCCTGACGGGGTGACGGCCGACCAGGCGACCGTGATCTCCCCCAGCCGCCACCGGCTCGGCCCGTCGAGCACGGGGACGCCGGCGTCGCGCACGGCCCGCACGGCTGCGATCCAGCGCTGCCGGACGCCGAAGGACGCGTGCGGCGCGGCGGCCGCCCAGGCCCGGTCGAGCGCTCGCAGGTAGTCGTGGACCGGCTCGCCGACGACGTTGCGGTGGATCAGCGCCTTCGGTAGCCGCTCGGCGAGGTCGCCCGGCGTCGTGAGCCCGGCCAGCCGGGTGGAGAGGGTCAGCGAGCGCGGCCGGTCGCTGCCGGGCTCGAGCGCGACCCACCAGGCATGGCGGCCGAGCTCGTCGCACGTCCCCTCGACCAGCAGGCCGCCGGGAGCCAGACGTGACGACATGGTCGACCAGGCCGCGCGCACCTCTCCCTCGTCGTACTGGCGCAGGACGTTGAACGCACGCACGACGACCGGCCGACGGCCGTCGAGCGGCAGCTCGAAACCGCCGCGGCGGAAGGACAACGAGGGGTCGGCGTACGCCGCGGCCGCGGCCACCCGCTCCGGATCGATCTCGACGCCCACGACCTCGACGTCGTGGCGCACGGAGCGCAGCCGGTCGCGCAGGTCGCGCGGGGTCCACGCGGCCGCGCCGTAGCCGAGGTCGACGACGAGCGGGTCGGTGGCATCGCGCAGCGGACGGGCGGCGGTGTGGGCGATCCAGCGGTCGACCCGGCGCAGCCGGTTGGGGTGCGTCGTGCCGCGGGTGATGGTGCCCTGCGGCCGAGCCGGACGTGCCGCCGGGCTCACCAGCGCGAGCCGCCCCTGGTGACCTCGATGAGACGGCGGCGCACGTCGACGAGGTAGACGATCGCGGCCACGATGCCGGCGCCGCCGAGGATGGACAGCAGCCCCCCGCTGAGCACCGGGAAGACGATCTGCGCCAGCAGGCCGCCGCCGAGGATCCCCAGCCAGATCGGCTTGGTCTGGCGGTCGGCCGCGGGGTAGGCGTCGGAGCGCCGGATCGCGGCGTCGACCAGCGCCACGGCACCGAGGACGAGGCAGGCCCAGTAGACGGCGAGGTAGACGTACGTCGGCACGGTGATCACGCTCCGAGCGTACGGGACCTGCCCCACGAGCATTAGTTGACGGTTCAACTTTTGGCCTCTACCCTCGGACCGTCCCGAGATGGAGGTCCACCCCATGGCCCGCGCCGCTGCCGCCTTCGACGCCTTCGAGCCCGCCGCGCTCGCCGCCAGCCGCGCCCAGCGCGTGTGGGCGCCCGGCGACGACCCGCTGCCCTCGATCTACCTCAGCCACGGCGCGCCGCCGCTTTTCGACGACGCGGAGTGGATGGACGAGCTGCTCGCCTGGTCGACGTCGATGCCCAAGCCGACCGGCGTCGTCATCGTCAGCGCGCACTGGGAGACCGCCCCGATCGCGATCACCGCACCCGACCCCGCGACCGGCGTCGTCTACGACTTCGGCGGCTTCGACCCGCGCTACTACACGATGCAGTACGCGACGCCGGACGCCTCGACGCTGGGATCCCGGGTGGCCGGCGAGCTCTCGGGGCTCGGCCAGGTCGTCGAGCGGCCGCGCGGCCTCGACCACGGCGCGTGGGTGCCGCTCAAGGTGATGTACCCGGCGGCGGACGTGCCGGTCGTCCAGGTGAGCCTGCCGACCGACCGCGCCGACGTCCTCGTCGCGATGGGCGAGCGGCTGCGCGGGCTGCGCGAGGAGGGCGTGCTCATCATCGGCTCGGGCTTCATGACCCACGGCCTGCCCTTCATCACCCAGGCGATGGTCGAGGGCAAGGTCCCCGGCTGGTCGCGCGACTTCGACGCGTGGGCGTGGGAGGCGATCCGGGCCGGCGATGTCGACACCCTGGCCTCCTTCCGCCAGACCGCGCCGGGCATGCCCTACTCGCACCCCTCGGTGGAGCACTTCACGCCGCTGTTCGTCACCCTCGGCGCGGCCACCGACCTCGGCAGCGCCCGCACCGTGATCGACGGCGCGATGTGGGGCCTGTCGCGCCGCAGCCTCGAGCTCGTCTGACACGGGAGGCCGCACGGGCCGTCACGCGCACGCACGCGCTCACTCTCCGTGTCTTGATCGACTCTCTGCGTCGCCGTGAGCAGCCCCTGAGGGAGGGCTCCCATGCTGGTCGTGGCCGGTCCTCCCGGACCACGGCCGCCCCGATCAGAGGAGCACCTGCATGGATCGCCTGCGTCACGCCGTCCGCGGCCTGGTCACCACCGACGACGGGCAGTCTCCGCTCGAGCTGGCGGTGAAGTTCGTGATCGCCTTCGTCCTCGTCGGCGCCGCGTTCGTCGCCTACAGCAAGATCGCCGCCGGCGGCCAGGTCCCTCTGGAGCAGTGCATCGAGCACCACAGCTGCCAGGCCGCCGCCGAGGCGCACGGCTACTAGGCCGGCCGGACCCACGACGTACGAAGGCCCCCGCCCATCAGGGCGGGGGCCTTCGGCGTACCGGGGGGCGGTCAGAGACCGACGGCCTTGCGGACCTCGGCGACGGCCTTCTCGGCGCGGGCGCGCGCCTCGGCGACGACCGGCTCGACGGTGTCGGTCGCGAACGCGGCGCGGGCGTCGGCCCGGGCGCGCAGGTCGACGACGACGGTCTCGGCGGCCTTGACGGCCTCGGAGGCCTGCGCCTGCAGGGTCGCGACGTACGGGCGGACCTGCTCGACGACCGGCTTCACGGCGTCCTCGGCGGCCTTGACGCCCTCGTGACGGCGCTCGGACATGCCGGCGACGACGGGCTTCACGGCGTCCTCGACAGCCTTGCGGCCCTCGTGGGACTTCTCGATCAGCGCGGCGACGTAGGGCTCCACGGCCTTGCGCGCCGGGGCGGCCTTCTCCTGCGCCTGGGCCAGGAACGGCGTGACGACGTCCTCGACGGCCTTGCTCGCGACGAGGATCTGGCCCTCGACGCGGCTGCGGACCTCGGCGGCCTCGGGCAGCGCGGGGATCTGGACGCGCAGGCGCACGACCGGGACCTCGAGCAGCTTGGCGCCCTCGGCCGGGG
>WBZP01000823.1_pt1 | contig 40676 bp, 30 predicted proteins | sample 5204301 | NCBI WGS metagenome assembly WBZP01 (sample SAMN12412401, study PRJNA552823) | activated sludge metagenome | isolation source: activated sludge from nitrification reactor of wastewater treatment plant... | place: USA: Pennsylvania | collected 2017
CCGGTCAGAATCGGGATCAGCGCATTCCTCAGGACGTGGCGGAAGAAGACGACGGTTTCCGGCAGCCCCTTGGCGCGCGCGGTGCGCACGTAGTCCTTGCCGACTTCTTCGAGGAAGATGGTGCGGTACCAGCGGGTCGAGGAACCGATGCCGGAAATGACGCCGATCACCACCGGCAGGATCAGGAAGCGCCAGGCGTCGATGCTGTCGGCGTAGCCCGAAATCGGCACCAGCCGCCACACTTTGCTGATGAGAAACTGGCCGCCGATGATGTAGAAAAGCCCGGAAATCGACATCGCCGCCACGCACAGCACGACGCCCCAGAAATCGAAGGCGGTGGCGCGGAAGAAGGCCAGCGTCAGCGCGAAACTCACCGTCACGAACAGGCCGAGGATGAAGGTCGGCAAGGCAATCGCCAGCGACGGCCCCATGCGCGCTCCGATCTCGCGGGCGATGTCGCGGCCGTCCTCGGCACGGCCGAAATCGCCGACGAACATGCGCGCCGATTTCTGGAAGAAAATGGTGTCGGTTACGGTCGACAGCCCAAAAGCCGCCGAATTGATCAGCAGCGGCTTGTCGTAGCCGCGCTCGGCCTTCCATTTCTCGATCGCCTCCGGCGTCACGCGCTTGACGCCCAACTGCATGCGCGCCATGTCGTCCGGCGTATTGACGACGAAGAACAGCGCGAAAGTCAGCAGGTTCACCCCGATCAGGATCGGGATGGCGTACAGCAGGCGGCGGACGATGTAGGCGAGCACAGACGGATTATGCCAAGAGCCGGCGCAGGATGAGCGCAATCATCACAACGATCGCCAGGCCCCAGGCCACCGCCGCATGCTCCGAACGCTGCCACGGCTCGCTTGGCGATTGCGGATCGCGCAGTTCGTCGGGGAACCTGCGCGACGGCACCGCGATGATCCTGCGCTCGGCAGGGTTCCTCGACACGCGCGCGTTGTATTCGACGCTCGACTCGACCGGCCAGTCGCCCCAGGCCCGGCTGGAGGGAAACTGCGGTACGCGGACGAGCAGGATCTCCTCGATGTCCTCGCCCAGCGTCCGCTCGAACTCGCTCGGCTGCCGGCCAGCCTGGCCCTGCGCCAGGCGCAGCAGGTCGGCGCCCATTTCCGCGAAGGCCGCCGCCGGGTAGAGGTTGGTCCGGTCCTCGGTCAGGTAGTCGAAGGAGGTCATTCCCTTGTTCAGGCTACCCTCCCTGAGCGCAACCAGCGGCAGGGCGACGATGCCGCGCAGCCGGCTTTCCGGCCCGCGCACCGGCACCTGCCAGCCGATGGTGCGCGCGGTCGTCACGCTGATGCCGGCGCAGTTGGCGCGCCCATGCCGGTAGGCGAACTGGTGCCGGTAGAACTGGTTGTACACCCGGCCCAGCGCCGACTGCAGCCGGGCAGCGCTCCGCCGATCGCGGAGCGTCGCCACCAGCAGGTACGAAGGCCGGTACCAGGCCTGGCCGCTGTTCACGTCGCCGAGGTAGTTGTCAAGCGGCACCGGCGCGGCGATGATGCCCTTCTCGCTTTCGGCGTCGAGCGTGTAGAAATTATTGACCAGCCATTCATCGATGCCGCCCCGGTCGCCGATGCGGCCGGTCATCAGCGCGAAGTGGCCGCCGTGCGCCTCGTCGTCATCGCCCTGGGCGCCGTTCAGCATCAGGCCGAGCAGCGGCTGCCCGCGGCGCGGCCCGCTGCTTCCCGGGCGACGCCAGATCGACTCCACGGCAAACGGACTGCACGCCCCGCCCTGCGGTTGCGCCCGCACCCAGGCGCGCAGGGCCGCCGGATCGGCCGCCAGCGCATGTCTTGCCGGCGCTTCCGGCAGACAAAAATCCTGCGGCCAGACCGTCCGCGCAACGAAACCGTTGTCGCGCCGATTTCCGCGCATTTTCAGCGGTCGACCGCGGAAGAAGGCCAGGCTGCTCGCGTCGAACCAGGCGCTGTTGAGCGGCAGCCGCGGCGCTAGGCGCAGGGCAACCGCGCCGTCCGCGCTGCGGATCGCCAAGCCGTCGCCAGCGAGTTCCGCCCCGGTCACGGTGTCCGGCGCACCCAGCCAGACCAGGGGAGGCAGCACCGGCACGGCAGCGAACGGCGTCGCCTTGGCCCAGGCCGCAAGGTCATCCCATACCGGCAGCGCGGGTTCGAAGCCGGCGACAGGCGTCCCCGGGCGCGGCACGGCGATGGTTTCATCGCGGAAGTACCACAATGCCTGCGGCAGCGCGCCGCAATCGGCGCAACTGCCGCAGGTGGTCACGAACTGATCGGCGGAAAACAGACCGTAGGCGGGCATGGCCTGATTCTGCCCGAAACCGGCGGGCTCATGTCACGGCAGTTGGCGCGCGATCAGTTCCTTCATGATCTCGTTCGAGCCGCCGTAGATCCGGGCCACGCGCGAATCGGCCCAGGCCCGGGCGATCGGGTATTCCCACATGTAGCCGTAGCCGCCGTGCAACTGCATGCAGGCATCGAGCACCTTGCTCTGCAGGTCGGTGCACCAGTACTTGGCCATCGACGCCGCGGTCGCGTCGAGCTCGCCCTTGATGTGGAGTTCGATGCAGCGGTCGATGAAGACCCGGGCGATCTGCACCTCGGTCATCGCCTCGGCGAGGGTGAACCGGGTATTCTGGAACTCCATGATCTCCCTGCCGAACGCCCGGCGCTCGCGGCAATACGCCGCAGTCCAACCGATCGCCGCCTCCATCTGGGCAACGGCGGTGATCGCGATCTGCAGGCGTTCCCAGGGAAGTTCGCTCATCAGATAGGCGAAACCGCGGTTTTCCTCGCCAAGAAGGTTCTCGGCCGGCACGCGCACGCTGTCGAAGAACAGCTCGCCGGTATCCTGCGCCTTCATGCCGACCTTCTTCAGGCGCCTGCCCTTGGAGAAGCCGGCCATCGTCGTATCGACGACGAACAGGCTGGTTCCCTTGGCGCCCTTGTCCGGGTCGGTCTTGGCGACGACGATTACCAGGTCGCAGTGCGAACCGTTGGTGATGAAGGTCTTGGAGCCGTTCAGGACGTAATGGTCGCCGTCGCGCATGGCCGTCGTGCGGATGCCCTGGAGGTCCGATCCGGCAGCCGGCTCGGTCATGGCGATGGCGCCGATCAGTTCGCCGGTCGCCATCCCCGGCAGGTATTTCCGCTTGATGAACTCGCTGCCGTAATGCAGCAGGTAAGGGGCGACGATCTCGGAATGCAGCAGCATCCCGAGCAGGTTCTGCACCGCGCGCCGCGCCGGCTGCTCGAAGAGTACGACGCTGTAGAGCTTGTCGGCGCCGGCGCCGCCGTACTCCTCGGGCGTCGAGGTGCACAGGTAGCCGGATTCGCCGGCCTTCCGCCACACCTCGCGGTCGATGTAGCCCTGCTCCTCGTAGCGCTCGTAATTCGGGGCGACTTCGACCTCGATGAAACGGTCGAGCGACTCGGCGAACTGCCGGTGTTCGTCGCTGAAGATGGTGCGCGGTATGGTCATGGTCTTTCTTCCCCCGGTCAGATGCGGAAGCCGCCGCCGCAGACCAGCAGTTCGCCGGAAATGTAGTTGGATTCGGGATAGCAGAGCAAGGCGATGGCGCCCGCCGCCTCTTCCGGCGTGCCGCCGCGTCCGAGCGGCACCAGTGCTTCCATCTGCTTGAGGAGTTCGGGGTTGACGCCGGCCTTGATCTGCCTGCCCTCGATGTCGAGGGTCGCGCTGCCGTCGGCCGGGGCGCTGGTCAGGCGCGTATTGATCAGGCCGAAGGCGACGCAATTGACATTGACCCGGTAGCGCCCCCACTCCTTGGCCAGCGTCCGCGTCATGCCGATGACGCCGGCCTTGGCCGCCGCGTAATTGACCTGGCCGGCGTTGCCGCCGACCCCGGCGATCGACGAGACGTTGACCACCTTGCGGAACTTCTCCTCCCCTGCCTCGCTCTCCTTCCTGGCGGCGTTGCGCAGGAAATCGGCGGCCGCGCGCAGGATGCGGAACGGCGCCGTCAGATGGACGTCGATCATCGCGTACCACTGTTCGTCGGTCATTTTCTGGACGACGTTGTCCCACGTATAGCCGGCGTTGTTGACGATGATGTCGAGGCCACCGAACCGCGTGATCGCCGTCTGCAGGAAACGCTCGGCAAAATCCGGCGCGGTGACGCTGCCGACACAGGCGACGGCCTTGCCGCCGGCGGCAACGATGTCGGCCACCGTCTGTTCCGCCGGCGCCGCGTCGAGATCATTGATGACCACACTGGCCCCCTCCGCTGCCAGCTTCAGGGCCACCGCCCGGCCGATGCCGCGACCCGAACCGCTGACGATGGCCACCTTGCCTTCGAGTTTTCCCATTTCGATCTCCGTCTTCGTTGAATTCGTTTCAGTCGAGCGCGACGAGCGCCTCGCCCTGTATCTTCAGTTGTCCGTACTGGTTGAGCATTTCCACCGCCACCCGCGCCAGCGGCCTGCCGTCTTCCTCCAGCAGCTCGACGACCTGCCCGCGCAAGACCGGCTGGTTGCCGAGATGGGTGAGCACCATGAAGCGCACGGTGAACGAGCGCAGGCAGGACTGCGGACGCCACCCGGTGAGCAGGCGCCCCAGCCAGGCCATGCCGAGCATGCCGTGGGCGAAGACATCGGGCATGCCGGCGCGCCGTGCGAAGTCGATATCGACATGGATCGGGTTGAGGTCTCCCGAAGCCCCGGCGAAGCGGCACAGCAGGGCGCGGTCGATCGCCGGCAGGACCATTTCCGGCAGCACGTCGCCTACCCTGACCGGCGCGCTGGTTTCCTGTTCGCTGGCCATGCCGCTCACCCGTTCATGACGACGATGACCGAGCGCATTTCGCCCACGGCCTCGCCGCGCTGGTTGGTCACCCTGGTCACCTTGGTGACGAACTCCATCCTGCCGCCCTTCTTTTCGCTGATGTCGGCGATGCTCGAGCGCAGGGTCAGCACATCGCCGGCATGCACCGGCCGCTCATAGGTGAAGCCCTGTTCACCGTGCAGTACCCGGTCGATCGGCACACCCAGCTTCTCCATCATCGCCTGGACGGTCCCGGCGTCGAGTTCGGCCCCGAAAAACAAGGTCGGCGGCGCCAGCAGCGACGGATGGCCGGCGGCCAGCGCCGCCGCCTCGTCGGTGTATTCCGGCCGGGTTTCGCCGATCGCCCGGGCGAAGGCCAGCAGCCGGCCCTTCTCGACCGGCCAATGGACCACCGGCAACTGCAGGCCGACATGGTTTCTGTCGATCATCGCCCCTCCCGCTCAGTCGGTGCGCTGGTAGAGGGTGACGACGCAGGCGCCGCCGAGCCCAAGGTTGTGCTGCAGGCCAAGGCGGGCGCCGGCGACCTGGCGCTCGCCCGCTTCGCCGCGCAACTGTTCGACCAGTTCGACGCACTGGGCGAGGCCGGTCGCCCCCAGCGGGTGCCCCTTCGACAGCAGGCCCCCCGAGGGATTGGTCACGATGCGGCCGCCGTAGGTATTATCGCCATCGGCGACGAACTTCTCGGCGCCGCCCTCGGGACACAGGCCCAGCCCCTCGTAGATGAGCACCTCGTTGTGCGCGAAGCAGTCGTGCAGTTCGACGACATCGAGATCCTCGGGACCGATTCCGGCTTGCGCATAAACCCGGGCGGCCGCCTCGCGGGTCATGCCGTCCCCGACCAGCGCCATCATGCTGCGCTTGTCGAAGGTTCTCGGGCGATCCGTGGTCATCGCCTGGGCGGCGATGAACACGCGGCGGTCGAGGTTCATCCGGTCGGCGAAGCGCCGCGACACGAGAATTGCCGCCGCCGCGCCGCAGGTCGGCGGACAGGCCATGAGCCGCGTCATGCCGGCTTCGGGAAAGACCATCGGCGCCGCCATGACTTCCTCCTCGCTCACGACCTTGCGGAACAGCGCCAGCGGATTGCGGGCGGCATGGCGGCTCGCCTTGGCCCGCACGCTGGCGAAGATGTTCGGCTTGACGCCGTAGCGCTCCATGTACTCCTTGCCGGCGCCGCCGAAGTAGCGTAGCGCGATCGGCACATCGTAGGGCGCGATCTCGTCGCACAATTCGTTGAAGCGCGAGAACGGCGACGGCCGGTCGGTCCACTGCCCGGACAGCGCACCCGGCTGCATCTGTTCGAAACCGAGGGCGAGAACGCAGTCGACCGCACCCGACTCGACTAGTTGCCGCGCCAGGAAGAGCGCCGTCGAGCCGGTCGAGCAGTTGTTGTTGACGTTGGCGATCGGGATTCCGGTCATGCCGACCTCGTACAGCGCGCGTTGCCCCGAAGTCGAGTCGCCGTAGACATAGCCGACGATGCCCTGCTCCACCGCGTCGTACCTCAGTCCCGCATTGTCGAGCGCCTTACGCACCGCCGCCGCGGCCATCACGTCGTAAGCTTCCGCGGCGCCCGGCTTGCCGAAGGGCACCATCCCGACGCCGGCCGCGAAAGCCTTTCCTCGCATCTGCTGTCTCCCCCAGAACGCCGGCTGACCCTCAAGGAGACACGCCGCCCGATTTGTTCAAAGATGGCAATTCTCCGCCAATAACGGCGGAAATCCTCTCCCGTGACGGGGGATGTTGCTAAAACGTATATCCCCCATCGGGGGGAGTGGCTTCCCTTGCTCTTGCCGCTAGACTCGCCGGCGGATTTCGATATATACATGTAAGCTGTTCGCCAAACGCTTGCTCAATGCGTAATCGCGTTGCCGGCCGCGGCGACTGACCGTTCAATTCCGGAGGGGGACCCAAGTGAACAAGATCGCAATGCAACGCCTGCCCGTGCGCACCGCACTGGCTTCCGCCATGCTGCTCGCCTTCAGCGGCAGCGCTCTGGCATTCGAGTTCGAACTCGAGGACGGGGTCAAGGGCAGTTGGAACAATACGATTTCCTTCGGCGCCAACTGGCGGATGACACGGCCCTACGCTGGCCTGTACAGCCAGCCGGACGGCGCGCGTATCGGCCTCACCGGCGGCAGGCGCGGATCGGGTGGCAGCGCCACCGACTCCGGCAACCTGAATTACGAGAAGGGCGACGTGATCAACGCCCCGCTACAGCTCCTGTCCGACTTCGCGATCAGCAAGGGCGACCTCGGCGCCTTCGTCCGCGTCAAGGCCTGGTACGACGTCGCCATGGAGAACAAGGACCGGCCCTACGGCAACGCCAGCAACAGCTATGCCAAGGGCGAGCCGCTGTCGGACAGCGGCCAGCCGGACCTGCTCAAGTACTCGGGAATCGCGCTGCTCGACGCCTACGTCTACAACACCTTCGATGTCGGCACCCCGCTCCAGGTCCGTCTCGGCAACCAGGTCGTGAACTGGGGTGAGAGCCTATTCGTGCAGGGCATCAATCAGCTCAACCCGGTCAACCTGCCGGCGCTGCGCAAGCCGGGCACCGAAGTCAAGGAAGCGCTGCTGCCGGTATGGAGCATCGACGCCAACATCGCTCTCGGCGGCGGCGCATCGCTCGAGGGCTTCTACCAGTTCAAGTGGGAGCACAGCCTGGTCGACAGTTGCGGCGGCTACTATTCGCTAACGGAATTCGCCGTCACCACCAACGCCAACCCTGGGTTGGGTTGTTCGTCGGTCGCGACGGCGCTTTACCCTGGCCAGAAGCTTGATACGCCGACCCTGTTGCAGAGGGGCCTTTACTTCCCGCTGACCGAAGGCAAGGACGGCTCGAACAGCGGCCAGTTCGGTTTCGCGTTGCGCCTGCCGATCGAGGCGATCGATTCGGAATGGGGCCTCTACGGCATGCGGATCAATTCACGGACGCCTTTCATTTCGGCGAACACCGGAACTTGGGGACCCGTGATAACGAATCCCGCTAGCCCGCCGCAGATTCGGGCATTGCGAACCCTCGTCAATCCGGTTCCAGCTCAGCAGGCGGCACTCGGCGCCTTGGGAGTCAGGTCAGCCGCCGCGTTCTGGGAGTATCCTGACGACATCAACATTTTCGGCACCACCCTGTCAACCAACATCGCTGGCTGGTCGGTTGGCGCCGAATTCGGCTACACGAACAACCAACCGGTGCAGGTCAATGGCAACGACATCCTCTACAGCGCCACGGCCGGTGTGGGTCCGATGGCGGTGCGGACGAGGACGGCTACAGCACTGGGCTACGGGAATTACGTTCCGGGCTACGACCGTTTCCACAAGAGCCAGTTGCAGATCAATACCGTAAAGATCCTGCCGGCCGTGCTCGGGGCGACGCAGGGCCAGTTCATCGCCGAAATCGCCGGACAGTATGCGACAAACACCAACGACCTCGCCGAGAGCCAAGGTCTCCGCTATGGTCGCGCCTTCATATTCGGACTGGGATCGTCGCCGAACACGATTGCCTTCCCGACCGGCGACACCTGCAACCCGGCAAATCCCCTCTGGAATCCGCAGCGCGACGGCTGCAACAACGACGGTTACGCCACCAAGACCGCTTGGGGCTATCGCCTGAAGGCGTCGCTCGACTACCCGGGCGCCTTCGACACCAGCTTCACGCTGACGCCTTCGGTTTTCTGGTCGCACGATGTCAACGGCTACTCGGTCGATTCGCAGTTCATCCAGGACCGCATGATCCTCGGCATCGGCCTGCGGGCTGACTATCAGAAGAAGTACACGATCGACCTCGGCTACACGGCCTTCCTCGACAAGGCCAAGTACGACCCGTTCAAGGATCGCGACTACCTGAGCCTAGCGTTTAGCGCCACATTCTGACACCGATAAGGACTGGAGGAGACAACACCATGAATTTTCAAATGAAGTTGCTGGCCGTTGCGGTCGGCTGCGCGGTCCTCGGCGGGGCCGCGCTGGCCGGCACGTCGGCAGCCGACATCGAGCGCCTGGGCAAGGACCTGACGCCGACCGGCGCCATCCGCGCCGGCAACGCCGACAATTCCATCCCCGAATGGAAGGGCGGCCTGACCACGCCCCCGGCCGGCTGGAAGCCCGAACAGGGCTACATCGACCCGTTCGCCAATGAAAAGCCGCTGTTCACCATCACCGGCGCCAACGTCGATCAGTATAAAGACAAGCTCAGCCCTGGCCTGATGGCGTTGCTCAAGAAATACCCGAACTTCACGATGCCGGTCTACCCGACGCACCGTACGGCGGCGCTGCCCAAGGCAGCCACCGACCTGATCAGGGCCGAAGCCCCGAAGATCGATATGAAGGACGGCCACATCATCGGCCGCGTCTTCTCGAACGTGCCCTTCCCGGTTCCCAAGACCGGCGAGGAAGCGATCCAGAATCACATCCTGCGCTATACGGGCGGCGGTTATGATCGTACCTACGTCTGGTTCCCGGTGCGCGCCAACGGCGATACCTACAAGGTCACCTTCGTCGATCGCGTAGTGACCGCCGCCAATTTCGACCCGCCACAGGAAGGCAATATGGGTTTTGCCTACTTCGGCCGCTTCACTTCCCCGGCGACGCTCGACGGCACGATCTACCTCGTCCATGAACCGATAGACCAACTCAAGGACGCGCGTTCGGCATGGATCTACAACTCGGGGCTGCGTCGCGTGCGTCGCGCGCCGGATCTCGCTTTCGACAACATCGCCGATGGCACCGAGGGCATGCGCACGACCGACCAGTATCTCGCCTACAACGGCTCGATTGAGCGCTACGACTGGAAACTGGTGGGCAAGAAGGAGATGTACGTGCCTTACAACACGTACAGGATCGGCGACAAGAAGCTCAAATACACCGACATCATCGACAAGAACACGATCAAGAGCGACCTGATGCGCTATGAACTGCATCGCGTCTGGGTCGTCGAGGCAACGCTCAAGGCAGGCCAGAAGCATATCTATGGCAAGCGCGTCTTCTATCTTGACGAGGATAGCTGGAACGTTCTCGAAGAGGATTCCTACGACACGCGCGGCCAGCTCTGGCGCGTCGGCATTCACGGCTTGCGCCAGAATTACGACGCCCTCGTGCCTTGGCACAGCGTCCAGGTCTGGCACGACCTGACCAACGGCAACTACCTCGTCACCCACCTTGACAACGAGATCTCGCAGCCCATCGTTTTCGGCAAGAAGGCCAAATGGTCGGACTTCCAGCCAGACGCCCTGCGACGCGCCGGCGGCACGCGCTGACCGGCCGGTTGAAGCCCTGATGCCGAGGGCGCCGACGACCATCGAGCAGTCGATGGTCGTTTTTTTTCCGCGAACGAGAAGGTAGACCATGAAGAAGATGCTGATGACGGCGCCGCTGGCGGCCCTGCTCGCCAGTGTTCTCGTGACGCCGCTGCCGGCGCAGGCCGAAGAGAAGCCCGCGCCTGTGGTGTCGAGAGTTCCGATGAAGCAGGACCGGACCCTGCTGCTCGACGCGTTCCGTACCGACCAGCGCGCGGTCGCCGTCGGCGCGCGCGGGACGGTGTTCGTTTCGACCGATGGCGGCAAGGACTGGAAGAGTCAGCGCACGGCGTCGACGCGCACGCTGACTGCGGTCACCGCGCTCAACGACAAGACTTGGCTGGCGGTGGGCCACGGCGGAACCATCCTGCGTAGCGAGGATGGCGGCCAGACCTGGGTGCCGATCGAGGTGCCGGAGGCCGGGACCGACGCCCTGCTCGGCGTAACGGCAGTCGATGCCAGGACGCTGGTTGCCTATGGCGCCTTCGGCCTCTTTCTCAAGTCGACCAATGAAGGGCGCACGTGGACCCGTCAGGACGTGATCGAGCAAGGCTTCGACCGGCACATCGCGAAGGTCATCGCGCTCGGCGACGCGCTGGTCCTGGTCGGCGAATCGGGCACCATTGCCCGGTCGACCGATGGCGGCGCGACCTGGACCAAGATCGACTCGCCCTATGAAGGCTCCTTCTTCGGCGGCCTGCGGACCGCCGATGGCGGCGCACTGATCTTCGGCATGCGCGGCAACGTCTTCCGGTCGGCCGACGCCGGCCGCACCTGGAAGAAAGTCGAGACCGGCACCAAGGTCGCCTTCAACGGCGGCCGGGCATTCGACGACGGCATGGTCGTCCTCGCCGGCAATTCCGGCAAGCTGGCGCTCAGTCGCGACAACGGCCAGACCTTCGAGGTGAAGAGTCTGCCAGGCAGGGGGTACGCAAGCGTCCTCAAGCGCGGCGACGGGGAACTTCTAGTCGTCGGCGACCGCGGCATCACCCCCGTGCCGGCGGCCTTGCTGGCCAGGTAAGCAAACCCCACCACGGAAGCAACCGGGAGACATGGCGTGAATACCGATCCAAGAAAGACAGACGATGTCGGCCTGCAGGCCCACGAATTCAGCAACACCTGGGTGGGCAGGGTATCGTACTGGATATTTCACCTGCGCAAGCCACTGTTGCTGCTGTTCATCCTGATAACCATCGCCCTCGCCTATTCGGCCAGCCACTTGCGGGTGGGCGCCGGGTTTACCAAGATGATCCCCCTCAAGCATGAGTACATGCTGACCTTTCTCGAATACCAGAACGACTTCGGCGGCGCCAACAAGATTCTCGTCGCCCTCAAGGCAAGGGATGGCGACATCTATACCAAGGAGTTCATGGACACCCTGCGCAAGGTCACCGAGGACGTGTTCTACATCAAGGGCGTCGAGCGCAGTTCGGTGACTTCCCTGTTCACCGCGAACGTGCGTTACACCGAGGTCGTCGAGGACGGCTTCCGGGGGGGCAATATCGTCGCCGCGGACTTCGTCGGCACGCCCGAGCAACTCCAGAACGTGCGCGACAACGTCGCCAAGTCGGACTGGGGCGGCCGCATCGTCGCCATCGACGGGACCGCGGCAATGGTCGTCGCCACCCTGCAGGAGAAGGATCCCGATACCGGCGAACGCCTCAATCTGCAGGAAGTCGCCAGGAAACTCGAGGAAATACGCAAGACGACCGAAAACAAGGAGGTCACGGTCCACATCATCGGCTTCGCCAAGGCCGTCGGCGACATCGCCGCGGGCGCGGCGGGCGTCATCGCCTTCTTCGGCGTCGCCTTCATTATCACCGCCGCCCTCCTCTACTGGTACTCGGGGTCCGGCATGCTCGCCTCGTACGCGCTGATCTGCGCCGTCGTGCCGGTGATCTGGCTGCTCGGCCTGCTGCCCATCTTCAAGCTGACACTGGACCCGATGTCGATCCTCGTGCCCTTCCTGATCTTCTCGATCGCCGTCTCGCACGCGGTGCAGATGACCAGTTCCTGGAAACAGGAGACCATGGCCGGCGCCGACGGCATCAAGGCTTCACGCCTTTCATTCGAGAATCTCTTCATTCCCGGCGCCGCCGCCTTGCTCGCCAACGCCATCGGCTTCATGGTCATCGGCATGGTCCAGATCGAGATGGTCCAGGAACTGACCATTACCGCGACGCTGGGCGTCACCGTGATGATCGTCACCAACAAGATGCTGCTGCCAATCCTTTTGTCATACCGGAAGATCTCGCCGCAACAGGCGCAGAAGATGCGCGGCCATGAAGCCAGCGCCGACCGTCTCTGGGAGAAGTTTGGCGCCCTCGCCACCCCGAAAGGCGGCGCCGTCGCCATCGCCATCGCCCTCGTCGCGCTCGGCATCGGTCTCTATGTCGCCAAGGACCACAAGGTCGGCGACCTCGGCGACGGCGTGCCGGAACTGCGGCCCAATTCCCGTTACAACGAGGACGTCCGCGTCATCACCACCAATTTCGCCGTTGGCGTCGATGTCCTGCAGGTCATCGCCGAGGCCAAGGGCGGCGAGTCGCCGTGCGTCGATCGCAAGGTGATGGACAAGATGGAGGAGTTCGAACTGGGCATCCGCCAGAACGAAGGCGTGGCGGCGGTGCGCGGTCTTGCCGGATTCGTCAACGTTGTCACCCAGGGCTACGCGGAAACCAACATCAAGTGGCAGGCGCTGCCCCAGGACAAGGCTCAGATCGCCCAAGGCGTGGGCTTTGCGACCCGCCTCGGCAACGAATTGATGAACTCCACCTGCACCGCGATGCCGATCTCGATCTTCACCCGCGATCATCAGGCCGAGACCATCGCCAGCGTCGTCGATCAGATCAAGGCGTTCAAGAGCGAGTACGACACCGATGAACTCAGGTTCCGTCTCGCCAGTGGCAACGTCGGCGTCATGGCCGCCACCAATGAAACGGTGGCGGCCGCCGACAAGTGGGTCAACCTAGCCCTGTTCGGTTCGGTGGCGCTGTTGTGCGTCCTCATGTTGCGCTCGGTTCCCGCCACGCTGTGCATCATCCTGCCGCTCGGGCTGGTGACGGTGCTGTGCAACGCGGTGATGACCTGGCTCGACATCGGCCTCAAGGTCAATACCCTGCCGGTCGTGGCGCTCGGCGTCGGCGTCGGCGTCGACTACGGCATCTACCTCTTCGAGCGCATCAAGCACGAAATGGATACTGGCCTCAAGCTGCGCGACGCCTTCGTCCAGGCACTGAAGCAGCGCGGCACCGCGTCGGTATTCACGGCGGTGACGATGACTGTGTCGGTCGCCACCTGGGCGTTCTCGGATCTGAAGTTCCAGGCGGACATGGGCATCCTGCTGGCCTTCATGTTCCTGGTCAACGTCTTCGGCGCCATTCTCCTGCTGCCGGCGCTGGCAGCCTTCCTCGTCGGCAACCGCAAGAAGAAGGCCGCCTGACCGGCTCAACCATGAAGCGCGGCGCGAACCGGCTGTTCGCGCCGCCCTGATTCTCCGGCCGTCACGGGTCGACGGGCACCGGCAAGGGGCCGAGACGCGCGCGGCAACCCGTCCCTGCAATGCGGAATTTCCTGCGTCTGCCGCCGTCAATCGCAACGGATCACGGAAAGGCAGACTACACGCGCCCCCAGCCAGCTCGTGTCTCGAGGAACTCGGCAACGTACTTGTCCGCCAGCTTGCTTTCGGGCAACTGCCCTATTGCCTGGAACACGTGTGGCATGCCATCAAAAACGTCGAGTTGGACATCCACATCCGAGCCGTGCGCCTTGGCGGCCGCCCGCGTCGAATCGTCGAGCAGCATCTCGTTGCTGCCGACCTGGAACAGCATCGGCGGCAGGGCCGTGAAATCACCGGTCAGCGGCGAAACCAGCGGCGTCAGGTGCAATTCCGGCTCGGACAGGTACATCTCGCCGAACCAGCGCAGCATGGCTGTCGAGAACATGGGGTCGCTCGTCTGATTGACCGCGGCACTGGGTCCGCTCAGCGAGAAATCGGTCACCGGGGAGAGAAGGATCGCGGCAATCGGCAACGGCAGACCCTCGGCGCGAGCGCGCATCAGCGTCACCAGCGCCAGGTTGCCGCCGGCGGAGTCCCCGCAGATGACGATGTTGCGCGCCGGCACGCCGTTGTGGAGCAGCCAGCGATAGGCCGCCAGACAGTCGTCGGAAGCCGCCGGATAGGGGTGTTCGGGCGCCAGCCGATAGACCGGCATCAGGGCGCGGGCACCCGACGTCCGGCACCAGCGGGCCATCATTGCCGACTGCATGCGCGGAACGCGAAAGCAGAAAGCACCGCCGTGCAGATAGAGAAAGACGCGATCGAGACGGCTCTGCGGAACTTCCAGCCACTCGGCCCGCACTTCGTCGCAATCCTGCCGGGTTATCCGGACATTCGCGGCGGGTTGTCCGAGATAGTGGTCAACCATGGCGATACGCTTGCGCAACTCATGAATGACATCGTTCGAAAAGCTCATACGCTTGAAGGAGAAGCGCAACAGGTTGTCGATGATGAACTGCGCCGACTCGCTGCCCATGTGCGGAATCAGACGGTAATAGGGCGGCGCCGAGATTTTGGGAGCAAATTCCGAATCCATGCAATTCTCCTCGCTTCCGGGCCGGCGCCGGATACGCCAGCCAGATTCCCGGCGGCGGCTTGGCCGCCCGCGGGTTATTCAAATTGTCTTTCCCGCACCGTATCGCCCCGGCGTCAGGCTATCACCGCCCTTCAGCGGGCATCCTGCGTGCCCGAGCCCGCGACCGGAGGTGTCTCGGTCACAGGGGTTTCGTCCGCCGCGAACGGTGCCGGGCTCTTCGCGACCGTCTTCCTTGCCGCCGATTTCCTGACCGCCGGCTTCCTCACAACCGGCGGCTCTGCCACGGCGCTGCCCGATGCCTCTGCTGCCGTCCTGCCCACAACCGGCGTCCTGCCCGCCAGCGCTTTCGTCACGGCGCCCTTGCGTGCCGGCGCCGCTGCGACCCCCTTGTCACGGGCTGCCGGCGCCGCGGCAACATTTCGCCGCACTCGCGGTGCGGCGGTCCCGGCTTCCGGTCCCGGCTTCCGCTTGCCGACGGCAGCAGCAACCAGTTCGTCGAAACTCTCGTTCAGGCACTGCACGAACACGGAAGGGTCGGGCAACATCTTGCGGCACGAAACGAAGCAGACCCACAGCGTGCCGTTGTAGCTCAACCCGGTCAGGTTCAGCCCGACGCCATCGATGACGATCGAGACCGGCGTGAACATCTGCAGCTTCGCCCCCGCCAGATACAGCGCCTCGTCCGGACCATGGACGTTGGAAACCGTGACATTGACCAGCGGCACCAGCGCAGTACGCATGACCTGCTCGACAAGGAAGGCCGGCAGCACCTCGACCAGCCGGGCCGGAAGGTCGTTGCCCAGCGCTGCGGAAACCGACTTGCCCAGCCGGGTGGCCCGGTGTACCGCGGCCAGGCGCGCGAGGGGATCGGCGATATCGGTACACAGCGGCAAGGCGGCCGCGCCGACCCGGTTGCTCTCGTCGCCGGCCGTGTGCTTGCCGCGGGTACTGATCGGCATCATCGCGTTGAGGCTGGCAGTCGGCAGTTCGCCCTTCAGTTCGAGGTACTTGCGCAGCGCGCCACTGGCCGTCGCCATGAATATGTCGTTGATCGTGACCCCTTCGACCTGCTGGCGAATCCTGTTGCAGTCGGCCAGAGACAAGCCGGCGACATCGACCACACGGTGGGCGGATATCTTGCCATCGAAGCGCGTATGCGGTCGCAGGTGCAGTGTCTCGTCGTGCCTTCCGGACATCTCCGCCGCGATTTCGGCCAGTCCCAGGCGGCTGGCGGCAATCTTCCTTCCGGCAGCGAGCACCTTGCCGCTCGTGACGAGGCCAATCCCGGCACCTAGCGCACGCTTGCCGAGATCGGCAACCAGTCGTGCCCCGTCGAGAACCTGGGAGGCGCGATGGCCGACGGCGCGCGCACACAGTTCGACGATCGTCGGATCGCGATCGGCAATGATCGCGACCGGACTCCCGCCCCCGTCCGCCTCCGGATCCAGCGTCCGCGAGAGCGAATGAATGGCCCGGATGATTTCGACCCCTGCCTCGCCGTCGACCGCGGCATGGTGGAACTTGATGTAAAGCGCGAAGCTGCCCGGGACGATTCCGGGAACATGGTCGAGACCCTCGATGATGTAGGCCTCCCACAGGGGCTTGGACTTGTCGAGTGAACGCGAGTGCAGCCGGGCCACCTGAATCATCAGCTGCCGCCAGTCGCCAGGCTGCGGCAGTGCAATATGGCGAACATGGTACTCGACGTCGACATCGGTGTCGTCGATCCAGTAGGGTCGATCGAGTCCCCAGGGCACCGCGATGAGGCGGCGCCGGAAAACCCGGGTCTGCTTCATCCGGGATTCGAAGAAGTCGAGTACCGATTTGAACCGGAGTTCTCCACCGGGCGCGGTGGACGGGTCGTAGATACCGAGCGCCGCCACCTGCATCAACTGGTTTCCGTGTTCAACTTCCAGGAAGAGGTTGTCGAGACCGGAGAGATGTTTCATGACTTTTCCCCAAGGCAAGTATCTTGACTCGATCCGATTCCGCCGACGAGAGCGCAGCCGGCTCCGTTTCCTGTTGATTCGAGTGGATTCACGATTCGGCGAACGGGGTGCAAAAGACGCAAATTCCCTTTCACGCATTCCCGAAAGGAGCAGTCTTGGTGGAAAGCCGCGCCCGGACCGGATGATGCGGCGCCGTGCCCGGTACCGCCGGTTGTCCGGCCGCCGCCGCCGGCGCACGCCGCTTGCGCGCGCGCAACGGTGCCGAAGCCGGTTCGGCCTGGCCGCGCTTGGCCAGTTCTTCACGATCGACTTCCGCCACCAGGCTATCGAAGCTCTCCCGGAGACAATTCGCGAAGATCGCGGGATCCGGCATCATCTTGCGGCAGGAAACCACGGTCGCCCACAGGTTTCCGCAATAGCTGAAACCGGTGATGTTGAGCCCGACCCCGTTCTTGACGACGCCGATCGGGTAGAAGCGGTTCAGTTGCGCCCCGGCAAGATACAAGGGCACGTCGGGCCCGCGCACGGTTGACACCACGATGTTCAGATAATCGTCGAGCAGGCCGTCCACCACCGCCGAGGTAATGCGGGTCGGCAGCTCGTCCGCCAGTTGCCGCAACAGATCGTGACCGATCACGTCCGTAGTCTGCCGTGTTTCACCCGCGGATTGCCGGATGGCGCGTAGACGCACGAGTCCGGACTCGATCTCGACACGCAACGGCACGCGATGCTGGTTCAGCTTGTTACCCTGATCGCTGCCCGGGAGGATGTCCTGATGCGACGCCGGAACTGCCGCCGCCACGCCGGCCGACAGCGGATCACCTGATTCCTGCAGGTAGCGCCGCACGGCACCGCCGACGGTGGCCAGGAACACGTCGTTGGTCGTCACGCCGCTGACCCATTTGCGCACGCGCTGGACCTTTGCCATCTCGAAGCCGACACCCTCGACAATGCGCCGCGACGAGACCGAGCCGGCGAACCGGGTCTTGACCGGATCCTGCGGCCACGCCAGTTCATCGAGCAAGCGTTCGCGCAAGGTGCCGCCGGCCACCCGCTTGTAGAGCGCCCGCGACGCCAGCGACGTCAACTTCACGCCTGCCGACGAAATGGCGTGCCACAGGCGCACCACCCGTGGCACGGCGTTGCTTAGCGACCGCGCATACAACTCGACCAGAGTCGGGACGGCATCGGCAAAGAACGGCTTTTTCAGCACATGGCTGTGCTCTGGCATGGCGATCAGCGAATGCAGGGCGCGCAGGATCTTGGCGCTGGCCTCGCCGTCGACTTCGCCGCGATGGAACTTCATGTAGATGGCGAAGCTTCCCGGCTTGACGCCTTCGACCTTGTCTATTCCTTCGATGACGTAGATCTGCCAGAGCGGTTTGGAACGGTCGAGCACCAGTGAATGGAGACGCGCGACCTGGATGCAGAGATGCCGCCAGTCACCGGGCTTGGGCAAGGCAATGTGGCGAATGTGGTATTCGAGGTCGACCTCGGCCTCGTCGACCCAGTAAGCGCGGTCCAGATCGAAAGGCACTCGAACCAGACGACGGCGGAGAACCGGCGAGACGTCGAGCCGCTCGCGGATGTGGGCCATGATGTCGCGCAACCTGACCCGGCCGCCGGGCGCCGTACTCGGATCGTAGATCCCGAGCACCGCCACGTGCATGCACTGGTTGGGGCGTTCCATGGCAAAGAAGAGTTCGTCGAGACCGCCAAGTTGTTTCATCGCTAGCTCGGAAAGTGGACAAATAACTCGCTCATCAGCGCCGGCCTGCGCCAACATCGCTGCAGCCTCGGTCAACCGCCCGCCTGCGGCGCGAGGGGCTGGCCCGGCCCCCCCCAGAAGACCGGCCGACTGCGAGAAGCTTACTACAACCGATCAGCCGACAATAGAAGGAAAACCCTATACGCGGAAGGGGAAAAGAGCATCCTTCCCGGCGCTCCGGAAATGCAATTGCCATTTTCGCCACATCCCGCAAACCTGGGGGCAGCCAGGCAAGCCGTTTTGCAGCAGGCAACGACTTCCGCTCATCTACCGCGTGCCGGCGCGCCGCAGCGCGTCCGCCTGAAAATCGACCAGTTGTCCCCGGATATTGAAGCGGATCGGAGTCTTGATCCCGTGGTCGAGCCCGCCGACGAAATAGGAGCCCGTTGTCAGATCATGGAAGATGCCCAGCCTGTACCAGGGCACCTGCACATCGTAGTACTGGATCAGTCCGTGCAGCGCGACCCGCCAGAGGTCGCCGCGCGTCGAGTAGGATTCCTCGGCAACGACACTCCAACTGTCTTCGTCGAGATAGAAGACCCGCCTGCCGTAGATGTGCGCCTGTCCCGCCCGCAGTTTGGCCTCGACCACCCAGACGCGGTGGAGTTCATAGCGCATCAGGCTGGAATTGACCGAACCGCGGCGGATGATGTCCTCGTCGCGTTGATCCTTCTGGCCGATACGGTAGCAATTGTAGGGTATGTAGAGTTCCCGCTTGCCGACCAGGATCCACTCGAAACGATCCGGGGAGCCGTTGTAGGCGTCGATCTGGTCGGCGGTAAACATTCCTTCCGAGCCGTCGGGAATGCCGTCGTAGCCAAGATCCGGCGCGCGCCGGACCCGGCGCAGGCCGGCATTGTAGACCCAGGCGCTGCGGCGTTCCTTGAGCTGGTTGAGCGGCTCATGGACCAGGAAGATGGTACCCAGCAAGGTGGCCGGCTCCGTGTAGTCGCCGAGCGCGACGAACAGACGGTTTTCGGTCTTCTTGTCCATGTTGGCTTCATAGATCCGGCGCGAATGAAAGCCGATGCGGTAATAGTCACCCGACGCCCGGACCGGAAAGGCCAGGGTCGTGCGTTCGATGCCGCCGCCCAAATAACGCAGCAGGTGGTTCCAGATCACTTCGAGCCCCGTCGTGGGCACCGGGAATGGCACCGGGTTGTGGGTCGCCAGATTGACGGCCGACCCTTCGATTGCCGCCGAGCCGGCCTGTCTGGCCACCTCCGCCATCACGGCAGCGGGGTAAGCGGCCGTCCGGCGTGTGCGGAACACCGGCATCTGGAAGCCTTCGGTCTTCTGCAGCAGGGCGACGAGCCCGGGCATCAGTTGTTCCCGGTAGGTCGTCCAGTTTTCTCTGGTGATCGTAAACAGCGGCACGTCTTCCGGAAACGGGTCGATGTAACCCATTTCCGGACGCCAGCCTGCCGGCGGCGCAGTCAAACCGCCGCTCCAGGCCGGAATCGTTCCCGCGGCATTGCCGGCACGCTCGGCTCCCATCGGCGTCAGTTCACGCCCCAACTGGCCACCTGCCGCGGGCGCCTGAGCATGGACGCTGATTGCCGCGGTCAACGCCACCAAGGCGACCGTCAGGCAAGCGCGTGGCACTCTCATTCGAAATACCCCTGTCGTCGACCGCTGCTAACCGCCTGCATCCGGTTATCGACCCGCAGTTTGACGAAGATGTTCTTGACGTGCGACTTGACCGTTTCCGGGCTGACTGCGAGAACGGCAGCAATCCGCTTGTTCGAATGCCCCTGGGAAATCAGCCGCAGGACATCACCCTCGCGCGCGGTCAACGGGCTGGCACCGGAGATATTCGCCAGAGGGCGGGCTTCCAGTCCCTTCCAACTGACCGCGAAGGCACTGGCCAGCCGGTTCAGGTAGCAGCAGACAACGGCATGTTCGGCCTGCCCCGACAGCGCCGTGCGCGCACAGTCGATCAGGGCACCCACCTCCAGCCCGGAATCGACGACGGTGCGTATCAGACCGGCCGGCACGGCCAGCTCGAGGACCTCCCTGAAGCGGGACAGCGCATTGGCGACTTGACCGCCGGCGAGCATTCCCGCGGCCTGGACCGTACCGACGCGCACCGCGAAATAGCGACCTTCGGCCTGAATGGCGCGTTGCCAGACGCATTCGAGCGTGTCGACGGCAGCGTCAAAGCGCCCGCTCCTGATGTCCAGATAGGCGCTCGCCAGTTGCCGGTAGCCGCGAACATGCGCATCCGCCGGCTCGCCACTGTCGCGCCCGGCGTCGGCCAGAGCTTCCAGTGGGGCCAGACAGCCGGTCGCGGCGGTCAGGTCCCCGGCGTCGAGGAAAAGACGCAGGCGCTCGGCCAGCAGGCCGGCCTGCATGCGCGGCCAGCCTTCCAGCGCCGCGATCCGTTCTCCCTGATCGAGCAACTCATGGGCAAGCCGATGGTCGTTGCGGCGACAGGCGATCCGCGTCAGCAGCACATAGGCGCGCAGTTCGCAATCGAGAAAGCCGGTGGCGTTGATGGCATCGAGCCTGCCGCGCAACATCTGCTCGGCCTCGTCGATCCGGTCGAGTTCGTAGGCCTGGTGCGCAAGCAGCACGGTGGGAATCGCGTTGAGGCTGGAGTTCGGGCCACGGTCGCGCACCGCCACCAGGCTTGCCTCCCGATAGCAGGACCGGGCTTCGGCGAACAGCAGGCGCTGGGAACAGGATAGTCCGCGCAGGCACAGGCGGTAGATCTTGGTCGCGGTTGCCTGCGCATCATGGTCGCCCGACAGGTCTTCCCAGGGCATGGCTGCCGCCTCGGCATGCCGTCCCGCCATCAGGTGAGCAAAGAGCATGCAGTTGCCGACGACATTGTTGATCCACGGGTCGGGCAGCGGCCCTTCCATGTAGCGCCTGGCAAAAGCCAGCGACGCAGCGGATGCGTCGGCCAGGCCGTGCACGCAAGTGCGCATGGCCAGGCACTCCTTGCCGGCAAGGCCGTCCGGATCGGGCAATCCCGCCGCGATGTCGGCGCCGATTTCGTCGATCCACGCAACAGCCTCGTTGCGCCGTGCCGCAAGGATCATCGACCAGCCCAGGGCCAGACGCAACGGCAACTGGCTTCGCGTCAGGTCTTTCGGCAGCCAGCGCCGCCAGCCGAGCACGGTACCGATGTTTCCCTCCATGATCAGGCGCATGGCGCACTGTTCGGTCCACTGCGCGGCCAGGCCGCTGTCGCCGGAACTGACCGCGTGACGGATTGCATCAGCCATGCGCCCGTGGGCAAAGCACCAGTGAGCTGCCCTTCGCTGCAACTCGACAAACCTTTCCGGCGCCTCCTTGTGCAGACGCTGGCGAAGAAAATCGGCAACCAGAGGGTGATAAGTCCAGCTCGGCGACTCCGTACCTTCCAGGTCAACCAGTTGATAGCGATGGATCAGCAATTCGAGCATGTCGTCGCTGTCCGGGCTTTCGGTTAGCGCGCGGCAGGCGTCGGACGAGAGCGCTTTCAGGATCGAAGTGTCGAGCATGAAGTCGCGGATATCCCGAGGCAGTCGCTCGAGGATTTCCGACAGGTAGGTTTCCAGCGCATGCGCTCCGCCGCGACTCGAGCGCAAACACCGATCCGCCGCGACATCACCAGGCAGGAACGAGCAGGCCAGGTGCAATGCCGCCGCCCATCCCCCCGTTTCCCGCTGCAGGGCATTCACCGTGGTCTCGTCCGGAGCCGTCGCGCACTCCGACTGCAGGAGTCTTCCCGTTTCCTCGAGCGAGAAGCGCAGTTCGCCCGCGTCGACCTCGAATAGCTCGCCGCGCACGCGCAACGTTCCCAGGGCCAGAGCGGGCATCTCGCGCGTCGTCAGGACGATCCGGAAATGCCGCGGAGCATGCAGCAGGAGGAAGGCAATCGCTTCACGAGTCTCGGGGGTGTCGACCAGATGATAGTCGTCGACAAAAAGGTAGATCTCCTCGCCGGTTTCTGCGAGCGCGTTAACCAGAGCGGCAAGAACAGCATGTGACGGCGGAAACGAGTTCGCTTCGAAAATGTCGAGCGCCGGACGGCCGGCGCCTGGACAGGCCTGTTCCAACGCGATCGCGGCGTATTGCAGGAAGATTCCCGGCTCGCTGTTTTCCCGCTCGGCCCGAACCCAGGCAACGCGCTGCCCGGCGGCTTCCAGTTCGGCGCTCCAGTCGACCGCCAACGTCGTCTTGCCGTAGCCTCCCGGCGCCTTGATCAGGATCAGTCGCGCCTCTGCCGCCGCCTGCAACCGAAGAAGGAGACGTTGCCGGCGTATTCGCCGGCGGGACACCGGCGGGCATTGCGTCGTCGTCCGCAGCGGAACGAATCCGCCGCCGCCCGCGGCGTGTTCCCGCGGGGTGGCCGGTTGGGCAATGCTCAGGCTGAAGCCTTCGGCCATCCGGGCGGCCGGCAGCGGGCGAACGGTCGCCATCAGATTCCCGTCTTCTTCCCCATGGTCACTGCCCGATCTCCCGCGGCATTCCGCGCTCGATGATGCGGACGCAGTCGGTTCCGCGCGGCAGGCCACCGTATTGGCCCTGGCCCCTGCGCTCGAGTCTTGACTGGCAGAAGGCCTCGGCGACCCGGTCCGGCGCATGCCGCACCAGGAGGCTCGCCTGCAGGCCGAGCGCGAGGCGGTCGGCAATGTCCCGCGCAACGAATTCGGGATCCCGCCGGTCGGCAAGGTCTGCCCGGAGTGCCGCGACATGCCGGTCGAGTGCTGCATTGCCGCCGCGCGCCAGGTCGACCTCGGAGAAATAGGCATCGATCACGGCCGGAGTCTTGTGCATCGCGCGCAGCATGTCCAGGCACTGGATGTTGCCGCTACCCTCCCAGATCGCGTTGACCGGTGATTCGCGGAACAGGCGCGGCATCGGCGAATCCTCCATGACGCCGCTGCCGCCGATGCATTCCATCGCCTCGGCGACGTGCTGCGGCATCCGCTTGCACACCCAGTACTTGCCCAGTCCGGTGCCAAGGCGCACGAGCAGCGCTTCGCCTTCATCGCCTTCATTGTCGAGCGCCCGCGCCATCCGCATAGCCAGCGCCGTGGCCGCCTCGGACTCCAGGGTCAGATCGGCCAGAACGTTCTGCATCAGCGGCTGGTCGACGAGCCGCCTGCCGAACGCGCTGCGCTCCCCGCAGTGGTGCAAGGCCTGGACCGTCGCCGCCCGGATGCCGCCGCTCGAACCGACCAGGCAGTCGAAGCGCGTCATCGCCACCATGTCGATGATCGTCCGCACCCCCCTGCCCTCCTCGCCGACCATCCAGGCCAGCGCACCGCGCAACTCGGTCTCGCACGATGCGTTCGAGGCATTACCCATCTTGCGCTTGAGACGCTGGATCTGCATCGGGTTCTTCGACCCGTCCGGGCGCCAGCGCGGCAACAGGAAACAGCTCAGGCCGCGGGTGGTCTGGGCCAGCGTCAGGAAGGCATCGCACATCGGCGCCGACACGAAGAACTTGTGGCCGACGAGTTCATAAGCCTGCCCCGGACCTTCCTGGCCAACCGGGAAGGCGCGTGTCGTGTTGGCGCGCACGTCCGACCCGCCCTGCTTCTCGGTCATCGCCATGCCGATGGTCAGCGCCGCCTTCCGGTCGGCCGGGACGTTGCGCGGGTCATAACCGTTGGTGGTGATCCGGTCTTCCCAGGACGCGGCCAGTTCCGGCTGGCGGCGCAGCGTCGGCACGGCGGCGAAGGTCATCGTGACCGGGCAGCAGTGGCCGGCCTCGACCTGCGACATCATGAAGAACTTTGCCGCCCGGGCCACGTGCGCCCCGGACCCCGGGCTGCGCCACGGCGCCGCGTGCATGCCGGCGCCCAGCGACGTTTCCATCAGCGCATGGTAGGCGGGATGGAAGCGCACCAGGTCGATCCGGTGCCCGAAGCGGTCATGCGTATCGAGTTCGGGAGGATAGCGATTGGCTTGTTCGCCCAGCGCGAGAAAATCGGCGGCCCCGAGCCTGGCGCCGAACGCCGGCAGCGCCGCCTCCGCTGCCTGCCCCCCCTGAATGCCGACGGCTTCCTGCAGGGCCCGATCTGTCGTGTAAAGATTGTAGTCGACGAGGGCCGCCGGCTGATTGAGCACTTCATGCGTCTGCGCGAGGTAGCGGTCGCCGGCCGTCGCAGCCAGATCGCATCCTGCCCTATCGTCCTGCTTCATTGTCGCCTCCAGTGATCGTCGTGGCAGCACGCCGCCTCTCCGGGCCCTGGCTGGAACCGCGTCCGGCCATTGCCGCGCCGGGCGCGGCGACCGCCACACGCAAAATATACTCCGTGGCGGCGCAGCTTGAACAGCGCGACGCCGGCCGCCCCGACGCTCCGGCCATGCCGACCCATCACCGCCGCCACGCCGCAACTCCTGGCAAGCAGCAGGCAGGATCTGCCCGAACCGGCATTGGCAGGCGCAAGACGCTTTCCCAAAGATTTCAGTTCTTGCCGGCAGCCGCCTGGAGCGCACGCAAAAACGTCTGTATTGGCGGGTTGACCGCAGCAGGGTGGGTCAGATTGGCCGCATGGGCGGCTCCTTCGATCACCACCAGTTCCGTCCTGCCGCTGATGCCGGCGCACAGCGCCTCGGTTTGCGCCAGCGGGATCGCCGTGTCCAGGCTGTCGTGATCCATCAGGAAGCCATGACTCAGAATCACCGGCAGGCCGTCGCCGCCACTGTCTTCTTAATGGAGGCGCTGCCGGTTCAGCAGGGCATAAGGCATACAGGTTCTCCTTCCAGTCCATCGCAGGACAAGACAAGTCGCACTCGCCTGCCGCTGGTAAAGTACGCCTTTGGCAGCAAGGTGGAGGAGGGAAACGATGCGGCCCGGGAAGCGGCGTGGCACCTGCAGGATCATAACGTGAATCAGTGCGACGCCCTGCTGCTGGCCATCGATTGCGGGACGCAAAGCGTGCGCGCCCTGCTCTTCGACCTTGCGGGCAACCTGGTCGGACGGGCGCAGGAAACCTTCAACGACTATCAGTCGCCGCACCCGGGCTGGCATCAGCACGACGGCGAGGCCTTCTGGCAGGCAACCGCGCGCTGCTGCCGGCAACTCTGGCAGCAGGACGACACCTGGCGCGCGCGGCTGCGCGGCGTCGCGGTGACGACGCAACGCGGCTCCATCGTGCCGGTGGACACCGAAGGCAAGTGCCTTCATCCGGTGATCACCTGGCTCGATCAGCGCCGCGCCAGCGCCGTGCCGGCGATCAAGCCGTGGTGGGCGCTGGCCTTCGGGCTGATCGGCGAAAAGAGCACCATCGATGCCTTCCAGCGCGAGGCCGAGGTCAACTGGCTGGCCCGGCATGATTCCGAGGTTCACCGGCGCACGCACAAGTATCTGCTGGTCTCGGGCCTGCTGCACCAGCGCCTCACGGGCCGCTTCGCCGATTCCGCCGGTTCGCTGGTCGCTTACCTGCCGATCGATTTCAAGCGGCAATGCTGGGCCGGGCGGCTGGACTGGAAATGGCAGGCTCTGGCGATTCGCCCCGACCAGTTGCCGGAACTGGTTGCGGTGGGCGAGCACTTGGGCGAGATCAGCGCCGCCGCAGGCGCCGCCACCGGCATTCCATGCGGCCTGCCGGTGATTGCCGCAGCCGCCGACAAGGCCTGCGAGATCCTTGGCGCGGGAGCGATCAGCGCCGATGTCGGCGCGCTCTCCTACGGCACGACGGCCACGATCAACATCACTTCGCGACGCTACCTGGAAGTCTCGCCCTGGGTGCCGCCCTACCCGGCGGCGGTTCCCGGCCAGTACAGTTGCGAGGTGCAGATCTTCCGCGGCTACTGGATGGTCAACTGGTTCAAGGAACAGTTCGGCCACGCGGAGACGATTGCGGCCGCCGCTGCCGGCATCCTTCCCGAAGCGCTCTTCGACGAGATGGTCGGAACCGTTCCGCCCGGCTCACTGGGGCTGATGCTGCAGCCCTACTGGAGCCCCGGCCTGCGCCAGCCGGGGCCGCTGGCCAAGGGCGCGGTGATCGGTTTCGGCGATGTGCACACGCGCGCCCACCTCTATCGCGCCATTCTCGAAGGACTGGCCTACGCCCTGCGCGAAGGGCAGGAGCGCCTCGAAGCACGCAGCAAGGTGCGCCTGCGCGAACTTCGCGTTTCCGGCGGCGGCGCGCAGTCGGATGCCGCCATGCAACTGACCGCCGACATCTTCAACCTGCCGGCGCTGCGCCCGCACACGCATGAAACCTCGGGGCTCGGCGCGGCCATCGACTGCGCCGTCGGCCTCGGCCTGCACCGCGATTTCGCTTCCGCCGTCGCCGGCATGACGCGCACCGGGAAAATCTTCGAGCCGATTGCCGGACATTCGGCGATCTATGGCGAACTCTACGAACGCGTCTACAAACGCATGTACAAGCAACTGGCCCCGCTTTACGCGGAAATCCAGGACATCACCGGCTACCCGAAACTCGGATGAGCCAATAAACGCCTATTCAAGGGAGCAGCAACGTGACCTACCGTTCGATCTTCCGTCCGCGCCTGTTCGCAGACCGCAGCATCATCGTCACCGGCGGCGGCAGCGGCATCGGCCGCTGCACCGCGCTCGAACTGGCGGCGCTCGGCGCCCGCCTGGCACTGGTCGGACGCACGCCGGAAAAGCTCGACACGGTGCGCAGCGAGATCGGCGGCGATGCGACGACGCACGTTTGCGACATCCGTGACGAAGGCAGGGTGCAGGAGACCGTCGCCGCCGTTCTTGCCGCCCACGGTAGCATCGACGGGCTGGTCAACAACGCCGGCGGCCAGTATCCGGCGCCGCTCGCATCCATCACGGCCAAGGGCTGGGACGCCGTCGTCAGGAACAACCTGACGGGCGGCTTTCTGATGGCGCGCGAATGCTACACGCAGGCGATGGCGCAGCACGGCGGGGCCATCGTAAACATCATCGCCGACATGTGGCACGGCATGCCCGGGATGGGTCACTCCGGCGCGGCGCGCGCGGGAATGCTCAATTTCACCGAAACCGCAGCTTGCGAGTGGGCGGTTTCGGGAGTCCGGGTCAACGCCGTTGCGCCCGGCTATATCGCCACCTCGGGGCTCGACACCTACCCGCCCGAATTCATCGAGCAGGCGCGAAAGCTGCCGCGCAAGGTGCCGCTGCAACGCTTCGGCATCGACGCCGAAGTCTCGGCGGCGATCGTTTTCCTGCTGTCGCCGGCAGCAAGCTTCATCACCGGCTCGGTCATCCGCGTCGACGGCGGCGTCCCCAACGCCCGCCCGACCTGGCCATTGCCCGTACATGACCAGTCACGGCCCTTCGACGGTCAGGAAGGGTAGAAATCCCCGATACCGGTGTCAGGTGGCGCTGCCATCACTCGCTTGCCCAAGGCATGCGGCCGCCCTTGAACCCTGACCGCGCCTCGGCCAGCCGCGCGCCAGCCCCGCAAGCCTAATCGCCGAGCAAGAAGCCGGTGAGCGACTGCCACCATGCGGCATCAACCCGCCCCATCCAGTCGTTGTGGCCGGCGCCTGGGATCAGCCACAGCCGCTTGGGGCCGGCCAGTCCGGCGAATAGGGCGCGGCCGAAATCTCCCGGAACGATGCTGTCCCGTTCGGCAATGACCAGGGCGACAGGACCGCGAAAGCCGAGGAGGTTGTTAACATTGTCGTATCGGTCGCGCAGTATCCAGGTGATCGGAGCCCAAGGATAATGGTGGCGCGCGACGTGCTCGAGCGTGTCCCACGGCGTGATCAGCAACAGCGCATCGATTTCGCCAGGCGCGCGGGCGACTGCGCCGGCAGCAACGCCGGCACCCAGCGATTCTCCGGCGAGCACGAGGGGACCTTGAAACTGGCTGCGGGCGAGAGCGAGGGTTTCGGCCGCGTCAGCCACCAGCGCGGCTTCGCCGACCTTGCCCGTTCTCGGCCCATAGCCGGGATACTCCGCCAGGATCACGCGCAGACCAAGACGGGTGAACACATCGGCGTACCATTTCCGGTGTCCGGCGTGGCCGGCATTGCCGTGAAACAGCACCAGCGTGCCGCGCACCGGCGCCTCCGGTTCGCGCAGCAGTCCGCGATAGTCGTCTTCACCCGGCCATGGAACAAGCCCATCGCGCCGCGCGTCGGCAAGCACGACCGCGAGCGGCGGGTTGTCGGGAAAATAGAGAAAATGGCTGTCCTGCAGCAGCGTACAACCTCCCAAGGTCATCAGGACAAGGACGGCAAGCCGCAGCGCCAGCTTTCTACCGGCGCCCATTGCGCCACATTGCAAGGTCTCTTGCCGCAGATGCCGCGTTGCTCACGACAGTCTCTCCCGGTTTCTCCACCCGCTTTCGATCCGAAAATCCCGGAACCGGGACTTCCGGGAGTTGCGCGGATTACCATGGACCTGGTCTCCGCGCGCCATCCCGGATCGGAGATTACCGCGAGATCAGCGCTGAGGGAACCAGCGACCCTCAGGCTTGCAGGGAAGCCTCGAAGAGCGCCTCATCATTGCTCGAGAAGCGGAACCTCGCAAACAGACTCTTCAACAGACTGGAACGAATGTTCGCCGTCGCCGCGAACCAGATGCCGATTCTTCTGCCCTGCTTCACCAGGGTGCTGAACGCGTAGTGCCATTCACGGGCTTCGGCAAGACGCTCGATCACTTCCCTCTCGTTGTTGATTGCCACGCCAGCCTTCTTCAACGACTGGATGAACAGCGTGGATTCCGTTTGATTTACGAACATTTTCGACTCCGTCAGTAGTGTCCCCATGCCCAACCAACGGGCGCCAGCAAATTCCGCCGACCTTCGTCTGTTGTGTTCGTGTAACAGAGGTCCGTGCGCCGGCCCCTGATTCCGCCGCCGGCATCGCGCCGGCACGCCCTGAAGCGGCCCAATGGATTCAGCCGTATAATCTGGCCAAATGCCGAAACAGGATTCTTCGGGACGCAAGTCTGCAGGCAGGCGGTTCCGTTGCGCAGAATTGTCTGCAGCACGGCATGCCTCCGGGATCGAGGGTTAAAATACCGTGTCACTTAAGGGTGTACCGCCAGCATGCAACACTGAGGCATGTTTGGCGTCATCAATCTCTTGTTTGTTATGGACAACAAGAAATTGAGCGTTGATGGCGGAGAGGATGGGATTCGAACCCATGTGCCAGATTTCTCTGACCATCCGATTTCGAGTCGGCGCCGTTATGGCCACTTCGGTACCTCTCCGGAGCGGGCAGGATAATAGCACAAAACAACGCATGCGCTGGTTCAAGACCCTGCCGATCGTGCTGCTTCAAGTATTCTTCGCGGGATGCGGCGAGCAGGCGCCGCCGTTGGCCATGAAACGGCCGTTGCCCTTCCCGACGCCGGCGCAGCATGACCTGATCGTCGTCACCAGCTCGGGGCCGCTGACCTACTATCTCGATGACAAGGGCGCCGTTGTCGGCCTGGAACACGATCTGATCGAAGCCTTCGCCCAGGAACTCGGGGTCGGCGTGAAGTTCGAGGTCGTGCCGCCGGACGAAATCGACGCCGCGCTCGATGCCGGCAAGGCCCATCTTGCCGCAGCGTGGCTGCCCTTGCCTGCGGACGCCGGAGAAAAAACGACGCCGCCGATATTGCAGACCAGCGATGTCCTACTCCAGCATGAAGCGTCGCTGCCGCTCGACGACATCGGCGACCTGCGCGGACGAACGGTGGTCGCGATGCCAAGCTCCCGGCAACTGGCCACGCTGCGCGAACTCCAGAACCGGATACCGGACCTGAAGGTTAGCGAATACCAGGAGGACGGCGACCTCTTCAGCCTGCTCGAATCGCTCGGCAAGCGGGAGATCGAGCTGGTCGCCATCGATTCGACGCTGACCCAGATTGCCGCGCAATTCGTTCCCTCGCTGCAGGCGACGCTGGAACTGAACGAGAACCACCCCGTCGTCTGGCGGCTGGGAACCCACCCCAACGCCGAGTTGCTGGCCCGGGTCAGCGATTTCGTCGAACGGGCTCAGCGCGACGGCACCTTGCTGAAGATCGAGGACCGCTATTTCGGGCATGTGCGCCGCCTCAAGCAGGCCGATATCGTGACCTTCCTGGGGCGCATCGAAACCCTGCTACCGAAGTTCAGGAAGCATTTCCAGTCGGCACAGACGCTTTCCGGGATCGATTGGCGCCTGATCGCCGCGGTCGCCTACCACGAGTCGAACTGGGACCCGCAAGCCACCAGCCCGACCGGCGTGCGCGGCATCATGATGCTCACCGAGGAAACCGCCGACCGCCTCGGCATCGGCAACCGGCTCGATCCCCGCGAGAGCATCATCGGCGGCGCGCGCTACCTGAACCTGCTCAAGGACATGCAACCGGAAGATGTCCCAGAACCCGACCGCACCTGGCTGGCGCTCGCCTCGTACAACATCGGCCCCGGCAATTTCAACGCGGCGCGGGCGCTGGCGAAACTGCAGGGGGCCGATCCGGCGGCGTGGTACGAAATGAAACAGATCCTGCCGCTGCTGGCCCAGCGCAAATACCATGAACTGGTCAAGTCAGGCCGCGCGCGCGGCGGCGAGGCCGTTCTGCTGGTCGAGAACATCCGCGCCTACTACGACATTCTCGTCCGCAATCAGCCGCCCTACCAGTCGGTTTCGCCGCGCGTCGGGAACATGGTCGGCATGCAGGGCGGCGGCCCCGGTCTCAAGATCAAGCCCTGAGCGATTCGCTTCCGCCCATGTACGGGCGCAGCGCGGCAGGAATGGTTACGCTGCCGTCCGCCTGCTGGTTGTTTTCCAGGATGGCCACCAGCGTGCGGCCGACCGCCAGCCCGGAACCGTTGAGTGTATGCACGAGCTCGGTCCTGCCCTTGTCGTTGCGGAACCGCGCCTGCATGCGGCGTGCCTGGAAGGCGCCGAAGTTGGAGCACGACGAAATCTCGCGAAAGGCATTCTGCGCCGGCAGCCAGACTTCGAGGTCGTAGGTCTTCTGGCTGGAAAAACCCATGTCGCCGGTGCACAGCACGACGCGACGGTAAGGTAATTCCAGCCTTTCGAGGATGGCCTCGGCGTGGCCGGTCAGTTCCTCGTGCGCCGCGGTCGACTGGTCGGGATGGACGATTTGCACCAATTCGACCTTGTCGAACTGATGCTGGCGGATCATGCCGCGCACGTCGCGCCCGCCGGAACCCGCTTCGGAACGGAAGCACGGGGTATGGCAGACGAGCTTGAGCGGCAATGCCGAGGCTTCGAGGATTTCGTCGCGGACGATGTTGGTCACCGGCACTTCGGCGGTCGGGATCAGGTAGAGCGGTTCCTGTTCGCCGCGTGGCACCTTGAACAGGTCTTCCGCGAACTTGGGCAACTGGCCGGTGCCGAACAGGCTGGCGGCATTGACCAGGTAAGGTGCATAGACCTCGGTGTAGCCGTGCTCGGCGGTATGCGTGTCGAGCATGAACTGGGCAAGGGCGCGATGCAGGCGGGCGACGCCGCCCTTCAGAAGCGAGAAGCGGGAGCCGGAAATCTTGGCCGCCGTTGCGAAATCGAGCTGGCCGAGCGCCTCGCCGACGTCGGTGTGGTCCTTGACCGGAAAATCGAAGGCGCGCGGCGTGCCCCAGCGCTTGATCTCGACATTGGCCGTCTCGTCGCTGCCGACCGGCACTGAGTCGTCCGGGATGTTGGGCAGCGTCGCCACGATGGCGTTGAACTTTTCCAGCAATTCGCCGAGACGCGCCTCGGACGCCTTCAGCTCGTCGCCCAGCGCGCCGACCTGCGCCATCACCCCGGACGCATCCTTGCCCTGCCCCTTCAACATGCCGATCTGCTTCGACAGCGAATTGCGCTGCGCCTGCAGCTCCTGCGTGCGCGTCTGCAGCGTCTTGCGCGCGGCTTCCAGCACCGTGAATTCGGAAAGGTCGATCGCCTTGCCGCGCTTGGCAATGCCGGCGGCGACGGCGTCGAGATTGGAGCGGAGCTGCTGGATGTCGAGCATGGATTTTCCTGTTTTTTCGCGGTCGACCGCGACAGGCGGCCGAAAACCGGAAATTATACGCGGCGGGACACGCGGCCCACCAAGCCCCAGACCTTGTGCAGGACAAATCCGGCAAGCACCAGAAACACCACGAGCAGAACCAGGAAGAGCAGCGGGGCCGCCAGCATCGCCCACAGCCCGCCGAGCACCATGCCCTCCTCGCCGAACGACGCCAGCCAGTTGGAGAACGGCTCGGGCGAGGCGTTGATCGCCAGCCGGCTCCCAGCCTTGGCGAAATGCGTGCCGGCGGTGATCGTGCCACCAATCAGCCCGGCCGCCAGCATCCATGCGGGATCGACGTCGCCCAGCGCGAAGGCCGCCAGCAGCGCGCCGGCCGGGATGCGGACGAAGGTCTGGAAACCGTCCCACACCGAATCGAAGGCCGGCACCTTGTCGGCGACCAGTTCGGCGAAGGCCATGACCCCGGCGACGCCGATGACCAGCGGATGCTGCAGCACCGCCAGCGTCGCCGGCAGGTGGAGGTAACCGAAATGCGCCAGCGCCCCGGCGAGGAACACCACCAGATACAGGCGCAGGCCGCTCGCCCAGGCGAGGCCGGCGGAAAGGGCGATGGTCTGCGCCAGGTCCATTATTTCTTCGCCTTGCGATCCAGGTCGCGCAGGTGCGCCAGCTTTTCGCCAATCCTGCCTTCCAGCCCGCGCGGGGTCGGTTCGTACCAGCCCGGCTCGGCCAGCCCGTCGGGCAGGTAGGTTTCGCCGGCCGGGTAGGCTTCCGGCTCGTCATGGGCGTAGCGGTATTCCCTGCCGTAGCCGAGCTCCTTCATCAGCCTGGTCGGCGCGTTGCGCAGGTGCTCGGGCACCGGCCGCGAGCCGTCCTGCTTCACGAACGCTCGCGCCGCGTTGAAGGCAAGGTAGCCGGCATTGGATTTGGCCGCCACCGCCAGGTAGAGCACCGCCTCGGCCAGCGCCAGTTCCCCTTCCGGCGAGCCGAGGCGCTCGTAGGTCGCTGCGGCATCATTGGCCACCTGCATGGCGCGCGGGTCGGCGAGGCCGATGTCCTCCCAGGCCATGCGGATGATGCGCCGGGCGAGGTAGCGCGGGTCGGCGCCGCCGTCGAGCATGCGGCAGAACCAGTAGAGCGCGGCGTCCGGGTGCGAGCCGCGCACCGCCTTGTGCAGCGCCGAGATCTGGTCGTAGAAGGCGTCGCCGCCCTTGTCGAAGCGGCGCAGGCTCTGCGCCACGGTTTCCTCGACGAAATGGCCGTCGACCGCGGCAATGCCGGCGGTGCGGGCGGCGATGCGGACCTGTTCGAGGGCGTTGAGGAGACGCCGGGCATCGCCGTCGGCGAGCCCGACCAGCCGCGCGCGCGCCGCCTCGTCGAAGGCGAGGTCGGGCAGCGCGCGCTCGCGGGCGCGGTCGAACAGTTGCCCCATTTCCGCCTCGTCGAGCGGCTTCAGCACGTACACCGTCGCGCGCGAGAGCAAGGCGGAAATGATTTCGAACGACGGGTTCTCGGTCGTCGCGCCGATGAAGGTCAGCAACCCGCTCTCGACGAAGGGCAAAAAGCCGTCCTGCTGCGCCTTGTTGAAGCGGTGGATCTCGTCGACGAAGAGGATGGTCCGCCGCCCCTGGTCGCGCCACAGCTCGGCCTGCGCCACCGCCTCGCGCACCTCCTTGACTCCGGAGAAGACGGCGGAAAGCGCGATGAACGCGCAGTTGAACTGCGTCGCCATCATCCGCGCCAGCGTCGTCTTGCCAACGCCCGGCGGCCCCCAGAGGATCATCGAATGCGGCTGGCCGGACTCGAACGCCAGGCGCAGCGGCTTGCCTGGCCCGAGCAGGTGCTGCTGGCCGATCACCTCGTCCGGCGTGCGCGGGCGCAACTGTTCCGCCAGCGGGGCAAAACCCAGCTTGCTGCGGTCAACCGGAAATTCCGGCGAGTTTCCAGAAAACAGATCGCTCAAGATGTCATACCCATGCGCTTCCCGCACCATTCACGCGGAAGGCCCCACGATGTCCAGCCGGGGAAAATAATCGCGGTAGCGTCGCACATCCCGCGTCAACAGCCGCATGCCGCACGCCAGGGCATGGGCGCCAATGTAAAAATCCGGCATTGGCGAGGTCTTGACGCCTGCCGCCAGGCGATAGACGCGAAACGCCTGCCCGGCGAGAAAGGCCGCATCCCACGGTAAAGGCTCGCGCACGAGCGGCAGGCCGGCCAGCGCCGCCTCCAGATCGGCAGCGCGCTCATACCGCGCCGCCAGTTCGGCAAGAATCAGCGGGTTGATGACCAGCGGTCCTTCAGCCGCCAGTCTGTCCAACTGGTCCAGCGACCAGTCGGCCCATTGCGCATCTTCCGCCAAGACATCGATCAGCACGCAACTATCAACCAGCGTGGCCGAGGCATGCGCCGACACCACCTCGTTTGCCGACAGATCGCCCATGCCTCAACCGCGCAGAAAGTTCATGAACTCGTCGGTACTCATGCCCTTGAATTGCGCCGCATTGGCCGAACCGCGCACCTGCGCGAAAGCCGCCCGAACGGCCCCCGTAGCAGCCTTGACCGGGCGAATCACCACTTCGCCGTTCTCCCGCAATTCGAACACCACCTCGCCATGCGGCAACAACCCTGCCTTCTCGCGGATTTCCTGCGGAATCGTGACCTGGCCCTTGCTGGTAATCCTCATCGCACGCTCCATTTTCTTACTCTTACCATAGAGTAATACCAACACCCATCACAGTAAACTCCGCATCCCGTCCAGCGGCGACACCACACCGCGCCCGCCACGGTTCAACACGTGCCTGTAGATCATCGTCGTCGATAATCGGAATGACTCAGCAGTTCCTGTACGGTACGAATGTCGTAAGCCGCGCAGGCCATTGAATTCAGACGTTGACGCTGTAGAAAAACCCATTTCCAGCCTGATTTTCGGCAAAGAAATGGTGCGGGTTTGATCTGTGCCATTTTGCTTTTTCGGGTTTTTTTCCCCAGCCTACCGTAGCATTCTCGATACTGACGGCTCAACTCCTTGGCTCGGGGATTTTGGATTCGAAAATGTACACGGAAGTCCTGACATTCTGGTTCCAGGAAATCGATCCGAGGCTTTGGTTCGCTTCCGACAAGAACTTCGATGACCTGATCCGGGTGAGATTCATCGGTCTGATGCAGCAGGCGGCCGCCGGTGAGCTGTACTCATGGAGAACGACAGCGGAAGGTCGCCTCGCGGAAATCATCGTTCTCGATCAATTCTCCCGTAACGTATACCGCAACACGCCACAGGCATTCGCCCAGGACCCGATTGCGCTGGTGCTTGCCCAGGAGGCGGTTGCATCTGGCGCGCTGGCCTCGCTGAACCCGACGCAGAGGGGGTTCTTGCTGCTGCCCTACATGCACAGCGAGTCAAGGCAGATTCACGTCCTGGCAGAAGCGCTCTACAAGGACTTCGCTCCCGCCGGCAACCATGACTTCGAGTTGAGGCATAAGGCGATCATCGACCGCTTCGGTCGCTATCCGCACAGAAATGAAATCCTGGGGCGTGCTTCCACGCCGGAGGAGTTGGAGTTTCTGGCGCGGCCCGGGTCGCGGTTCTGAATGTTACGTTCGGCGTCAGTCACGCGGTTGACCGCTTCCCGGCAAACAGCTTGCTGAATTCACCGACACGACGAGCGTGGCAAGTTTCCCGGCCCATGGGGCGGCGGCCTGATTGAGCGCGAATCATCATCGATCCAGCCATTGCTGCGGTCGACGTCCCGTTTTCTCCCAATTTCTGGCCGGGCGCGGCCGGCGCAACACATGGCGCCGCGTTTTTCCCTTTGGCGCTGGCTTTCCGCAGTTGCGCCTCCAGGAGGTCGCCGCGGTAGTCCTGGATTGCCGGCGCCCGAGCTACCGGCGGTTGAAATGGGCATCATTCTGCCGGCCAAAGTGCGCCGGGAAATCGGTCGTCATGCCGGCCGGCCTGTCCATCGCCTATCCTTCACCGGATTCATGAAATGTCCCGGTCAGGTTGTAAGGGCTCACCTTGCACTGCCGGCGACCGTGAAATAGTACACAGTTGACCTCAGTACGTCTGGATAGAATTTCCCGGCATCTGACAATTTAGCGAACTGCAACTTCTCGCGGATAATCCGGAATTCGTTTGCCAGCCAGGTTGTCAGGGATATTGCACCGTTACCATTGGCAACAAGGGGCGTGTATCGGATTCGGCATGCTCGACAAGGTATCAAAGGACAAAGATGAACCGGATGTTCAGCCACTGGTTGTACTGGCGACCTCTCGCACAAGCGCTGTTCGATTCGGCGTTCATCATTGTCGGCGCCGTCATTGCCTTGGGGTGGGCGACCAGCGGCTTGCCAATCGATCAACGACAGGTCGTTCTGTTCGGTCTGATCTATGTGGCTGTCGCCATGCTGATTACCGCGTCGCTGGGGATCAATCAGCGCATCAATCCGCGGACGTCCATCGGGCCGCGAACCCAGATACTCCTCTCGGTCTACCTTTCATTCCCGATTGCCTATCTCATCGATGTCCTGTTTTTCGTCAAGTTCGATCGTGAATTCCTCTACCTTACGATCATGGCGGCGGTGTTCGGGGTGCTTGCCTCGCGCATCGGAAGTACAGGCTCTCGCGAGTCGGAACTCGCCAAGCGTCGGATACTGGTTTTCGGAACAGGCTCCAAGGCAATCGAAGTCAGGGACGCACTCAGGAAATCGGATACCCAGGCCGTTATCGTCGGCTATTTTGCCGGGGCCAACGAGAACGACTCGATCATTCAGGGTAGCCGCATGGTTGCGCAGGGCGGGAGTCTGCTCGACACCGCAATCGCGCTGGAAGCAGATGAGATCGTCATCGCCCTGTCCGAACGACGCGGAGGCTCCATGCCCATGCGCGAACTCCTGGATTGCCGCTTGAACGGGATCCGCGTTCTCGACCTCGCCAGTCATTTCGAGAAGACGCTCGGCCAGATCCGCCTGGACTCCCTTTACGCCGGCTGGCTCATTTTCGGCGAGGGTTTCAGTCAAGGGGCCGTTCGCTCGGTCGTGAAACGGGTCTTTGACATCATTGCCTCGCTCATACTGCTCATCGCCGGGGCGCCGGTGATGGTTGTAACCGCGTTGCTGATCGGACTGGAAACCGGCTTCCCGCTCCTCTACCGGCAGGAACGAGTCGGGCATAACGGACGCCTGTTCAACGTCATCAAGTTCCGCAGCATGCGCCAGGACGCCGAGAAACATGGAAAGCCGGTCTGGGCGACATCGTCCGATGACCGCGTGACAAAGGTTGGACGCATCATCCGCAAGCTGCGCATCGACGAACTGCCACAGCTATACTGCGTCCTCAAGGGTGACATGAGCCTTGTCGGCCCGCGTCCGGAACGGCCGTTCTTTGTCGATCAGCTGACCCGGGAGATTCCGTTCTACGCGGTCAGGCACAGCGTCAAGCCCGGATTGACCGGATGGGCCCAGGTTTGTTACCACTACGGGGCGTCGACCGAGGATGCGGCGGCAAAACTGCAGTACGACCTTTACTACGTGAAAAACCACTCCCTGTTTCTTGACCTCGTCGTGCTCTTCGAAACAGTCGGGGTTGTACTGACTGGCAAAGGCGCGCAGTAGACCGCGGCCCCAAGGCACGTTTGATGGCGTCGTTTGCCGACTGAGCCATGAACCACGAAACCGCATCGCTGATCGCCTGGAGTATGGGCACCGCAGCAGTCAGCTACGGGCTGCTGGCTGTCCACCTCATTTTTCTCGGCCAGGACTGGCGCGGCAATCGGCGCGCCCAGGCAATGCTGGCAGCCGTGGTTCTCGCGGCACTCTGGGCAATCGTTGGCACGCTGTTTGCGCTGACGGGCAAGAGCATTTTTCTTGTATCGAGCGTTCTGCTCGATACCCTGCGCTATGGCGCCTGGTATGTGTTCCTGAACCTTCTGCTTTCTCCATCCGGGGCCCAGCGCCGCATTGACCGGATCCTTCCCGTCTGGCTGAGTCCTTCAGGCTGGGCATTGGTGACCTGCAGTATCGCTGTGCATCTGGCGATATACATGGGTTTGGTGCAGGCGTATCAGTGGGTGCGGATCGAACTGGTCCTGGGGCTGGGAATGGTCATCATCGCCCTGATCCTTCTGGAACAGGTCTTCCGGAATGTCACCGACGATGCGCGCTGGAACGTCAAGCCGCTGTGCCTGGCCCTGCTCGGACAGTTCGGCTTCGATCTCTACCTCTATTCGGACGGGCTTCTGTTCAACCGGCTCGATGCCGACGCCTATGCGATACGCGGGTTCTTCCATGCGCTGGTCATCCCGCTGCTTCTCGTCGCCACCGTCCGCAGCCGTGACTGGAAGACAAAGATCCAACTCTCGCAGAAGGCCGCATTCCACACAGCCACGCTTGTGTTTGCAGCCATCTATCTTCTGATCATGGCGTCCCTCGGTTACTACGTCCGTTTCTTCGGCGGCGACTGGGGACGCGCACTGCAGTTCTCGATCTTGTTCATCTCGCTGCTGTTCCTCGGGGTGCTGGTCTTTTCAGGATCGATGCGGGCAAAACTGCGTGTCCTTGTAAGCAAGCATTTCTTCAGGTATCGCTACGACTACCGCGAAGAATGGTTGCGCTTTACTCAAACCCTGTCATCACAGGAGTCTCACCAAGGGGTTGGGCAGCAGGCCATCCGGGGCCTGGCCAATCTGGTCGAGAGCCCGGCGGGCGGCCTGTGGCTCAAGCAACCCGGGCAAGATGCCTTCAGGATGGCCGCAAGGTGGAACATCCCGGCCAACGAGGTCTCCGAGGACGGCAATTCATCACTCTGCCGCTTTCTCGTCGGCAGGGGCTGGGTCATCAATCTCGAGGAGTATCGGACGGCGCCGGGGCGCTATGCCGAACTGGAAATCCCCGAGTGGATATACGGGATTCCAAACGCCTGGCTGGTTGTCCCGCTGATGGTCAGTCAAGAATTGACCGGCTTCGTGATCCTTGCCAGCGCGCGAACGCGCATCAATGTCAATTGGGAAGTGAACGATGTGCTTCGCACTGCCGGGTGTCAGGCAGCAGGTTTTCTGGCGCGGATGCAGGCCACGGAAGCCCTTCTCGAAGCCCGGAAATTCGATGCGTTCAACAGGATGTCGGCATTTGTCGTGCATGATCTCAAGAACATCGTCACTCAACTTTCCCTGATGCTGCGCAATGCGGAACGTCACCGGGACAACCCCGAATTTCAGCAGGACATGCTGATGACGGTGGAGCACTCAGTCGAGCGCATGCGCCAGCTGATGATGCAGCTCCGTGAAGGGGCGACGCCGCCGGGTACGGCATGCGGCGTGCAACTTGCCGATATCATCGATCGCGTTCGGCAGAGTAAAATGAAGCAGGGACGGACTGTTGAAATGATGATGAACGAACACTTGGCGACGCGAGGCCACGCGGAGAGACTGGAGCGAGTCATCGGGCACCTGGTCCAGAATGCGCTCGATGCCACGGATGAAGACGGCAGGGTTTGGGTATCGCTGACGCGCCGCGGCGATCGGGCAATCGTTGAAGTCGGCGACACGGGGCAAGGAATGACTGAGGAATTCGTTCGGGATCGCCTCTTCAGGCCGTTTCAGAGCACCAAGCAGGCGGGGATGGGCATCGGCGCCTATGAAAGCGCACAGTACATACGTGAAATTGGCGGTGAATTGCAGGTTGCTAGCCAGGAAAACCTGGGGACGCGGGTAACAATGATTCTTCCCTTGTTTGACACTGGAACAAAGTCCGACCTGCACGAAACGGAGCGGGCATGACCGGCGACAAACCACGTCCCCTGCTGATTGTCGAAGACGACCTCGCATTGCAGAAGCAACTGCGCTGGTCTTTCGACAAGTTCGAGGCGTTGACCGCGAGCGACCGCGAGGGTGCCCTCGCCCAGGTTCATCGTCACAATCCGGCAGTCGTGACCATGGACCTCGGCCTGCCACCGGACGCGGATTCGGTTTCCGAAGGTTTTCTGTTGCTTGAACAGATTCTGGCCACTGCTCCCGATACGAAAGTCATCGTGCTTACCGGCCAGAACGACCAGGCCAACGCATTGCGTGCAATTGCGCTTGGCGCCTACGACTTCTTCGCCAAGCCGTTCGAACCCCAGCTCATGACGCTGACGATAGATCGCGCGTTCAGACTGTTCGACCTGCAGCAGGAAAACCGGCGACTCCAGGCGATGCAGCAGCCGGCTGCGCTTGCCGGCCTGCTGACCCGGGACAGCGAAATGATGCGCGCCAGCCGGATGATCGAAAAGGTTGCGAATACCAATGCGACAGTCCTCCTGCTGGGCGAGAGCGGCACCGGCAAGGAGGTTCTCGCACGCGGGTTGCACGAAGCGTCAACCCGCAGGGGAGAGCGCTTCGTGGCAATCAACTGCGCCGCGATTCCGGACAATCTT
>WBZP01000824.1_pt1 | contig 40667 bp, 42 predicted proteins | sample 5204301 | NCBI WGS metagenome assembly WBZP01 (sample SAMN12412401, study PRJNA552823) | activated sludge metagenome | isolation source: activated sludge from nitrification reactor of wastewater treatment plant... | place: USA: Pennsylvania | collected 2017
CATGGAAACCAGCGATGAATGGGAGACCGGAAAAGTGTATCTGTCCATGACACCCTAATCGCTGTCCGGCAGCTGCCGTTGCCGAGGAGCGCCCCCAAAAGTACAGAAGAGATGTTGACTAATCGAACTTCTCAAGAAAATCACGAAGTCTAAGAGGTAGTATTAAGGGTTTTTAGACTATTAAAAGATTGGCTTTGTATTACACTGAATTTGTTCAAGTTATCACGTTAGTATATAATTATGGATGTGACTTTCTATTGAATAATTTTAGGATATAGTTATGGAACATCAGTTTTTTAGTTCTAGTGTTGCACCCACATCTATATCGCTTCTGGTTGTTGTTGCGCTCTCTTTTGGGATTACGAGTCGATACTATAAATTTGATAAAAACTGGTTTCATGGAATGAAGAGAATTGACCTAATCATAGTACTACTCATTTTAGTAATTATTTTATCGCCGATTTTAGTTACATTGATCATGAATATCCCTTTGGGTAATCAGAGTATTCTGATCTATCTTGAGGAGTTATTCTTATCGTTGATTTTTTTAATCTCTAGTCTTATAACGTGGAGGGTTTTGGGTTTAATAATCACATTTACTAGTAAAGTATTATCATTGTTTAAATCTGATAATCATACGATCGATAGTCTATTTATAAATGATATTAGGTTGGGCTACCCCCTCCCCCTGGTTTCTGATTTATATTATCGGATATTCAGAAGATATAGAAAAAATAGATAAAAGCCAAATATTTATGGATACTTGCAATGATTAAAATAACCAAAATTTATGATTTGATTGTAAACAATATTTCCGTTATATTTTCCTTATGTATAATAATTATTTTAGACAATTCTCTTTCAGAGCTACTATCGGTTCAGAGACTTTCAGTTGCTCTGCCGAGTACCGATGATATACTGTTAAATGTGCAAACAATTCTTATTATCTTGGTTATTTTTACATCGCTGATTAAGAGGATATCCATAAGTAAGATTTTTATTGTATTTTCTTTGATATTATCAACTTCTAAATTAGCTATAAGTGTTTTCTTAATAATTAAACAAATCATTCAATCTAAACCGGATAATTCGCAAGGTGTGGTTGGGGATCTTTTTCATGATGCATTATTGCTATGGCTAACCAACGTTATCATCTTCGCTCTCTGGTATTGGCTTTTGGATCGTGATAATGGCGACAATAATACTAGCGGGCAGCTTCGTAGACCTGATTTTAGGTTCCCTCTACAAGATTATCAGCAGGATGATTGGTGTAAAAAATTGTACCGTGATTGGCGTCCTAGTTTTATCGATTATCTATTTCTTGCGTTTACAACTAGTACTGCAGTCAGCCCTACTGATACTATACCCCTTTCAATTCGGGCTAAATTGCTTATGATCATACAATCATCAATATCTATTATAGTTTTAGTGATATTCGTGGCACGCGCTGTTAATATGATTAAATAAATGTTTGTGTTTTAATCTAAGGTGATTAATTGCATAGAATCATTTTAACACACAAACGCCCTGGTGCACAGTAGCACCAGGGCGTTGTGAAATAGACCTTATGGGGAAGAAATGGGCTAATAGTCCTTATGCCTGATCGAGCATCGCGCCCCAACCGCGCTCAGGTGCAGACTGGATGTAGGGCGCTGGCCGCAACCGGGCGTGGATCAAACCGGTGACCATACCATATACCAGGTGCTGGATGACGAACGAAGGCGCATAGGTATCCAGCAGGGCCGGGTTCAGCGCCGGAACAACGAAGAAGTAGGCAATTGCCCACACCATCAGCCCGTAGATCATACCCATCAACACTGGTACGCCAAAATCGGAGGGCAGGCGCAGTATTCGGCGCGATAAGATGCCATACCCAGCACCAATCAACCCCGCCATAAGGAAGTGCAGTACAGTACCCAACAGCACAGCAGCCGAGCCATTTATAACGCCACCGAGAAACGGCGCGGCAATTTCACGCGGCTCGCGCCACATATCTTGCCCAGTTGCCATCGAAAGCATCGCCGCCACAACAATCATGGCTGCCCCACCGCCAAACCCGGCGATTGCCCCGGCTAAACCGGGAATATCGGGCAGACGATTCTCCAACGTGCGAACATGCTGAACCTGGCTGTTGAGGGATTGTACTCCAGACGTCATCGACTTGATCCTTTCGCGTGAGTGATCTGGTCGGTTTACAGCATCGCGCCAGCGCGCGACTGCCATCTATGGAGGCAATGTCATAGGGTGGAATGCTGTGCAGATACTGAACATTAGATGTGCATAATGTAGCATAATCTGTGCAACCATGCAAGAGGGGAACATAATGGATTTATGAGAGATTCTTCTCTCTTTCTTAATATACGCTGTGATAGGTGCGGGTACATTCCTCGAGGTTAGTGTAGAGAAAAAAGAAAATGGGGTGTAATGATTTACCCAGCAAGTGGGCCAGTGCAGATCAGCGCGGCCGGGCGGCCCTGAACAACGGTGAGCACAACTACCAGGGAGTACGCTCCTTCGCCCGAAAGCTGGCGCGCCAGGGCATCCGTATCAAGCGGGGAGCCGCGCTTTTTCACGGTGACTGCGCCAGCATCGAGCGCGCGCAGGCGGGCACGCAGCCGCTTGAGGTTGAAGGGCAGCCATTCGAGGATTTTCCAGCGGCGTGCGAAAGGCGTTGGGTGTGAGTGGTTCGCCGTAAGGTAGGCGATCTGCGCATCGAGCTGGGCCGCGCCGAGCATCGCGGCAAGCTCCGCCACCAGGTGCGCACGAATCACTGCCGCATCGGGTTCGTAGAGGTAGGTGCGCGGTTCGCTCAGGCGGGCAGTTGGCGGCGGGTCATCGGCACGCATCAGCGAATGTGCTTCCGCGCTAGTATGGAGCAAGGTAGCTCGGCGTCGGGTGGTTGCGAGTGGCCCCAACCAGAGTACCGCTTCTTTCAGCGCCCCATCAACCGAAATAAATTCGATCTCGAATTGGGCATCGCCCAGCTGCGCAGCCAATGTAGCCAGGTCATCATCGGCCACGCCCGGCGCGATTTTTACGCCAATGGCTGGGGTGTGCGCGCGCCATTGGGCTACCAGACGTACCGGCGGTTGGTATTCAGCCAGGCTAAATATGCGCTGGCCCGCGCTGCGCCGCGCCGGGTCGAAGAACATTGCATCAGCGGCTGGCAGTGGTGCGTGCTCGATATCGGCCACTATAACGGCGATGCGCTCATTCAACCCCAGGGCGCGAGCATTGGCAGCCACCATTGCCAGCCGCAGCGGGTCGCGATCGACGGCGGTAACGTGCGCAGCCTGCGCCAGGGCCAGTGTATCGCCGCCAATGCCGCAGCAGAGGTCGGCTACATGGTCGTATGCGGCGTAGCGGCGCGCGCGGTAGCCCGCAATTAGCTCGCCCGATGCCTGTTCGAGCGCTTCGCGGGTGAAGTACATTGCCGCCGCATGGCTGAACTTTGCTACCGCGCGCGCCCGTAGCCGGGCAGTTTCGTAGGCAGCGGCGGCCTGGGCGGCGGTGGCGGATCGGCGCAGGTGTGTGAGCGTCTGTAGCTGCGCGCTATCGCTCAGGTCGCCAGCCTGGACCTGGGCTAATACTGCTTGCCCGGCGTCGCTCAGCAGCCAGTTGAAGGTCTGCAAATCCATTGTGTAAATCTTTCGGAACAATTATGGCTTCAGTATACTGCGCATGCCAAAGTTTCCGAAAGATGCTCGTTTTGTCGTTAGCGCTTACTTTCCACCGAGTGTGACGTAGCCAGCCGTGCGCCGGGCATGCGCAGCACGCCATTTGCCAGCAGAATACCCAGCACGACCAGTGCCAGCCCCAGCACAGCATTCAGCGCGATTGATTCGTGCAAAAACAGCGCGCCATAGGCCAGGGCGAATGGTGGCAGCAAGTAGGTGACCATTGAGGTGCGGGTCGCTCCCAGGCGCGCGATCAGCCAGTACAGCAGAATATACGCTAGCGCAGTGCCAAATATTGCCAGGGCGAGCACCGCTGCCCATACGCGCCCCGAGGGCGATGGGATGCCGTACCAGGCTAGCGCGAATGGCGCAATCATCAGGGTTGCGGTGATCATCTGCCCGGCGGCGGGCAGCAGCGGCGGCATGCCCCGAAAGGCGCGGCGGCTGTATACGCCGTTCACGCCATAGGCGGCGGCGGCAATCAGCACGGCCAGCTGCCCGCGCGTGCTCGCATTCGCCAGGCTCAGGTCGCGCAGCCCCACAGCCACAACAACGCCAACGAAGCCCAGCGCCAGGCCCAGCAAGCGCAGCCCGGTCAGGTATTCTTCATGCGTCCATACGTAGGCCAGCAGTACGGTAAATAGTGGCGTGGTAGCGTTCAGAATAGCGGCCATGCCGCTGGGGATAGATTGCTCACCCCACGTGATCAGTACATATGGCACTACCAGGCCCATAAACCCGGTGAAACCGAAATGGCCCCACATGCGCCAGCTGGCTGGCAGGCGCATGCCGCGCATATAGACAATCGTAATCAGAATCAACGCTGCAATGCCCACGCGTAAGCTCACCAGCACGGCCGGGGCTAGCTCTTGCACGCCAATTTTGATGAACAGAAATGAGGCACCCCAGACCGCGCCAAGCACCAGGAGCGCACCAAGATTCCGCGCTTGCATCATTCGCCCTTTCCACTGGAAAATGGCATTGTATCACTGGCGGTGCAGCCCACCCAGTGACAATGCGCCCGCTGCGGGTAGGACAAATCGTGGGGGTGTTATCTGTTTGCTTGTGTTTGGCTAGCCAATGGCGAAGCTGGCGCGGCCATACATGCACGCGAGCTGGCCAGGCGGCTGTTCGCCGCCAAGGCGCATGTGCCGCAGCACCCGCGTTGCACTGAAGCCGTAGCGCCTGAGCAATGCGGCGGCCTGGGTGTTGCTGCTGGTCGCGAGCACGTATGGCCCGGCGGCGTAATCGAGGGTGAGCGCCGCGCCGAGCAGGGCCTCAGCGGCGGTTGGGGTGGCTGCCGCCCACGGCCCAAGCTTGTCGTCTTGCGCAAATAGGTAGCCGCTCACCGCGCCGCCTGGGTCGTGCAGCACAAACGCGCGCTGCGGGATTTCATTCAGCAAGAGCTTCAGCACCGCGCTGCGATCCGCGCCGAAAATGGGCGCGTCGAATGCGGCCACGGCAGGCAAATCCTCCGGCGCGAGGCGGCGCACAGCGGGGGCGTGCGGCGGCAGGGGGGCGGGTTTGTCGCGCACGAACGACACGGTATAGTCGTCGTCGGCGAATCCCAGCTTTTCGTACAGCGGCGCGCCTGCTGGGCTAGCATCGAGCATCACCGGCGGGTTGCCATTGGCGGCGAGCCAGCCCAGCAAATAGTGCATCATCGCCAGCGCAATGCCGCGCCGCTGGTACGCTGGGCTGACGCCCACCAGCCCGATGTAGGCGAACGGGCCGTAATTCGTTGCACCGGCTACGCCCGCTACTGCGCCATCGAATTCGGCCAGTACCCAGCCGCCAGGTTGCAGCCGCAGGTAATTCGCCAGGCGCGCGCGGCGGCTGGTGCCGCCATAGGCTGCCACTAGCACGGCATCGGCGGCGTCGAGGGTAGCCGCGGTAAGCGTGTGCAGCTCAATCGCCATGGCCTAACACCTCGGGGTTGACCGGGTTGGGTACCGGCTGGCCGGTGAGCGCCGCCACAAGATTATGCGCGGCGGTGGTTGCCATGCGCGTGCGGGTCGCGAGCGTTGCGCTGCCAATATGCGGCACCACCACGACATTCGGCAGCCCTAGCAGCGGGTGGTCGGCCCCAATCGGCTCGTGCTCGAACACATCCAGCCCGGCAGCTGCGATCTGCCCATGCTTCAGCGCGGCCACAAGCGCCTGCTCCTGCACAATCGGCCCGCGCGCGGCATTGACGAAAACCGTAGTGGGCTTCATCAGCGCGAACTCGCGTGCACCAACCATGCCGCGTGTTTCGGCGGTGAGCGGCACCAGCACCACTACAAAATCCGCCGCGCGCAGCAAATCGTCGAACGAATGATACTCCGCGCCGATTTCGGCTTCGAGTGCGGGCGCGCGGTGGCGGTTGTGGTAGAGCACCCGCATGTCGAAGCCGCGCGCCCGCCGCGCCACCGCCGACCCGATGCGGCCCGCGCCAACAATGCCTAATGTTGCGCCGCTAATTTCCTGCCCAACCATAAACAGCGGCGACCAGCTCTTCCACCCACCGGCCTCGATCAGCTTATGCCCCTCAACGATGCGGCGCGCGGCAGCCATCAGTAGCGCCCACGCCAGGTCGGCGGTGGTGTCGGTGAGCACACCGGGCGTGTTGGTAAGCAGCACACCGTGCGCCGTGAGCACAGGGACATCGGCATTGTCGTAACCAACCGCCATATTTGCCACCACCCGGCAGCGTGGCGCAGCAGCGGCGAATTCGCCATCAAGCTTGTCTGAGAGCATCGTCAGCACGCCATCGGCCTGGGCAGCCTCACGCAGAAGCACGGCGCGCGGCACCGGCTGGTCGTCGCTGTCCCACAGCGTGTAGTCGCACGCGGCTGCCACAATCTCAAGCGCGGCGTGCGGGATGCGGCGCGTGATGTAGGCTCGGGGCCGGGGCATTGCTGGTCTCGCGTTTCAGTAAGGCAAGAAAATAGTTTTCGGTCAATACCGCTCACGTAACCACCAAGACACCAAGGCGCCAAGATTTGGATCACTATAAAAGCCTTTGTGTCTGTGTGCTAAATATCCTGGCTGTCGCTATTTGAAAGACCTTGTTCCTATAACACCATCACGCGCGTGTTGACGAAATATGGGAAGTCGAAGGTGGTCATGTCGCCCGCCGCCAGGCCGGGAATGGGCAGCAGCCGTGCAGTGAGCGGCTTGCGTAGGGCTACGGCCAGCGTGGCTACTTCGGCCAGCACGCCAGTGATCTGCGCGGGCGTCGTATCGCCCGCCAGCGGAATCGTATCGAGGCCGGTGCCGCACACTGCGCTGAAGGCCAGCAAATCGCGCAGGGTGTAGCGCCCTTCGGCATTGCGCTGCGCCAGAGTGGCATCCTCAAGCACTGGCAGCATCACGCCGCTGAAGCCCAGCTGTGTCACCTGCGCGGCGCGAATTGCGGCGGTGAGCGCCCGCACGCCAGCCAGCGTGCCCCACGCGCCAAACGGCACACCTGCGAGTGCTTCAATTGCTGCGCCCACGCTACGTGCTGGATCGGGGTGCGGCGCGAGCGACCAATCGCAGCCTGCGAAGCGCACGCCAGTTGTGGCTTCTAGCCCGTCGAGCACCGCGCGAATTCGTGTGTCGTGCTGCTCGATCAGGGCTGTGAGGTGCGCTGGCGCGTGGGCCACTGACACACCGCTGCCCATTTCTGCCGTTGCCTCAACCGCCAGTGCCGCCGCCTCGGGGCCAACCGCGAGCCAGGGTGCACCGCCATCGTGCGCGGCGGCGGGGAAGAAGGGTGAGCCAGGGCCGACCATGGCCGCTGCGGCGAAGCGCAAGTTGCCAAAGCCATTCGCGGTGCGCGCGCCAATCGCCGCCATCGCCGCCGCCGCGCCTGCGATCATATCGGGGCGCAGCTGCCCTTCCGGGCTGGTGAGCAGTGCCGAGGCGAATAGCGCCTCAGTCGCGGCAATTGCAGCGGGCAGGGCCGCTAGCCGCTCGGTATCGCCCACACTGATCGCCACATAATCGAAGCCAGCGGCCAGCGCCTGCGCTTCGTAGCCCTGCGCGATACTGGCAAAATCGCCGCAGCGGTTCGCGCCCGTCGCCGAAAGCGCCAGGCGTAGGGTCTGCACCGTATAGCCCGCTGCCGATAGCTGTTCGCGCGCCTGCCGTGCAGCCTGGGCCGCGCGCCCGATATCGGCCTCGCGTGCCCCGGCAGTGATAGTGCGAATTTCCATCATAGTACGCTCAGTGGGTATGTGGCTCGATCAACATCTGCGTAAGGGTTACTAGCGCCATCTGGCGGCCTTCGTGGTCGTGGGCTACGGCTTGCCATACGTGCGTGCGCCGCCCAAGATGCACAGGTGTGGCCTCGCCGCTCACGCTGCCTGCGCGAATGCTGCGCAGAAAGTTAATCTTGAATTCCACAGTGGTGAAGCTCGTGGCAGGTGGCACATTCAGCGCCGAGCCAATCCCGGCCAGCGTGTCGAGCAGCGTCATCACCGCGCCGCCGTGAATAAAGCCGAAGGGCTGGGTGAGCTCGGCGCGCATGGGCATAGCGCCTGCCACGCGCTGGGGTGAGGCGTAGGTGAGCGTTATCCCAAGTAATTCGGCCAGGGTGCCCTGGGTAAGGCGCTTCAGCGCCGCCGGATCAAGTTCCATACATACCTATGTCAGACAGCTGTAGATAGTTATTGGTGATTCGCCCTGATTCATGCTACCGAAGGATCGAGCTGGGGCGCGCGCCGGGCGGTGCCAATACGGAGCGCCAGCCCACCCGCAAGCAGCGCCAGTACCCCGGCGACCAGGAATGCCGTGCCATAGTGCCCCAGCCGGTCGTGCGCAACGCCACCGAGCCAAGCCGCCGAGGCTGCGCCGATCTGGTGCGCGCAGAAGATCCAGCCAAACACCGTGCCAACATGCTTGCGCCCAAAGGTATCGGCTACCAGCGCGGTGGTAGGCGGCACCGTCGCAATATAATCCAGCCCGAACATCACCGCAAATACCATCAGCCCAGTGTAGCTGGTGACAAACGGCAGCAGCAGCAGCGACAGGCCACGGAAGCTATAATACCACGCTAGCAGCTTACGCGGGTTGAAGCGGTCGGTCAGCCAGCCCGAAATAATCGTGCCCACAAAGTTCATGGTGCCCATCAGCGCCAGCAGCCCGGCGGCGATATTTGGCGAAATGCCATGATCGCCCACATGCGGGATGAAGTGCGTGCCAATTAGCCCGTTTGAGGTTGCGCCACAGATGAAGAAGGTTGTTGCGAGCAGCCAGAACGCGGGTGTGGCGAGCGCCTGCCGCATAACGCCGCCCTCAGCTGCCGGAGCGGACGCGGCTTGCGCGCCGGGGTGCAGCGCGGTTGCGCCATAGGGTTGTAGCCCAACGTCAGCCGGGCTGTTGCGCATAAAAAGCAGCACGGGCAAAATCAGCGCGACGGCGGCGATACCCATCACCAGGGTACTGGTGCGCCAGCCATACGTGCCGATCATCCACACCAGCAGCGGGTAGAAAATGAGCTGGCCCGCCGAGGTCGATGCGCCGAAGATGCCGGTGATTAGCCCGCGCCGCGCCACAAACCAGAGGTTTGCCACCGCTGCGCCCAGCACCAGCGCCACAATCCCGGTGCCTACGCCACTGAGCGCGCCCCAGAAGATATTGAGCTGCCACAAACTGGTCATTGATGCGCTGGCGAACATACTGGCCGCCATAACCGCCAGCCCAAGCACCACCACCATGCGCGGCCCGATCCGGTCGATCACCCAGCCGCTCAGTGGTGCAGTGAGGCCGTAGAACAGCAGCCCGATCGACACCGCCAGCGAGATCAGCGCGCGGCTCCAGTGCATATCCTGCTCAAGCGGCACGACCATCACGCCGGGGGCCGAACGCACACCCGCCGAGATAATCAGCGTCAGTGCGGTAATTGCCACCACTACCCAGCCATAGTGTAGCCGCGTGCCAAAGAGCTTCGCCACAGTTATTCCTCCTCGGTCGTAGAAGAGCACCGCCGCAGGCGCGCTCGCCCGCCACCTTTATTACATTCCCAGCCAGCGCATAGCCCAGAAGCACACCAGGCCCGCCAGAATCGTCAGCAGGACATTGCCGCTGCGCCAGGCTACCACCGCCCCAACAATACCGGCGGGCAAGGCCGGGCCAACGGTGAGCACCCGTGTGTCGTTGTGCTCGGCCAGCACGAGCGGCGGCAGAATAAGCGCCACAAACACCGCCACCGGAACGTAGCCCAGCCAGCGCTGCAGCCAGGGTGCTAGCTCGCCGCGTAGCGTGAGCAGCGCCGTGACGCGCGTGGCATAGGTGACGAGCGCCATGCCGAGGATTGTGAGCCAGATTGTCATATCGCCTCTATGTTTTTCTTCCTTTGGTTGTTTTTTGTGCTATGCGCAAAAAACAACCAAAGGAAGAAAGAACTTGCTTGGGTACCTGAAAGGCGTAAAAGCAAAAAATCAATATGCAAAACTTCTGTACTGCGGTGGTGAAGTTGCCTGGCTATGCGTTTGCCACTGCCAGTGCCTGGCGCAAGTGGTCGAGTGAGCTGTTGCCGCCCGAGCAGACAATGCCGACGGTATGGCCCTGTAGCTCGCTGCGCAGCTGGTAGGCCGCCGCCAGCGCAGCTGCACCCGCGCCTTCGGCTAGCGTGTGCGCGCGCTCCAGCATCCACACCATGGCCTGGCGAATTGCGTCGTCGTTTACCAGCACAAAATCGTCGAGCTCGCGCTGCAAGATCGCCTGGGGCATGGCAAAGGCGCTTCCGGTCGAAAGCCCCTCGGCGAAGGTGCTGTTTGGTGCCGACAGCAGCGCGCGCTGCTGCCACGATTGGTAGGCCGAAGGCGCGCCTTCGGCCTGTACGCCAATCACGCGAATGCCGCGGTCGACGCCGTGGGCGGCGATGCACGCGCCCGCCGCGCCGCTGCCGCCGCCAATTGGCACAATAATCGTGTCGAGTGCAGGCTGATCTTCCAGCATCTCAAGCGTTTCGGTTGCTACGCCCGCAATCAGCAGCGGCTCGTCGCCCGAGTGAATATAGCGGTAGCCGTGCGCCGCTGCTAGCTGCTCGCAGTGTTCGCGCGCCGCATCGAAGCTGGGGCCGTGCGCAATCACTTCTGCACCCATGCCCTGCATTGCCGCGACTTTGCCCGGGTTGGCGCGCTCGGGTACGACAATGCGCGCCTGCACGCCGAACAGCCGCGCAGCGTAGGCAACCGATTGCCCGTGGTTGCCGGTCGAGGCGGCGATGACGCCACGCGCGCGCTCGTCGGGGCTGAGCTGCGAGATGAGGTTAATGCCGCCGCGTACTTTGAATGCGCCAACTGGCTGGTAGTTTTCGTGCTTCACATATACCGCCGTGCCGAGCAGCTCATCGAGCGCCGGGTAGCGGTGCAGCGGCGTGCGTGCCAGGTAGGGCCGAATGCGCTGCTGGGCATGCAAGACATCGCGCAGGGTTGGCAGATTCATACCTTTTCCTTTTGTGCTATCGTGGTGTGCGGCTGGCGCGCCAGGAATGCGCCAATGCCACTGGCGACCAGACCAGCGATCAGGATGTACCAGCGGCCCGGTAGCAGCAGCGCGCCCGCCAGCGTCAGCGCCGCTGAGAGTGCGGCCACCAGGCCGCTGACCCGATCGCGCAGGAGCGGCATCAGCAGGCCAATAAAGGTGAGCGGGAACACCAGATCAAGCCCGTAGGTTGCCGGGTCGGGGATGAGCGAGCCGAGCAGCATGCCCGCGATGGTGCTGGCCTGCCAGATGCAATATAGGCTCAGGTTCGTGCCGAACTGGTAGGCTGGGCTGCCCTGGCTGGTGAGGAAGCGGCGCATCCCGACGGCAAAGGTTTCGTCGGTGAGCTGGAAGGCGATGCCCGCGCGCGCCGCCGGGCTGGCCTGGCGCATAAAGGGCGCCAGCGCCGCCGCGAGCAGAATGTGGCGGGCATTTATCACTAGTGTGGTAATAATAATCGTGAAAGGGGCAACCCCGGCGGCGAACAGCCCGGCCGCCGTAAATTGCGACGCGCCCGCAAAGACAAACAGCGACATTGCGAGCGTCTGCGCGGGCGAAAGCCCGGCGGTGAGCGCGCTTACGGCATAGATGGCACCAAATGGTGCAACGCCCAGCCAGAGCGGAATCGTATCGACAAACCCGGCGCGAAAGGCCGTACTGCCGGTGGGCGTACTAATCGCAACCGATGGGGATTCGGAAGCCATACGGTGTTACGCAACCCTATTCAACAGCGAACTAAAGGACAATATGGTGTATGCTTCGGTGGCAAAGCGGGGGCGTGGAAGCAATGCGCGAGTATAGCACGAACAAGCCGGTTCATACAGTGACAATTATGTGCCCTGGAGCGAGCCAATCTATGAATAAAGGCAAAAGGCAAAAAGAAAAATCATCGCTTTTTTATTCATTTATGGCTCTATTACGTGGTCCGTCGTCAGTCGCCTGGCCATTGCGCCGTACCCAGATATAATGTCGCTATGCAGCTGAACACCGTCTTTTTTGATATTGGCGAAACACTGGTGGACGAAACGCGCCAGTGGGCCGGGTGGGCCACGTGGCTGGGCGTACCGCTGCTCACCTTCTTTGGCGCGCTGGGCGGCGTGATTGCGCGCGGCGAGCACCACCGCCGTGTGTTCGAGTTGGTGCGCCCCGGCATCGATATCGAACGCGAGCGGGCGGCGCGCGCCGCTGCGGGGCAGCACGATATGTTCGACGCGCGGGATTTCTACCCCGATGCGCTGCCCTGTCTGCAAGCGCTGCGGCAGCGCGGCTACCGGATTGGGCTGGCAGGCAATCAGCCCGAGGCTGCCGAGGCGGCGCTGCGGGCCTTGGCGCTGCCCGCCGATTATATTGCCTCATCGGCGGGCTGGGGTGTTGAAAAGCCAGCGCCCGAGTTTTTCGCGCGTGTGGCAGCGCTGGCCGGGCAGCCCCCGGCATGTATCGCGTATGTTGGCGACCGGGTGGATAACGATGTGGTACCGGCTGCCGATGCGGGCATGGTCGCGGTGTTCTTGCGGCGCGGGCCGTGGGGCGTGCTCCACGCCGCCCTGCCTGCGGTGGCGCGCGCGCACCTACGCCTCGATTCGTTGGCAGCACTGCCCGCTGCGCTCGACGCGCTACAGGCTCATAAATAAAATGGCGCGGCAGCTGAACGTTAGTGATTGGCCGAGCGCTTAATTTTTGGCTTCCATACGCTCAACCGCGTCTTTGGCCTCTTTCAGGCCCACGCCCGTGATCTCACGGTAACGCTTAATCGCCTCGATCTTCTTGCCGCTGCGGGCCAGCGCGTGTACCTCGGCAATATCGCCGCCGGGCGCGGGTGATGGCGTGGCGGTCGGGATGGCCGGCGCACTGCCCGCGCGTTCCCAGGCTTCAACCGCGTCTTTGGCCTCTTTCAGGCCCACGCCCGTGAGCGTGCGGTAGCGCTTGATTGCCTCGATTTTCTGCCCGCGCGCCAGCAGCTCTGCAATCGTTGTGCGCTCATATTCGGGCAGTGCAGTGCCATCAGGCAGCGGCGCCGACGGTACATCGAGCCGTAAGCGGCCGACCTCATTCATTGAGCTGCCCCAGCTGCGCCGCAACATGATCACTACCAGCGCTACAATCACTATGGATCCGCCAGCAATTAGCAGCATTGTTGTTGTGCTCATCGAACCATCTCCGGTGTTATGCAGGCGCGGGCCGTCATTCACACGCGTTACGCGTGTCATTCATAAGTATACGCGATAGACGTGCCAATGCGGGATGCCCTGTACCCGAGCATCCTATGCTATAATTCCTGCGCATCAGAGTGAGGAAAATATGCCACAAGCGCATGTGAACGAGCAAAAGAATGGCCGCCGGGCAGTGCAGCCCGCGCCGCCGCATGCCGAGCGCAACCCAGGCTGCCCGCTCGACTTAGGCTGGGTTGAAAACCTCCGCGTGAATCGCAGCGCGATCGAGCGACGCACCGCCACCCTGCCAGGCCGCCGCACGGTGAAGCAGGAATGGCAGGCCGCCTGGCTGCTGCGCGCGATCGAGTGTATGGATCTCACCACGCTTTCGGGCGACGACACACCCGGCACGGTGCAGCGCCTGTGCGGCAAGGCCCGCCAGCCGGTGCGCGCCGACCTCCTTGAGGCTCTGGGCGTGCCCGCACTGCATGTTGGAGCGGTGTGCGTCTACCACGAGTTCGTCGCAACCGCCGTTGCTGCGCTCAAAGGCTCGGGCATTCCAGTGGCCGCAGTATCCACCGGCTTCCCGGCGGGCCTCAACCCGCACGCGCTGAAGCTGCGCGAGATCAGCGCTTCGGTGGCCGATGGCGCGCAGGAGATCGACATTGTGATCTCGCGCCAGTATGCGCTGAACGGCGACTGGCAGGCGCTTTACGATGAGGTGCGCGCGTTTCGCGAGGCGTGTGGCGATGCCCATATGAAAACCATCCTCGCTACCGGCGAGCTGGGCACGCTGCGCAATGTTGCCCGTGCCAGCGTTGTGTGCATGATGGCCGGGGCTGACTTCATTAAAACTTCCACCGGCAAAGAGACCGAGAATGCGACGCTCCCCGTGAGCCTGGTAATGGTACGCGCCATCCGCGAATATCAGGAACGTACCGGCTACAAAGTCGGTTTCAAACCGGCGGGCGGCATTCGCACCGCCAAGCAATCGCTCGACTGGCTGATACTGATGAAAGAAGAGCTGGGCGACGATTGGCTGCACCCCAACCTATTCCGCTTTGGCGCGAGCTCGCTGCTCGGCGATATCGAGCGTCAGCTTGAGCACTTCGTTACCGGCCAGTACTCGGCAGCATTCCGCCACCCAATGGCATAAACGATTGGCGATTTGGGTTGCACCAGATAATCGTCAATCATACATATACAGAGGAACACTCATGGCTTCTAAAGTCGTAGAGATTCTTGAAACGATGGAATACGGCCCTGCGCCCGAGAGCGCCGCGCCCGCGAATGCCTGGCTCGACGCACATGATCGCCGCTTTGGCATGTTCATCGGCGGCGAGTGGACTGTGCCAGGTGAGGGGCGGCTGTTCGACAGCGTGAACCCAGCGAATGGCAAACCGCTCGCGCAGATTACGCAGGCCAGCGACGACGAGGTTGATCGCGCGGTCGCGGCAGCGCAGGCGGCTTTTGCCAGCTGGTCGCAGGCACCCGGGCATGTTCGCGCGCGCTACCTCTATGCGCTGGCGCGCCAGGTTCAGAAGCACGCGCGTTTGCTGGCGGTGCTCGAAACACTCGACAATGGCAAGCCCATCCGCGAAACCCGCGATATCGACATCCCGCTGGTGGCGCGCCATTTCTACCACCATGCCGGCTGGGCGCAGCTCATGGCGGCCGAGTTACCAGGCTATGCGCCGCTTGGTGTCGTCGGTCAGATCATTCCGTGGAACTTCCCACTGCTGATGTTGGCCTGGAAGGTTGCGCCCGCGCTGGCAATGGGCAATACCGTGGTGCTCAAGCCCGCCGAGTGGACTTCGCTGACGGCGCTGCTGTTTGCCGAAATCTGCCAGGAAATTGGCCTGCCGCCCGGTGTGGTGAATATCGTGACCGGCGATGGCAAGGTGGGCGAGCGCATTGTGAACCATGCGGGCATTGCCAAAATTGCCTTTACGGGCAGCACTGAGGTTGGCAAAATTATTCGCACCGCCACGGCGGGTACTGGCAAGAAGCTCTCGCTGGAGCTGGGCGGGAAATCGCCATTTGTGGTGTTCGACGATGCCGACCTTGATAGTGTTGTGGAGGGTGTGGTTGACGCGATCTGGTTCAACCAGGGCCAGGTGTGCTGCGCTGGTTCGCGCCTACTGGTGCAGGAAGGTGTGGCCGAGCGCCTGCATGCCCGGCTGCGCGCGCGGATGGAAAAGCTGCGCGTTGGCAACCCGCTCGATAAGGTTGTAGACATCGGCGCAATCATCGCACCGGCCCAGCTGGACAAGATCGAGCGGCTGGTGGCGCAGGGCGAGTCCGAGGGTGCGACGCTCTGGCAGCCAAGCTGGGCCTGCCCAACCGAAGGCTACTTTTTCCCGCCCACGCTCTTCACCAACGTGGCGCCTGCCGCGACGATCGCCCAGGTCGAAATCTTTGGCCCGGTGCTGGTGGCAAGCACCTTCCGCACCCCTGCCGAGGCGGTGGCGCTGGCGAATAACACGCGCTATGGCCTGGCCGCCAGCGTATGGAGCGAAGATATTAACCTTGCGCTCGATATTGCGCGCCAGATCAAGGCTGGGGTGGTGTGGATTAACTCTACCAACCAGTTCGATGCGGCATCGGGGTTTGGCGGCTACCGTGAGAGCGGTTTTGGGCGCGAAGGCGGCAAGGAAGGTCTGTACGAGTACCTGCGGAAGGCCGAAGGCCGAAGGCAGAAGGCCGATGCTGGCGTTGATCAGCCATTCCCGAGCAATGATGCCACTGGTGATGCCGCAGATGGCAATAGCGCCGTCGTTCAGCCTTCATCATTCATCGTTCCGCCTCCGATCGATCGCACGCCCAAACACTATATTGGTGGCAAGCAGGCCCGCCCCGACAGCGGCTACAGCCGGGTGGTGTATGGCCCCGATGGGCGGCAAATTGGCGAGGTGGGCGATGGCAACCGCAAAGACATTCGTAACGCGGTTGAGGCGGCGCGCGCAGCGGGCAAGTGGGCCAGCCAGACGGCGCATAACCGTGCGCAAATTCTGTATTACATTGCGGAAAATCTAAGCGCGCGCGCCAGCGAGTTCGCCAGCCGCTTACGCCAGAGCACTGGCGCTAGCACCGCCGCCGCGCAAGCCGAGGTTGAGGCCGCGATTGAGCAGCTGTTTACCTATGCCGCCTGGGCCGACAAATACGATGGTGCGGTGCATGGCACCCCGCTGCGCGCCGTGACGCTGGCTGTGCCCGAACCAATCGGCGTGCTGGCAATTGCCTGCCCCGATGAAGCGCCGCTGCTGGCCTGCGTTACGGCCTTCGCTGCCGCCACCTGTGTGGGAAACACCGTCGTGCTCATTCCTTCCGAACGCTACCCGCTGCTTGCCACCGACCTGTACCAGGTGCTCGACACCAGCGACCTACCCGGCGGCGTGGTGAATATCGTGACTGGCCCGCGCGATGCCCTGGCAAAAGTGCTGGCCGAGCATAACGATGTCGACGCGATCTGGTACTTCGGCAGTGCTGAGGGTAGCGCGATGGTCGAGCGCGCCTCGGTGGGCAACTTGAAGCAAACCTGGGTGAGCAACGGGCATGGGCGCAACTGGCTGCGCGAAGACAGCGCCGAGTTCTTGCGCCATGCCACACAGGTGAAGAATATCTGGGTGCCATATGGAGCGTGAGAGCACCAGAAAGCAGGCGCCACTGCGCTCGATTTGTAAGTTCTTGATGCTAGAAATGGGAACGTATGGAGCTTTTCGAAGCAATAAAGAAACGCCACACCACCAACGGCGCATTTGCCGACCGGCCAGTCGACCCGGAACACAAGCGCGCAATCTTTGAGCTAGCGTCACGCGCGCCGTCGCACTTCAATTCGCAGCCCTGGCGCTTTGTGGTGGTCGAAGACCCTGAGCGCCGCCGCGCGCTCGGCCGGATCGCGGGTGAGTCGATGCGCGACCTGATGGACGACGGGCGCTTTTTCTTGCAGTACCGCAAGTTCTTCCGCCTCACGCCCGAGGAAGCCGCCGCGACCAAAGATGGCATCCATATCGATAATATCCCGGCGGTGTTGCGGCCTTTCGCCAAATATGCCTTCACCGAGCGCGGCGTGTCGGTGATGAAGACACTGCGCGTGCCGAATGTACTTGGCAACGACGCGCGTCGCCTGGTCGAAACCTCGCCCATGCTGGTGGGCATTGCGCTCTCGCGTGAGATCTACAAGCCGCACGAGCTAACTGGCCTATACACCATGATCTCGCTTGGTGCAGTAATTCAGACAATCTGGCTGGCCGCAACCTCATTCGGCATGGGCTTCCAATTTGTCTCAACGCCGCAAGAGATTCCTGAGAAATGGGCGCTGGTGAGCGCGTTCCTTGGCGTGCCCGACGATTTTGAGCTGATGGTGCTATGCCGATTGGGTTATGAAGATACCAACATTCGCCGCCCGACAATCGACTGGACATCGCCGCAGCGCAAGGGCATCGACGAGCTGGCGTTTCAAGACACATGGGGCCAGCCAATGGCGGCAGGCGAGCTAGCCAGGCAGTAGTAACTACAGCGTTCACAAACCGTTTGTAACTAATCCATGCTCGACCTATGAAGCAGCGTGCTGCCTTAACGCTTGTGCTGGCGCTGGCCCTGGCAGGCTGCGGCGCGCGGCAGGATTACGATCTTCAGGCAGCTATAGCCCGCTGGCAGGCGCGCCCGCTTGGCCATTACCAGCTCGATACAACGGATGTGCTTGGCTCCCGTACCTGCAACCAGTCGGTTGAGGTGCGCGACGAACAGCTGGTGCGGGTCATCGACAATACCTGTCAGTATCCCAACCTGTGGGCCGTGAGCTGGCTGTTCCGTCATACGAGCCGCGCACTCGCGCCGCCCAACACCTGCGCACTGCTCGATCCAGTGGCCGGGTGCATCTGCCGCACTACCGCTGAAGTAGCCGTAGAATACGACCCGGCCTATGGTTACCCGCGCGTCATTGTAGTGCGCCCAACCTGGCAGGCAGCCTGGCAGGGTTCGGGCTATTGGTGGTACACGCTCCAACATGGAGCGCTACCCAACTGTACGCCGCCCTCGGTGGTTCCGAGCGAACAGGTGATTGTGCGCCAGGTAATACCCTTGCCCTGAAGCGTTGCCGCTCCTAATAGCTTAATTACAGGACGTACGCGGTGGCTTGTGTGGCTAACCGATTCTGCCTGCGGCAGCAAGGTACTTGCCTTCTTTTGTGCATCGATTTTGGCGCGGAGCGCCAAAATCGATGCACAAAAGAAGGCAAGTACCTTGCTGCCGCAGGCGAAAAGCGCCGACCGCGTAAGTCCTGTTAATTAGAGCAGAGAGCAGAAATCTATGCGCATCATTGAACTCGTCCCACCACTCATCGCTATTCCTGCCGGGGCATTTGCTATGGGTACGCCCGAAGGCGAGCTTAGCGCGCTCGCCCAGGCGTATGGCGGCACCCGTGAATCATATCGCGAAGAATCGCCCCAGCATCAGGTAGCCCTTGGCAGCTTCCTGATCGCATGTACCCCAGTGACAAACGCACTGTATGGCGGATTTACCGCCGCTACCGGCGCGCGTGCGCCAATCTACTGGCATGGCCCGCAGCCACCTGAGCGGTTGCTGGCACACCCGGTGGCCGATGTAAGCTGGGATGAGGCGCAGGAATTCTGCCGCTGGCTCACCGCCGAAGCTGCGGCAAGCGGCGCGCCGCTGCCGGGCATAGCACCGCGTAGCGCAACATTTCGTTTACCAAGCGAGGCCGAATGGGAGCGCGCCGCGCGTGGTATCGACGGGCGTCGCTTCCCATGGGGCGAAGCCTGGGATGTTGAGCACGCCAATACCCGCGAAAGTGGGCGCCATGGTACCACGCCCGCTGGTGCCTACGCCGCTGGCGCGAGCGCAGCTGGCTGCCTGGATATGGCGGGCAATGTGTGGGAATGGACGGCTTCGCTCGATGCGTTATACCCATACCGGCCCGACGATGGCCGCGAGGACGTACACGCACCTGGCAGACGTATTTTGCGCGGCGGCTGCTATGCCAACCCTCAGGGCTTTGCGCGTTGTGCTTGCCGCTTTCGCCTGCTGCCCAGGGTGCGCAATGAGTTTTTGGGCTTTCGGCTGGCAGTATAGGTTCGGGCAGCGGTCTGCATTATCTTGACCATGGCCCTATGGCTGTGTTACAGTTACCGCCAGTATTCCCCCAAACGAAGGTGCATTGCGCATTATGGCGACGATTACGCTGAACCCTGGCAAAGAACGACCGGTGCAGCAGCGCCACCCTTGGGTATTCTCGGGGGCGGTTGCGCGTGTGCAGGGCTACGTTGGGCGTGGCGATGCCGTTGATGTGTGCGATGCTTCGGGCGAGTGGCTGGCACGCGGCACCTGGAGCAGCGGCTCGCAGATTCGGGCGCGTCTGTTCACCTGGAATGCCGACGAGCCGATCGACGAAGCGCTTTTCCGGCGGCGGCTTGAACGCGCGCTGGCGACACGCATCTGGCTGGGCTACAGCGGTGAAGACATCGCCTGTCGCCTGGTGTACGCCGAATCGGATGGTTTGCCTGGCCTGATTGTGGATCGCTATGGCGCGTACCTGGCGGTGCAGCTGCTGACCCAGGGCATGGCCGCGCGCGCCGAGCTGATTACCGGGCTGCTGGCCGAGCTGGTGCAGCCGCGCGGTATCTACGAGCGCAGCGACCCCGACATGCGCGAGAAAGAGGGCTTGCCACCTGGTGAAGGCGTGCTGTGGGGCGAGCCACCGCCCGAGCAGATTACCACGCGCCAGCCCGGCGGCCTGGTATTTCTGGCCGATCTGCGCGCCGGGCAGAAAACCGGCGCCTATCTCGATCAGGCGCAGAATCGCGTGCGTGTGGCCGCATACTGTGCTGGCCGCGATGTGCTCGATTGCTTCTGCTACACTGGCGGCTTTAGCGTAGCTGCTGCGCGCGCCGGGGCTGCCCATATTCTCGCTGCCGATACCAGCGCGCCAGCCCTGGCAATGCTCGAAGCTAACCTGGCCGCGAACGCTGTTGGCGGCGTAGAGCCAGTTGAGGCCGATGTCTTTAAGCTGTTGCGCCAGTACCGCTACGAAGGCCGCCTGTTCGATGTCATTATTCTCGATCCGCCGAAATTTGCCCACGCGCAGAACCAGATCGAGCGTGCCACGCGCGGCTATAAAGACATAAACCTGATCGCTATGCAGCTGCTGCGGCCCGGCGGCGTGCTGGCAACATTCTCGTGTTCGGGACTAGTATCGGCGGATCTGTTTCAGAAAGTGGTGTTTGGGGCTGCGCTTGATGCCCAGCGCGATGTGCAGATTATCGAGCGGCTCACCCAAGCCCCCGATCACCCGGTGCTGCTCACGTTCCCCGAAGGCGAATACCTTAAGGGCTTTATCTGCCGCGTTCTATAGAATTTTCGCTTTACAAACGCTTATATCGTAAATCGTTGCTCGAACATCATACAGCACTATGAGCTACAACCTCCTCGAAGACGGTCATGTTTCTAGCCCGAAGGGCTTCCGCGCTACCGGTGTCGCCGGGGGCCTGAAGGAGGTACGTGCCCGCGACCTGGCATTGATCTATTCGCAGCATCCCTGCCGGGCAGCCAACATCTTCACCACGAACGCCATTGTCGCAGCACCAATATTCTTTAACCAGGCGATCCTCTCGCGCAATCGCGAGCAAATTCGGGCGGTGCTGATCAACGCGGGCCAGGCGAATGCCGGTACCGGCCAGCAGGGTCTGACCGATGCAGTTGAATGCGCGAAGCTGGCTGCTGACGAGCTAGAGATTCCGCGCGACGGAATCTTGCTGATGTCTACTGGTCAGGTGGGTGCGCCGCTGCCAATGCACCGCATGAAAGAAGCGGTGCGTCGTGCGGTTTCCGAGCTGGATAGCGGTGGCGGGCGGCGGGCGGCGCTGGCAGTGCTCACCACCGACACCCGGCCAAAAGATCGGGCGCTGGTGCTATCGTTGCGCGAGGGCCGGAGTGTGACGCTTGGCGGCCTGGCGAAAGGTGGGCGCATCGCCCAGCCGCGTATTGCAAACCTGCTGGCCGTGCTGTCTACCGACGCCGCGATCGAAACCCATTTATTGGCGCGTTCGCTTGAGCGCAGCACTGCACAATCGTTTGGCCGCCTTACATTCGATAGCGCACCAAGCCCGAGCGATGGCATTATTTTGCTGGCGAATGGCGCGGCTGGCAATACCCTGATCACCGATGTCAATTCGTGGGAATATGGTGCCTGGCAAGAGGCGCTCGACGCCCTATGTATTGACCTGGCGCAACAAGTGCTACGCGATGCAGCAACCAGCAGCAAGATTGTACAGGTGCATGTGCGTGGTGCGGCCAGCGAAGCCGATGCGCGCCAGATCGCGCAGACAGTGGCACGCTCGGAGGCAGTGCGCTGGGCATGCAGCCAGGCCGTGCCCGATTGGGGCGGTTTGCTGGCGGCGGTAGGCAGCAGTGGCACCGAGCTACGCCCCGATTTACTAGAGCTGCGCGTTGGCTCAATGATGGTGATGCTGGACGGTGCGGCCACGCGGATCGAGCCAGCCACAATTGTGCAAGCGCTCTCGGGGCCAGAAATTGAGCTGACGGTTGATCTGCACCTTGGCGCGCAGAGTACAACGGTGTGGGCCTGCGCTATGCCACCTGAGTAGCAGTAGGGCAACCTGAGGCGGCAATCGTCACGTGTTTCTATAAACCTTAACCTTACGATACGCATATGACTGTAAAATTGCCGCTTTTCCCGCTGAATACCGTGCTGTTTCCTGGCGCAATGATACAGCTTCATGTATTTGAAGAGCGCTATCGCCTGATGGTTGGGCGCTGTATCGAGCAGCGCAGCCCGTTTGGGGTTGTGCTGCTGCGTTCGGGCAGCGAGGTGAACCCGAACGATCCCTGGTTCCGCCAGCAGGTCGAAGCGGCTGGCGGTGGCGACGCCGAGCTGAATCAATTACGCTTACAGCTGGGTGGCGATGCGCTGCCGTACGTCGTTGGCACAAGCGCACAGATTAATATTGGTGAAAGTGCGCGGCTGGATGATGGGCGCTACTATCTCATTGCGCAGGGGCAGCGCCGCTTTCGCATTCAATACTTTGTGCAGCGCCAGCCATACTTTATTGCGTCGGTTGGGTATTTGCCCGAAGAAAGTGCGGCGCATCCATACGGCGCTGGCGAGCAGCTACGCACGGTATATGCACGCTACTGGGCGGCGGTAAGCGCGCTCACTGGCACTGCACCACCTTCGGAAAGCCTGCCCGAAAGCCCTTCCGACCTGACCTATTGGATGGCACACCGCCTCAATGTCGATAATGCGCAAAAACAGCATTGGCTCGAAGCCGACGTAAGTACGCGCCTGCGTGAGATGAGCGCCGCTTTACGTGCCGAGCTGGCCCTGCTGCCAAACGGCGATGCGGGTGAGCGCGAGCGTGGTGGGCCAGGCTCTGGATCGTGGAATTAGCGCATCATAATAACAACAATGATTATAGGTTCTTGCACAATTGTTTTACACTTACCGGGTGTCTTTTCCTTAAAAGAAAAGCGCAGTATTGTGAAATCGGTGTTAGCGCGCCTACGTAACGAGTTCAACGTATCGGCGGCAGAGGTTGATGCGCAGGATGCCCATGGCCGCGCGGTGCTAGGGGTTGCCTGTGTGTCGGGTTCGGCGGAGTATGCGCGCGGGCAGCTCAATGCGGTGGTGCGCTGGATCGAAGAAAATCGGCCAGATGTGGCGGTGCTGGATTACGAAATCGAGCTACTCTGAGTGTCGGTGGGTTTGCGCTGTGCGCGTTTCACCGCCAGGCCGTATGCCTCGGCGAGCAATGGCTGGAGTGTTTGGAAGGTAGCATCGCTGGGATTGAGCACACAAATAAACGACTGCGCGGCATAATCAGGGTGCGGCATCATTGTATCGAGCGCAGTAAAATCATAGGTGCTCACATCAACCTTGTCGGTGCCAAACAACGCTTGAAATGTGGCTTTGCTGACACCCAGGTTGAGCCGGAACACGCCGGGACGATCGAGCTGCGAAATACGCTCGTACTCGTTGCCCGTGGCTGCAATCGTTGCGAATGGCAGCATGCGCTCAGCGCCATAGAAGAAAAAGGTGTAGCCGAAATTTTGCATGCTTTCAACGCCGTCGAAGGTATTCAGGATGTAATCGGTTATGCCCCGTTCGTCTAACATTGCTTTCGCCTTTCTCTTGTAATTGCCAATAGCGGGCGGCAACCATGTGGGAAGCAGTATAGCATTCCCTGTTGGTTGCCGAACACGTTCTATGGATGATCTTCTGCCCTACCCCTTCCTGGCATTGGTTGGCCAGGCCGAAATGAAAACAGCGCTGATTCTGTCGCTCGTGAACCCGCAAATTGGCGGTGTGCTGCTGATTGGCCCCTATGGCGTAGGCAAAACTACCGCCGTGCGCGCGCTCACCGATGTGATGCCCACAATCGAGCGTGAAGAGCGTGATGAGAGCGGGCAGGTGGTGCTGCGGCGCGACCCGATGCGCATTATTGAGCTGCCGCTTAATGCCCGGCTAGAAGATGTGGTTGGTGGCATTAACGAGCGGGTGGCGCTTGAGCAGCAGCGCATATTGCTGGAAGAAGGCGTGCTGGCGAAGGCGCATCGCAACCTGCTGTACATCGATGAGATCAACATGCTGGATGCGCGCATCGTCGATGCGATTCTCGATGCGGCGGCGCAGGGGCGCACCTTCGTGCGGCGCGGCCCCATGACCCGGCTCTACCCCTCGCAGTTCGCGCTCGTCGGCTCGATGAACCCCGAGGAAGGTACACTCCGCCCGCAGATTCTCGACCGCTTTGGCCTGCGCGTCTGGGTTGCGCCGCTCGGCGAGCAGCAGCAGCGCCTCGAAATTTACCGGCGCGCGCATGCCTTCCGCAGCGACCCTGCGGCGTTTCGCGCACGCTATGCCGATGAGCTAGCCCGGCTGCGCGATGATGTTGCAAACGCACGCGAAATATTGCCGCAGGTCGGTCTCGCCCCGGCTGCCGAAGAATTTGCCTTAGGCTGTATTCAGGCGCTCAAGATTCCCTCGCACCGCGCTGAGATTGCCCTGCTCGAAGCCGCCCGCGCCCGCGCCGCCGCCGACAACCGGCGCGAGGCAACGATTGCCGATGTGGTAACCATCGCCCCGCTAGCACTACGCCAGCGCCGCAGCGCTACTCTTGAACAGTATGCCGCACAGATCGCCGCCGAAGATGCAGCCATTGCCCAGGCGCTGCAGCAGCTTGGTGCGCCGAGCAAGCCCAGCCCGAAACCGCGCCGGACATAGCCGCCGCGCGTGTAACAATTCTCCTTCTCCCGAGACTACTCAAAAAGTGATCGTTTGCACCCGCGCGCGTCGTAGATGTTGGTAGTGCGCTGCCGCTACATCCCACTCGCACGATTGTGCGTATGTGTATTGACAAGCGCATAGATGCGCAGTATAGTACCTGCAACTTATTGCAACAGCTATTCATTGCATCTAGCTGCGTAATGCCGTCAGTAGTAAGGCTGCCGCTTATGCTGGCAATGACCCCGGTTCCCCACAAGCGAGGAGGTAGGCATGCACATCCCCGATGGATACCTGAGTCCGGCAACCTGCGCAACGTTGTATGCGGCGTCAGCGCCGTTCTGGTATATCGCGCTTCAGCGGGTGAAGCGGCTGCTGAGCACACGGTTAGTACCACTGCTCTCGTTATTCGCCGCATTTTCGTTCGTGATCATGATGTTTAACTTGCCGCTGCCTGGTGGCACAACTGGCCATGCAGTGGGCATGGGTATCGCTGCGATTGTGTTGGGGCCGTGGGCCTCGATGCTGGCGATCTCGGTGGCGCTGCTGATTCAGGCGGTATTTTTCGGCGATGGCGGCATTACCGCGTTTGGCGCGAACTGCTTCAATATGGCGATCGTTGGCTCGCTGGTGGCCTACTGGGTGTACCGTGCAATCGCGGGCCGCGCGGCGATTACCGCTACCCGGCGGGTAGTAGCTGGCGCGGTGGCGGGCTATGCTGCGATTAATGTCGCGGCGCTGCTGGCGGCGATTGAATTTGGTATCCAGCCGCTTCTGTTCACCGACGCACAGGGTACGCCGCTGTATGCGCCCTACCCGCTCAGCGTCGCCATTCCGGCGATGATGATTGGACACCTGACGATAGCTGGCTTGGCCGAGCTGGTCATCACCGGCGGGGTTGTTGCCTACCTCCAGCGCTCCGACCCGGCGCTGCTGAAGCTTACCGCACCCAATGCGCGCGACGCTGAGGAAGGCTTGCAGTCGGTGTCGCAGCGTGGCGGCTGGCGTTCGCTGCGGCCATTATTCATTGGCCTGGCGCTGTTGATGGTGCTTTCGCCGCTGGGTCTGCTGGCGGCTGGCACCGCCTGGGGCGAGTGGGCACCAGCGGATTTCAATAACCCCCAGGCTCGTCACGAAATTCAGACTGGCTCGTTGCATGCCCCCGCCCCGGCGCAGGCACCAGCGGGTTTAGAAAAGCTCTCGTCGCTCTGGACCGCGCCGATTCCCGATTACGCGCCCGCTTTTATGCATAACGAATCGTTTGGCTATATTCTTTCGGCGGTGTTCGGCACCGGGCTAATTATCCTGGCCTTCTTCCTGATCAGCTGGATTGCGCGGGCGATTCGTGGCGGCGACCCAGATGCTACACCGGCATCGTCAGGCCGCTCGGTATAAGTCAACCCAGTGCTTGCGTGTGCTGTAGCGCGCGAAGCAGAACGAAACGATGACGATTTCAAACTCAACTACCGCGCCGCGCCCACCTACCAGCCCGCGCAAACACCGCGCCAGCTTTGTCGAGCGCACTGTAGCCGAGCTTTCGCATGCGATGGAGCAGGCGCTGTATGCCGAAGAATTGGCCCACGCCAATGGCTTACTTCAGCAACTCGATCCGCGGGTGAAGGTGGTGGGCTTGCTGGCGCTGATTATTGCGGCGGCGTTGGCGCGCAACCTGGCGGTTATTCTGGCGCTGTTTGTGGTGGCGCTGGTGCTGGCGCTACTCTCGCGTGTGCCCTTCCGCACGCTGGCAACGCGGGTATGGCTGGGTGCGCTGCTGTTCACGGGCACCATCGCGCTGCCTGCAATTTTCATCACGCCAGGCCAGGTGCTGTACCGCCTGCCGCTGTTTGGCTGGCCGATTACGATGCAGGGCTTGAGCAGCGCGGCCTACCTGATCAGCCGTGTCGAAACCTCGGCAACGCTGGCGCTGCTGCTGATACTGTGTACGCCCTGGACGCATGTGCTCAAGGCGTTGCGCGTGCTGCGCGTGCCAGTGGTGTTTGTTGTTATCCTCGGAATGACCTTCCGCTACATCTTTCTGCTGCTGCAAACCGCGCGCGACATGTTCGAATCGCGCCAGAGCCGCATGGTTGGTACGCTCGATAGCGCCGAGCGGCGGCGTGTGGCATCGGCTAGCGTGGGCGTGCTGCTGAGCAAAACGCTTAACCTGAGCAGCGACGTGTATATGGCGATGCAGTCGCGCGGGTTTCGTGGCGAAGTCTACACGCTCGATGAATTCCAGATGCAGCCGCGCGATTGGGCGGCGCTGGCAGGATTTCTTGCGCTAGCTGGTCTAGCCTTTTGGCTGGGCCGCTAGCGAGCTGCCAACCGACACGGAGAGGAGCTATATACCCGGTGACAGAGAATGTTTTCGACGTGCAAAACGTCGTTTACCGCTATAACACCGAAGTGACTGCGCTGCGTGGGCTGTCGTTGCAGGTGGCGCGCGGCGAACGTATCGCCATCTTGGGGGCGAATGGCTCGGGGAAATCGACGCTGCTGCGTCTGCTGGATGGTCTGTATTTCCCCGAAAGCGGCAGTATCACCGCGTTTGGTGAGCCGCTGACCGAAGAGCGCCTGCAAGATGACACCTTCGCGTTTGCGTTTCGGCGGCGTGTAGCGCTGGTATTTCAAAACCCTGATGTCCAGCTGTTTAGCCCGACCGTGTTTGATGAAGTGGCGTTTGGCCCGTTGCAGCTGCGCTGGCCGAAGGATGACATTCGCCGCAAGGTGAACGAAACGCTCGATCTGCTCGAGATCACCCACCTCAAAGATCGCTCGCCGCACCGGCTTTCGGGTGGCGAAAAGAAGCGGGTGGCGCTCGCCTCGGTACTGGTGCTCGACCCCGAAGTGCTGCTGATGGACGAACCAACCGCCGCGCTCGATCCAAAGAGCCAGAGCATGGTCGTCGATTTCCTGATTGGCTGGAGCGGCGGCGCGAAAACCGTGATTACTGCTACCCACGACCTGGATATTGTGAGCGAGATTGCCGACCGCTGCCACGTTTTCCGCCAGGGACTCTCGGTGGCGGAGGGTACGCCCGATCAGGTGTTGGGTAACCAGGAGCTACTCGAGAGCAGCAACCTGATTCATGCGCACCGGCATGCGCACGCTGGTGGCGAAATGCACGCCCACGCCCATTTCCACCTGCGCCACGAGCACACGCACGCTGACTAAGGGCCGTTCCTTTATCGAACCGAGCAAAGCTGAATGCCTACCGCCGCAATAATGCCAATGCGGATCATGCGGCTGAGGAACACCGCCGTAAAGAACATCCAGTAAGGAACATCGAGTGCGCCCGCTGCTAGACCGGCCACATCGAAAGCGGGGTTGGGCGGTGCCGAAAGCGCGAACAGCACCACAAATGCGCGCCAAGGGTGTTGCAGCTGGCGGTGTACCCAGCGGTAGAAGCGCGTATCTTCAAACATTGCCCGCCCCGAGCGCCCCACAAAAAATGCCACCGATTCGCCTAGCACCGAGCCTAATGCTCCGGCAATGATCAAGAGCGGTAGGTTATCGCTCTGGGCCGCGATGCACGCGACGATTGGGATGTATGGCGTTGGAACGATTGTGGTTGCGTTTGCCAGCAGGGTGATAAAGAAGACGCCCACGTAGCTAAACGCTCCCAGGCGTTTCACTAAATCGGGCGGCAGCAGCAGGTAGGCCAGCACATTTGCCACAACCGCAACAGCGCCGATGGCGATGGTTCGGAACAGTGCCCGCCGTTTAGCGGCGGCGTGCTCGGCTGGCGGCGGCGCTGCCGTAGCGGCGCTAGTTTCGAGCGGTTCAGGCGTCATGAGTTCCTTGTGTTCTCGCATGCATAAGGGCGAAGGAAGCAACCGTATTTGGCTGCGCACCTTCGCCCTTTGCTATGCTTGCAGAATATTAGCGTCGCCGCCGTAGGAAGAGCCACGCCCCGGCAGCAATAACGATCGCCAGCAGGACAATCAGCAGCCAGCCGCTTGCGCCGCTGCCACCTGTGGTGCTGGTGGGGGTTGCCTTTGGCGTTTGCTCAAGGCCAGTGGTATCGGGTGATGTGCTGCCCGAGGTCGCAATTTGCGCGCTGAATACGGGCGTGCCAGTCGGGGCATTGGCTACATCGCCCGCAGCCCCGCCGCCAGTAGCATTTGCTTCGGCGGTTTGCCCACCTTGCCGGGCGGCGCTGGCCGAGTTTTCGGCGATGCTCGTGTCGGCCACGGTTGCCAGGGAATCGGCTGTTGGCTCCGTGGCTGCATAGGGTTGTGGGCTAGGGGCCTCGGCGGCTAACATTGGCGCAGTTGGCAGCACGGCCGCTGGTGCCGGCGCAGCGCCTGTTGCAGCCATAGTTGGCGCGGCAGCGGGTGTACCGATGGGCGCAGCCGCAGCCGGTAGCTCCGCTGCTGATGCTGCAGTTGCCGCCGGTAGTACCGTTGCGGTGGCAGCTGCCGCCGTGGGCTGCTCGGCTGCTGGGGCGGATGTTGGTGCAGCAGCGGCCATTGGCGCAGGCTGCCCGGCACCCGAAGGCGCGCTGCTGCTCGCGCTTGGTGAGCCTCCACCCCTAAATGTCAGCACAAAACCAAATACCAGCATCAGGGTTACTGCTATCAGCGCCGAGCCAGCCTGCATCCAGGGGAACGACCAGCTGCGCTTGGGAGCTACTACCTGAGCATCAAGCGTGAACGAGCGCGGCGGGCGCACTGGTGTAAGCCCTTGCAGCATGCTCACCGTCGCGCGCAACTCAGCGAGGTTAGCACGCAGGGCTGGCTCGCCCTCCAGGCGCTGTTCCAGGGCGCTGCGCTCGGCTGGGTTCAGCTGCCCATCGAGGTACGCCGAGAGTAGTTCCAGATCGGCATCGTTCGGTTGTGGGTTGAAGTTCGTCGTCATGATCTATGTATTGCGCACCGGCCTGGCTGCGCCCTGCGATCCGCAATTGAATGTCGTTTATGATCCATCGCCTTCATGACGATAGCGTGATGGGAGAAGTTCCCCGGCCTTTAAGATATCGCGTAGGCGCGCCCGGCCACGACTCAGGCGCGATTTGACCGTACCCAGGTTAGTATTCGTAATCTGGGCAATTTCATCGTAGGCTAGCCCTTCAATATCGCTCAACACCACCATCACACGCTGTTCGTCGGGCAGATCATCAAGCCCGCGCTGAATGGCCGCTGCCAGTTCGCGCCGCAACACAAAATCACCGGGCGACTCACTCATGTCGGCGATTTGCAGTGGCGAGCTATCTTCGTCGTCAGTTTCAATATCAAGCGAAACCGCCGGGCGGCGCTTGCGCAGGCGCAGTTGATCGTAGCAGGTATTAGTGGCGATGCGCAGCATCCACGAGCGGAACGAGCCGCCGCGAAAGCTCCGCAGATTGCGGAAGGCGGAAAGAAACGAGTCTTGCGCGGCATCCGCCGCGCCATCGGGGTCGCCGAGCATCCGATAACACAGGTTGTAGACGCGGCCCTCGTAGGCGCGTACCAGCGTGTTGAAGCTTTCGACATCGCCGCGCTGGGCTAGCCCAACCAGTCGTCGCTCCTCATCAGCCATTATATCTATTGCTCCGGCGCAGAAGTGCGTGAATGTATGTATTATAGCAGAGCATAGAGCTATGCTATACTAATGGGTACCCTACACCCTGGTCGTGTGGTGGAAGGACGCGTATATGGCAGATCCGTTTGATATCTTGATTGTAGACGACGATGCCAGTATCTGCGAACAAACGTCGCAGCTTGTTGCCCTGTGGGGCTACCGCGTGCGCACGGCCGCCGATATTTCTACTGCACTTGCCGCACTTGAGCAGCGCCCAGCCGATATCATTCTCACCGATTTGCTCCTGGAGCACCAGCCCGATTATACCCTGATGCACTGGAGCAAGGCGCAGGTAAGTCCGCCGCCGGTTCTTGTGATGACGGCCTACGCCTCGCTAGAATACGCAATTGAGGCATTGAAGCAGGGTGCCTACGATTTCCTGATCAAGCCAATGACGCCGCCCGAGCTTGAGGCGGCGCTGAGCCGCGCGGGTATGGCGGTATCGCTCAGGCAGGCGCGCGAACGGCACAAACACTTGCAGCATATTGCCGAAGTGGCGCTCACCCTGGCCCACGAGATCAATAATCCGCTGGCGATTATTCTTGGCGAACTTCAGCTTCAGCTCGAAGAGCCTGACAAGCCATTCGATCCGGTATCATTGCAGGCATGCATTACCGCAACCAAGCGTATTGCCGAAGTTGTGCGAATGATCTCCGAGCTCCATGAAGTTGCCTACCAGGAATATGGCGGCCTGCGCTTGCTCGATCTAAGCCGTGGAAAACAGGCGTAAACGCTTGAGCGCATCAACCCCATCACTCAAAGCGCAATAGGGTTTGCCCCACCTGAATAATATCGCCGCGCCGTAGTAAGGTAGGCGTTACAATACGCTGGCCGCTCAGGTAGGTGCCATGAGTGCTGCCAGCGTCTTCGATCGTAGACTGGCGGCCATCGGTGCGAATAATCGCGTGCCGTCGCGAAATTGCCGGGTCGCCGAGAATGAGCACAGCGCAATCATCGCCCCGCCCAATCAACGCGCCTGCCCCAGCTAGCGGGTATACACGCGGCGGCACCGGGCCACCGACGATACGTAGCACACCCCATTGGGCGGCGTTGGGTATGGGGGCGGGCTGGGCCGCCGCTGGCACCGAGGCTGGGAAGCTGCCGGGCTGACCAACAGGTGGTATATAGGCGGCTGGCGCAGGTGCTTGAGCTGGCTTAGGCCGCCGTACAATGCGGAAAATGGCAAATAGGAGTAGTCCTACCAATAGCACCATTCCGCAGGCGAACGCACCACCAATCAACAACAGCTCGCGCGCCAGGCTGCTAGTGGCTCCTGCGCTGCTGGTGCCAGGTATGTCAACGGCAATCGGGGTTGGGCGTGGCGCGGCTGCCGAGCTGGTAGGCCGGGCGGTGGGTGGTGCGCTGGTTGCTTCTGGTGGCTGGGTTGCAGTTGGTGCAGCGACCGCGCCGCCTAGCGCTTTACAGGCATCGATGCGGCCCGTGCCTAAAAAGCGCTTTTCGGCTAAGGTTGCATTCTGGGCAGAAATATCGACGACCTGCTCTTTCAGCGCCGCCTCAACTTGTCGCCAATCCCAATCGGGGTGGGCCGAGAAGAGCAGGGCAGCCAGCGCCGACACAAATGGTGTTGCCTGCGATGTGCCGCTCATGTAGTCGTAGTTTTTGTCGAAGCGCTCGGATTTTGGCACCTGGCTGGTGAGGTACACATCGTAGGTTGGCATTGTTGAGAGAATATGCACGCCTGGCGCGGTTACACTCACCCATGGCCCCGAGTTTGAGAATTCGGCCTTGATATCGTTTTCGTCGGTAGCAGCGACAACCACCACATCGGTGTTATCGCCAACTATCGCATTTTCCAGCGGCAGAAAATCATTCCCCGCCGCTACAATTACCAGCGAGCCTTTGCTCTGGGCATAGCGAATGGCACTCGTCACCTGCTCCGATACCGTGTCGGCATCGATTGTAAGTGTTGCGCCCAGGCTCAGGTTGATAACTTGTGCGCCTTTATCGGCGGCGTAGCGCACCCCGCGCGAAATTGCGCGATCGGAACCGGCCCCGCGCGCGTTCATTACGCGGATGGGCAGAATGCGAATGCCCGGTGCCAGCCCAACAATCCCCTCGTTGTTGGCGAGCGTCGCCGCGACAATCCCCGCGACATTCGTGCCGTGGCCGTTTTCGTCGCTCGGGTCGTTGTCGCCATCGACGAAATCGCGTCCATCGGTACGCAGCCGATCGACCAGATCAGGGTGATTCATATCGACCCCGCTATCGACCACGGCGACGGTTACGTCAGCGCTGCCAGTGGTGACGGCCCAGGCGCACTGTGCGCCTATCTGAGTAAGCCCCCACTGGTCGCCAAAGCGCGGATCGTTGGGCTGCGCGGGGCTGGCCTGCGTGAGTGCGGGCGCAAGCAGCAGGCTGAGCAGAATGGCTGGCAGAATGTGTTTCATAGCAAGTGTAAGCTAACGATGAAAGTGAAAAGGCAAAATTCTTATGTGTTGCGGGATGACAGTGTGCTGCTGCCCTATTTCGGCAAGGTGGCATTACGCAAATACCACGTACCTTCGAATTTAGTCAGCTCGAAGGTTGTATCGATTGGTCGATCGCCGGTTTTCTGCTCATCGCCAAGGTCAAGCACATAGTGCATGCTGGCTGTCCAGCGCACATGGGCTTTATCGCCGTCATTGTCCAGCAGCTCGTAGCGCGCATTGTCGAAGCGCACCTCGCGAAGATATTCGACATACGAGCGCAGATCGGGGCTGATTTCTCTTCGCGCAATAGTTGGCTCAACAAAGCTTAGCATTGTGTCGGCGTTCTTCGCCTCGATCGCAGCTGCGAAGCCCTTTACCACCTCGATCGGTCGCGTGTCGCGTTTGGGGTCGTTCGCGCGCACAAGCAGCAGGCCACCGCCAGCAACGAGCAAAAGTACCGCTGCCAGCAGCGCCCAGCGCCACCAGCCGGGTAGCGGTGCGCGCAGCGTGCTACTTGGAGCCAGCGGCTCGGGCGGTGGCGTAAGCGGCTGGGTAATTGGCTTGCGGGTTGCTGGTTGCTCGGCCATATGTGTATTCACCGCATGAGTTATGTATTGCTGATACGCCGGGAAAATGCTAGAAGTTGCGGACGCGGGCCTAATCGGTGTTCAGGTCGGCTTCAACCACGCGCTCAGCGCGCGGCAGCATGTATACGCCCGCCGAGCGGCGCGGGAAGACATGCTCGGCAATCGCTACAAAATGGCCCGCATCTTCCATAAACATATGCTGCCCGATCTTAATCGCCCGATCGGTTACTTCAATAACATTATACGAGTTTTTACCATGCTCGCGGCCTTTGCCGCGCCGCGATGTGGTGGTGCCGCTCTGGCAAATGATGGTGCCCTGGCGCAGGTCGGGCCGGACATCGAGCGTAGTGCCGATATACGACATATGAATATGCCCGCACAGCAGCAGCTCGACGCCACAGCGATCGAGCAGTTCGACCACCTGATCGGCATTTTTGATCATGTTGCGGCCTTCGGAGCCGGGTGGGTTGACCACATGATGGTGGAGCACCGCTATTTTGCATGCGCCTGCTGGCACATGGCTGAAACGCGCTTCGAGTGTGGCACGCTGCCTGCGGTTGATATAACCGCCATCGACGGTGAGGCCGTGCGCGGTGCAGCCGCCCACCACCGCTAGCCCGGGCCGCTCGAAGATTGGGTTGAGCTCGGGCGAAATGTGCTTTTTGTAGGCGCTATACGGCCGGAAGAGCCGGTTAAACACATTGAACAGCGGCACATCGTGGTTGCCTGCCACTACCAGGCGCGGTTCGGGCAGGGTTTGCAAATACCCGGTGATCGTGCGCCACTGGCTGGCAAAATCGGCGCGCTGCACGAAATCGCCGGAGGCTACCAGCAGATCGGGCTTGAGGTCGTGGGCCTCGCGGGCCACCTGCTCGGCGAGCTGGCGGCGGAATGGCGGCCCGGCATGAAGATCGGACACATGCATCAGCACATAGCGCACGATCTATTCCTCCGCTGCTGGGGCGGCTACCGTGGTTTGGGCCTTCTCGCGTGCGAGCTGGTAAAGCGCGCGCAGAATGAGTATCGCTTCAACGCCCGCTGCGACGACAAAAATATACTTTACAGTTGGAATGATGTATTCCATGGTACTAGCTCCTTCTGTTCCGGCGCTGTGTATGTGGTGCAGGATGGCGCGCTAGTCTGCCGTGGCGGTAGACAACGCCAATGTGCGTGCTGCGATTGTAGCACAAAAAGCCCACGAGAAAAGCGAGTATAATGACATCCCAGGAATTACACCTGGGAGGCCGCGATGACCGTAAACTATGTTCGTTGGTTGCGCAGCTATGTTGGCCACCAACGCTTGCTGCAACTCGCTGCCAGCGCATTTATTCGCGATGAGCACGGCCACGCGCTGCTGGGCCGCCGTAACGATGTAATGTTATGGGCACCACCCTCGGGCGTGGTTGAGCTGGGCGAAACGCCAGCGCAAACACTGGTGCGCGAGGTGCTGGAAGAAACCGGGCTAGAGGTGCGTGTCGAGCGCCTGATCGGGCTGTATACTGGCCCCGATTTCGAGTGGACGTACCCAAATGGCGACCAGGCCCAGATTGTAACGGCGTTTTTCGATTGTACGGTGCTGAATGGTACGCTCACGCCCGATTACACCGAGTTTGGCGACCTGCGCTACTTTGCGCCGCACACTCTGCCAGCGGTGATGCCGCGCTACGTGCGTATGCTCGACGATGCGTTTGCTGGCCGCGATGGCGTGTTCGATTAAACATATTCATTTTATAGGATACTACTTACGGCCCTGCTATGCGACGAATCGCTTACGCTAGCCCACTCAACCCCGCGCCTTCCGGTATCTCCGACTATAGTGAAGAGCTGTTGCCCTTCCTGGCGCAGTATGCCGAGGTTGTGCCGTATGTGGCCGATGGGCTGAAGCCTGCGAACACAGCACTACTGCGCCATATGGATGTGCGCCCACTGAGCCAGCTTGCGCGCGATCAGCGCCGCCACCCCTACGACGCTGTGCTGTACCACATGGGCAATAGTGCGGTGCATGCGCCGATCTGGCGGGCGATGCAGCAGGTGCCGGGGATAGTTGTGCTGCACGAGTTTGTGCTGCATCACTTCATGCTGAACTATGCGGCGGTAGTTGAGCGCGATATCGAGCGCTACCGCGCCGAGGCGGCCCAGCGCTATGGTGCCGAGGGCGAGCGGGTGGCGGGTTTGATGATGCGCGGGCGCTTTGTTGAGGCTGCGTTCGATCTGCCCTTCTGCGAGCGCGTGCTGGCCACTGCCGAGGGCCTGATTGCCCACAGCCGCTTTGTGCTCGATCGGGCGCTGGCGTTGCAGCCGGGGCTGCCCGCCGCTCAGGTGCCCATGGGCGTGCCGCTGCCGCCTGCCATCCCGCGCGCCGAGGCGCGTGCGCGGCTGGGCCTGCCGCCCGAGGCGCTTATCCTTGCATCGTTTGGGCATATCAACCCGTACAAGCGGGTGGAGGCCGTGCTGCGGGCGGTAAAGGCGCTGCGCAGTGAGTTTGCCGATGTGCGCTATGTGCTGGTGGGCAGCGTTTCGCCAAACTACGATCTGGCCGCGGCGATTGCGCGCAGTGGGCTGGACGGCGTGGCTACTGCTACCGGCTATGTCGAGCGGGCCGCGTTTGAGGATTATGTGGCGGCGGCAGATATATGTGTAAACCTGCGCCACCCTACGGCGGGCGAAACCTCGGCCAGCCTGCTGCGGCTGCTCGGCGCTGGCAAGCCAACGCTGGTCACCGCCAGCGGCTCGTTCACCGAGCTGCCGCCAGGCGTGGCGGCGCAGGTTGACCTGGATCGCAGCGAGGGCGATCTGATTCTGGCATATTGTCGGCTGTTGGCCGCGCGCCCAGATATTGCTGCGGCGATGGGCGCAGCCGCGCGGGCATATGTGGCGCGTGAACATACGCTCGACACGGCGGCGGCGGGCTACATGGGCTTCTTGGCGGCGCGTTACGGCTGGGGTGCTACGCCGAAGCTGCGCGCCCCGCTGTGGGAGCTGCCCAAGGCTGCGCCTGAGGTACCACCTGCGTATCCACCCCCAGCGCATACAGATGAGGCAATGCAGGCAGAAGGTCATTTGGTGGCGCTTGCCGCGCAGCTTCAGCCAGTTGCGCAGGCCATTGCGGGCCTGGGTGCGCGCGAGGACGATAGCGCGCTGTTAAGGGCGGCGGCACAAGCGTTGAAGGAGCTGGGCGCGTAGCCTGCCGCCGCTCTCGGTCGTCGGTGGGCGTCGCTGACGAAAGAGCGCAAACGCTACCACCCTTCGTTCCTCGATGTCTCTGTGATGAATAATCCTCTCGCCTTAACCCGATGAGCGTAATTCCACCATCTCGCGGATATTCCCGCGTACCTCGGCCCGTAGCAGTGCGGTGCCGGGCAGCTGCACGACCATGGGCATGCCCTGGCGCGGCGACATCGTGATCTTCACATTGCGGTCGATCCGCGCGCCGGGCCGTAGCGCCAGCTGGTAGCGCTGAAGTAGGATCGCCAGCACGATCTTAATTTCCAGCATTGCAAAGGTAGAACCCAGGCACATATGCGGCCCTGCGCCAAACGGCAAATATTCGTAGGTGCCGGGCGCGATCGTTTCCCAGCGCGCCGGATTGAAGCGTTCGGGCAGGGGATAGAGATCGGGCGAGTGGTGGGTGATGTAGGGGCTGATCGTGACGGTAGCGCCAATCGGCAGCTGGTACGGCCCCAGTTGTGTAGGGCGGGTGGTGTAGCGCATCATAAAGGTGGCGGGCGGCAGCAGGCGCATGCTTTCTTTGATGACACGCTCCAACAAAGGCAGCCGCCCCAGCTGTTCGAGCGTGGGCGCGCCGCCGCGTAATACCCCGGCCAGCTCCGATTGGATATCGGCCAGGATGCGCGGGTGTTGAGCCAGTAGAAAGAGCGTCCAGGTCAGTGCGTTCGAGCTGGTTTCGTGCCCGGCAATGAAGATGACGCTGGCCTGGCCGATCAGCTCTTCATCCGACAGCGCCGTGCCATCTTCATCGCGTGCAGCCAGCAGCATCGCCAGTACGTCGTGCTGGGCGGTGGGGTCGGCGCGTTTTTGCGCAATCATGGTGGTAATGCGCGCTTCGAGCTGATCGGAGAGCCGTAGCAGGCGGCGGAAAGGTGTGGCGGGCAAATCTTTCGGCAGCAGCAGCACTCCGCCCGATTCAAGCGCGGCCATCCAATCGTGGATGAGTGTGCCAACGCTGCTGGTATCGCTGGTTGCATCAACCCCAAAGAGCGTGCGCGAGGCAATGCACAGCGTCAGGTGTTGCATCGCCCGCGCGACATCGAGCTGCTGGCCCAGGTGCCAGCCCGCCAGCATCGCCTCCGTTAGCGCTACCATATCGTCGCGGTAGCTCTCGACGCGCTTGCGGTGAAAGGCGGGCAGCATCAGGCGGCGCTGCTGGCGATGAGTTTCACCATTCATCGTTAGCAGGTTATTCGTCAGGCGTGCCAGCGCTGAGTTTGGCGGGGTGGTGAGCGGCGCGATTGGCGTAGAATGGAATAAAGCCGCATCTGACAATACGTGCTGATTATACGTCGGGCCGAAGGCAAACAGCCACCAGGGGTAATCGTGCAGAATTGCCGCAAGGTTGCCATAGTCGCGGCGGAGCGCGCTCATCAGTGCTATCGGGTCGCGCAGGAATGCGAGCGCCTGACCGCGCCAGCCAAGCGGCGCATACGGGCCAGGAATTGTGGGTGAGAGCGATGTAACGGCCATATGCGTATTCCTCAATCTGTACCGCGCTGTGTGGTGAATAGAGTGATTGTACAGGCTACAGCGGCTTGATCATCAGCGCCAGACCCTCACGCGCTTCAAACCCGAGCTTTGTGTTGATCGCCAGCATGCTCGGGTTATTCGATTCGACTGCAGTGCGAATCTCGTGGTAGCCGTGCGCACGGGCGTAAGCAATGGTTTCGAGCTTGAGCGCCATGGCAATGCCACGCCCGCGGTAGGTCGGGTCGATGGCGGTGATACGCTGGTACAGCCGGTGCATGCCAGGCGGGCCAGCGTGCAAGAAGCTCATGCCCACATAGCGCGGCCCATCGCGCACAATGAAAAAACCATCGGGCAGCGATTCGGGCAAGCCGACGGCTTGCTGGGCTAACCAGCTCGGCGGGGCATCGGCATGCGGATGAATTGGGATCGGTACATCGCCAGCGACAAGCGTATAGAGCTGGTGTAGTTGCGGCAGCCATTCAGCTCCGCGCGCAATCTCGGCGGCTAACGTAGTGATGGTGAGCGAGCCGAGTTTCTGGTAAGCGGTGCTGAAACGGGCCGGATCGCAGGTTCGCGGATCGAGCGTAAAGGCCCAGCTGTGCAGTAGCTCGCGAAAGCCGCGCCGGGCCAGCGCCGGGTGCAAATCGGCAAGGGTATCATCAACTTCGAGTAGCATTGCCGCCATGCCCTGGTTGATGAGGTCGCCGAGCAGACGGGTGTAGAGCGCATTGCCAATGCCCTGGCGCAGATAGGTGGGCAGCACCCGAATGATGCACCAGCCGCGCCCGGCTGGCAGTGCCCAGCTGGCTTCAAACCAGTAGCCATAGCCCACAATCGTGCCATCTGGCAGCGTGGCAACATAGCGGGTGAGCGCGCGGCCCGCCTCGGCAAACGAGGCATCGAAAGCCCGCCAGTCGTCGGCATCGCGGAACTCGTAGTCGAGCGCATATTGCGGTGGCGTACTTGCGCCGATCACCGCCAGTGCTATATACGCCGCATCAGAAGGAATAAATGGCTGAATCGCTATTGCATGGGTCAAAGCAACCACCTCGTGTAGCAAGTCGCTATCGCCAGTGTACCACAGCTGGCGCGGGTTGTGCTGTTGCCCAACGCCGTTACCGCGCTGTTACATAGAAGAAATCACGCGAGTCGGCGATAAGAAACTGTCGTTTATCGCCGATCATGTCGGTCAATAGCTTTTGCGCGGTGGGGCGATGCGTGGTTGGATCGGTGGTGTAGGTCACAAAGCGTACCCACCAGCTATTGATATCGAGCTGCATTGCGCGGCTGGCACCGCCGAGCGCCAGGGCCTGCGCCAGTGCTGGTACGGTCAGGTCGTCGCCAGCGGCGTAGATCAGGTAGCGCCCATCGGCGCTCAGGCCCAGGCCACTCCGCCAGGTAGCAATTTTATTGCCCACCGTATGGCCCCACAGCTTAGGGTCATCAAGCTCCGTGTCGGCGGTGGGTTTGCCGCCAGCAAGCAGCAATGGGCAGTTTTGGCGCCAGGCAGCAATATTTGGCGATGCCGTAATATCAGTGCCCCAGCTGCCGAGCTGCACATGTCCGTCGCGGTAAATTGCTAGCGTCGCCAGCCCATCCACGGGTGCGAGCAACACTGTGTTGCCCACACCCATACCAAACGCGCCATTCGCTGCCTTGAACCCGCCATTGAAGGCAGCCAGCAACATGCCATTGCGCTGGTCGGCGGGGATCATGCCAGGGCGCGCGAGCTTTACCGTCGAAATCGGTTCCTGGGTGCCAGCCAGCAGATGGAGTTGCGCAGCCTTCAAGTCGATGCGTACCAATGCTGTATCCACATATGGGCGCGCTGGATCGGGGGTAACGATGGCACGTTCGAGGGCCAGGCTTCCGACTGGTGTAAAGACGAAGGGTGCCCAGCTGAGGGCAGCTGACGTGGCGGTGTCGGGTGGTGGCGTGGCTGGCGCGTTGGCCGGTGCGGCGCTTACGTGCGGAATAATCGGGGTTGGCCCGGCCCATGCAAGCGCAGGGGCATTGCCAGTGGTTTGATATTGGATTCTGCGCGCCTGATCGCGAGCTTGAAACACCCACGATTCGAGCAGCGCAACCGGCTGTGGGCCGATCACCCCGCGCGCAATATCAACGGCCTGCGGTATAAGTGTCGGGTCGCTATATAAGAGAATACCCACTGCTCCGCACAGTACAGCCAGGCTTACGAACCCGCCGCGCAGCCAGCGGCCCCAGCCTGGCTGCCTATGCACAAAAGCCCGTGGCCGGAATGTTTCTGGCTTGATTTCCATATAAATCCCTTAGATTGCAGAACTTTTTAGCCCTCGGCAGAGCGGTAATTTTCGATTCTGGTGGGCTGATGTTGGCGCGGAGCGCATCAGCCTACCAAAGGGAGCCAAGTACCTTGCTGCCGCAGGCAATGTTCCTAAAACCTGGGTGATTGCGTAAGTTCTGAAAGTTACTGACTCGCTGGTGGGGTTGCCCCAGCTGGTGCGCTCTTGCAAGCCAAGCAACCGCGCGTATCATCCAGGTTTAGGGCGCACATAGCTGGCCCACAGCGGTATGCAATACGCACGGCATAAACTTAGGCCATGATGCAATGGCGTGATGTCTAAGGTTTAGGATTTTCGCTTCCTTGTGTATGTGCCTGCGGCAGCGCGGTACTTTTTTCTGTGTTCTTGGTGATGTTTTGCGCGGAGCGCAAAACATCACCAAGAACATGAAGAATTGACTTGAGACGGTGTAACATAGCTTCTGTACTTTGGGAAAGGGCCACCGCTTGAGGAGCGGGGTCGGGTGTATCCTTGGCGTTGCCTAGACGACCAAGAAAGGAACACCCGATGCCCCGCCAGCCCGATTGT